>Ga0134075_10000690_pt1 | contig 10676 bp, 10 predicted proteins | sample 15_taG_18_FD_119775 | JGI IMG/M metagenome (GOLD analysis project Ga0134075, IMG submission 119775) | Grasslands soil microbial communities from the Angelo Coastal Reserve, California, USA - 15_D_Rain_40cm_5_09212015 | ecosystem: Environmental > Terrestrial > Soil > Grasslands ... | reverse complement strand
GTGCAGGTCGGTCAGGCCGCGCAGATGCGGATAGACGGCGCCCAGCGCCTCGCTGGCGAGCCGCTCGGAGGTCACGCCGGTCAGCGTGACCCGTGGGTGCACGAGCAACAGTCGCAGCAGCTCGGCGCCCATGTAGCCGCTGGCCCCGGCGACCGCGACGCGGATGGAAGGTGTGCCGCCCACGCTACCGCTTGCTGTACTGGAACTTCTGGCGGGCGCCGGGCTGGCCGTACTTCTTGCGCTCGCGGGCGCGCGGGTCGCGCGTGAGCAGCCCCGCCTTCTTGAGCGGCTGGCGCAGCTTGTCGTCGAATCGCGCGATCGCGCGCGCGAGCCCGTGGCGAACGGCGCCGGCCTGGCCGGTCGGGCCGCCGCCCTTGACGGTGACGAGTACGTCGAACTGGCCGACGGTGTTCGTGATCGCCAGCGGCTGCGCGATGATCATCCGCAGCGTCTCACGCGGGAAGTAATCCTCGAATGCGCGGCGGTTGACGACGATGCGTCCGGCGCCGGGCTTGATCCACACGCGCGCCACCGAGGTCTTGCGCCGCCCGGTGCCGTAGAACCTGTCGAGCACAGCCGCCATCTATCGACCCTCCTTCGACGAACGTGATGTCCGCAACGCGAGCGCGGTCGGCTGCTGGGCGCCGTGCGGATGCTCGGCGCCGCGATAGACCTTGAGCTTCTTGGCCATCGCGCGGCCGAGCCGGTTCTTGGGAAGCATGCCCTGCACCGCCCACTCGATCACCCGCTCGGGATGCTTGTCGAGCATCTGCTCGGCGGAGATGTCCTTGAGGCCGCCGATGTAGCCGGTGTGCCAGCGGTACCGCTTGTCCTTGAGCTTGCGCCCGGTGAGATGCACCTTCGCGGCATTCAGCACCACCACGTGGTCGCCGACGTCCAGGTGGGGAGCGAAGCTCGTCTTGTGTTTGCCCCGGAGGATCGTCGCCACCTGCGTGGCCAGACGCCCCAGCACCAGACCCTCGGCGTCGACGACGTACCACCTGCGCTCGATCTCGCTCATCACGGCCCTTTCGGCGTCAATCGCGGGTGTAACTAGGCGTTCTACTGGAAGAAATCGCAACGTCGGATGATAGCGGAGCCCGGGGGCCTCTGTCAATCCCGACTGCCCGCGCCGGCGACATAGTACTGCGTCCACAGCAGCCAATCGAGCGGCCCGCCGCGCATGCGGCCCTCGAGCCAGACCGCCAGCCGCCGGGCGGCCTCCCCACCGGCTTCGGCGAGCACGGGCAGGTACACCCCGGAGGTGTGCGACTCGCGGATGGTGAAGCCGGCCTCGCCGAGCTGGCGGCGGAGCTCGCGGGCGGTCAAGAGGTTCACGTGCCCCGTCGGAAGGATCGGCTCCCGGTAGACGAGCCGCACCAGATCGATCACCCCGGGCAGGACCGCGATCTTCGCGCAGACCTCGAGCGGGCTGTATCGCTGCGGCGTCGAGAGCACCAGCACGCCGCCCGGTCGCAGCAGCCGGCGCATGCCGGCCAGCGCCGCGCGTGATTCCACGACGTGCTCGATCACCTCGGTACACAGGACGACGTCGAAGGACCCGGGCCGCAGCGCGGGCTGCCGAATGTCGTCGTGCACGACGACGACGTTGGGGTGTCGGGCGGCGACGGCGCGCGCGGCATCCAGGTAGGCGTGGTGCACGTCGCTCACGGTGACGCGGTCGAACAGGCGCGAGAGCAGCGGCACGTAGACGCCCGAGCCGGGACCGACCTCCAGGGCGGCGCCGCGCAGGCCGGCGGCGAGACGCGTGAGGCGCTCGGCGATCCAGTCGCGCCGCGTGCAGTGCAGCCAGCGGCGCGTCGGGTTGCGCGACTCGTAGAGCGCGCGCTGCAGGGCGAGCAGATCGGCCCGCGTGCTCACGACGGCGCGCTCGGTCGGCGGTCGCTCACGCGCGCGCGGGCGCCCCCGTTTTGTGCGGCCACGGACACAGCGCGCGGACCGGGCACACCGGGCACGCCGGCTTGCGGGCCACGCACGTGCGCCGACCGTGCGTGATCAGCAGATGCGTCGCGTGCGTGAGCGACTCGCGCGGTATGACGGCCACGAGCTGGTCGTGGATCTCGTCGGGGTCGTCGGAGCGCGCGAGACCCAGGCGCTGCGACACGCGAAAGACGTGGGTGTCCACCGCCAGCGCCTGACCGCCGAAGGCGTTGCCGATGACGACGTTCGCCGTCTTGAGGCCGACGCCGGGCAGCTCGACGAGCGCCTCGAGCGCCTTGGGAACCTCGCCGCCGTGGCGCTCGACGAGCGCCTTGGACATCCCGAGGAGCGACCGGGTCTTGGCGCGGAAGAAGCCGGTGGAGCGGATCTCTTTCTCGAGGCTCGGCGTTCGCGCGCGCGCCAGCTCGCGCGCGGTCGGGTACTTGCGAAAGAGCCCCGGCGTCACCATGTTCACGCGCTCGTCCGTGCACTGCGCGGAGAGGATGGTGGCCACGAGCAGCTCGAACGGCGTGCGGAACTCGAGCGCGATCTTCGCGTCGGGATACGCGCGGTCCAGGAGCTCCAGGATCTTCTTCGCGCGCGCCTGCTTCGCCGCCCGAGCTTCCGCCATCGCATCAGTCCCCCACCCGGATCGCCTGCTCGCTCACGCCGATCCGCGCGACCTCCACCGGAAAATCCAGCCGCGCCGCGATCTGTGGCGTCGGATCGTAATTGCGCGCCACCCAGTTCACGAGCAGCCGCGGCAGCGGCAGCCAGCCGACGCGCGCGTGGTCGACGGCGATCGCGAACGGCCGGCCCGCGGCCGGCACCACGCGCACGCGCGCCGCGACGTTGGGTCCGGGCTGCTCGACGACGACGTCCATCCAGCCGGGCCCGAGGCGAACGCGGGTGCCCCGGAAGCCTTTGAGCCCGGCCACGAACGCCTGCACGTCCGCGGCGGCGACCTCCATGTGCTCGACGCGGAAGCGTCCGACGTCGAGCACCGAGGCGTGCCCCGCCTCGAGCGCGTAAGGATTGACCAGGACGTCGTCGGCGACGAACTTGAGATTCTGCACGCGCAGCGTGGGCGCGTCCCGCTTGCGCAGCTCCCCGATGGCCGCCCCGCGCGCCGTCACCTCCACGCGCCCGACACGGCCGCGCGCGATCTCCGCGTCGTACGTCAGCCGGATCTCCAGCCCGTCGAGGTCGCGCGCGACCTCGCCGACCCGCCGCCGCATCGCCGCCTCCAGCGTCCGCGCCAGCGCCTCCGGCGGCGCAGCGACGCCGTCGCCGATCCGGCGCGCGCGCAGCGTGCCGGTGGATCCGTCGGGCAGCGGCAGATCGGCGATCACCGGGTACACGCGCGCGAGCGCGGAATCGCGCGCCAGCCGGTCGATCACGCGCAGACTCTTGGCCTCGGTGAAATCGGGACCCTGGTCGCCGGTCTTGAGAATCATGTAGTCGATGCCGAGCGGCTCGCCCGCCCACGGGCGCGTGAGGCGTAGCGGCAGCTGATCGCGGGCCGCGTAGTAGCGGAAGTTGCTCACCGAGAAATAGTTGTCGTTGGGCACGACGCTCACCGTCGCCGGCCGCCCTGCGCGGTCCTGCACGATGATTCGCAAGAAGTCGCGCTGGCGCCAGTCGGCGTGGACCGGCGGGCTCGCCATCACCCACGGGGCGCCGAGCCCCGGCAGCGGCACCGGCGACGGCACCGCCCACGCGACGGCGGACACCTGCACGAGGCCGACGAGCAAGACCACGCCGAGCCCGCCGCGGCGCAGCCGCGGGCCGAGCTCCGCGAGCGCCATGCCGCCGAGCGCGGCCGCCGCGGGCAGGAGCGGCAGTGTGTAGCGCAGGTCCTTGTTGCGCAGCAGCACGAACAGCGCGAACGGCACCAGGAAGGCGACGACGACGAAGCCCTCGCGGCGGATCACCGCGACGACGAGGCCGGCCAGCAGCAGCGCCGTCGCGAGCACGCCGAGCTGCACGGGCAGTGAGGTCGGGTAGAACGCGAGGGCGGCCGTCGAGAGCGTGGGCGGCTTGCCCTCCTCCGCGCCGTGGGTCACCGCGCGCAGCGCGATCTGTCGCGGCATGCCGACGAGGCGCGGGCCATACCACGCCAGGCTCACCGCCGCGGCCACGAGGCCCGCGAGCGCGGCGGTGGCGACGGCGCGGCGATGACGCTCGCGCAGAAGGAGCCACACGATCGGCGGCAACACGTAGGCGGCGTAGGGCGGCTTCGCGAGCATGCCGACGCCGAAGAGGAGACCGGCCAGCAGCGAGACGCCCAGGCGCGTGAACCCATCGGTGCGGAGAAGGACCAGCAGGCTCGCGGCCACCAGCGTCGCCAGGGGCAGGTCGAGCTGGAAGCGCAATGTGCTGAACACGACGAAGGGCGCCGTGCCGAAGATCCACGCGGCGGCCACGCCGGCCGTCCCGCCCGCCAGCTCGCGGCCGAGCGCGTACGTCGCCGCCATGCCGCCGGCGAGGAAGAGCAGCATCACGATCTCCCCGGCGGCGGCGTCGGTCGGCAGCAGCCGATACACGAGACCCGCCGTGCACGGGACGACCGGCGGATAGAACGACGAGCGCTGCAGGATCATCCGCCAATCCCCGGCGGCGAGATCGCGCGCGCACGTCACAGCGCGCTCGAGATGGTTGGCGTGATCCCATTCCGGCGGCCGCGTGTCGATGGTCAGCCAGATGACGGCGCACATGGCGATCGCGAGCCAGGCGACGCCGACGAGCGCCCACTCGCGGCCCGCGTGGAACACGCCCGTCGGCGTCATGCCTTCAGGCGGGCGCGGATGGCGTCGATGCGGGCGCGCTGCTCGGCCGGTGACAGCGGGCGGGGCTCGTGGGCGTGCGTCCACACGGGGCGGCGCGGCGCGGGGTCGTCGGCGCGGCGCGGGACCAGATGCCAGTGGATGTGGGGCAGCTCGTTGCCCAGCAGCTCGTAGTTCATCTTCTTCGCGTCGTACACGGCGGCGAGCGCGCGCGCGACGTCGGCCACGCCGTCTATCAGCGCGTGGCGCTCTCCCCGCTCGAGCTCCCAGAGCTCGGTGGCGTGACGCTTGAGGACGAGCAGCGTCCAGCCGGGAAAGAGCTGGTCGGCGTTCAGGTAGGCGTTCGCCGGCCCGCAGTCGGCGATGAACGCCTCGGCCGGCGGCCACTCGCCGCGGCAGGCCCGACAGTCCCCAGTGCTCACCGGGCGGCGAGGAAGTCGCCGAGGCGCCGCAGACCTTCGCGGATGCGCTCGACGGACGAGGCGTAGGAGAAGCGCAGGTAGCCCTCGGCGTTGCTGCCGAACGCGGCGCCCGGCGTCACCGCCACGTGGGCGCGCTCGAGGATCTCGTAGGCGAAGGCCACCGAGTCGCGCGTGAACCGCCGCGCGTTGGCGAGCACGTAGAAGGCGCCCTCCGGCTCGAAGCCCACGCCGAGGCCGATGGCGCGCAGGCCGTCCACCATGGCGCGCCGCCGCTCGGCGAAGATGCGGCGAAAGCGCGCCGTCTCGTCGACGGCCTCGCGGAGCGCGGCCACGCCCGCCCACTGCACGAACTCGTTCGTGGAGATGAAGAAGTTGCCGTAGACGGTCTGCAACGCGCGCACGTGCTCGCGCGGGGCGATCACCCAGCCGAGCCGCCATCCCGTCATCGCGAAGGCCTTCGAGAACCCGTTGAGCACGAACGCCTGATCGGTGAATTCCAGGATCGTGTGATCGCGGCCGCCCTCGGTCAGCCCGTGGTAGATCTCGTCCGAGACCACGGCGACGCCCCGCTCGCGCGCCAGCGCGGCGATGGCGGCCATGCGCTCGGGCGCGAGCACGCTGCCGGTCGGGTTGGCGGGCGAGTTGACGACGATGGCCTTCGTGCGGGCGGTCAGGCGCTCGCGGATCGCCTCCGGTCGGTACTGAAAGCGGTCCGCCTCGGTGACGTCGACCTCGACGCGCACACCCTCCGCGTAGCGGATGAAGTTCGGATAGCACGCGTAGTAGGGATTCGACAGCACGACCTCGTCGCCGGGATCGAGCAGGTGTCCGAACAGCAGCAGCATCGCCGGCGACGTGCCCGGCGTCACGAGCACCTGATCGGGCGAGACGCTGACGCCGTAGACGCGCGCGTAGTGCTCGGCGATGGCCTCGCGCAGCTCGATGATCCCGAGGCTGTGGGTGTAGCGCGCGCGGCCGTCCTTGAGCGCCTTTTCCAGCGCGTCGCGCACCACGGGCGGCGCCTCGAAGTCCGGCTCGCCGTACTCGAGGTGCACGATGTCGACGCCCGCGCGCTCGAGCGTGCCGGCGCGCTCGGCCACCTCGACGGCGAGGAATGGCTCGATCTCTCGGACCCGGCGCGCGATCCCCGGGCTCACCGGCGCCGCTCCTCGCGCGCGACGCGCCGGCGCGCCGCGAAGATCTGCCAGAGCATGCGCGGCCCATCCCTGAGGACACCCACCTTGCTGGCGGGTTGGTCCTCCCAGTTGACGGCCACCTCCACCACGCGCCAGCCGCGCGCCCGGGCGCGCAGCAGGAGCTCGACGTCGAAGCCGAAGCCCGCCGTCGTGAGCCGCGGGAACAGGTCGGCCGCCGCGGCGGCCGTGAAGGCCTTGAACCCGCACTGCGAGTCCCGGATGCCCGCGAGGCCCAGCCGCTCGGCCAGCGCGTTGAAGACGCGGCCCGCCATCACGCGGTGCTGGCGCGCGCGCACCACGATGCCGGCCGCCGCCATCGCCCGCGAGCCGATGGCCACGTCGGCCCCCGCGGCCAGCGCCGCCTCCAGCCGCTTGCACTCGGCGATCGGCGTCGCGCCGTCCGCATCGGTGAACATGCGCCAGGCGCCGCGCGCGGCCAGCATGCCCGCGCGCACCGCCGCGCCCTTACCCGCGTTGACCGGTTGCCGCACCAGGTGGACCTGGGGACACCGCGCGCCCATCGCGCGCGCGACCTCGGCCGTGCCGTCGGTCGAGCCGTCATCGACGACCAGCACTTCCCACGGCTCGCCCCGGGTGCCGAGGTAGGATACGACCTCCTCGAGGTAGCGTGGCAGCCGGGCCGCCTCGTTGAACGCCGGGATGACCACCGAGCATTGGAGCGGGTGCGGCGTGGCCGGCTCGCGCCGTGGGTGGCCCGAGCTGGATGCGCTCCTCAAGAGGGGATCACCGACAAATCGATCTGCCGGCGCCGACGCGCCACGCCGGTCGCGTGGGCGGCGCGGGCGACGCCCGCGGCCACCGCCGGCGCGACCGCCTTGTTGAACACGCTCGGGATGATGTACTCCTCGGTCAGCTCCGAGCGCCCCACGCAGGCGGCGATCGCCCGCGCGGCGGCAACCTTCATCTCGTCGTTGACCGTGCGCGCGCGTGAGTCGAGGAGCCCGCGGAAGAATCCCGGGAAGCAGAGGACGTTGTTGATCTGATTGGGATAGTCGGAGCGGCCCGTCGCCATGACGCGCACGTGGCGCGCGGCCTCCTCCGGCTGGATCTCCGGCACGGGGTTGGCCATGGCGAACACGATCGGGTCGCGCGCCATGCGCTTGAGATCCCGGACACCGAGGATCCGCGGCACCGAGAGCCCGATGAAGACATCGGCACGCTCGAGGGCGTCGGCGAGCCGGCCCTTCACCTGGCGCGGATTGGTCGCGCCGGCGACCCAGCGCTTCATGAAGTCCATCCCCTTGGACCGGTCCTTATAGATGGTGCCGAACTCGTCCACGCCGACGATGTCGCGCACCCCGCTCGACAGTAAGATCTTGATCGTCGCCGTCCTGGCGGCCCCGACCCCGGTGACCACGACGCGCAGCTTCTTGAGGTCTTTCTTCACGATCCGCAGCGCGTTCAAGAGCGCCGCGAGCACGACGACGGCGGTGCCGTGCTGGTCGTCGTGGAACACGGGGATGTCGAGCTCCTTGCGCAGCCGGTCCTCGATCTCGAAGCAGCGCGGGGCCGCGATGTCCTCGAGGTTGATCCCGCCGAAACCCGGCGCCAGATACTTCACCGTCTCGACGATCTTGTCGGGCTCCTTGGTGGCCAGGCAGATCGGAAAGGCGTCGACGTTGGCGAACTCCTTGAAGAGCATCGCCTTGCCTTCCATCACCGGCAGCGCCGCCTCCGGGCCGATGTCGCCCAGCCCCAGCACGGCCGTGCCGTCGGTGACGACCGCCACGGTGTTCTGCTTGATGGTCAGCGAGAACGCCCGCTGGCGGTCTTCCTTGATCGCCAGGCACACGCGGGCGACGCCCGGCGTATAGGCCATCGAGAGGTCGTCGCGTGTACGGATCGGAACCTTGCTCTGTACCTCGATCTTGCCGCCGAGGTGCATGAGGAAGGTGCGGTCCGAGATGTTGATGACGCGGACGCCGGAGGTCTGCTTGAGGCGGTTGACGATCTGCGTGCCGTGCACGCTGTCGCGGGCATTGATCGTGATGTCACGGATGATGCGGTCGCGCCCCGATTCGACGAGGTCCACGGCGCCGATGTCCCCTCCGGCGTCGCCGATGGCCATGGCGACGCGCCCGAGCATTCCGGGCCGGTTCTGTATCGCCAGGCGAACGGTGAGGCTATAGCTGGCGCTCGGCGCGACCGTGGACATTCTTCGCTTCTACCCTTGCGGCCCGAGCCAAGTCAAATTAGGCTGCTCGGGTCGCCGGGAACCCCGCGACGGGGCAGCGATGTTGCTCCCTCGCGCCTGGTGCAGGTTCGGGACTCAGGTTGTAGAACACGCCCGAGCGTTCAGTTCGGTGACGCAGGTTACACCCGACGGCAAGACCGCGGTGTCCCGCGTTTCCCCGGGCCGGAAAAGGATAGCAGAGCAATCAAGATCTGAATACGTGAAGAGAAATTCCCATCGGAGGGACGGCACCGAGGACCCGGCCCGGCCGTCGGACGTAGGACTTACAACCGCTTAGGAAAAGTTGGGAATTGTTGGCCTGTTTCTTGAAGTCTTTTCGGGCCCAAAGAAACTCTATGGGGAAGACAAGCATCCTAGAAGTGAATGCGACTCGACCTCGACCTGGTGACACCATGACATTCCGCGAGCAGGCACACGAGAATCACAACGAGGCAGAGCACCTCGTTCCGGCGACCGCGCTCGCCACGGAAGAGGAGACGACGCCCGCCGCGATCCACGAGGACGAGGCCGACGAGATTCAGCCCGTGCCTGAGGAGGCGCTCACCCCGCTTCCGGCCAAGGGCGAAGACCCGGTTCGGCTCTACCTCAAGGAGATCGGAAAGGTCCCGCTGCTAACGGCGCAGCAGGAAGTCCAGATCGGCCGGCGGATCGAGGTCGGCCAGATCGCGCTGCGGCGCGGCCTCGCCGGCATCCCGATGGCGGTGCGCGCGCTGCTCGACGTGGGTGATCGGCTCCGGCACAACGACATGGCCGCCGACGACGTGATCGTTCTGCCCGAGGGCGGCGAGCTCGAGGCCAAGGAGATCCGGCCCGTGCTCCTGGCGTTCGGCCGCATCCGGCGGCTCGAGCGCAAGATCGCGCGCCTCGAGGAGTCGCTGGCGGACAAGCGTCGCTCGGCGACGGGGCGGGCGACCGTCCAGAAGCAGATCGCGGGGTATCGCGCGGGCATCCAGAAGACCGTCGCCGACATGCCGCTCAAGCCGGCACTGATCGACGACCTCGTCGGCAAGGTGCGGCGCCTCTGCCAGCGCATCGACAGCCTGGCCCTGGAGGCGCGTCGCAACCGGACCGCCGCGCTGGCGCGCGAGCTGAAGAAGCTCGAGGAAGAGGCAGGTCTGCCGCGCAAGCAGGTGCAGACGCTGCTGGCCGAGATCGAGACGAGCGACCGCACCGTCCGCCAGGCCAAGCGCGAGCTGATGGAGGCCAACCTCCGCCTGGTCGTCTCGGTGGCCAAGCGCTACCTCGGCAGCGACCTGTCGCTGCTCGACCTGGTCCAGGAGGGCAACATCGGCCTGATGAAGGCCGTCGACCGGTTCCAGTACCGGCGCGGGTTCAAGTTCTCGACCTACGCGACGTGGTGGATCCGTCAGGCCATCACCCGCGCGATCGCGGACCACTCGCGGACGATCCGGATTCCGGTGCACATGGTCGAGACGCTCAACCGCATCTCGCGGGTGAACCGGAACATGGTCAACGAGATGGGCCGCGAGCCCACGCCCGAGGAGCTGGCGCAGCGCACGGGCGTGCCGGCCAAGAAGGTGCGGCTGATTCTCGAGTCGTCGCGCAAGCCGCTGTCGCTGGAGACACCGATCGGCGAGGACAGCGAGCTCGGCGACTTCCTCGAGGACAAGTCCGCCGGATCGCCGAACGACACGCTGCTGGGCCAGGACCTCACCACCCAGGTGGAGCGCGCGCTGGCCACGCTGTCGCCGAAGGAGAAGGAGATCCTGCGCCTGCGGTTCGGCATCGGGGAAGAGGGCGAGCACACGCTCGAAGAGGTCGGCAAGCGCTTCGCCGTCACGCGCGAGCGCATTCGGCAGATCGAGGCCAAGGCGCTCCGCAAGCTGCGCCATCCGCTGCGCGGGCGCAACCTCAAGGCGTTCGTCGAGAACTAGCCTCTCTGGCCCGGGCGGGGGCGGCGGCGGCCACCCTTGCTCGGGCACGCAAATCGACAGTGCGGTGCGCCTGCCACGGTGCACCGATTCCTGGCCGGGTCCGACGCGATACCCGAAACACGGCCCTCGCAAGCGCGGCCGCCGCCGCCCCCGCCCTACCCGCGGAGACTATTTCTCGACGACGACCATCGGGTGACGTCCGTGGAGCGGATGGCGCGGCG
>Ga0134075_10000673_pt1 | contig 10762 bp, 10 predicted proteins | sample 15_taG_18_FD_119775 | JGI IMG/M metagenome (GOLD analysis project Ga0134075, IMG submission 119775) | Grasslands soil microbial communities from the Angelo Coastal Reserve, California, USA - 15_D_Rain_40cm_5_09212015 | ecosystem: Environmental > Terrestrial > Soil > Grasslands ... | reverse complement strand
CGGTGCGGCGCGCCGGCAGCCGCGTCCGGGTGAATGCTCAGTTGATCGACGCCGCGGATGGCTATCAGCTCTGGGCGGAGGAGTACGAGCGCGACATCAAGGACGTGTTCGCGGTGCAGGACGAAATCTCGCGGTCCATCGTACGCGCGCTCCAGGTCACGCTCGCTGAAGCGACCAACACCCCCCTGGTGCGGCGCTCGACGGCGAGTCCGGAAGCGCACGACCTGTACTTGAAAGGCCGCTATTTCTTCGGCCTGCGGACCGAGCCGGGCTTGTTGCGCCGCAGTGCCGAGTACTTCGAGCAAGCGGTGCGGGCCGATTCCCTGTACGCCTCCGCCTACTCCGGCTTGAGCGACGCCTCCAGCGTGCTCGCGATCTGGGGCTACGACGCCCCGCGGGAGGGCTTCTCCCAGGCGAAGGCGGCCGCGCAGCGGGCGCTGCTGCTCGACAGCACGCTCGCCGAAGCGCACACGTCGCTCGGGATCATCAGCCTGTATTACGACTGGAATTGGCCGGCGGCCGAACAAGAGCTGGCCCGAGCCATCGCCCTCGACCCGCAGTACGGCCCCGCGCACCTGTTCCAGGCGTGGCACTCGATCATCGTAGGAACGCCGGCAGACGCGCTGCGCGAGGTGCAACAGGCGATCGAGCTCGATCCCCTGTCCGTGATCCTCAACACGCGCTGGGCGACCATGCTCTACTACGCGCATCGCTACGACGAGGCCATCGCCCGGCTGCGCAAGACGCTGGAGCTGGACTCCACCAACGCGCTGGTACACGCGGAGCTGGCGCGGGCGTACCTGCAGGCAAACCGCTGCGGCGAGGCGATTGCGGCCGCCCGACTCGTTCCGCTGTCGCTCCCGAACCCCGAAGCGGCGGTCCGTGGCTACGCGTATGCCCGGTGCGGGAACCGGGGGGAAGCCGTGCGTGTGCTGGGCGAGCTGAAGACACAGGTGCGACGCGGTTACGTCATACCGACGAAGGTGGCGCTGTCGTACGCGGCGCTGGGCGACGCGGACAGCACGTTCGCATGGCTCGAGCGGGGGTACGAGGGGCGCGACGCCTACATGACCTTCCTGAAGGTCGAGCCGCTGTACGACAGGGTGCGCGACGATCCCCGTTTCGCGCGGCTCGTGAGGCGCGTCGGTCTGGAGCCCTAATTCCCGGAGGCCTGCGGCGCCGTTTTCACGTACTTGTCGAGAAACTCGAGCGCCGTGCGGTACGCCGTGATGTTGTTCGCCTTCTTGATGAACCCGTGGCCCTCGTCGGGAAACACGACGTACTCCGCGACGCCGCCGCGGTGACGCACCGCTTCCACGATCTGGTCGGACTCGACCTTCAGCACCCGGGGATCGTTGGCTCCCTGGAGCACGAGCAACGGTTTCCGGATCTGGTCCGCGTGAAACAGGGGCGAGATGCGGTACAGCCGCACCGAGTCCGCCCCATTCGGGTCGCCCATTTCCGAGTAGAGCGCCTTGCGGAATGACTCCCACCACGCCGGGATGCTGCGCAGCGTGCGCACCCAATTCGAGATCCCGAACAGGTCCACCCCTGCGGCGAACGCGTCCGGACGGAACGTCACCGCCGCGAGCGTGAGATAGCCGCCGTAGCTGCCACCCACCACCGCCACGCGGCTCGTGTCCACGTAACCCAGCGTCGCGAGGTAGCGCTTCGCCCACACGAGGTCGTCCAAGTCGGCTTCGCCGTGCCGCTGGTCGTCCAGCTTGTCGAACGTCTTGCCGTAGCCGCCCGAGCCACGGTTGTTCACCGCGAGCACCGCGTAGCCGTGATTGGCGAGGTACTGCACGAAGGGATTGTACCCGACGCGTGACTGGCCACCCGGCCCGCCGTGGATCCAGAGCAGCCCGGGCGCCCGGGCGCCGGAGGCGACCTGGAGCGGCCGGTAGAGCAGGGACGGCACCGCGACCCGGTCGTACGACGGGAAGCGAATCACCTCCGCCTCGACCAGGTTGGCGGGATCGACGTCGCGGCTCAAGTTCTGGGTCAGCCGGCGGAGCGTGCCCGGCCCCGTCCCCAGGTCGAGGAGATAGAGGTTGCTCGGCGCGCGACTGCCGTTCACATACAGCGCCATCGAGCGCTCGCTCGGCGAGATCTCTACGCCCCGAATCTCCCCCACCGGAACGCTCGGCAGCGCCACGCGGCGGTGTGTCGCCGCCTCGTACACCCGGATCTCAGTGCGGGCGTCGGCGTTGATACCGACCACGAGGTACTTGCCGTGCTTCGAGAAGTATGCGAAGGCGACGTCCCAGCTGGGCCGTTCCACCGTGTCTCGCCGCCCGGTCGCTAGCTCGTAGCGCGCGAGCCAGGCGAACTCGCTCCCCTCGTCGGTCGTGTAGTAGAGGTATGTCCCGTCCGGGCTGAACGCCTGAGGGCTGAACTGTACATCGCCCTCGTGCGGGCTCACATGCCGCACCTCGCCGGTCTGCATGTCCCGCAGATACATCTCACTGTTCTGGGTGGTGAGCGTGCGCTGCAGCGCCATCCAGCGCCGCTCGGGGGAAATCGCCGCCACCTGGTAGCCGACCGTGTCCTGGAACACCAGCCGCGGCGCGAGCGTCGCGACCGGCATCTCGTATACGTCGAAGAAGCGCCGGTCGCGGCCGTTGGTGGCGTAATAGAACGAGCTGTCGTCCCCGGCCCAGTCGACGAACATGGCCTTGAGACTGTCCCCCGGCGTGAGATCTCGCGCCGTGCCGGCGGTATCGAGCAGGTAGAGGTGATCGTTCTCGTTGCCGCCTCGGCCCTGGAGGTAGAGCACGCGCCGGTCGTGCGGGAGATACCCTACGGTGAAGACTCCGTCCGTCGTCGAGCGGGTACGCGCCTGCGGCGTGCCGCCGCCCCGGGGGATCTCGTACGCGTTGAACACGCCCGACTGGTCGCTCGTTACCAGGATCGAGCGCTCGTCCGGCGAGAACGACGCACCGAACATCGCGGTGGTGTTCATGAACTGCTCGATCGTGTACTGGGGAACGGGTCGGGCACGCTGCGCAGCGGCCGCGCCGGGAAGGACGCTCGCACACGCGAGCACTAGTGGGATCAGGCGGCGGGACGGGGGTGAGGTTGGGCAACGCACGGGGCGCTCCGGCGGAGGACGCTGCAATTTACCTCGTGTGCCCTCGTTGTCGCAGACCCGTGACAAGTTCGCCACGCTGCTGCGCGGATCCGACAGGCGGTTTCCGCTCGCAAGGGCCCGTCGTCGAGCAGCCGACGCCGCCGAGGCAGGCTGTCCGCTTGGCCCGGAACATGCGAGCGTTTCTGCCAGACTGAGGGGACCGACCCGAGTGCTGACTGTGCCAGGATTTGGCCGGCTCGTCCGCCATTGCGGACCCGCTGGTCCCCGGCCGGTGGGGTCGTTCCCCGCAGTCGCCACGTTCTCGACACACCTCTCGACTTAGTCCCGATTGGGTCCGAGTGCCGGCCGGCGCACGATTGTGGAGCAGGCGCCTCGCCCCCCATCTTTGCAGCGGGGGCATAGGAGGCTAGGGCGTGGTGGTACGTGGGCAACACCATCCTGCTGAGCGGCGCCTGCTACCGCCGCGGCGCACTGAGCTGGAGCGTCGCAGCGGCGAGCGCCGTCTCGCCGTCATCTCGCTCGATGAGGAGCGGCGCGATCAGGCCGAGCGGCGCCAGGCCACCGATCGGCGCCAGCCCACCGGCCGACGCCACGGGGAGGCGCACGACAAGCTGGTCGTGCTGGTCGTGAGCGACCAGGACGAGGCAGCGCGGCGGGTGCGGGAGCTGCTGGACGGTGCCGCTCCAGAAGGATTCGGCGTGACGGCGGCGGCGCCACAGGAGTCGCTCGCCCGGCTGGCGCGGGGCGGAGTCGACGTCGTGCTCCTCGCCATGTCGCTCTCCGCCCGCCGCGGCTTCGCGATCTTCACCGAGCTACGAGCGCTCGGACCCGCTGTGCCGTTCCTGTTTCTCTCAGGAGCCGACGACGAGCGCCACGGACTCGAGGCTGTGCGCGCCGGGGCACAGGACTTCCTGGTGAAAAGCGACCTCGACGGTGAGCGCCTCGCGCGCGCGCTGCGCCACGCGATCGAGCGCAACCGGCTCCATGCCGCGCTCCTCGACTTGGCGCTCGTCGACGAGTTGACGGGCTTGTACAACCGGCGGGGCTTCCTGACGCTCGCGACCCGGGATCTGCGCGTGGCGCACCGCGGCGACGAGACCCTACTCGTGGCGTTCGCCGACCTGGACGACCTCAAGAGCGTGAACGACACCGCGGGCCACGCAGTCGGCGATCGCGCGCTGCGGGACACTGCCGGCCTGCTGCGGCAGACGTTTCGCGACTCGGACCTGGTGGCCCGGATCGGCGGCGACGAATACGCGGTGCTGGTGCGCCACGCCGGACCCGAGAGCGCCGGTGTGCTCGCCGATCGGCTGAAGCGGCAGGTGCGGGAGTTCAACCGCCGCGCGGCCCGACCCTACCAGCTGTCGATCAGCCTCGGCTTCGCGGCGCACAAGGCGAGCACCCTCGGCTCGGTCGCGGGCCTGCTCGACCGGGCCGATCGCGCGCTGTACCGGGACAAGCGTCGCAAGCACCCTACGTCTTCGTAGCATCAGATTCCGCGTTCGCGACCGGTAAGTGGGGATGCCCGAAAGCCCGGATATCGACACCGACAAGTTGCGCGAAGCCGTGCAAGAGGAGCTCGGGCGCGAAGGTGGCGGGTTCCTGCGGCGCATCGCTCTCACCACGGCCGTGCTTGCCGCGGTCGCGGCGATAGCCGCGCTTAAGGCCGGAAGCACCGCGAACGAGGCGCTGGTCCTGAAGACTGAGGCCACGCGCCTCCAGGCCGAGGCCTCGGACCAGTGGGCCTACTACCAAGCGAAGGGGATCAAGCTCGCCGTGGCGCAGGCCACCGAGGCGCCGTGGCGCAGCTTGGGGAAGCGCGCGCCAGCCGACTTGCTCGAGAAGGAGCGGCGCTACGCGGCCGAACAGGACGAAATCAAAGCCAAGGCGGAAGCCCTCGAGCGCGAGCGTGACGCACGCTCCCACGAAGCCGATCATCTACTCCACGAGCACCACGGCTTCGCGAACGCGGTCGCGCTGTTTCAGGTGGCCATCGCGCTGGGGGCGTTGGCGGCCCTGACGCGCAGCCGCGCTGTGTGGTTGGCCTCCCTCTCCCTCGGCGCGGTGGGGTTCGCCTTCTTCGCAGCTCAATTCCTCTCCTAGACCGATTTGGCCATCCGGCCCTGTCGCATTCCCGCCCGTCCGTGCCGCAAAAACGCCCTATGCCGCAGGTCCTGGCGCCCCAGACTTGATCAACGTGAGCGGCTCTCATCCGGATCAGGGGCACGAGCGCCGTCGCGAGGTCTTGCGCCAGGCAAGCGTCGCGCTCCAGGGGCGGGTCGTCACCCTCTGGGAGGTTTCCGCGCGCGCGGAGGTGATGCCGGTGTTGAGCAGCGCCACGACTCCCCAACACAGCGACACGCGGCTGGACGTCGATGGCACCCTTCATTATTGGGGTGCCCCGATCATTCAAGGCAGCCGCTGGGTCGGCTGCCGGCTGGATGACGCCGGGCCGTGGTGCGTCGCCCCGGTGCGACAGCAACCTCCCGCCCCGCCGCCCGATGGCATCGAGCGCCGCAGCCGTGAGCGGATGACCCTCGAGCTGGCGGGTCTCTGCTTAGGGCTCGTGGATCAACCGCCGGCCGTGAGCCGGCCGCGCTCGCCCGAGCCGGATGCTCTGGCCGAGTTGGTGCGCCAGCCCAGTGTGATTGCCCACGAAGTCGCCAATCCACTGACGGCGGCGCTCGTGAGCCTCGATCTTTCCTTGGATGTGGTGCGGTCCGCTGAGTCCCTGGAGCCCGCGTTCCGGGCGGAGCTGCTCGAGGAGCTCGCGGCCGTCGGGGAAGGTATGGAGCAGGCGATCCAGTTCTTGCGCTCCATTCAAGACCGGGCGCGGGGCGGGCTGGCCCGCTCGGAGCGGTTCGACGCGGCCCAGGTTGCCCGGTCCTGCGTGGCGCTGGAACGGCCGCTCGCGCGCAAGCGCGGCATCGCGCTCCAGGGGGTCATCGCCGTCGACGGAGTGTTTCTCCAGGGCGATCCGAATGCCCTGTATCAGGTGCTCACCAACCTCATCCGCAATGCAGTCTCGGCGTCCCGCGAACGGAAGACTCCGGTGGTGGTGACACTCGGGCAGGTGGGCGAGACGCTGCGCCTCGCCGTCCGGGACGACGGCGTGGGGATCGCGGCCGAGCACCTCGAGCGGATCTTTGAGCCGGGCTTCACCACGCAGGCCTTCGGCTCGGGCTCAGGCACGGGGCTGCTGGTTGTCCGCCAGATCACTCAGGAGATGTTCGGGGGATCGGTCCGAGTGGAGTCTACGGTGCGTCGCGGCACCACCTTCGAGGTCACTCTCCCGATTCCGCCGCAGCGGACGCCCCGCGAGCGGCGCTGAGGAACTCCGGCACGCTTGTCAGGTGCTGGGGTGATCGGCACTCGGCATGCCCGGCGACGTCGAGTACCCGGGCGGGGGCCCGTAGACGATTGGCCATGCACACGCGCAGAAAGCGCTATGGGGAGTGGCGAGGTGTGCTGGGTTCAACGGGAACCGATACGAGATGCGCCTCGGGTCGCTGATGAACCCGCCGCAGCTGTGGCAGTGAATCTCGCCCATATTCCAGCCCCCTTCAGGTGATCCGACGCTATACCCGGCCCGGAGGCTGCGGCTGTTCGTGCTCGTGCTGCCCCCGCATGCCGGCGTCTCTCTCCACCTGAGACTGCCACCAGACCGTCACGATCCCGCACGCCAGCGCGGGATGAGGTAGAGTGATGAAGCAGTCGGCTGCGGCGACGTGTGTCAGCTGGCCTTCCATACCGTGTGTCTGCTCCGGAAGCATATAGCCACCGAACGAGAAGGAGGGCGACCAACCAGGCCACCCTCCTCCTCCGCGTGAGGTCAGGCGTTCAACGCCTTCTCTGGCGTGACTTCCACCTTGATGAGATGGGGCTTGGCCGTCTCCGCCTTCGGCAGCGTGATCGTCAGCACGCCGAGGTTGTAAGCCGCCTTGATCTTGTTGGGATCGATCGAGGCGGACAGCCTGAACGTCCGCTCGAAGGCGCCATAGGTCCGCTCATAGCGATGCACCTTCTCGGCCTTCTCTTCCGCCACCTGCTCCTTCGTGCCCTTCACTGTCAGCAGGTTGCCCTCTACCGAGATCTTCACGTCTTCGGGCTTCACCCCGGGGATCTCCGCCACCAGGCGGATCACATCGGGCTCCTCGAAGATGTCTACCAGCGGCATCCAGGCGGTCGTCGCGGCCTCGGGTACGGGCCATTCAAACGCGCGGAGCGGCTCGTTGAAGCTCCGGCCCATCCGCTGCTCCAGCTGATACAACAGATCCAGCATCGGATCTCTCTTGGTAATGCCGACCATATCGTCCTCTGCTTCCTTGCTGCGAGTCGATTGCAGGACGTTCCTTGCCCGTAGGATACTCCAATGTACTAGTTTTGTCAAGTTTAACTAACATGTTGCCTCCTCAACTTGACAATTTTAGTAAAGTGGCGTACTGTTCGAGCAGTTGAGAACCACCAGGCGTTACCCAGGTTCATGTTGGTTGCTAACGGGAGTCGATATGTACGCACGCAACGTCACGCTGCACCTCAAGGCCAATGCGGCCCCAGAGTTCACCCGGACGCTGGAAACGGACGTCCTGCCCATCCTGCGCAAGCAGAACGGCTTCAAGGACGAGATCACGTTCGTCGCTCCCACCGGCACCGAAGCGGTTGCGATCAGTCTGTGGGACCGCCAGGAGAATGCGGACACCTATAGCCGCGACACGTATCCCGCAGTGCTGAAGGCTCTGGCGAAGGTGGTTGAGGGCACGCCCGAGGTTGAGAACTACGAGGTTGCCAACTCGACCTTCCACAAGATCGCGGCGCGCAACTAGGACCGCCCGCGCTCAGGACGAGCCAGCGGTCTGTTCAGGGGAGGGGGGCGGCCGAGACTGCCCTCCTCTCGTCCGTAAGGCGGCACGGTCAAGGAGTACACATGGCACCGATCACACTGCAGCGCTTCGTAGCGGAGCTGGACAAGTTGAAGCGAGAGACGGACGCGGGAATGCTGAAAGAGCAGGACTACGACGCCCGGCTCGCTCGAATCATCCGAGAACTGCGGGAGCGAGGCCTGGACGCTGATCGGGCCGTCGCCACGGCGGCGCTCGCCGACGCGCTCCAGCGCGGAGTCATCACGGGTCCCGTGCAAGCGCACCTGCAAAACCGGCTGGGCTGGCTCGACGACGAGGCCCCGACCCTCGTCTGACAGCGCCGGGCGCGCCTGGTAAGGCCCCCTGTCAGTCAATGACCTGACCGTGCGAGGAGACCGTACCGTGGACGTGGCCTTCGTGATCCGGGAGCGATTAGACGAGCTGGGACTGGAGCAGCGCGACCTCGCCCGTGCGGCCCGGGTGACGGAGTCGTACGTCTCGCAGCTGCTCACCCGGAAAAAGGCCCCCCCCGCGCCCAACCGCACCGACATCTACGACCGAATGGACCGGTTCCTGAAGCTGCCGGACGGCGAGCTCGCGCGGGTGGCGGAGCTCGCGCGCAAGCAGGAACTGAAGCGGCAGCTGGGGGACACGCCCGAACCCCTGTTCCCTCGCGTGCGCGACCTGATCTTGCGCAAATGCAGCTCCGCGAAGGCGAAACAAGTCCTCGCGATCTTCGAGCGACAGCCCTTCGGCGAGCTGGAGCGGCTCGTCGCGAAGCAGCTGCTCGAGGTCGCCAGCCTCGCGACCGATATCTTCCACCTGTCAGCCAGGCACCTCGCAGTCCTCGATTCGCTGATCGACTCGTGGGATATCGATCTCGCGACCTTCAGCCTCGAGATCGTCCTGCACCGACGGCCGGAGGCTGAGCGAGTGAAGCGGTTCGAGTTCGTGGAGCGGGAGGCCCGGCCGGAGCCGGGGTTCCAGGAATTCCTGGCGGATCCCTCGTTGAGCGGGACGGCGACTCCGCAAGAGCTCGAGTTCCTCGGAGACCTGCGGTTCAAGGGCCGGCGCCCCACCGCCCTCTATTACTACCGGGAGCTCCAGAACTTGAGAGACCCGCTACACTTTCAGCGCGCGTAGCAGGGTGATGATGCGTCTCCGGGCCCCGCTTTTCTGGCTCCTGGCCACCTTCGTGGCGCGGGCCTCATCGGCCCAACGCATTCCCGCGAGCCAGCACGGCTCGGTCACGCAGCGCGTGGGCAACACTGATATCGCGGTTACCTACAACCGCCCGGTGGCGCGCGGGCGGCGGCTGTTCGGCGATCTCGTCCGCTGGGGACACATCTGGCACCCGGGCGCGGACTCGGCCACGACGATCGCCTTCAGCCGCGCCGTCACCATCGCAGGCCACGACGTCCCGGCGGGCCGCTACACCCTCTGGACCATTCCCGAGGAGCCACCCAAGCCCTGGACGCTGATCCTGAGCCGCGGAGTGGACGTGTGGCATACGCAGTATCCGGGAGAGGCGCTCGACCTGCTGCGGATCAGCGTCGCGCCCGAGCAGGGCGCACACATGGAAGTGCTCGCCTTCTACTTTCCTATCGTCGCCCCCGACTCGACCGTGTTACGGTTGCATTGGGGCACCACGATCGTTCCCATCACCATCCGACCGAAATAACGCCCTGCCGACTGTGGGCGGGACATTGTGCGACGCCGGCCTCAGAGCGGCGGTGAACCCACTCCGGCTCGGGGGCCGTCGTCCCGCTGCAGCCCGCGCGGCCTTAGCAATCTCGCAGCCCGGCTGACCCCCGGGCGGTGCCCCCGAGGTCAGGGCGCCGCTAACGCGCCGCCCAACCCACCCGTATGATTACTTGCCGCCACTCCCACACCTCGCGAGATCGTCCGACATGATCGCACGCACCACCCTCCCGCGCCGCTTCCCCGGCTTCGCACTGCTCCTGGTCACACTCGGTACATTCGCCGCCCACGCTCCTCGCGCTCACCCACCGGTCGAACCCAGCCTGCTCTCCGGGCTCGCCTGGCGCAACCTGGGGCCGTTCCGCGGCGGCCGCATCTCCGCCGTCTCCGGCGCGATCGGCCAGCCCGGCGTCTTCTACGCGGGACTCCCGGCTGGCGGCGTCTGGAAAACCACCAGCGCCGGCGAAACCTGGACGCCCATGTTCGACGCCATCACCGCCGCGTCGTCGGTCGGCGCGGTCGAAGTCGCCCCCTCCGACCCGAACCTGATCTACGTCGGGATGGGCGACCTGATCTCGGGCGGCGGCATCAATGAAGGCAACGGCGTCTACAAGTCGGTCGACGCCGGCAGGACTTGGCAACACCTCGGCCTCGATTCGACCAAGCAGATCCCATCGATCCTGGTCGATCCGCACGATCCCAACCTGGTGATGATCGCGGCCCAGGGAGACGTCCATAAGAAGAGCGAGAGCCGCGGCGTGTTCCGCTCGACCGACGGTGGCAAGACGTGGACCAGGACGCTGTACGTGGACGACTCGACTGGCCTGCAGAAGATCACCTGGGCCGCCGACCGCCCCGACGTGGTCCTCGCGACCAGCGTGCGGCACTACGTCACGCCCATCACGGGCCCGGCCCGAGTAGCGGCGGCGGCAGGAGGTGGTGGAGGCGGTGGCGCAGGTGCAGGTGCAGGTGGGGCGGGCCCCACCCAGACGAAGCTCTTCAAATCCACGGACAAGGGTCTCACATGGCGCGAGATCACGGGAGGCGGGCTGCCGCGGCTCACCGGCCGGACGTCGGTGGCCGTGGCGATGAATACCAACGGGCAGCG
>Ga0134075_10000663_pt1 | contig 10830 bp, 9 predicted proteins | sample 15_taG_18_FD_119775 | JGI IMG/M metagenome (GOLD analysis project Ga0134075, IMG submission 119775) | Grasslands soil microbial communities from the Angelo Coastal Reserve, California, USA - 15_D_Rain_40cm_5_09212015 | ecosystem: Environmental > Terrestrial > Soil > Grasslands ... | reverse complement strand
GGTCTGGGCGTGACACAGAGGAGCGCCCCGGGTTTCCCGGGGGGCTCCGAACGCCGGGGGGTGTGGGGGGCCATTTCGGGGCCCCCCACCTCTATAGACCACCTAGCCGCGCTGGATCTCGAGGGGCAGCAGGGTGTCCACGAGCGACGCGCCGCCGTCCGCGTAGATGAGCTGGCCGGTGATCCAGCTCGCCTCCGGCGAGCACAGCATCGCGACCGCGTTGCCGATGTCCGCGGGCGTGCCCATGCGGCCCATCGGCGTCCAGCCGCTGCCGTGCCACTTGCGCGCGATGTCCACGGCGGCGTCGCCGAAGCTCTGAAGCACGCTGTCGTCCGTCAGCCCCGGGCTGACGGAGTTGACGGTGATACCGCGCGGCGCCAGGGCGACGGCGAAGTAGCGCACGAGCGACTCGAGGGCGGCCTTCGCCGAGCCCATGGCCACCCACGGCTGCCAGGTGCCGCGCTGGCCGCCCGGCGCGTACGTGATGGCGACGATGCGGCCGCCCTGCCCCATGAGGCCGGCGGCCTCGCGGACGCCGACGAGGAACGCCTTGGCCTGCGAGTCCATCGCGTGGTCCCAGGCCTCGAGCGTGATCTCCATCGGCTTCTGATAGAACTTCGCCGCCTCCGGACGCGCGTTGGCGACGAAGACGTCGAGCGTGCCGAAGCGCTGCTTGACCTCGCCGAACATCCGGCGCACGTCGTCCACGCGCGAGACGTCGGCCTGGACCAGGAATCCGTCGGCGCCGTGCTTGCGCACACGCTCGAGCGTGTCCTTCGCGGCCCCCTCGTTCGCATAGTAGTGGACGGCGACCCGCGCGCCGCTCTCCGCGAGCTTGAGCGCGATGCCGCGGCCGATTCCCCGCGACCCTCCGGTAACCAGCGCGTGCTTGCCCTTGAACGACATGGCGTGCTCCTTTCCGGGTCGCGGCGTCGTGCCGGCGATCCGCTGCAGCATTCGGGACTCGTCCTGCGGGGCCGGGAGATCAGACCACCGCCGCGCCCCGTGCGCAAGCGCGCTACACTGATCGACCGAAACGCCAGGAGGCCACCATGCGATTCGAGGGACGCGTCGTCATCGTCACCGGCGCGGCGCGCGGGATCGGCGCCGTCACCGCGGAAGCCTTCGCGCGCGAGGGCGCGCGCCTGGCCGTGCTCGACCTCGACGGCGCCGGCGCCGACGCCACCGCCAAGCGCTTGCGCGAGACGGGGGCCGAGGCCGTCGGGTTCCGTGCCGACGCGGCGGCGCCCGGGGACGTGCGGGGTGTCGTCGACGCCGTCGTGGATCGCTGGCAGCGCGTGGACGTGCTCGTCAACAACGCGGGAGGCTTCGCCACGATCCGCGCCACCGAGGACATCACCGATGCGGAGTGGGAGTCGATCCTGCGCTCGAACCTCACGAGCGTCTTCGTCGCCTCGCGCGCGGTCCTGCCCGTGATGAAGCGGCAGCGCGCGGGCCGGATCGTCAACGTGTCGTCGGTGGTGGCGCGCGGCGGCGCCGTGCGCGTGACCTCGCACTACGCGGCAGCCAAGGCGGGCGTCGTCGGCTTCACGCGCCATCTGGCGCTGGAGGTCGGCCCCGACGGCATCACGGTCAACGCCGTCGCTCCGGGCACGACCATGACGGAGCGCGTGAAGGCGCTGCGCACGCCCGAGCAAACCCGAGAGGTGGCGCAGACCATCCCGGTCCGCCGACTCGGCGAGCCGATGGAGATCGCGGAGGCGATCCTGTTCCTCGCCTCCGACGCCGCGAGCTTCGTGAACGGCGCGACGCTCGACGTCAACGGCGGTCAGGTGATGGCCTGACCTCGATCAGGCGGAAAGAATCCGCGCGGTCAATCTCCGCCCAGCCGCGCCGAGGCGCGGTGAACGTCGGAGCGCGCCTCCCGATCACTGTCCCAGATGAGATACACTCGACGGCGCGATGAGCTTCGTCAGCCACGTCGAGTGCACGATCTGCGGGCACCGCCACGACGCCAAGCGCGTGCTCAGCGTCTGCGAGCAGTGCGGACAGATGCTCGCCGTGCGCTACGACCTCGAGCAGGTGAACAAGCACGTGACGAAGGAGGCGCTGCGCGCACGCCCGCCGGGCATGTACCGCTTCCGCGAGCTCACACCGCTCGACGAAGACGAGACGCCGGTGACGCTGGGCGAGGGGAGTACGCCGCTGCTGGCCCTGCGCCGGCTCGCCGCACATTTCGGGCTCCGCCACGTCTGGGGCAAGGACGAGAGCCAGAACCCCACGGGCTCGTTCAAGGCTCGCGGCCTCGGCATGGCAATTACGCTTGCCCGAGCACGCGGCGCGACCGGCTTCGTGATCCCCTCGGCGGGCAACGCCGGCGGCGCCGCCGCCGTGTACGCCGCGCGCTGCGGGCTGCCGTGCGCGGTGATCGTGCCACGCGGCACGCCGCCCGCGGCGATCGCGGAGGCCGCGATCGCGGGCGCCAAGGTCTTCACCATCGAGGGCTCGATCGCGACCGCCGGCAAGGTCGTCGCGAAGGTCGCGCCGCAGATCGGCTGGTTCGATCTCTCGACGCTCAAGGAGCCGTACCGCCTCGAGGGCAAGAAGACGATGGGGCTCGAGCTGGCCGAGCAGCTCGGCTGGACGATGCCCGACGTCCTCTTATATCCGACGGGCGGCGGGACCGGCCTCGTCGGCATCCCCAAGGGCTACGAGGAGCTGCGGGCGATGGGCTGGGTCGGGGATCCGCTGCCGCGTGTGATCGCCGTGCAGGCCGAGGGCTGCGCGCCCGTGGTGAAGGCCTTCCACGACGGCGCCGACACGACCGCGGCGTGGGAGAACCCGACGACGCACGCGGCGGGGCTGCGCGTGCCCTCGCCCTTCGCCGGGCGGCAGATGCTGAAGATCCTGCGCGACACGGGCGGCGATGCCGTCGCGGTGAGCGAGCGCGCCATCCAGGACGCGCAGCGGCTGCTCGGCCGTCTCGAGGGCGTGTGGACGTCGCCCGAGGGCGCGGCGCTCGTGGCCGCCCTCGGCGTGCTCAAGGAGCGCCGCGACATCTCTGCGGACGCGCGCGTGGTGCTGGTGCTCACGGGCGCCGGCATCAAGTACGACCCGCCGCCGCTGCCGCCGGCCGTCGACCTCGCCGGCTCCGACGATGACGTGGTGGCCGCCGTGCGCGGCGCCCTCGGCGTCTGACCTCCCGCGATGTGGTAGCATCGGCCCTCTACCGAGCACCGCCCGCTCCCAGGAGGCCGGTCTTATGGCGATCGAGATCGGGAAGATCCGCAACGTCGGTGTCGTCGGCCACGGCGGCGTCGGCAAAACCTCCCTCGTGGAAGCCCTGCTGTTCACCGCCGGCGCCGTCACGCGGCTCGGCAGGGTGGACGACGGCAGCACGACCACCGACTTCGACCCCGACGAGATCAAGCGCAAGATATCGATCAACACCTCGGTGGCGTACTGTGATTGGAAAGGCCACCGCATCAATTTCGTCGACACGCCGGGGTACGGTGATTTCATCGCCGACGCGCGCGCCGGCCTGCGCGTGGTCGATGCCGCGGTCGTGGTCGTGGACGCCGTCGCCGGCGTGCAGGTGCAGACGGAGAAGGTCTGGAAGTTCGCGAACGAGTACGAGCTGCCGCGCGCCATCGTCGTCAACCGGCTCGACCGCGAGCGCGCCGACTTCTTCCGCACGCTGGACTCGCTCACGCGCCGCCTCAAGGGCCGCATCGTGCCGCTGCACCTCCCCGTCGGCGAGGAGGCGGGGTTCAAGGGCTACGTCGACCTCGCCAAGATGAAGGCGTTCCTCTACGCCGATGGCAAGTCGTCGGAAACGGAGGTGCCGGCCGACCTCGCCGAGCGCGCGAAGGAGTGGCGCGAGAAGCTCGTGGAGGCGGCCGCGGAGACCGACGACGACCTGCTCACGAAGTATCTCGAGGAGGGCGCGCTCGACGAGGCGTCGATGCTCAAGGCGCTCAAGAGCGGCATCGGCGCGGGCAAGATCGTGCCGGTGCTCTGCGCGGGCGCCTCGCGGTCGATCGGCAGCCACCCGCTCCTCGACCTGATCGTGCAGGAGTTTCCGTCGCCGGCCGAGCACGGCGAGATCAACGGCACCGACGTCAGGGCCAAGCAGACGGCGGCGCGGCCCGTGGACGCCAAGCAACCGCCCGTCGCGCTGGTGTTCAAGACGCTGCAGGACCCGCACATCGGCAAGCTCTCACTCTTCCGCGTGATGACGGGGACCGTGAAGGCGGACTCGACGCTGTCGAACCCGAGCCGCGGGGCCCGCGAGCGCATGGGCCACGTGGCGTGGCTGCAGGGCAAGACGCAGAAGCCCGTGAGCGACCTCGGGCCCGGCGAGATCGGCGTGGCCCAGAAGCTCAAGGAGACCCTGACCGGCGACACCCTCAGCGACGAGGCGCATGCCTTCGAGCTGCCGCGCCTCACGTTCCCCGAGCCGGCCATCAACTTCGCGATCCAGCCCAAGACGCGCGGCGACGAGGACAAGATCTCCAACGCGCTGTCGCGCATCGAGGAAGAGGACCCGACCGTCCACCACCAGTTCGATCCCGAGACGAAGCAGCTGCTGATCTCCGGCGTGGGCAGCATGCACGTGGAGATGACCGTCGAGCGCATGAAGCGCAAGTACAACGTGGACGTCACCCTGCTCCCGCCGCGCATCCCCTACAAGGAGACGGTGAAGGGGCGCGCGGAGGGCCAGGGGAAATACAAGAAGCAGACGGGCGGCCGCGGCCAGTACGGCGACACGTGGCTGCGCGTGGAGCCGATGCAGCGCGGCGGCGGCTTCGAGTTCGTGGACGACATCTTCGGCGGCGCCGTGCCGCGCAACTTCATCCCGTCGGTCGAGAAGGGCGTCCGCGACTGCATGAAGAAGGGGATCCTCGCGGGCTACCCGGTCGTCGACATGAAGGTCACGCTCTACGACGGCTCGTACCACGACGTCGACTCCTCCGACATGGCGTTCCAGATCGCGGCGTCGATGGGCCTGCAGAAGGTGTTCATGGAGGCCCACCCGATATTGTTGGAGCCGGTGATGAACATCGAGGTGACCACGCCCGCCGAGGTGGCCGGCGATATCATCGGCGACCTCAACTCGCGCCGCGGCCGCATCGTCGGCATGGAGCCCGCGGGCGAGACGGCGAGCGTGCGCGCGCAGGCGCCGATGGCCGAGATGCTGACCTACGAGTCGAGCCTGCGCAGCATGACCGGCGGTCGCGGCGCGTACTCGATGGAGTTCTCGCACTACGAAGAAGTCCCCGCGTTCATCTCGGACAAGATCGTCAAGGAAGCGAAGTCGGAGAAAGAAAAGGCCGACAAGCACTAGCGCCACGCACTAGAATCAACCTGATGATCTTCCAGCAGCTCCTGAACGAGGAGTCGGGCTGCCTGTCCTACTTGATCGGCTGCGCCCAGGCGGGTCGCGCCGTCGTCGTCGATCCGGGACGGGACCGCGTCCACGATTACCTCCGCATCGCGCGCAAGAAGGGCCTCACGATCACCGACGTGATCGAGACCCACACGCACGCCGATCACATCTCGGGCAATCGCGACCTGGCCGCCGCCACGAAGGCCGCCATTCACGTGCACCGCGCGGCCGGCGTGACGTTTCCGCACGCGACGCTCGCCGACGGCGACACGATCCGTCTCGGCCAGGTCGCGCTCAAGGTCTGCCACGCGCCCGGCCACACGCCCGACTCGATCTGCCTGCTGGTGACCGATCACGCGCGCGGCGCCGAGCCCTGGTTCGTGCTCACGGGCGACACGCTGTTCGTCGGCTCGGTCGGCCGTCCCGACCTCGGCGGCGCCTCGGCGGCCGAGGATCTGTGGCAGACGCTGCGCCGCGTGCTCGAGCCGCTGCCCGACGGCGTCGAGGTCTATCCCGCGCACGGCGCGGGCTCCGCCTGCGGCGGCGGCGCGATGAGCGCGAAGGCGGCCTCGACGATCGGCTTCGAGCGACGCTTCAACCAGGCGTTCCGCGTCGACGACAAGGCGCGCTTCGTGGACTTCATCATGCAAGGCATGCCGCCCAAGCCCGCCGCGTTCGAGACCATCGTCGCCAAGAATCGCGGCGTGCTGCCGCTGACGGCCGCCAAGCCGCGGCCCATGAGCGCACGCGAGGCGTGGGAGGCCGCGCAGGGCGGCGCCAGCATCCTCGACCTGCGCGATCCGGGCACGCACGGCGAGGCGCATCCGGCCGGCGCGCTGAACGTCTGGATCGACGGACCGCAGTTCGCCGAGCGCGTGGCCGGCTTCGTGACGCCGGCCACGCGCGTCGTCGTGCTGGCCCAGGCGCCCTCGGACGTCGATCGCGCGGTGCAGGCGCTCTCGCGCGTCGGCGTCGACGAGGTCATCGGCCATCTGCAGTGGGGGATGATCGACTGGCGCGACGCCGGCCTGCCGGTGGAGTCCGTGCCGCAGATCACCGCCTACGACCTGCACACGATGCTCGAGGCCGACGGCGTGATCGTCGTCGACGTGCGCGAGCCGTTCGAGTGGCTCGAGGGCCACGTGCCGGGCGCGCTGCACGTGCCGATGTTCGAGGCCGTCGCGCGCGCCGGCGAGCTGCCCGCGGATCGGCCGAAGGCGGTCGTCTGCGCCGGCGGCCTGCGCTCGAGCACCACGATCAGCGCGCTCAAGCGGCGCGTGCCGGGCCCGTGGCTCAACGTCACGGGCGGCATGGCTGCCTGGCTGAAGGCGGGCTACGGCGTCACCAACGCGTAGGGCCTGATGGCGTCCGCGCTGCGCGCGCAGTGGAACGGGCTGGCCGGCCGCGCGTGGCCGGTGTGGGGCGCCGCGATTCTCGTCGCCACCGTCAACGTCTTCCTGTTCGCCTTCGACCGGCCGTGGACCGCCTCCGACGGGCTGCGCAACTGGGGCGACTGGGCGCTGACGGGCGCGGGCGTGCTGCGCCGCGCGGATCTGCTGCCGCCGTGGCTCTACTCCGGCTCGCTGCTCAACCTCGGCGTCCTGCTCGGCGGCGCCGCGGGCGCGCTCTGCGCGCGCGAGTTCGCCGTCCGCGTGCCGGCGCGCGGCGAGCTGATCAAGGGCGCCGCCGGCGGCGCGCTCATGGGCGTGGGCGCCACGCTGGCGTTCGGCTGCAACATCGGCGGGTTCTTCTCGGCGGTGAGCGCGCTGAGCCTGGCGGGCTTCGCGATGATGCTCGGGCTCGGCGTCGGCGCGTTCCTCGGCCTGCGCTACCTGCTGTGGGAAACCGCGCACCGCCCGGGCTGGTCGAGCGGCCGCGGACGCACGTGGGCGCGCGCGCGCCGCGACGCGAGCCGCCAGCCGCTCGCGGGCCTGCTGCTGCTCGCCGCGCTCGTGGCCGCGCCGTTCGCGTACGCGGCCGCCGGTCATCCGCAGCGCGGTCTCTTTCTGCTCTTCGGCGCCGCCTTCGGCGTGATCTTCCAGCGCTCGCGCTTCTGCCTCGTGCGTGCGTTCCGCGAGCCGTTCATGACGGGCGACGCCGAGCACACGCGCGCGGCGGCGCTGGCGCTGGTCGTGAGCACGCTCGGCTTCGCGATCCTCAAGTTCACCGACCTCAAGGACAAGGGCGACTGGGTGTTCGCCGCGGCCGGCGTCGGCGGCCTGCTCGGCGGCACGCTGTTCGGCATCGGCATGACGCTCGCCGGCGGGTGCGGCGCCGGCTCGATCTGGCGCGCGGGCGAGGGGCAGGTCAAGCTGTGGGCCGCCGTCGTCTGCTTCGCGCTCGGCGCGTCGCTCGCGCGCCTCGTGCTCGGCGGCGCGCTCGCCAAGGTCGGCGTCGCGGTGTTCCTGCCGTCCGCCGTCGGCTGGGGCGCGGCGATTCTGCTCGTCGTCGCGGTGGCCGCCGCGTGGGCGCTCGCCGCGACGTGGAACGAGGACACCAGAAAATTCACCATACCGGACTGAACCGCTGTACCTTACCGTGGCAGTCCAGCGACCGTGGCCGTCCAGGGGAGATGTCATGGCACGGATGACGCGCAGGAATTTCCTGAAGGCCTCGGGAACGGCCGTCGTCGTGTCCGGTCTCGCGGGCTGTGCGGGCATGGGCGGCGCGCCGACCGCGACGACGACGCCGACCGACCTCGCGCCCAACCGCAGCGGCCGCCGCGTCGTCGTGATTGGCGGCGGCTGGGCCGGCGCCACCGCCGCGAAGTACGTGCGGATGGAAGATCCGGCGACCGAGGTCATTCTGATCGAGCCCAACGCCAAGTTCATCTCCTGCCCGTTCTCCAACCTGGTGCTGAGCGGCGTGCGCTCGATCGAGAGCCTCACGTTCGAGTACGACGGACTGCGCAAGCAGCACGGCGTGAGGATCATGCGCGAGAGCGCCACGGCGATCGAGCCCGACGCGCGGCGTGTGCGCCTGGAGCGCGGCTTCCTCACCTACGACCGGCTCATCGTCGCGCCGGGCATCGACTTCCAGACCGAGCAGATCGAGGGGCTCGCCGCCGCCGGCGACCGCGTGCCGCACGCGTGGAAGGCCGGGCCGCAGACGGTGACGCTCGCGCGGCAGCTGAAGGAGATGCCCGACGACGGCGTGTTCGTGCTGTCGGTGCCGCCGGCCGCGTATCGGTGCCCGCCCGGTCCCTACGAGCGCGCGTGCCAGGTGGCGTGGTACCTCAAGACGCGCAAGCCGCGCGCGAAGCTGATCGTGCTCGACGCCAACCAGAACGTCATCAGCAAGCCCGCGCTCTTCCGCGCCGCCTGGCAGGCATACCCGAACCTCGAGTACCGGGCCTCCAGCAAAGTGGTCAAGGTCGATGCGGCCGCGCGCGAGGTGACGACCGAGTTCGGCGACAAGGTGCGCTACGACGTCGCCAACGTGATCCCGCCGCAGCGCGCGGGGGCGATCGCCGTGCAGGCCGACCTCGTCGGCGCCGACAAGCGCTGGTGCGAGGTGAATCACGTGACGTACGAATCGGTGAAGGCCAAGGACGTGCACGTCGTCGGCGACGCGACGATCGGCATCCCCGCGCCGAAGTCCGGCACCGTCGCCAACAGCATGGGCAAGATCGCCGCCACCGCCGTCGTCCACCTGCTCACCGGCCGCCCGGTCCCGGAGATGCCGCCGATCAATACCTGCTACTCGTGGGTGAGTGACACGGAGGTGATGGCCGTCGTCAACGCCTACCGCATCGACAACGGCAAGGTGGTGCAGATCGAGCAGAAGCTGACGCCCGGCCAGTCCACGCTCTACGCCCAGCACGCCCAGGCGTGGGCCACCAGCATCTGGGCCGACATCCTTGCATAGCGGGGCAGGCGCCGTGCGCGCGTTCGTCGTCGCCGCCGCGCTGGCGGCGGCGCTCGCCGCGACGACCGCGGCCTCGGCGGGGCCGGTCGACACGCCGGGCTTCACGAAAGCGTACTCGTGCAGCGCCTGTCACGGGCGCGCCGGCGCCACGCGCGCCGACGCGGTGCCGGTGCTCGCCGGCATGCCGGCCTGGTATTTCAAGAAGGCGATCGACGACTACGCGGCCGGCCGGCGTCCCTCGCCGGAGATGGAGCCGTTCTCGAAGATGGTCAAGATGCTCGGCGTGGACGACATCGCCGCGTATTTCGCCGCGCAACCGCGGGAGGCGTCGCCGATCAAGCTCGACCGCACGGCCGTCGCGAACGGCCGCACCGCCTCGACCCAGTGCGCCGCCTGCCACGGCGACGACGGCCGCGGCGATCAGGCGAAGGGCACGCCGCCGCTCGCCGGCCAGCCGCCCGGCTATCTGCTGAACCAGATGAAGCTCTTCAAGGCCGACAAGCGCAGTCCCGGCGACGCCAATCTCGCCGCGGTCAAGGCGGCCATGAAAGGCGTCGACGACGCGACGCTCGCGAACCTCGCGGCCTACTACTCGAGTCTCGGGAGGTAAGCCGCCCGTCTCGTGTCGCTCCTCTTCGGCGGTGTCCTGCTCGTCCTCGGCATGGTCGGCGCCTTCGTGTCGGGTCTGATCGGCGTCGGCGGGGCGATCGTCATGATCCCGCTCCTGCTCTACGTGCCCCCGCTCGTCGGGGTCGGTCGGCTCGACATCAAGGAGGTGGCGGCCATCACGATGGTCCAGGTCTTCGCGGCCGCCGTCTCCGGTGTCATCGCCCACGGCCGTCATCGCGCGGTCAACGTCCGCCTGGCCGCGACCGGCGGCGTCGCGATGGCCGGCGGCTCGCTCACCGGCGCGGTGGCGTCGCACTGGATGCCGGACGCGTGGCTGCTGATGGTCTTCGCGCTCATGGTGACGGCGGCCTTCGTGCTGATGTTCCTGCCGCCGCCGCCGCCGGACGTCACGACGCCGGCCGAGGCGCGCGAGTACAGTCGGACGCTGACGGTCGCGGTGGCGGGCGCGGTCGGGCTGGCCGCGGGCGTCGTCGGCGCCGGCGGTGCCTTTCTCCTCGTGCCGCTCATGCTCGTCGTCGTCGGCGTGCCGATCCGCGTGACCATCGGCAGCTCGCTCGCGATGACGGCGCTCGCCGCCACCGCCGGCATCATCGGCAAGCTCGTCACCGGCCAGGTGCCGCTCGGCTCCGCGCTCGTGGTCGCGCTGGGCGCGGCGCCCGGCGCGCAGCTGGGCGCGCTGGCGAGCCGGCGGCTGGCCGGCGGCATGCTCAGGGGCATACTGTTCGTCGTGATCGTGCTCACCGGCGTCCGCGTCTGGTGGCACGTGCTGTTCGAGTAGTGCGCCTGAGACCGAGGCGCGCCACGGGTTTCCCGGGGCGCGTGGGAGTGCGACGCCGCAGGCCGTTCGACGGCCGAGGCGAGCCTGCGTGGGAGTGCGACGCCGCAGGCCGTTCGACGGCCGAGGCGAGCCTGCGTGGGAGTGCGACGCCGCAGGCCGTTCGACGGCCGAGGCGAGCCTGCGATGAAGCGTTGGGGGGTGTGGG
>Ga0134075_10000660_pt1 | contig 10842 bp, 8 predicted proteins | sample 15_taG_18_FD_119775 | JGI IMG/M metagenome (GOLD analysis project Ga0134075, IMG submission 119775) | Grasslands soil microbial communities from the Angelo Coastal Reserve, California, USA - 15_D_Rain_40cm_5_09212015 | ecosystem: Environmental > Terrestrial > Soil > Grasslands ... | reverse complement strand
GGCACCGGCCGCTCGTCGTCGCCGAGCGCCAGGCCGAGCGCGTCGCCGAGCGAGTGCGCGGGATCCGTCGACAGCGCGAGGATGCGCGCGTCGGGGCGGCGCTCGGCCAGCGCGAGGGCGACCGCCGCCGCGGCCGACGTCTTGCCGACGCCACCCTTGCCGGCGAACGCGAGCACGCGCACGCCCGGCGGCGCCAGCGCGTCGAGCCATTCCATGGCCGTGCGAGCCGCAGGCCGGTCGACGGCCGAGGCGAGCCTGTGAACCGATCGTGGGAGTCGCTGCGCCGCCGACCGCGCGTTGCTCGGCCGCACGCGCCTGAGCGCCGAGACCCCGCGCGGCTCGCGATCCAGCGCCGGCACCGAGGAGAGCCGGCGGCCGGGGAAGAGCGAGGGCAGCCGCGCGATCACCCGGGACTCGGCCGCGGCGCGCGCGCCACAGAGGTCGCAGCGGCTGGCCGGCGTGACCCGGTTGACGACGATCTCGTCCACCGCGATCCCCGCCGCCTCGAGCGCGCGGACGCCGTCGCGCGCCTCCTCGACCGCGAGCGGCTCGGGCACGAGCACCCACGTGAAGCGGCAGCGCGCGGGGTCACGCAGCAGCGCGTTGAGCGCGCGCGCCTCGCCCTCGATCTCCGCGACCAGCGCGTCGGCCGCATCGGGCCGGTGCGCGCCGGCCAGGCTCTCGCCGAGAAACCGGTGCTTGGCGAGCATGTCGGCGAGCACGCCGGCGACGCGCGCGAGCGTGTCGGGCATGGCGAGCAGGCGGAGCGTGTGCCCGGTGGGCGCGGTGTCGACCACGACGTCGCGCGCCGCCACGCGCAGGGTGGCGGCCGCGAGACGGTGCAGCTCGATGAGGCCGATCAGCTCGTCGACGCCGGGCAGCGAGAGCGCCAGCAGGCGATCGACGTCGTCCTCGTCCAGGTACGTGCCGCGCGCGGCAATCGTGCGCAGCGGACGCCGGCGCGCGGCGAGCCAGCGCTCGAGCGCCCGATCGGCGTCCAGCTCGACGGCGGCGAGCGTACCGCGTCGAGTCGGCAGGCGAGACGGGCGCGCGGACAGCCGACGCTCGAGGGCGTCGCCGAGCGAGTGGGCGGGATCGGTGGAGACGAGCAGGACACGTCGCCCGCGCTCGGCCGCGGCCAGCGCCGCCGCCGCCGCGGTCGTGGTCTTGCCGACGCCGCCCTTGCCTCCGAAGAAGCGGAATCCGGCCGCCGGCGTCACCGCTCGGCGGCGTCGTCCTCGGCGTCGGTGTCGCCCGAGCCGTCGTCGAACCGCACCTCGATGCCGATGATCCGCATCTCGCCCGGCGCCGGCGTCGGCCCGCGCTGGCGCTCGCGGATCTCGCGCAGGCGGGCGAGCAGATCGGCCTCGAGGGTCGCGAATTCCTTTTCGGAGATCTCGCCGAGCTCGAGGCGCATCTGCGCGGCCAGCAGCTCCTCGCGCACGACGCCGTCGTCGTTGAGCTGGCTGTCGACGGCGTCGACGATCTTGTTCAGCACGAACTTGAGACCGCCGATCAGCAGGGTGTCGAGGATGATCACGGCGGGTCCTCGCTTCGGCCGGCGAGCGAGGCGATCACGGCCGCGAGCTCGTCCGGCGCCACCGGTTTGGGGACGTGTATCTGGAAGCCAGCCTCCAGCGCCCGCGCGCGATCCTCCACGCGCGGATAGGCGGTGAGCGCGATCGCGGGCGTCTGCCAGCCCCGCGCGGCGTCGGCGGCGCGGACGCGCCGGAGCAGCGCGTAGCCGTCGGCGTCGGGGAGCCGGATGTCGGACACGAGCACGTGCGGCGTCTCACGCTCGAACGTCTCGAACGCTTCCTGCGCGGAGGTCGCGATCAGGACCCCGGCGCCGAGGCTCTCGAGGCTCTCCTTGAGCCAGAGCCGCGCGTCCGCGTCGTCCTCCACCACGAGGATGCGCAGGTCGTCGAGCCGCGGTCCCTGCGCGCGCGGCGCCATCGCGGGCGAGGCGTCCGCGCCCGCGGCCGCGCGCAGCGGCAGGGTCACCGTGAAGGTCGCGCCCTGGCCTTCACCGGGGCTCTCCGCGCGGATCGTCCCGCCGTGCACCTCGACGAGGTGACGGACGATCGACAGGCCGAGGCCGAGACCCGTGATCGGCCGGCGCGCGTCGGCCTGACGGAATCGATCGAAGACGTGCGGCAGGCGCGCGGCGGAAATGCCCTGGCCCGAGTCCCGCACCTCGAGGACGGCCTCGCTTCCCGCGCGGCGCAGCGTGAGATCCACGCGGCCCTTGTCGGGTGTGAACTTGACGGCGTTCGACAGGAGGTTCGAGAGGATCTGCTGCAGGCGGTCGGGATCCGCGACGACGGGCCCCACCGTCTCGTCGACGTCGACGCTCAGCGCGATCGACTTGGCGGCCGCCGCGGGCTGCACGGCCTCGACGGCCGCCGCCACCACCGCCGCCGGCTCGACCTCGCTCGCCGAGATCCGCAGCTTGCCGGTGATGATGCGCGAGATGTCGAGCAGGCCCTCGATGAGCTGGGCGAGCGAGGTCGTGTTGCGCTCGATCGTCTCCAGCGCCCGCTCTCGGCGCTCCTCGTCGAAGCTGCCGCGGCGCAGCCACCAGATCCAGCCCATGAGCGCGTTCAGCGGTGTGCGCAGCTCGTGCGAGAGCGTGGCCAGGAACTCGTCCCTGGAGCGCCCGGCCGTCTCCGCGTCGGCGCGCGCGGCCTGCTCGTGGCGCAGGAGCTCCTCGCGTGCCCGCGCCAGGGCCTCGGCCCGCGCGCGCGCGTCGCGCGCGCGCGCGAACAGCAACGCGGTGAGGAGCCCGACGACAGCGAAGGCGCCCGCGCGCACGACCGAGGCGGTGTCGAGCGAGAAGAACGGCGGGAACACGACTTCGGTGATGATCAGGGACAGCGTGGTCGCCACGAAGCCGGGGCGCCAGCCGCCGTACGCGCAGGCGACGGCCACGGCGGCCAGGAACAGCGGCGAGACGGCGCCCTGGAGGGCGGGGCGAAGGGCGAGCGCGAGCACGGTCACACCGGCCACGGCCGCCACGGCGACGGCGTAGGTCCGCAGGCCGACGCTCACGGCATCACCCCCCCGGCGTCGCGCGCTCGAGCTTCAGGCGGATGTTGACGAAGTTGTAGGGCGGCCACGGGCCGGTGTACCGGAACGTCAGGGGCGCGTACTTGGCGCCGACGGCCTTGACCTTCGCGTCGAACGCCTGCTCGCGGTCGCGGGAGACCAGGAAGGCCGCGTTCATGATCATCTTGTCGCCGATGGGCTTGTTGGCGCGCGAGGCGACGGCCACGTCGCGCAGCGACTCGAAGATCTCGCTCACGTAGCGCTCGGAGCGCGCCTGCAGCGCGCCCTCCACGAGCCGCCCGTACTGCACGCGCGCGAAGTACGTCGGACCGCTCTGCGACGAGATCTCGCTCTTGAGCTGGCGGACGTCGTCGTCCTCGCGCTCGATCTGCTTGACGACCTCGTCGCGCTCCCAGAGCACCTTGAGGCCGAACTCGACCTTGTCCTCCATCTTGAGGAGCACGTCGATGAAGGCGCTGTAGGCCCCGCGCAGCAGCTCGATGATGTCGTCGCGCGTCTTGAACACGGTACCGAAGGACATCGGGATGACCGTGTGGTCGCGCATGACGGCCTCGTTCACGCGCTCGTGGGCCAGCACGTTCTCGCGCGTGGCGTCGAAGACCTCGATCGGCGTGTCCGACACCACGGCCGCGATGTCCTTGTAGTGCACCGTCGACACCTCGGCGGGCACGGTGCCGAGGCCGACGGCGCCGAAGCGCAGCGCGTCCTCGGACCGGATGACGCAATACACGTACTTGCCGCGGCTCTCCACCGGCTTCGCGCCGGCCTTCGACACGGTGGGCGCCGCCGCCCGCGGCGGAACCTCGCGGATGCCGCGCGATGCGGCCATGCCGTTGTTCGGCGCAGCCTTCTTGTCCACCGTCCGCGACGGACGGGCGGTGGTGCGGCGAGAGGGCCTCCGCTTGGGAGCCATCGCTAACGTCCTCTCTCGGGTGGTCCGGTTAGCCCTTCAGCATCGATTTGATCTCTTCCAGCAGGCGCTCGGGCAGGCACGGCTTGGTGATGAACGCGTCGCAGCCGGCATCCATCGCGCCCTTGGAGTGGCCGGCGAGCGCGTGGCCCGTGAGGGCGATGATCGGGATGGCCCGGGTGCGATCGTCGGCCTTGAGCCGCCGCGTCGCCTCCCAGCCGTCGAGGCCGGGCAGCGAGAGGTCCATGACGATCAAATTGGGCGCGTGCCCGAACGCCTTCTCGAGCGCCTCGTGGCCGTTCTGCGCCTCCACCACACGGAAGCCCGAGAACTGGAGGAACTGGCTGTACATCTCCCGGTTGTCGGCGAAGTCGTCCACGACGAGGATCAGCGGCGACTTCGCCGCCGCCGCCTTGCCCTCCTTCGCCGCCTGCGTCCGGCGCGGGGTCATGCGCGCTTGACCTCGCGCGGCACGACGAGCGTGAACGTCGAGCCGCGGCCGATCTCGCTCTCGAGCGTGATGGCCCCGTCGAGCATGCCGGCCAGGCGCCGGCAGATGGCGAGCCCGAGGCCGGCGCCCATGTATTCGCGCGTCGGCGAGTTGTCGGCCTGGCGGAAGTCTTCGAAGATCCGCTCGCGGTCCTCGGCAGAGATGCCGATGCCGGTGTCGGCGACGGCGATCGCGATCTGGTCGCCGTCGGGCATCGACCCGGCGCGCACCTCCACCGACCCCCGCGGCGTGAACTTGATGGCGTTGGTCAGGAAGTTGATGACGATCTGCTTGACCTTCTGCCGGTCCGTCTTGAGCTGCGGCACGTCCGCCGCCAGCTGGCTCGTCACCGCGAGCTGCGAGCGGGCGATGATCGGCTCCACCTCGGCCAGCACCTCGGCCACGAGGTCCTTGAGGTCGAACGTCGTGAGCGTGAGCGGCATCTTGCCCGCCTCGATGCGGGAGATGTCGAGGATGTCGTTGATGATGGCCAGCAGGTGGTGCGCGTTGCTGTCCACGCGCTCGAGGTTGCGCCGCTGGTGGGCCGTGAGCTCGCCCGTCACGCCCTTGAGCAGCATGCTCGTGTAGCCGAGGATCGCGTTGAGCGGCGTGCGGAACTCGTGGGACATGTTCGCCAGGAACTGCGACTTCGCCGCCGACGCCCGCTCGATCTCGAAGTGCGAGCGGCGCAGCAGCTCGTTCTGGCGGGTCAGCTCGGCGGTGGCCTCGCGCACCTTCTGCTCCAGCTCGCTCGAGGCGCGCTTGAGCTGCTCGTACAGGCGCGCGCGCTCCAGCTCCTCCGTGCGGTCGTGCAGGATGGTCACGGTGGCCGTGACCTCGCCGTGCTCCGACACGATCTTGCCGGAGATGGCCTCCACGGGCAGGGGAGCGCCGGTGCGCGGGTCCACGAGGCCGATGGAGCCGCTGCGCCGCAGCGCGCCCGGCTCGAAGAAGAGGTTCGAGACGAACGACGAGAAGTGCGCGTCGTTCGCCTGCACCGTGCGGCGCGCCTCGGCGCCGGCGGCGGGGTCGACGGTGAACAGGCGCTCGGCCGGCGCGTTCAGCATCACGATGTTGGCGTTCGGATCGGTGACGAGGATCGGGTCGGCCACCGAGTCGATGATGAGGTCGAGGCGGTCGCGCTCGGCGCGAGCGTCGGCCTCCGCCAGCCGCAGCTTGCGGTAGTTCTCCTCGATCTCCTGGGTGGCGCGGCGCAGGTCGGTGACGTTTCTCAGAATCGACACGATGCCCGTGCCCTCGCGCGGGTCCACGGTGACCGTGCTGAGCAGCTCGAAGAGCAGGTCGGAGCCGTCCACGGGGTCGACGAGGAGCAGCTCGTGCCGCCACGGTTCCGCGCCCTCGATGGCCCGCCGGGTGAGCGCGGACGAGAAGAGCATGTTGTTGAGGGCGACCGCGCGGCGCCGCCCCTCGCTGTCGTCCTCGCCCGACGACAGCAGGACCTCGGCGCGCGCGTTGGCGACGATGATGCGGCCCTCGGTGTCGGTCAGGAGGACCGGGTCGGACACCGCGTTGATGATGTTGTAGAGCAGCGTCCGCTCGCGGAGGCTGCGCCGCTCGCCCTCCTGGCGGCGCTGGGCGGCCCGCAGCGCGGTCAGGCGCGGGCCGAGCAGGCCCGCGACCCACTTCGCCTCGGTCTCGATCTCGGGGTCGATGGGCGCGACGAGCAGCAGGCCGATCGGGTACTCGTCGAGCGCCTGGCGCGCGTGGAGAGGGATGGCGATGAGGCGGCTCGACTCCAGCGGCGTGCGCGGCGCCGGCCGGCCGTTGCGGCCGAAGATACTCGCCTCGAGCCGGACGGTGGCCGCGACCAGCGGGTCGTTGTGCGTCTCCAGATCGAGCGCGAAGGACTGCGCGCGTGTGCTGCGCACGGCGAGCGTGGCGACGGGTTGGAGCACGGATGGACTTTCCTGCGACCCGACGAGGCAGAGCCCCCGCGCGACGCCGGCCGACCGGCCGAGCCAGTCCAGCGCGCACCGGGCACAGGTCGCGAGATCGTCGGTCTCGAGCAGCGTCTCCGCCAGCTTCAGCCGCTCGGCAGCGTCGACCTTGCCCCGGCGCCGCGCCATGGTGCGCAGCGCGGCACTCCGACTCACGGCCTACGCAGTCTCCGTGGGACGGTCCCCTCGCGGCGCGTGCGCGCGATCTCGACTCTCAGCGCCGCGTTCTCGGCGATCACCGCCTCGCTCACGTGACCGTCGATCGCGGGCCTCGACGCGGACGTGAGCGAGCCCACCGCCTCGGAATACTTGAGATAGGTCTCGATCGACGCCACGACGACACGGGCTTCGACGGTGATCAGATCGATGCCGACGAGCGAGACGCGGACCCACGCGTCGATGACGATGCCTTTGTCCAGCACCCGGTCGAGGACGTCGATGAGGCTTGTGCCGCCGCTTGTCCGTTCGACTGGCATCGCTCAGTCTCCTTGTCGGTTCGCATCGTGACCGCCGTCGCGCCGCCTGTTGCCCTTGCGCGACGAGAGCGAAGCGACTTTGCGCTCGAGCAGCCGCACCTGGCGGCGCAACTCTTCGTTCTCCGAGGACAGACGATTCGGAGACAGGTGGGCGTCGTGTTTCCACCAGTCGAGGCCGATCTGCTGCGCCTTGTCGATGGAGCACACGATCAGACGAATCCGGATCGTGAGTAACTCGACTTCGGCGAGGGAAATCTTGACGTCGCCGGCCACGACCAGGCCCTTGTCGAGAACCCGGTCGAGGACGTCCACGAGTCCACTGCCGCGGCCGTTCGAGAGCTGGAGATCCGTTGTTCTCATTCGGGAGGTCGATCTTCCCCGGCGCTGATTTGTGCTGTGAGTATAGGGTGTTCCAGAACCTGCTCACAATCCATGAAAACTTTTTCCCACCACCCCCGTGGGCGCCGGCGGTCAGGAACTTCACGGGGGGGGCCCGGTCAAAAACTTACCTATTGCCGCGAAAACGATCACCTCTTGCCGTTCTTGGGCCCGCCGTTCTTGGGCAGGATCTCCGCGAGGAACTTGCCGGTGTACGACCCCGGCGTCTGCGCGACGATCTCGGGCGGCCCCTCGACCACGATCTCGCCGCCCTCCTCGCCGCCCTCGGGGCCGAGGTCCACCACCCAGTCGGCGGCGCGGACGACGTCGAGGTGGTGCTCGACGAGGACGACCGTGTTGCCGGCGTCCACGAGGCGGTTGAGCACCAGCAGGAGCTTCTTGACGTCGTCGAGGTGCAGGCCGGTCGTCGGCTCGTCCAGCAGGTAGAGCATCTCGCCTGTGGCGCGCGCGGCCAGCTCGGCGGCGATCTTCAGCCGCTGCGCCTCCCCCCCGGAGAGCGTGGTGGCCGGCTGCCCGAGGCGCAGGTAGCCGAGGCCCGTTTCCTGGAGGGTGCGCAGCCGCCGCGACAGCGCCGGCGTCGCGGCGAAGAAGTCCACCGCCTCGTCGACGGTGAGCGCGAGCACGTCCGCGATCGACTTGCCGCGATGCTTGACCCCGAGCACCTCCGGGCGGTAGCGCCGGCCCTCGCACTCCTGGCAGGACACGTACACATCCTCGAAGAAGTACATCTCGAGCTTCTGGAAGCCGTCGCCCTGGCACGACTCGCAGCGGCCGCCCGGCACGTTGAAGGAAAACGCCCCGGCGCCGAGGCCCAGCGCCTTGGCGCGCGGCAGCGCGGCGTAGAGCTTGCGGATCTCGTCGAAGGCCTTCACGTAGGTGACGGGATTCGAGCGCGGCGTGCGCCCGATCGGCTCCTGGTCGATGAGCCGCACGCCCTTGAGGTACTCGATGCCGGTCACCGCCGTGTAGGCTCCCGGCGTCTGGAACTCCGTCTTGAAGGCGCGCGCGACGGCGCGATAGAGCGTGTCGTGCACGAGCGTGGACTTGCCGGAGCCCGACACGCCGGTGACGACGGTGAGCGTGCCGAGGGGCAGCCGTAGCGTGACGTCCTTCAGGTTGTGCTCGCGCGCGCCGGTGAGAACGAGGTGGCGGCGGCCCGGCCGACGCGTCAGCGGCGCGGGGATCGACTCGCGCCCGGTGAGGTAGCGCGCGGTGAGCGAGCGCGTCGTCTTGCGGAACTCGTCCTGCGAGCCGCTGAAGACGACCTCCCCGCCGCGCTCGCCGGAGCCGGGACCGAGCTCGATCACGTGGTCGGCGGCCTCGATGAAGGCGCGGTCGTGCTCGACGACGACGACGGTGTTGCCGGCCGTCGCGAGCTCGCGGCAGAGGTCGGCCAGGCGCGCGGTGTCGCGGGCGTGCAGGCCGATGGACGGCTCGTCGAGGACGTACAGCGTTCCCACCAGCTGCGAGCCGAGCTGATTCGCCAGATTGATTCGCTGCGCCTCGCCGCCCGAGAGCGTGCGCGTCTGGCGTCCGAGGGTGAGGTAGCCGAGGCCGACGCGCAGCAGAAACGTGAGCTTTGCCGAGAGCTGGCGCAGGATCTCGCGCCCCACCGCCGCCTCCCACGCCGTCAGGCTGAGGGAGTCGAGGGTGGCCGCCGCGCGCTCGATGGTCAGCCCCGTGAACTCCGCGATGGTGAGCCCCGCCACCTTCACGGCGAGCGCCGCCGGCTTGAGCCGCGCGCCCGCGCACACCGGGCAGGGCGACTGCGTGCGGTAGCGCGAGAGGAACACGCGCACGTGCAGCTTGTAGCGGTAGGACTCGATCTCCTCGAAGAAGCCGTTGATGCCGGGGAACTTGCCGTCGCCATCGTAGACGAGGCGGCGCGCGCGCTCGCCCAGCCGCTCCCACGGAATCTCGAGATCTACCCCGGCCCGCCGCGCCGCCTTCACGAGCTCGCGCTGGTACCACTTGCCGGACGGGTGCGTCCACGGCTCGATCGCGCCCGCGCCGAGGCTGAGGGCGCGGTCGGGAACGACGAGCGACTCGTCGTACTTGAGGACGTTGCCGAAGCCCTTGCACTCCGCGCAGGCGCCGAGCGGATGGTTGAACGAGAAGAGCAGCGGCTGGGGCCGCTCCAGCGCGGCGCCGCACGCCCCGCAGCGGAACTCCTCGGTGAACGCGCGCCGCGCCCCGCCGACGACCTCCACCGCGACGCGCCCGCCGCCCTCGCGCAACGCGGTCTCCAGCGAGTCCACGAGGCGCGCGCGGCCGTCGGCAGCGAGCACGACGCGGTCGAGCACAACGTCGAGCTCGGGTCCCGGAAGCGTGGGGGGCGGCGGCGCCGCGAGATCCACGACCTCGGCGCCGAGGCGGACGCGCGCGAAGCCGCGGCGCGTGAGGGCCGCCCAGACCTCGGTCGGCGGCACGCCGGCCGGGACCGGCAGCGGGAAGGTGACGAGGGCCCGCGCGCCCGCGTGCTCGGCCAGCAGGGTCTCGGCGATGGTCGCCGCCGAGTGGCTGGCGGCGGGCGCGCCGCACGACGCGCAGTGCACGCGGCCGACCTTCGCGTACAGCAGCCGGAGGTAGTCGTAGATCTCGGTCGCGGTGCCGACCGTGGAGCGCGCGGTGCGCACGGGGTTCTTCTGCTCGAGGGCCACCGCGGGGCGGATCTGCTCGATGCGGTCCACGTCGGGCCGGTCGATCCGCTCGAGGAACATCCGCGCGTAGGTCGAGAGGGACTCGATGTACCGCCACTGCCCCTCGGCGAACAGGGTGTCGAACGCCAGCGACGACTTGCCGGACCCGGAGACGCCGGTGACGACGGTGAGCCGATCGTGGGGGATCTCGACCGAGATGTTCTTGAGGTTGTTCTGCCGGGCTCCCTCGATGCGGAGAGCCGGGGGTTGCGACATTCGAGCGGTCCTCCTGAGGTGGGTAGTGTACTGGAGGTGCTACCATGGCGTCCAGATGCCGGACACGATCCACGTGCTCGTCGTCGATGACGACACCAACGTGCGGGGTCTGCTGGTCGCCGTCCTCTCGCGCTCTCCGTTCGCCGTCGTGGACGCCGGCTCTGGCGGCGAGGCGATGGCGCACCTGGCGCGCGAAGAGTTCGACGTGGCCCTCGTCGATGTCCAGCTGCCCGACCACTCCGGGCTGGACATCCTGCGCTGGGCGCGTGACGCCGACGTGGACGCCGAGTTGATCGTGCTCACCGGCCACGCCGACGTCGAGACGGCGGTGGAAGCGATGCGTCTCGGCGCCTACGACTTCATCACCAAGCCCTGGAAGAATCCCGAGCTGCTCGAGGTCGTCGCCAAGGCGGCCGAGAAGAAGGCGCTGCGCCGCGAGAATTCCGCGCTGCGCGAGGTCATCCACCGGCGCGACGGCCTCCCGACCATCATCGGCGATAGTCCGGCCGTCGCCGAGGTGCTCAGCGTGATCGGCCGCGTGGCCGCCACCGACAGCCCCGTGCTGATCCACGGCGAGAGCGGCACCGGCAAGGAGCTGGTGGCGCGCACGATCCATCTCCGCAGC
>Ga0134075_10000655_pt1 | contig 10863 bp, 10 predicted proteins | sample 15_taG_18_FD_119775 | JGI IMG/M metagenome (GOLD analysis project Ga0134075, IMG submission 119775) | Grasslands soil microbial communities from the Angelo Coastal Reserve, California, USA - 15_D_Rain_40cm_5_09212015 | ecosystem: Environmental > Terrestrial > Soil > Grasslands ... | reverse complement strand
GGCCTCACCGGCGTGATGTTGTCCGTGGCGCCGTTCGACTGGCAGCTCAGCGACTCTTACTTCGTGGTGGCCCACTTCCACTTCGTGCTCATCGGCGGCCTGCTGTTCGCCATCTTCGCGGCCATCTACTACTGGTTTCCGAAAGTCACGGGACGAATGCTCTCCGAGCGGCTCGGCCGGTGGCACTTCTGGCTGCTCGTCGTCGGGTTCAACCTGACGTTCATCACCATGCACGGTCAGGGAGTGCTCGGAATGCCTCGGCGGATCTACACGTACCCGGCCGACCGCGGTTGGGAGATGTGGAACCTCGTCACGACGCTCGGAGTGCCGCTGCAGATCGTCGCGGTCCTGATCTTCGTGGTGAACGTCGCCGTCTCGCTGCGGCGGGGGGAGCGGGCGGGCGACGACCCCTGGGACGCGTGGACGCTCGAATGGGCCACGAGCTCGCCGCCGCCCGAGTACAACTTCGAGACGATCCCGGTGACCACCAGCCGCCGACCGCTCTGGGACATGAAGCATCCGGACGACCCCGACGGGCCTCACGAATGAGCGCGCACACCGCGGTGCACGAGTCGACCGTCGGCCACGAGTGGCGGGGGCGGGCGGGAATGATCGGTCTGATCATCGCCGAGAGCTCACTCTTTGGTGTGTTCGTCGTCGCCCATCTCTTCTATACGGGAAAGAGCGTGAACGGGCCGTATCCGAACGACGTGCTCACGATCCCCGTGATCGGGACCATCTGCCTGCTGTCGAGCAGCGTCAGCGTCGCCCTCGGCGCTCGCGCGCTCGGGCGTGGCAAGGCCCGGCGCTCGGGCTTCTGGCTCCTCGTGACCGTCCTGCTCGGCGCCATCTTCCTCGCGGGAACCGCCCGCGAGTGGCACCGCCTCATCTACCGCGACGGCCTCACGATCGCCACGAACCTCTTTGGGACGACGTTCTATCCCCTGGTTGGGCTCCATGGCTCGCACGTGATCGTCGGGCTCGTGATGCTCGGGCTCTGCTGCGTGTTCGCCGCCACCGGAGCGCTGAGGGCGGTCCATGCCGAGCGCGTGGAGATGGTGTCCTGGTACTGGCACTTCGTGGACGGAGTGTGGGTGGTGGTCTTCACCGTGGTCTATCTCATCGGTCGATGAACAAATCCGGGCCGGACTCCCACGCACTGCCCGCGCCCACCGTGTGGCCCATGGTGGTCGCGCTCGGCCTCACCCTGGTCGGCGCCGCGCTCGTCACGCACGTGGTCGTCGGCATCGTGGGGCTGGCGCTCGCACTGATCGGCGGCGTCGGCTGGTGGTACCAGGTCCTGCCCGAGGAGCAGGTCGAGCACGTTCCACTGGTGCCGTTCGCCGAGCGCGCCAAGCCGATCGTCCGCGTCTCCGCGGCGGTCGAGCACCTCGAGCTCGGCGAGGCCGGGCACCGCGTGAGGCTGCCGATCGAGGTCCAACCGCTGTCGGCCGGGGTCAAGGGCGGCCTCGTCGGAGGCGTCGCGATGGCGGCCGTGGCCCTCGCCTACGGTGTCCTGCTCCAGAGAAGCCTCTGGTACCCGATCAACGTGCTCTCTGCCGTGGCGATGCCTTCGATGGCGCGGGCCGACGTGCCGGAGCTGCGCGCGTTCAACGCCACCGCCCTCGTTCTCGGTATCGGCGCCCACGGGATCGTCTCGATACTGGTCGGCCTGCTCTACGCCGCCATCCTGCCCATGCTTCCCCGACGACACGCGCTGTGGGGCGGCCTGATCGCTCCGCTCCTCTGGACGGGATTTCTCTGGGCGTTGCTCGCGCTGAGAAATCCCGTGCTCGCTGCGCGCGTGGACTGGTCGTGGTTCGTCGTGTCCCAGATCGCCTTCGGGCTCGTCGCAGGGTTCGTTGTGGCGCGCGCGACGCCGATCGCGACCATGCAGACCTGGCCGCTCCAGGTGCGGGCCGGCATGCATGTTTCCATCGAGCGGAGCGAGAGGCAGTGAGCGCTTCGCGCTCGGCCCTCGTCGCCGGCCTGGCGCTCGGAGCAGCCGTCGTCTTTGCCGCCTGCGACGCGCTGCCGGGGAAACCGAAGCCCGGCGCTCACGACGTCCTTCCATCACAGGTCGTCGCTTTCGACGCGCTCTACGCTCGCCACTGCGCGGGCTGCCACGGAGTGGACGGTAAGCTCGGGGCCGCGCGGCCGCTCAACGACCCGGTCTACCTGGCGCTCGTTCCCCACGAGCGGCTGCGGCAGGTGATCGCCCGCGGTGTGCCAGGCACCTCGCAGCCGGCCTTTGCGCGAACCGCCGGTGGCGATCTGACCGACGCGCAGATCGACGCGCTGGTGCAGGGACTGATCAACACCTGGGGACGCCCGGAGGTGGCCCGCGATGGCGAAGTCCCCCCGTACGGCGCTCCGGCGCCAGGCGACGCGGAGCGGGGGAAGGCAGTCTTCGTCGTCGCGTGCGCGGCCTGTCACGGCCTGGACGGACGAGGCGGACCCAAGGGCGGGTCGGTTGTAGACCCGTCGTATCTGGCCCTGGTGAGCGATCAGGGATTACGCACGACGGTGATCGTCGGGCGCCCCGACCTCGGGATGCCCGACTGGCGCGGGTACGTCAGGGGACAGCCGCTATCGCCTGAGCACGTCGCGGATGTCACAGCGTGGCTCGTGGCCCAACGGCGGCCGGTTCCCGGGCTCCCCACCATCACCGACACGCCACGCCCAGCACGATGAACGGAGAGGACTAGAGCCATGTCTTCACGACGCGGATTCCTGTTCAAGCTCGGGCTTGCGTTGAACGTGGTGGGCGCCGCGCTCGTGGGAATTCCGGTGATCGGGTTCATCACGGCGCCGATGCGCCGCTCTGGCGGCCAGTCGTGGATCCAGGTCGGTTCGGTCGCGAATTTCCCAGAGGGCGAGACCCGCCTGGCCATCTACCGGAACCCGGTGAGCGTGGAATGGGACGGTGCCACAGCCAACACGGCGTGCTGGGTGCGCCACGTCCAGGGTGACCGGTTCCAGGTCTTCGCGGTCAACTGCACGCACCTCGGCTGCCCAGTGCGCTGGTTCGCGCAGTCGCGTCTATTCATGTGCCCGTGTCACGGCGGGGTCTACTACGAAGATGGCTCGCGCGCCTCGGGGCCGCCTCCGCGTGGCCTTTTCGAATACGACTACCAGATTCGCGAAGGCCAGCTCTGGGTGCGCGGAGGTCAGCTCCCGACTCTCGCCGGGCCTGTGTAAGCGGGGCGCAGCAGTGGCGCTGTTCTCGTCCATCGGCAAGTGGTTCGAAGAGCGCGCGGGGCTCGGCGAGGCCGTCGTGCCCGTGCTCGATCACCCCGTCCCGCGCCGCACCGCGAGCTGGTGGTACACCTTCGGAAGCGCCACGCTCGCCCTCTTCGTTCTCCAGATCGCGACGGGAATCTGCCTGGCCTTCGTCTACGTGCCATCGGCCGACGAGGCGTACAAGAGTCTCCTTCACCTCAACTACGAGGCGCCGTTCGGATGGTACCTGCGGGCGGTGCACTTCTGGGGCTCGAACGCGATGGTGGCCGTGATGACGCTCCACATGATCCAGGTCTTCCTGTGGGGAGCTCACAAGTACCCACGAGAGCTGACGTGGATCGTCGGAGTGTTCCTCTTCCTGTGCACGCTCGGCATGGCCTTTACGGGGCAGTTGATGCGCTGGGATCAGGATGCGTACTGGGGGCTCGGGATCGGCGCCTCCATCGCCGCGCGCACTCCATTCGTCGGCCAGTCTGTGGTGCATCTGATCCTCGGAGGCCCGATCATTGCCGGCGGCACGCTGTCGCGTGTCTTCACGGCGCACGTATTTCTGATCCCCGGGATCCTGATCGCTCTGGTGGGTCTCCACCTCTGGCTGGTTCTTCGGCTCGGCGTCAACGAGTGGCCGATGCCGGGCCGGCTCGTCGATCGTCAGACGTACCGGCTGCGCTACATGGAGGAGATCCATCGGGACGGTGTGCCCTTCGTCCCGGATGTCGTGCGCAAGGACATGGTGTCGATGGCCGTGGCCGTCCTGCTCGTCCTCGCCTGCGCCGCGATCTTCGGTCCGTTCGGTCCCCACGGCGTGCCTGATCCGACGATCATCGACACGGCGCCGAAGCCAGACTTCTACTTCCTGGCCCTCTTCGCGCTGTTCGCCCTGCTGCCGCCGTGGACCGAAACCGCGCTACTGCTCATCGGCCCGCCTCTGGCGATCGCACTCCTTCTGGCGGTGCCGTTCCTGGCGGGGACCGGAGAGAAGAGCTGGAAGCGGCGGCCAGTCGCCGTGCTGGGGGTGATTCTGATCGTCCTCACGGTCACCACGCTCGCCGGACTCGGAGTGATGGTGCCGTGGTCCCCGGTCATGGATGCGTGGAGCGGCCTGCCCACGCCGGTTGAGTACGTGCATGGCCGCACCGCGCTGGAGCTCCAGGGAGCGCTCGTGGTGCAGAACAAGCAGTGCCGCAACTGCCACTCGCTCGGCGGGTACGGCGGCCGGCGCGGTCCCGCGCTCGACGACGTCGCCACGCGACAGACGCGTGATCAGCTCATTCGTCAGGTGATCCAGGGCGGCGGCAACATGCCGGCGTACGGAAAGAATCTATCCCCGGCCGAAGTGAACGCGCTCGTCGCCTTCCTCGAGACCCTGCGTCCGGCCAAGGCTCGCGCCGCTCAGCCTGTCGTCGACCCGAGACCACCAGCACCGCGATGAGCCATCCCGCCGGGCCCATATCAGGCCCAGAATCCATCGTGCTCGCCTGGAATTTCGATCCAATAGTCGTGGCGCCGGTGCTCACCGCTGCTGCGCTCTATATATATGGATGGGCCCGGGCGTCCCGTCAGATGGCCGGACGCTTCGACCGGCGCCATCTGTGCGCCTTCCTCACCGGGCTGGTGGCGGTGGGCGTCGCGCTGGTCTCGCCTCTCGATTCGCTCGGGGAAAGTCTCCTCCTGGCTCACATGGGCCAGCATCTGCTCTTGATGCTGGTCGCGCCTCCGCTCCTCTGGCTCGGCGCTCCGGTAGCTCCGCTGCTGCTCGGGCTCCCGCGGAGGCTACGGCGCGCAGTCGCGGCCGGCCTCGCCCTTGCGCCGGTCCGAAAGCTCGCCGAGTCGGTGAGGCACCCCATCGTGGCGTGGGTCTCGTTCTCGCTCGCGTTCTGGGTATGGCACGTGCCCGCGCTCTACGACCTCGCCTTCCACTCGGAGGCCTGGCACCACGCCGAGCATGCGTGCTTCTTCATCACCGCGCTCCTCTTCTGGCGCCCGGTCATCCTGGCCTGGCCCGCACGATCGGCGTGGCCACGGTGGGTGATGATTCCCTACCTCGTACTCGCCGAGGCCCAGAACACGGCCCTCGCCGCGATCCTCACGTTCTCGGACCGCGTGATCTATCCGGCCTACGCGGCGGCGCCGCGACTCGCGGATCTCTCGGCCCTCGAGGATCAGGCGATCGCGGGCGTACTCATGTGGGTCCCGGGCTCGATCGCGTTCGTGCTGCCCGCGATCGTTCTGATCGTGCACATACTCGGTCCGGCGCGCTATGCGCGTGCGGATCAAGATCACCCTGCACGAATCGCGGGCGGTAGGACCTGAGTCCCAGTGATTTCGGCGAGGGGGGCCGGTTCTCCTACCCAGTCCAGCTCTTCTGAGGCGCGCGCCACTGAGCGGCAACCTTCAGCTCTGGAGGAGAACACAACCGTTCGAGCGCCCGACTCCGCGCCGCCACCTCCTCCTGAGGTTCTGTTTCCGAGGCTTCGGGACGCCTCGAGCAAGCTGCCGCCGTTCTTCCGCGACACCGATCTGAACTTCCGGCTCCGCACCTTTTACTTCAATCAGCAGAACGACGATGGCACGGCCAAAGAGGCGTTGGCCGTCGGCGGATGGTTGCAATACCTGTGCGGCTGGGCCTTCGACACCTTCGCGATCGGCGCGACGTATTACACTTCGCAGCCGCTCTATGCTCCCGACACCCGTTCCGGGTCTTTGCTGCTGACGCCGGGGCGGGACCCGATCGGAGTCTTCGGCGAGGCCTGGGGCGCGCTACGGTACAAGGAGTACGCGGTCCTGAAGGGGTATCGCCTGCGGATCGACGAAGGCTACGTGAACTCGCAGGACAACCGGATTGTCCCGAACACGTTCGAGGCAGTCACGCTGTCCGGCGCAATCAACTGGGGTGCAGTACGACGTCGGGTATCTCACGAACATCAAGCCTCGGGACTCGAACGACTTCATCTCCATGTCTCGGCAGGCTGGAGCGTCAGGCGACAACGAAGGACTCGTTCTCACGATACTGACCTTGACGCCGATCAAGGGCCTCAAGATTTACACCGGCAACTACTACGCCGTCGACGTGTTCAACACCGCGTTCGGCAGCGCCGGATACACAGGGCCAGCGCGAGGCCGAGCGAGTGACGCGGAGGAAGTAGTCAGCGCCGAGTCGAACCGCCGATCACTTTGACACCGCCACACCGTTGCCGTCTCGCAGGCGCACCTCGCGCTGCGGGAAGGGGATCTCGAGCCCCACGTCGCGAAGCGCAGCATATACGGCGACGCCTAGCTCGCTCCGGACTGCAGCCCATTGATTGAAGCGGCCTGTCCACGCGCGCAGCTCGAAGTTCAGCGCACTCTCTCCGAAGCCCATGAAGAGCGCCTCGGGCACCGGCTGGGCCAGCACACCGGGGTGCGCGTGCGCCACCGCCAGCAGCAGTTCGAGCACCTTCTCCGGGGCGCTGCCGTAGGCCACCCCCACCGGCAAGTCCATCCGGCGCAGACGATCCGAGTATGTCCAGTTGATCACCTTCTCGGACACGAGGCTGGCGTTGGGTACGATGACCTCGGCCCCCTCCCAGGTGCGCACAGTGGTCGCGCGGATGCCGATCCGCCGCACCTCACCGGCCAGGTCGCTCATCTGGATCGCGTCCCCCACGTGAATGGGGCGCTCGACGAGCACGATCAGCCCCGAGACGCAGTTGTTCACGACTCCCTGGAGGCCGAAGCCGAGGCCGACACCGAAGGCGCCCGCCAGCACCGTGAACTTGTTGAGGTCCACCCCCAGCGCTCCGACTGCCAGCAGGAAGCCGAGGAGGAGGAGTGCATAGTGCAGCAGGTTCGAAATCATGTACGGCAGGCCGCGCGCGAGGCGCAGGCGCGGATAGACCTCCTCCTCGAGGACGAAGCGGATGCCGGTGGACACCAGGAACGCCAGCCACACCGTGATGGCGAAGGCGAGGACATCGCCGAGGGAAATACCCATGGCGCCCCGCCGCAGCTCTGCGGCGAGTACCGCCTGGCCAAGCCCGAGCGCCCACTCCAGCACGCCGATGAAGCGGAGGGTGCCTACGGCCCAGATAGCGGTCATCATCCAGCAGAACAGGAGATGGCCTCGCCGCTCCAGAAGGCTCCGGTGCCGATGGACCATCCCCAGGCGCCGCAGCGGCCATACCCGGAGGGCGAAGGCCAACAGACCGTCTGCCACCTGAACTGCGGCAAAGGCGATGATCGCCGCGAAGGCGCTGAAGAGGAGGTTCGCCCCGAGTGTCCGCGCCAGGCCCATGGCGCCGTAAGCCGCGGCCGCAAACGCTCCGGCGCAGACGACCAGAGCGAAGACGGCGACGGCACGCCGGGCAGGAGGCGATTCGGGCGCGCGACCCGACCGGCCGGAACCGAGAAGCCACGCGAGCCCCGCCATCGCACTCAGCATCTCCAGCAGGAGGAAGGCTTGATCGATCGCGGGGACCATGGCTAGCTCGGCCCGGATGCGATCGGTGAGACACAGGGCGGCGACCGCGTAGAGCTCGGGGACCGGCGCTGGCCCGAGGAGCGGCCGCACGATCCGGAGCACCGGCAGCAGCACGAGGAACCCGATGACGTCCGTGACCACGCGTGGCCGATCCGGAAAAACAAGGAGAATCGACACCAGGGCGGCGACCGTGGCCGCCGAATAGGGGCGGTCGAACAGGACGGCAGCCGGCAGCGGTTCTTCGCCTGCAACGGCCAGCGCGCGCGCCCGCCGCCTCGCCGCGCGCGCCATGAAGATCAGGCCGGTGAAAACCAGCCCCTCGAGGAAGAGCCCACCGGCGTTATCGCCGACGAATTGACGGACCTGCGCGAGGCTGGCGACGGCGGCTTGATCGATGCGGGCAGGAAACTCCCCCAGACGGTACCCGTTCGACTCGAGACTCCAGATCGGCGGCGTGGTGCGTTCGAATATCCGCATCCAGGCTCCCTGCCGATGCCGGTCGATCCGGGCCAAAGCACTCTCGCACCGCGCCTCCTCGTCGGCCACCCTGTCCTGTAAAACCAGCGTGGCGGCGCGCTGCGCCTGAAGGCGTGCGCGCATCGCCTCGATATCGGCCACGACGGCATCCACCCGCTCGACGACCGCGGCAGGAGCGCGCGAGGCCTGCGCGTCTGAACGCGTCAGCGTCCAGTTGGCGCGGAGGCGCGCCAGCTGGTCCAGCGCCGCCTCGAGCTGAGTGGCCCGTTTGGTGAGGACCTCGACGTACTCGATGAGCTCCCGGCGTCTCGACTGCCACGACTGCTGGAGCCGCTCCACGATGGTGCCAGGCGGCGCCGCGTTGAGAGTCTCGATGGTGGACTCGAGCTCCGGCCCCAGCCGGCCACTCACCTCGGGCAGTCGGGCCTGGATCGCGTCGATCGCGGGCCTGGGCGCAGTAAGCTCTTCGGTTTCGCGGAGGCGCTTCGCGACCTCGTCGGCACGTTTAACGATCTCCGGCACCGGGATCGCCTTGGGAGCCTGGGGCGCCTGGGCCGCTTGCTCCGGTCCCGACACCGGAGGGATCTTTTTCTGCTCCGCCGGCGGCGCCGGAGCGGCGGCCGACGGGGCCGCCGCTGCCGCGAAGCCCCACGCCAGTGGCGTCGCCATCACGAGGAGCGCAGCCACCGGAAGCGCAATTGCTGCCGTCGGTCTCAAGGTCGTCATGAGTGGGCCTCTACACTGGCCACGAAGGAACGAGCTTGACGGGCAGACCAAACAGGCCTGAAGTCCGTCCTCTCATTCGGAACGTGGGCTTGGTCGACACCTTCGAAGCCGAGCACGCGCACACCTGGAACGCGAGCTATCGTCCGCGTTACGACTTGAATACCCCACGCGCGGCACGTGCACCATCGGGCGTTGGTCGTATACGTGTGGGATCGCCGATGCGCCGAGAAGCATCAGACCAAAGTCCGATGCCCGAAGGTCCGAGTGCCGGAGAACGACGTGTCTGGCGGAATGGCCGGCGCAGGAGGGCGATCATGGTCGCGTTGGGCAAGGTGGCGACGCTGGGCAAAGGAACGTGTCGATCACGCTCGACCTGGCGCCCGGGTTGCCGTTGGTGTCCGGAGATCGCGTCCAATTGCAGCAGGTCCTTCTCAATCTGGTGGTGAATGCGTTCGATGCCGCGGCCGATGTCGCCGACCGGCCGCGGAAGGTGATCCTGCGCACGCGCACGCTTGGCGAAAGGTTTGTGCAATTGGACGTGGCCGACACCGGTCCCGGGATCGCCCCCGAGAAACTCGAATCGATCTTTCAGCCCTTCGTGACGACCAAGCCGAGCGGGATGGGCATGGGGCTATCGGTGAGTCACTCGATTGTGGGCGCGCACGAGGGCAGGCTCTGGGCCGAAAACGGCCCGGAGCGCGGTGCCATTTTCCATGTCGTCCTGCCAGCGCTTCCCGACGAGGCGGGGTTTCCCTAGGACGCGGACGCCTCGTCGGCGTGGAGGCGAGACGATACCGGGACCCGCGCGAGAGGAGGTCGCATCAGGCTCTCCTTGGTCGGGACCACGTGCGGCAGCTCCACCACGGCGATTCGCACCTTTCCCTGTTCGGCCAGCATCGAGACGACCGACCGCACGGCGTCCTCCGACATGCCGACGCGCTTGGCGATCTGTCCCGGCGTCAGGCGTCCACCGCCCTCGGTGAGGGCACGCAGCACTGCGTCGTCGATCTCCGCCCACGCGTTCCCCTCGAACGGCCGGCCGTCGATCTCGACGAACACATGGGCCTCCTGCGGCGTTGCGTGCCAGATCACGGTCGCCACGACGCCGCTCTGCGGGTCGAGCCCCTGCCACATCCCGCCGCTCGTGGCGTGGCTCCGATTGTCCTTCGCGATCTCTCGCTTGTACTCCTGGAAACCCCCGTCCCGGAGTGCTTGCACGACGCGGTCGGGATCGGCGACCCAGGCGTGTTCCTCGCTCCGCCAACTCATCAGACCCTGGCGCTCGAGCTCGTTCAGGTGCTGCATGGCACCCCCTTTCAGTCAGGGTTCGTGTTCCACGATCATCACGATCCCCTGTCCGCCGCCGATGCGCAGTGTGGCCAACCAGGCGTCGTGAGGGCCGACGCATCACATCCATGAGCGTGACGACAGTACGGCCCTCACGGTTCGCGCCGTTTCCATCTCGTTACGCGTAGCCTACTGTCGAGGGGCAACGGTTGCCTATCGGCTCTTGGTCTCATTCGCTCCTTGCGAGTCGAAACAATCCGATGACTTTTTGTCTAGCCCTTGACGACGAAGAACGGAGGAGGCAGGCGGAAACGTTCGGTTATTGAACAGACGAGGCGAGCCGCGGCCGCAGTGAGCGGCGACATTACACCGGAGCAATCACAGTGGATCCGGCCACGGCTCAAATGTGCCCGTGCGCAGGATTGTAGGCGTCCACGCGCCCGGTGTGGATCTCACAGAACCAGCCGCGGTCCCGGGAATGCCCCTCAACGTTTCCGGGTGCAGCAATGTTTCATCGCGCCGCACGCGGAATGCCCGCAGATGATGATGTTCTGTACGGAGAGGACGGCCACGGCATACTCGATGCTCGCCGCCACGTCCACCTAGGGCTAGGCACGCGCGCACTGCAGGAGTTCCGCCCAGCGCTCCGCCGGTATCCCCAGGGCCACATC
>Ga0134075_10000649_pt1 | contig 10895 bp, 10 predicted proteins | sample 15_taG_18_FD_119775 | JGI IMG/M metagenome (GOLD analysis project Ga0134075, IMG submission 119775) | Grasslands soil microbial communities from the Angelo Coastal Reserve, California, USA - 15_D_Rain_40cm_5_09212015 | ecosystem: Environmental > Terrestrial > Soil > Grasslands ... | reverse complement strand
GTGCGTTGATTGATCATGGATGATACGAGGTGGGAGGATGATAGTAGTCCGACTATGAGGACGAATGCGAGTGAAAGTTGTAGGTAGCCGATGAGTAGCCAGGAGATGCCGAGCGTTGATCTTGTTCCGATCTCTAGGCCGATGTTTGAGATGAGTATTCGAGCGAGTAGGATGAGGAAGGTTGTTGAGCCGATGGTGATCGTTAGGCCTAGGAAGGCGAGGAGTGTGTGGAAGCCTCGGCGTTTGAGGTTTCTAACCGCGAATCCTAATGGGCCTATCAACGCTTTCTAATCTCCCCTTGTCTAGATGATAGATGATATCTGCTAGTTCGAGAATTCTTTCGTCATGCGTTGTGATGATCATGGTCTTGCCTGCTTGGCTTAGTTCTGTTAGTAGCTTGACTATTGCGAGGCCTGTGGTCGAGTCTAGATTGCCAGTGGGCTCATCGGCAAGGATGAGTGGCGGATCATTTGCCAATGCTCTTGCTATGGCGACGCGCTGTTGTTCTCCACCGCTTAATTGGGCGGGGAGGTGGTCTGCCCGTTCGGACAGTCCGACCCGATTGATCAGTTGGGCTGTTAGTTTCTCATTTTTCTCATAATCGTCCGAGCCGGCCAGTTCCATCATTAATTCGACATTTTCACGCGCGGTGAGCGTCGAGACAAGATTGTAGGATTGGAAAATGAATCCAATATTCTTGCTTCGGAAAGCGGCTCGAGTGTCTTCGTTGGCCTTTTCGAGACTAACGCCGAGGACTTTTACAGTTCCAGAGGTTGGTTTCTCTAGACCAGCGACCAGGTTCAGGAGTGTTGTCTTTCCTGCGCCGGAAGGACCGAGGACGACCGAGGTCTGTGCTCGTGTTACTTTCAAGGTCATGGAATCGAGTGCTCTGATTAGGTTGCCGTTTGCTGTATATTCCTTGGAGACATTGGCCAAATCGACGACGCTCTCCAAATCAGCGCCTGGTGATCTTTTGGATTCCTCGATCTGGTCGGTCATCATGAGGTGAAGGCGTAGGTCAAAGGTCTTAATGAACTCGTCAATAATTCTCGACGTGGGCGAGCAAGAGTCCCGTCTTGCTGCTGAGCGGCAACGCGGGCTTAGCCCGGAGGCCGCCTTTTCAAGTGGAACAGAACAGGCATGGTCTACCGTAGGGCGACGGAATTAGGTAGCGCTTGCTTTTTGTTTATCCGGCCTATACCCAGCCGCGAATCTTCATCGCGTCGCTGACCTTGCCGATCGCGTGAATGTAAGCCCCCGTTCTCATGTCCACATTGTGGCTACTGCTAGTCTTCCAGACCTCAGCAAACGCGCGAACCAAGATCAACTCTAGTCTGTTGTCCACTTCCTCCAGGGACCAGTAGAGGTGTTGGAGGTTTTGTACCCATTCCAGATAGCTTGTGCTCACGCCGCCTGAGTTTGCTAGAATGTCGGGAATCAGATGCTGGCCATTGTGGAAGAGTATATCGTCCGCTTCAGGGGACGTTGGCCCATTGGCTCCCTCCGCGATCAGTTTGGCACGGATGCTTCGCGCATTCCTTTCCGTTATCACGCCCTCCAATGCTGCTGGAACGAGAATGTCCACGTCCATTTCCAGAACGTCCTCGTTCGATATCATCTCAGAACCTGGGAATCCGATAACTGAGCCGGTCTTCTTCTTGTGCGCCATGACTTCACGGAATGGGATTCCGGTCTTCTTGAGTATCCCGCCTTTCGAGTCGGAGACAGCAAGAACTTTGACACCCATCTCTTCGAGGAATTGATGCGCGTAGGTTCCTACATTTCCGAAACCTTGGATGGCGCAGGTGGATCTTTTGAGGTCCATCTTCAACTGTTTAGCGGCTTCTCGGACTGTTACTGAGACTCCTCTGCCAGTCGCGGCATCTCTCCCGAGCGATCCGCCGATTATGATTGGTTTGCCGGTGACTACTGCGATGGAATTGTTCTTCTCGAAGCGGCTGTACTCGTCCATGAACCATGCCATTGTTTGAGAGTCGGTGTAAACGTCCGGTGCAGGTATGTCACGGTATGGACCGACGATCTCCATGATCATAGAGAAGAATGAGCGCGAGAGCCGCTCGTTCTCGCCCTTTGAGAGATGCTTAGGATCAACCGTGACTCCTCCTTTTGCCCCGCCGAAGGGTATTCCTGCGACGGCACACTTCCAGGTCATCCACATCGACAACGCCTTCACTTCGTCTATCGTGACACCTGGGTGGTATCGGATGCCGCCCTTGTATGGTCCGAGGGCGTTGTTATGTTGGCTTCTGAATCCTTGATAGAGTTGGATTCGTCCATCATCCATTTTGACTGGGAAGTTAACGCTCAGGATTCGTCTGGGCTTTCGGAGTATCTCTTGCGTGTTGGCGTCGAGTCTCATTATGTCGGCGGCGCGTTGGAACTGTTCGACTGCCATATCATATTGGGTCTTTTGCATTCCCATGCCGCCTGGTGCGGCTTCATGTTTTGATGTGGTTTCTAACACTAATTCATTCGCCGTCTGTGAAATTGCCAGCGAGCCGACCATGTTCCCATTTAGACCTTTTCCCGATAAGTAAAGATCTTTTTTCTTGGGATGGTGAGGAACCGGACAAGGCTTTTTATAAGCAGTACAGAGGATTTTTTCTAAATCGGAAGCGTGTAGTAAGTAGATGTCATCATCGAACAAGCCCCACCTAAACCTGATAGTAATGGGACATGTTGACCATGGAAAAAGTACGCTGACAGGCCACTTGCTGTTTGAGGCTGGATATATCGATCAGAAGACGATCGATTCCTATGCACGTGAGTCTGAGAAGACTGGTGCAGGAGAAACTTTCAAGTTCGCATGGGTACTCGACACGATCAAAGAAGAGAGAGAACGAGGCGTCACCATCGACCTATCATTCCAAAAGTTCGAGACTCCTAAGAACTTCTTCACGATAATAGATGCTCCTGGACACAGGGACTTCATCAAGAACATGATCACAGGCGCAAGCCAAGCTGACGCAGCCATACTGGTCGTTTCTGCGAAGAAGGGCGAGTTCGAAGTTGCAGTCGGTCCCGGTGGACAAGCACGTGAGCACGCGTACCTAGCACGCACTCTCGGCGTAAGCGCGCTTGTAGTTGCAATAAACAAAATGGACGATGCGACTGTCAAGTATACCAAGGAACGATACGAGGAGTGCAAACGGGAACTCGAAGGACTATTGAAGACTGTCGGTTACAATGTAACCAAGATCAATTTCATCCCTACTAGCGGATGGCTTGGCGACAATCTGAAGATCAAGAGTAAGAATACACCATGGTACACAGGGCCCACCCTGTTCGATGCTCTGGACGCGTTTGTCGCACCACCCAAACCGTTGGACAAGCCACTACGCGTTCCAATACAGGATGTCTACGCGATCACAGGCGTCGGCGTAGTCCCGGTAGGACGCGTCGAGACGGGAATCTTGAAGGAGAACGACAAAGTCGTTTTCATGCCATCTAACAAGGTGGGTGAGGTCAAGACGATCGAGACGCATCACGTCCGAATGCCCAAGGCTGAACCCGGCGACAATATTGGATTCAACGTCAAAGGCGTCGCCAAGCAAGACATTGGACGCGGTGAAGTCATGGGTCACACAGACAAACCACCAACCATAGCCAAGTCCTTCATAGGCCAGATCATCATCATATTCCATCCAACCGCCGTCGCAGCCGGCTACACACCAGTCCTTCATGCGCACACGGCCACTGTCGGGGTCACCTTCGAGGAATTGATTCGAAAGATCGACCCGCGAACTGGGCAGGTTGTCGAGGAGAAGCCGAGCTTTCTGAAGGTTGGAGACAGTGCGTTGGTTAAGATGAGACCTTTGCGACCGATGGTGATCGAAAGCTTCCAGGATATTCCCCAGCTTGGACGGTTCGCTATACGGGACATGGGCAGCACCATCGCGGTGGGTGTTGTCAAAGAGATAGTCGAGAAAGGCTAAGGATTCCCGGAAGAACAGGGGCCTAAACCGACCCCTACACTAATCCTTTTTAGGACCACGCCCCAGCCGTCTCCTTCTCCCGAACAAAATTGAAGATCAAGGTGTCCCGGTATGGTCTCAAAGGCTAGAATACGACTTTCAAGTACCAATCCCCAGGACATCAACACGATATGCACCGAGATACGAGACATAGCTGACAAGACCGGCGTCAAACTCAAAGGACCCATACCTCTGCCAACAAAGAAGCTGCAGATCCCGACCAGAAAATCACCATGCGGCCAGGGCACTCATACTTTCGACAAGTGGGAAATGCGGATCCATAAACGACTCATCGATGTGGATCCTAATGAGCGGTTTTTGAAACGGTTGATGAGGATTAGAGCGCCCGACGATGTTTTTATCGAGATAGAGCTTCTGTAAAGCTCGGACTCTGGAAGAATCTAGTTTTCAGATCGTTAGGATACGTAGACGTAACCGTTCAACATCGACGGATGAATCGAGCATGGAATAGTACAGGTGACTTTGAACTCGCCTGTCCGGTTCGCTACAAAGTTAACTTCAGCATTTTGGCCTGGTCCCGCCACCACGCCACTATTGGCGTAGAGGGCGACTGCGAGTCCGTGCGCTTGGCTTGTATCCTGATTCTCTAGCTGTATTGTTACTGTAGAGCATCTATTTACTCTCATTATTGGCCAGGGTTGGTCTGGATGATTCTTGCTATCGTTGAAGCCATTGAGCGTTGAAACGATCGTGAAGGAATATTTCTGGCTGGTTGCGGGACATGGTTCTGGAGCTAGACTTGCTACTGCGAGAACAGTCAGTATACTCGCAGCTGATAGCATTGCTATCGTTACAATGGTGAGGGCTTCGTTGGAAAGTCTCGTTTGCAAATGTCCCTTCTATTTCTACCTGATTGAGTGCAGGACTCCAGCCAGGAACATGAGCATTACCCCTGCGACTAGTGCGAGTGACCATTTGAACCGGCTCTGGAGGGTCATTGACGTGGCAAGAAGCGTTGACAATAGCCATAGGGCTCCTCCAGCTCCGATTGCGAAAAATATGGTGTCGTTCGGCGAGAAGACATATCCGGCGGCTGCGCCGACTACGGTTGGGACGCCTACGATCAGACCTGCGACCAAGATGTGAGAATAGTACTTTCCACTGCTGACGGCAAAGGCACTGACGATGAAGGCTTCTAGTCCCTTGTGAATCACGAAACTGGCTGCCGATAAGGGCCCACCCACCGCAGCGATTGGATTAGTGGCTGAGATTAGTATTGAACCGATCGCAATTCCTTCTCCGATGCCATGCATTCCTACTACCGCGGCGGCTAGCAGGATCGGGTCGTAGAACTTGTCCGGTCTCGATGACGGTTCCCCCATGATGGTGACGAGGAATCCGAGGACGAACAATAGGACTAGAAGAATGGTTGCGTTTGTTAGGCCTTGATTAATCCCGAGAAAAGTCGAGGCGGCCATTATGTCGAGAAAGTACCATGCAGTGAGTCCGGCCGCGAAACTGGTGAGAATCAGTAATCTAGTATTTGCTCCTGAAGAAGAGCTGGGTTTACCTCGGAGGATGAACCCGGCAAGGAGACCAAGAAAAACGGATGGCAACGTGGCTACGGCCGCTAGCGCTATCGTTGTTGAAAGGTCCGCCAGAGAGGCTTCCCTCGCTCCTTTTCTCCGAGACTCGGTATTCTCTTCTTAAAGCTCAACTCGGAGACGGTGTGTGTGAACTTTATTTGGTGACTGAAAGTCGTATGCTTGATCGTGGGCGGGGGTACCAGAGTCAGGTCAAGCCGACTTGGGACCAGATGGGCGGGTCGCGCCCTTCGCGTACCTAGCACGCGCGCGCTACACTCAAGACCCGATTTGAAGCAGGGACGATCATTGTGACCGTCTCCTGTTTGGGAGCGCGGGTGTGTTATCCCGTGGCGTAGGCCTTCGTGGGTTCGAATCCCACCCCCCGCACCAAGAACGTTACGTCTGTACGCTAAGGCTGTAAAATCCAATTTAGTAATAGGCAGGAGCAGAAGCTAAATCCATGTTTTCACCTAATGTAGGGTGATTCGAATGAGCAGTGATGACGGATCACTATTCGGCTTGGGTCGCGGATCATTGACAGCCATTGGGGCAGTACTGGTTGTCATCGGGATAATCCTCTTCCTAGTGGCGGCAACGACTCTGACGGCGCCTTCCTCAAACCCGTTTGACTTCGCAGCAACCCAGGCCCGGATGAGTTCAGCCTTCGGCACGGCTTTAGTCGGGATGATTCTCTTGGGTGTTGGAGGGGTAGCGTTGAGACTTGGGTTGATCAGGCCAGTGACTTCGTATGTGGCGTCTGAGGCGTCACCTGCGATTGAGCGAGTCTCAGAGGCCGCTGGCGAGGGTTTGAGGCAAGGATTTGGAGCGAACCCGCTTCAAAGTGGATCAGTTGTCAAAGTGAAATGCCGGAATTGCGGCTATCTTGAGAATGAGGATGCGATCTATTGCGGGAAATGCGGGAAGCCACTGTAATTCGCAATCCACCCGCTCACCAATACTACCGACATTGGGGCGAGCCGGGTTTTGAAGGTCACGTGTAAATAGTCTAGACAGCCAGCTTGGCATCTCTACGCAGCTTAGGTGCATGGGGATGAGCAAGGCGGGTTCTTCTCGGGGCCGATGGATCGGAATCCTGGTATTCCTGCTCATAATATCACTGGGCGAATTTGCGGCTCTTTTTCTGAATTATCAGAACAACGTCTATCTGGGCCGGGTTCTCTCAATACCGTCAGTCAGATTCGGGCTCTTGTTACGGCTCTTCAGGGCACGGACTCTTAGATCGCTCAGGATACGATACTTGTAGGCGGCGCTTCCGCGTCCACTCTAGATTTTGCCAATGACACAACTAACCAGTTCAACACGATGCGAATCTTGACTGTCGGAGCGATATTCCTAGTGTTGCTAGTTGTACTCGGTTCGTATCCTCTGGCGATAACAGGAATACTCTCCATCGGATTGAGCATCGTTTGGGCATATGCCGCAACTCTTCTCTTCTTCGACAACGTCCTCCAGTCAGGTGTTCTCTTCATCATCCCCCTCATCCTCTTTCTTCTCCTCTATGGAATCGGCATGGACTACAACATCTTCATTCTAACAAGGATCAGGGAAGAGGCTCAGAAAGGGAAAGAGACCAAGCAAGCCGTGGTAGATGCCGTTGACCGGACAGGCGGAATCATAACGGCTCTAGCACTGATCCTCGCAGGAGCACTAGGCTCACTGTTACTCTCTTCTAATCCGCTACTCGAAGGGTTGGGTTTCGCGATCGCTCTAGCCGTTATCTTGGATGCAATGGTCGTCCGTACCTATCTTGTCCCGGCGATCATGTCAGTTTTGGGCCCGAGAGCATGGTGGGGTCCCAACCGGTTGAGAAAGGTCAGATTCGACAAGAAAGACGAAACGCAGTCATCGTCTTCTGCAACCGTGATCAAGAGCTAGGGTTCAGATAAACCTAGAAACAGAACACACCTAACTGAAAGTCCACGAGGGAAAGACCGAAATAATTACCGAAATAATCAGGCGTTCAGGCCATAATCACACCTCCTATGATCGGCCTTTTGTTTCGGAATCTGTTGCAATCCATTGATACAGATGGATAGATAGAGAGCTTACAATTTTTTGCTTTATTTTGGAATGTCTTTATACCCGCCTTCTGAGCACATGTATCGAATATAATTGTCTACAATAACAAATATCTCAAACACAACCAAATTGCTAGTTTCCAAACGGTACGTACAAGCACTACTCATAGTAGGACTGATGACGTTCGCGATCTCAATCCCATTCCTCAACAGGGCGTTCGCGAGCGTTACTGATATTGGGAACGCTGGCGTCTTCGAGCTGGACGGGAACATCGTCAAGGATTCGACCCCCTCTCTAGCCTTTCCAACAGATTGGAGTGCCCTATTCTCCAACACTGGCGCTAAGCTCGCATTGCCACCAGGCGGAGTCGACTCCGGCTGGACCAACGACGGACCCCATAGCGTGCCTGAAACCACAACTTTCACCACCGGCAGCAAAGACACACTGGACATTGCGAACAACGGATGGCAATGCACCGGAACCAACAATCTCACGCCCAAAGACGACATCCTACACGCGTACAGTTTCGCAATCAGGCCCGTGAATGGTTCTAGGGCTGGTCACCTACTGATCTACGGAGCTTTCGAACGCTTCGCGAATAACGGCGCCGGTGATGTTGGCTACTGGTTACTCGCCGATCCAAGTGTCTCATGTGTAACATCTGGGCCTACCACGAGTTTCAGTGGTGCTCATACCGTAGGCGACCTCCTAGTAGTAGGAGAGTTTACCACCGGTGGAGCAGTTACTACACTCAGCGTCATCGAATGGACCGGTACTGGCCCCTGCGCCACACCTGCTGGACCTAACCTGTGCCTTCTTACAACTCCAGGCAACGCAGACTGCCAATTGGCTTCTTCCTCGGACAATGTCTGTGCGAGAGTCAACATTGCATCTCAATCGCCCATCACAACTCCTTGGGCTACGCAAGACAAGACATCAAGTGCAAATCAACTCGCCACAGCCGAGTTCTTCGAAGTAGGCCTTGACATTACAAATCTGCTCCCATCCTCTTCAGGATGCTTCAACAAGTTCCTCTTTGACACGAGGACATCTCCATCGACCACGGCGACTTTGAAGGATTATGCTGAAGGTATACTCGCAACTTGTCCTACCGCAGGTATATCCACAACCGTTGCACCTACGCCTATCGCCCTCGGTAGTTCTGCTTCTGATACTGCAACCGTGACCCTGACCAATGCCGCGGCTGTAGTCAGTGGTACTGTGACCTTCAACGTATACGGTCCCTTCAGCTCGGCTCCAACATCGATGTCATGCACCCCTGCCAGCCTCGTAACACCATTCAGCCCTGACACTAAGACCATCGGTCCTGGTACAACGCCACAAAGCGTCACTTCCGATCCCCTTACTCCGACATTTCCAGGTTACTACGCATGGATTGCAACATACAATCCAGCAGGGGTTGTTAACGGTAACATCGTCTCTACCACGTGCGCTGATTCGGGCGAGATTCTAGTCGTCATATCAGCATCGATATCGACAACTGTTTCACCCTCAACCATAACCTTCGGTGGTTCCGCGACTGACACTGCAACAGTGACCCTAATTCCAGGCACGGCCATGGTCTCCGGTACCATAGACTTCAGAGTCTACGGTCCTGTCGCGACCAATCTCCCAACCTGCACCGTACCAGCTGGATCGTTCCTAGGTGTAGTGATCGGCCCTGGTGTATCCCCGCAGTCTGTCACATCTGGCGCGTTTACACCAACGGCTACAGGCTTCTACTTCTGGATTGCAACATACAATCCAGCAGGCGCTGCCAACGGTAACACGGTCTCTACAACATGTGGTGATAACGGCGAGACCCTGCAGGTCGTCACCATTCCAAAGATAACAGCATTCAGTTTCACTAACACGCCAACAAACAATGATCCCACACTCGGCAGCGGCACCGTTACATACGCATTCACCATACACAACTTTGGCGCCACACCTGTAACGCTCGGCGGCACACTCGCAGTTTCAGGAACAGCTTCGGTCACCTGCACTGGCGGCAACACCTTGACATTGTCTGGTTCCCTCGCAGCAAACGCGGACGTACAATTCAGCCGTACCTGCACTTACACGGGTACCTCCGGACAAAATGTGTCGGCAACCATCGACGCCACGTTCACAGACCCCAACGGCCTCACAGGCACAGTCTCAGGAAGCCCATCAACATACATCTTCACCGTACAGAGAAGCTAGAAACAGGCGCGTATCAAGCGCGTACCCCTCCTCTTTTTGTTTCTTCTTGTTAGCAGTCTATTCCTTTCGCCTCGGTGTTCCGGTTAGATAGTATGTCGGTCGACTCGTCGCAATTATCTGACGCCACTGTTTCTCGCCTTCGATAGTGACCTCGGTCGGCACTTCTCGTGTCAGAAATCTTCCAAGACGCTGACCCTCTTCTCGAACCTTTTCAAGAGTGGTCCTTTCCAAAGGATCAAATCTCCTGACCAAGAGCCTCAGTACGTGATCTGCGGTGGTTATGCTCCATGTTCCAATGATTCTACCATCCACTAATACTGTCGGCAGAGCACCGCCTGTAGGGTACGCGATTCGTTCAAAACTATGAGCTATCAGTCTCTGTCTTAGCTTGAAGCCTTTCGCATACGGGTCCTCGTAAGGAAGAAAGTGAACGGACGAATGTTCTTGGTTCAACTCTTGCAAGCTACTGAGCTCGTCTTTGTGAAGGAGGAACTCCGGTCTTAGGCCTTTGATTCGTACCTTGGACAGTTCATCAGAAATACTATTCACTATATTCGCTACTATCTTTCTGGGTAGGTCTATCCACCAGGCGATATCGTCGATGGCAACGGGACCGTATCTCCTGATGTACGACTCTACTAGCTTTGTCCTCGCGCTATTATCGAGGATGTCATCTGTTCCTGTCGGGGTCGGCGAGTAAGTTATTTTTCTGATAGCGCTGAAGAATCTGAGCCCGTAACCATCCCACTTGACATCGTCCCACACCAAAGGCTCCGCTTGAGACTGGATCTTCCCCTGAAGGATCAGAAGATTGAGAACCTCGTCAACATTGGTTCTCTTCATGACTCTCCATCCCATCTTCCTCGCTATCGTTCTCGAGAATTTTCGTGGGACGTCTCGTTTGATCTCAACTATGGTTTTGGAATGCTGATTGAGAGTGGAAAGGATAGCTTTTGAAACAGTCTGGAATTCGTGGTTTGAAATGTGCCACCTTAAAAGGGCTCGAAGTATCTTGTCTTCAGAAGCCCTCGTCGCTATCGCGACGACTGGAAACATTTCACGGGAGACCAGGAATAATGTCCCTCGCATCGCTCTAACTCGCTGAAGC
>Ga0134075_10000642_pt1 | contig 10934 bp, 6 predicted proteins | sample 15_taG_18_FD_119775 | JGI IMG/M metagenome (GOLD analysis project Ga0134075, IMG submission 119775) | Grasslands soil microbial communities from the Angelo Coastal Reserve, California, USA - 15_D_Rain_40cm_5_09212015 | ecosystem: Environmental > Terrestrial > Soil > Grasslands ... | reverse complement strand
CACCGAGCTGCGCCGGGGTAAGCCCGTCCTGCCACGTCCAGCCTACAGCCCCCTCGATGCCATCCCCGTCATCGGCTTCCACTTGGTGGACGCGATCTGCGAGGGCTTGATCGACGTGCGCGCGGGCGTGGCAGAGCTCACGGCGGACGGGGCGCGCTTCACGGACGGAACGGCCGGTCGGTTCGACGACGTGATCCTCGCCACCGGGTTCAGCGCCGCGCTCGCGCCGCTCGGGGGTCTGGTGCAACGCGACCAGGGCGGCTTTGCCCGCCGCCGCGAACGGGTGGTGAGCCTCGACCAGCCGGATCTCTATTTCGTGGGACACAATTACGACGCGACGGGCGGTCTGTACAACATCAAGCGCGACGCGCGACTCGCCGCACGGCTGATCGCCGGCCAACTGCAACGGCAGTGAAAGCAGCGGGGCCCGGCGCTACCCGGGCCCCGCGCGCGCTCAGGGTCCTTCGATCGTATGTCCAGAGTCGTCAGCGTCGGCGTTCTCGACCTGGAACTCGACCCTGATGGCGTCGATCGTCAGCGGGTTGGTGCTGTCAACGAGCCCTTCGCCCTCCGCCTTGACGGTCTTCCCGGCCGTGAGCGCGGCCTGGACGTCGGCGAGCGAAGCGAGGTGCTGGTCTGCGTCCTCTTCCCTTTCTTTGGCTTCGATCTCGGTCCCCGCGACGATCCGGATGATCGTGCCGCTCTTCAGAGTCACGGTCCCGGCGGTGGCATCTACCGACTGCACCACGCCTTCGAACTCGTGCTCCCCCTCGATATCAGGCATCTCGGCCCGAAGTGTCGTGGTGCCCTCGGTGACGCGGAGCTCGATCTTCAAACCGAGCACGGTGAGCCAGCCGTCCGGCGGCGGCGTCGTGTTGTCGCTGAGGGCGGCCGTGATGTTCAGCTTGATGACGGGGTGATCGGCCTCGTCGTCCAGCCTCAACTCATCGGCCGTGAAGCTCGCGTCGCCGGGCGCCTGCGGCTGGGCGGGCGCACTGCGGCGCACCTGCACTGCCGGGTGGCTGCCGGCTGCCAGCTCCGCCTGTACCCGCGCCACAAAGTTGGCGAGCGCCGTGGTCCCCGCGTCGGGATCGTTGCCGTCGTCGGGACGGAACATGGTGGACGAGTTGAAGCCGACCTGCAGGTTTCCCAAAGCGAGGGTGACGGTGCCCTGACTGCCCGTGGCGCTGATCGCGGTGACTCGACTGCGAATCTCGTCGCGTCGCGTGACCTCGTCCGGCCCCTTTATCTCCACGCTCCGGGCGGTGAGCCCACCCGGAATGACTCTCACTTCCACTCGGGCGGGGCCGGTGGTGAGATGGGTGCGCAGGTCGGGAAGACTGATAACGCGGGAGAACTGAGCGGGGTTGCCGAGCTGGGGACCGGTCGAGCCTTGGTCGCAGCCCGCGGGCAGCAGGGTGAACAGCACGGTTGCCGCTGCCCCGAGCGCCGCCCCCGGAAGAGGCCGAAGCGATATGGGCATAGGGCGCCTCCTGAGATTGGCGTGATGCGTGTCCGCTGTGAAGAGGGCGAACCAAATTAGCAGGTAACGAGCACGCGGCGTGCCAGGGGCAACTGTTTCTAGGTGGGGCGGCAGCGGTTCCAAAGCGATACTGTCTGCCACGCATGATCCGATTACGTTCTTTTTGCGTCTGCCTGCATGACTCGAGCTCCATCGTTCGAAGACCCGCTCGGCGACTTCACCGCCGACACCCGCGTCGTCACTCTCGCCGCCATGGCGGCGCTGGTGGGCGTGATCAGCGCGTTCGTCGCCCTCGCGCTGGTGCGCCTCATCGGCTTCTTCACGAACCTCGCCTACTTCCATCGTTTCGACACGAGCTTCACAGCACCGAGTGCAAACGCGCTCGGGCTGTGGGCCGTCGGCGTTCCCGTCGTGGGCGGGGTGATCGTGGGTGTGATGGCGCGGTACGGCTCCGAGAAGATCCGCGGCCACGGCATCCCGGAGGCGCTGGAAGCGATTCTCATCGGCCAGAGCCGCATGTCCGCGAAGGTCGCTATCCTCAAGCCGCTGTCTTCCGCGATCTCGATCGGCACGGGTGGACCGTTCGGCGCCGAGGGGCCGATCATCATGACGGGCGGCGCGTTCGGCTCGTTGTTCGCCCAGGCGTTCCATCTGTCGCCCGCCGAGCGGAAGACGCTGCTGGTGGCGGGCGCGGCCGGCGGGATGGCGGCGGTGTTCGGCACACCGGTGGCCGCGGCCCTGCTCGCGGTGGAGCTGCTGCTCTTTGAATGGAAGCCCCGCAGCTTTATTCCGGTCGCCTGCGCGGCGGCGGTGGCGGGCGCGTTGCGGGTGCCGCTGCTCGGCAGCGGACCGCCCTCTGAGGACCTGTTCCGCAAGCTGCCGATCCATTGGATGTGGTGGCCCGTGCTGGGCGGGGCGGTGGTGGGACTGGGCGGATTGCTCTACCCCCGCGCGCTGGGCGTCGGATACGACACGATCGACGATCTGCTCGCCGGACGGCTCGTCGGCGTCGCGCTGCTCGGGCTCATGCTGACGAAGGCCGTGATCTGGGCCGCGGCCCTGGGCTCGGGTACCTCCGGGGGCGTGCTCGCCCCCCTCCTCATCATGGGGGGCTCGCTCGGCGCCCTCGCGGCCTCCTGGATTCCGGCGGGCGATCCCGGCCTCTGGGCCGCGATCAGCATGGGGGCGATGATGGGTGGCACGATGCGCTCGCCGTTCACGGCCGTCGCGTTCGTCCTGGAGCTCACGCACGACGTCAACGTGCTGGCCGGGCTGTTCGTCGCCTGCGTCGCCGCCCACGCCGTGACCGTGCTCCTCATGAAGCGCTCCATCCTCACCGAGAAGGTCGCGCGCCGCGGGTATCACCTGACCCGCGAATACGTCGTGAATCCGCTGCATCTCCTCCAGGTCCGGGACGTGATGGAGCCCCCGGTGCTGCGGGTCGCAGAGCGGGCGCCTGCCACCTCGTACCCCGACGAACTGCTCGAGGACGCCCTGATCAAGCTGCTCGAACACGAGGCCGAGCTGCTTCCCGTCGTAAGCCGCGAGGACCCGACCCGCGTGGTCGGGTACGTCGAGCGCGCAGGGATAATGGCCGCGTGGGTCGCGGCGACGCGGGCGGAGGGGCTGCGTGAGGAGGGGTGGCTGACGGAGCATCTGCGGACGCTGCAGCAGCGGGTAACGAAGGCGTTGACCGGCGCCCGCTAGCCGCGCCCCCCACTTGCCCGCACCGGCCGCGTTGCGCCATGTTACGAGCCCCGTGCCGCAATCCCCCGTACTCTCATCGGCCGTCGCGCTCAGCGTGCTCGCTGCGGCGGCATTGCCGTCCGGCGCGCGCGCGCAGGCTCCAGCCAACAAGCTCGACCCCCTGCTACGACCGCTGCTCGACCCCGCTGCCGTCGCACGCATCGAGGCAACGCCGCGCGGCGCGGCGTTGGGTGCGGCGCTGCGTCGGCCGTTGGCCGGCGTCGTGATGCTGCGCCGCGAGCCCGGCCGCGCCGAGACGTTCGTCGACGTGTTCGTGTCGCTGAGCGACCGGTCGCCCGCGGTGATCGAGGCGTTGGGCGGCCGCGTGACGGTGCATGCCGGAGCGTTGTTCGGCGCGCGTGTCCCGTTGTCGGCCCTGCGCGCGTTGCTGGCAGATGCCCGGGTACGGTACGTGCAGGCCGCCCGTCGCGCGCGATTGAGCAACGACCTGGCCATGCAGGACATCCGCGCCAGCCTGGTGCGGACCGCCAGCGGCGGGACGTTCACGGGAGCGACCGGCAGTGGCGTGATCGTCGGCATCTTCGACACCGGCATCGACTGGTCGCACGCCGACTTCAAGCACGCCGATGGGTCCACCCGGATCCTATACCTCTGGGACCTCACCACCATCGGCACGCCACCCGGGAACGTGGGCGGGCAGAACTTCAGCGACGGCAACGAATGTAGCGCCGCGTTGATCAATGCAGGCGGCTGCCCGGAGCGCGACATCGCGGCACACGGCTCGCACGTCGCGGGTATTGCGGCGGGGAATGGCTCGGCCGGCAGCGCCAATCAATACGCCGGCGTAGCGCCCAACGCGGACATCATCGCGGTGAAGGGTGGCGACGTCAGTTTCTCGCTCCTCGATGTGATCACGGGGATCGAGTACATCTTCAAGCGCGCCGACCTGCTCGGCCGGCCCGCCGTCGTCAACCTGAGCCTCGGGACGCTGTTCGGACCACACGACGGCACCGAGGCCGCCGAACAGGCGATTGACTCGCTCTCAGGGGCCGGTCACCTCGTCGTCATCGCCGCCGGGAACGACGGCAGTAACCCCACCGCGACGACCGGGAACCCGCCGATTCCTCCCGGGAACACGCCGATCTTCCTCGTGCACGCCGCCCGCACGCTCGCGGCCGGCGATACGGCGCAGCTGGCTGTGACCGTGCCCGGCTATGCGCCCGCTGCCGGGACCGTGAACGATTTCATGCTGTTCACCCTGTGGTACGACGCGCGCGATTCGCTCACGGTCGCGGTGCGGCGCCCGGACGGCACGACCGTTTCCCGGCGGCGGGGCGATGCTCCAGCGGACACGGAAACCGTCCAGGGCCACGTCTTCCTCGACAACGCGTCGAACGGCCCCGCGGCACAGAACGGCGATGGACAGAGTGAAATCGAGATGTACGACGCGGACCCCACCCATGCGCCCGCAGCGGGGACCTGGGTGATCACGATCCGTGTCGACCATCTCGGCGGCTCAGGCCGGTTCGACCTTTGGGAGTACGCGACGAGCAGCACCCTCGGCGACACCCAGATCAGCGGGGGCGGCGATAACGCGTACCTCGTGGGCTCTCCGGGGAACGCCGCCCGCGCGATCACCGTCGCCGCCTACGTCAACCGCGTGAATTGGGTGGCGCAGGGTGGCACGTTCCAGTTCACCGTGCGGGAGCAAGTGGGCGACCTCGCCACATTCTCCTCGCCAGGTCCCACGCGCTCGGTGCGCGACAGCCTCCCTTCCCGGCAGAAGCCGGAGCTGTCGGCTCCCGGCAAGGGGGTGTTCTCCGTCTATTCGAGCGCGAGCAATCCCGCGGCACCCGCGGCGCTCATCGCGACGGACGGCCGGCACGTGCTGTTCAGTGGGACGTCGATGGCGACGCCGATGGTGACGGGCTCGGTGGCGCTGCTGCTCGAGCGCAGGCCCGATCTGACGCCCGAGCAAGTTCGCACCATCCTCACCAGCACGGCGCGCAGTGACGGCTTCACCGGGAGATCGTACGCCACGGGGTTCCCCGGCGGCTCGCCCAACCCCTCGTGGGGGTACGGCAAGCTCGACGTGCAGGCAGCGCTGGCGCAGGCGCCGCCCGCGCTGACGGCAGCGGCGGGAGTGAATTCACCCAGCAGCCGGGTCCGCATCGGCGCCAACGCGGCGCTGCAATTCGTGGTGACGGCCTCGGCGGCCGAGGGCGACCGGCTGGACACGGTCACCGTGGCGGGCGCGAGCAACCACACCCTCGCCGACTTCGTGACGGCGCTCGACCTGTATCGCGACTCGGCCGGGACGGGGGTTATCCCGAACGGGGCGCCGCTCGTCTCCCTGCCCACACCCTTCGCCGGCGGCTCCACCGCACGCTTCGTCGATCTCGGCGCGAACGTCGCGCCGGGCGGCCAGGTCACCTACCTGCTCGCCGTGCGGCTCAACGACCACTTGCGTCAGGGTGACACCCTGGGGCTACGGGTGGCCGCGGTGTTCGGCACCGGCACGCCCTCGACGCGCCGGGCGGTCGCCTACATCCCGGTGCCGGTGACCAGCCGCCTCGGCCGCGCGGAGCTGCTGCAGGGCGGCCAGATCTTTCTCATCTCGGAGAACCCGGTGCGGAGCGGTCGAGTCATCTTCAGCTACGATTCGACGCCCCGCTCGATGGCGCTCTACAACTTCGCCGGGCTCCGGGTCCGGGACTTCAGCGCGCTGCCCGCGAACCGGTTCGAGTGGGATGTGCGGGGCGAGTCGCCGGGGCTGCCGAACGGCATGTACATCCTGGTCGTCAAGACCGGCGCAGAGCTGCTGCGCCAGCGCCTGATGATCCTGAGCCCTGCACGCTGAGGCGGCCACCATGAGACTGCGTGACGCGCTCGCCGCCGTCGGCCTCGCTGCCCTGCCCGGAGTGACCGCAGCGCAAACGATCGATCGCTCCAACGGCGAGGCCGGCGCGCCGATCCTGCAGCTCACGACCGCGCCGCGCGCCGCCGCCCTCGGCGGCGCGCTCACGGCAGCCGGGGGTGTGACGAGCATCTTCGCCAATCCCGCGGGCGCGATCACGGTCCGGCATCTCGAGGTGCAGCTGGGCGGCCAGACGCTGTTCGAGGGATCGAAGGCCGGCTCGATGGCGGTCGGTATCCGGACGCGCTCGGTCGGGCTCGCCCTCGGCATCCGGTATCTCGATCTCGGCAGCGTGGACGAGGTGGTGTGCAACGGCTGCGGCGGCAGCGGCACGCCCACGGGACAGCAGCTCTCGGCGAACGAGCAGGCATTCGCACTGGCCGCCGCCGTGGAGCTTGGCCACGCGAGCGTAGGAGCGGCCGTCAACTACTACTCGACAACGCTTGCCGAAGCGTCGGGCGGCGCGGCCAGCTTTTCGGCCGGCGTCCGCGGCCGGCTCTCCGAGAGGCTGGCGGTCGGGGCGAGCCTGCAGTACGTGGGCGGCGACGTGGATGTGGGAGGGTTCGGGGCGCCGCTCCCGCGCACCGTGCGTGCCGGGGCGGAGCTGCGACCGCTCGGTCTGAGCCACGAGCGGCTCCATCTGCTCCTCGCTGCCGACTACGCCGCCGTGCGGGGCGCGCCCGGTCGGGTAGGCGGCGGCGTCGAGGTCGGGCTCGCGGATCCCGCCACTCAGCTGCTCGTGGTGGCCCGGTTGGGGGTCGCGTCGCGCGCTGGTGGCGACTTCGCCACCCGGCCGGTGAGCCTGGGCGTGGGCCTCAGGTTCCGGCAGGTGGCGCTCGATTACGCCTATGCCGGCTCGGAGCTGCTGGGCAGCCAGCACCGGCTCGGCCTGACGTTAGCAGACCGCTGAGCCGCTGATTACCGGTTACCCTGACTGCTGGCCGCGGCTTCCCCACCCGCTTTGTGCTTCTCGAACCAGCTCATCATGTACAGCTGGGTCCGCATGAAGTTGGACGGCTTCGATCCCGTGCCGTGAAACTCCTCATTGAATCGCAGCATGACTGCCGGGACGTGCCGCATCTTGAGCGCCGCGTAGTACTCCTCGGTCTGCGGAATCGGGGTGCGGCGGTCCAGCTCCCCCGTCATAAGCAGCGTCGGCGTCGTCACGCGGCCCACGAACATGAGCGACGAATGCGCCAGCCACTCGTCGGCTTTTTCCCAGAACGGCTGGTGGAAGAAGCTGTAGGTGAACAGCGGAATGTCGGTCTCGCCGGCCATCGCGATCCAGTCGATCACGGGACAGCGCACCGCGGCAGCGGCGAAGCGCGTCGTGTGGCCGATCACCCAGCTCGAGAGCACCCCGCCACCCGAGCAGCCTGACACGTACATCCGCGTCGAGTCGACGAGACCGCGCGCGATCACGGCATCCACGCCCGCCATGAGGTCGTCGAAATCGGGGCCGGGATAGTTGTGGTCGATGCCGTTGGAGAATCCGTCCCCATAGCCGGTGCTGCCGCGCGGGTTGACGAACAGCACGACGTAGCCATTCGCCGCGAAGTTCTGGAACATGTAGCTGAACCCCACGTTGTACATCGCGAACGGGCCGCCGTGGATCTCGAGGATCAACGGATACCGCTTCCCTGTACCGAGCGACGGCGGCTTGACGACCCATCCCTGCACCTTCGTCCCGCCGGTCGAGGTGTACCAGATCTCCTCCGTCCGCGCCAATCGCTTGTTCGCCAGCACGTCCTCGTTCACGTTCGTGAGCCGGCTGAGCCCCTGGGAACCGGGCTTGCGCAGGTCGAGCCGTACCACGTCCGCGGGATGGGCCGGGTCGCTCCCAACCCCGACCGCCATGAGAGTGCGCGCCACGGACGAGAGCGAGACCACCTGCACGCCCTGGGTCACGTCGCGTACCCCACCCCCGAGGTCCGTCACATGAACGTTGATCGAGCCGCGGTCGGGGGCGGTGAAGTAGATCGCCTTGCCGTCCGGCGCCCACGTGAGATCGCCGGGATCCCGGTCGAGGCTCTTCGACAGATCGCGCATCCCGGAGCCGTCGATGGCGATCGCGTACAAATCTGAGGTCCGATGGGTATGCTCGCTGGAATCGTATCCCGTGAACGCCACCATCCGGCCGTCGGGTGACACGGTCGGGTCGGCCCAGTAGCCGGGACGCGACACGAGCGTGCGGATCGCCCCGCTCGCCACGTCGAGCGCGTAGATGCGGGAGACCCGGTACTGGCCGTCCCACGTCGTGTCGCGCAGCCCGTCGAAGACGAGCGTCTTGCCGTCCGCCGTCCAATCGTAGCCCACCCGGGCCGAAAGGCCGTCGAAGCGCGCTCCCACATTCCAGTGCCCCGACGTCAGCTGGCGCGGCGTGCCGCCCTCGGCTGGCACGAGGAAGAGATGCGTGAAGCCTTGCTTCATGAATCCGACGCGATCCTGCCGGTAGTGGAGCTCGTCGACCACTCGGGGCGCGGGGGTCCACTTCGCTCCCTGCGGCGGCTGCGGCAACGAGATCTTCCACACGGTCGAGTCCGGGACCAGCATGGCGAACGAGATGGCCTTGCCGTCCGGGGACCAGCGGGGATCGGCCGGCGTCTCCTCCACCCGGGTGATCTGCGTGACCGCGCCCTCGGCGTCCATCCAGCGCACAAAGAGTTGCGTGCCCTTGGGCTCGCCGTCAGCGAGGAAGGCGATCCGCATCCCGTCGGGCGACCAGCGGGCATTCGACCCCTTGACGAGGAAGCGTTGATGCGAGCCGTCGGCGTTCATGATCCACAGCGCTGACTCCCATTTGTCCTCGAGCTTGTTGACCCAGCGGCGGGTGTAGACGATCTGCGCGCCATCCGGGGCAATCTGCGGGTCGCTCACTTGCTCCCAATCGAGGTAGTGCTGGACTGTGAGCAGGGTGTCGGACGCCGTTTCCTGCGCCGTCAGGGGGAGGGGGAGGGGGACGAGCAGGCACGCCATGAGGATCGCGGGACGCATGGAAGAACCTCCAGATTGGGCGGTCAACCCTTAAGAGAACGCCCGCTGCCCCGGCCGGCAAGACGCCGGCACTACCGCGCGTGCGTCCCGCCCGCGGTGAGGCTGTCCTTCACGACGGCCCCCCCCTTCATCACGAAGCCGACGTGCTCGAGCACGGTCACGTCCTGGAGCGGGTCGCCCGCCACGGCGATGACGTCCGCGAACTTCCCGGGCTCGACCGCGCCCACGCGGTCCGCCCACCCCAGCAGATCCGCCGCGTTCACGGTGGCCGCCTGGATCGCCTGCATCGGCGTCAGCCCCCACCGCACCATGTGGGCGAACTGCTTCGCGTTCCAGCCATGCGGATACACACCCGCGTCCGTGCCGAACGCGATCTTCACGCCCGCTTGCACCGCTTTCTTGAAGTTCTCGCGCTGGAGCCGCCCGACCTGGCGCTCCTTGTCGATGATTTTCTGCGGGTAGCCCAGCCGGGTGTACTCGGCGAGGATGTAGTCGTCATTGTAGATATCGGCGACGAGATACGTGCCGCGCTCCTTCATCAGGCGGATCCCCTCGTCGTCGAGCAGGCTGCCGTGCTCGACCGACGCCACGCCGGCGCGCACCGCACGCTTGATCGCCTCGGCCCCGTGCGCGTGCGCCGCTACCTTCTTCCCCCACATCGCTGCCTCCTGCACCACGGCGTTCAGCTCTTCCTGCGAGTACTGCGGCGCGCCCACCGACTCCTCCTCCGACAGGACGCCGGCGCTCGCGAGCACCTTGATCAAGTCCGCGCCGTACTTGATCTCCCAGCGGATCTTGCTGCGGATCTCATCCACGCCGTTCGCGATTCCGGAGGCCTGCTCGAACCGGAGGTAGGGGGAGAAGCCGTTCACGTCGCCGTGCCCTCCCGTCGCGGACAACGGCATGGTCGACACCTGCATCCGCGGCCCTGCGACGACGCCGGAGTTGATCGCGTTGCGCAGCGCCACGTCGACGAACTCGTCCGCCCCGACGTTCCGAATCGTGGTGAACCCCGCTTCCAGCGTGCGCTTCGCGAACACATGGGCGACGACCGCCTGGTCGATCGGGCTCTGGCGGAACAGCTGCTGGTAGTAATCGCCCGGGTCGGAGGTGACGTGCGTGTGGCAATCGATCAGTCCCGGCAGCACGGTCGCGCCGCTCAGGTCGATGACTCTGGCGCCCGCTGGCGCGTGACCCGCCACCGCACTCGCCGGGCCGACCTCCTTGATACGCTCGCCCTCGACCAGGATCGCCTGGTTGGTGAGGGTCGTGCCAGCGCGGGGGTCGACGAGACGACCGGCCTTGATGACGACCGTCACTGATGGGACCGCAGCGGCCGCAGGTGCGACAGGCGCCTGTGCAGTGAGCGGGACGACGGCCGCGGCGAGCGCGCTGAGGGCGGCCGCGGGCAGAACGCTCCTGGTCATGACCACCTCCGAAGAGACGACAAAGGAATGGCGGCTAGGGAAGCTCTGCACAAGTCGCGAAGTCGGGGGTGGGGGCGTCGCACGCGTCACACGCGAGGGCGCTCGGGCGGCACATCTGCGTCGAAGCATGGGCGATACCGAGGCTTCTGTGCCTGCCGTGCGCCCTCGCGTGTCAGTGTAGCCCCCACCCCCGACTTCGCGTCAGCTATGCAGAGCTTCCCTAGGGGTCCACTGGGCCAGCGCCATGCTCCCTGATGGCCCGCTCGACGCGCTGCGCGAACACGTGCGCCCCCGCCGGCGCCATGCGGGCCGCATCACCCTTGAGCTCATAGCCGTCCGCGAGAACCACCCTTCCAGTTGCCGCGTCGAGCAGCTGCGCGCTCAGGATCCAGACCAGATTGCTGGT
>Ga0134075_10000632_pt1 | contig 11002 bp, 7 predicted proteins | sample 15_taG_18_FD_119775 | JGI IMG/M metagenome (GOLD analysis project Ga0134075, IMG submission 119775) | Grasslands soil microbial communities from the Angelo Coastal Reserve, California, USA - 15_D_Rain_40cm_5_09212015 | ecosystem: Environmental > Terrestrial > Soil > Grasslands ... | reverse complement strand
TCCGCGAACGCGCGCTGCTTTTTCTCGAGCTCCAGGGCCACGTCGAGCAGGCCTTCCTTGACGCGCTCGGGTGTCATCGCCTCGCCGAGAAAGGTGAGGTGATCGCGGAACATGAGGATCGACGCCGGATCGTGGACCTTCTCGTCCTTCCCCACGAGCTGCTCGAAGAAGATCGCCGCCATGGGCGTGACGTACTCGTGGCTGAACCGGATGTCCGTTACGACGAAGCCCTCGTCCCCCGGCTTGACCGCCGGGACGCCGACCTTCCCCTTGGACGGATCCACGACCCAGTGGCGGGCGATGATCTTCTCACCGAGGGTCATCGGGCGAGCCGGCGTGGCGGGTGGGGAGAGCGTCACCTTCCCCTGGAGTCGCGCGACGTTGAAGTTGAAGAGCCCGCCATACTCGATGATCCCACGGGTGATCTCGCCTTCGCCGGCGGTGAACGCGCTCAGGGGGATCGGCTCGCCGCGTCGCACCTTGTCGATGATCGAGAAGTCCGTCGTGGCCAAAATGCCCAGATTCTGGCAGTTCTCGCGATAGATGCGCTCGATGTTTTCCGCGACCACCAGCTTGATCCCGGCGCACATCTCGGCGTACGGCGACTGCTCCCGCGACGAGCCCTTACCCCGGCGCTTGCCGCTCACCGAGGCGACAAAACCACCGCCTTTCACCGAGCCGCGTGTGATGGGAAACTCGTCGCCGCACTTGAGCCCCAGGTAGGGAAAGTCCCCCAGGGTCTCGTCGTAGTAGTAGCAGATGTAAGCGGGCGTGATCTCGTCGGTGGAAATGTTGTCGCGGAGCCTGGTCTCGGGACGCCAGTCGATGTCCTCTCCGGCGAGCTGGCGCCGCACCAGCGCCGCGTCCTCGGCCAGGAACAGGATCCGCCCCCGGAGCACCACCTGGTCCGGCAGCTTCTCGACGCGACGGGAGCGCAACGCAGCGAGCATCGGGCGAAAGATTACCCCTTGCCTAGGCCCGAGCAAGCCGATTTCCTTGGGGGCCGTGATCCTCCTCCTCGTGACACTCCAGAGCATTCCCGGCGTCGCCCTCACCGGCACATTGCAAAGTCCGCGGGTGAAGGAGAGCTCCGGGGTCGCCCTGAGTCGCGCGCACCTCGGTGTGTTGTGGACCCACAACGACTCGGGCGACGGTGCATATCTGTACGCCACCGATCTCACCGGTGCGGACCGCGGCTTCGTTCGAATAGACGGTGCCCGTGCCGTGGACTGGGAGGACATCGCGCTCGGTCCCTGTCCCGCCCGGCGCGGCACCTGCCTGTACATCGCGGACACCGGAGATAACGACAGGACCCGGAAATCCGTAGTCACCTACGCCGTGCCCGAGCCGGATCCACCAGGAAAAGGGAAGGGGCCGGGCCGCTCCGCCCCGGCCGCGGCGCTGCGGATCGAGTACAGCGGGGGTCCGGACGACGTCGAGGCGATTTACGTCTCGCCCCGAGACAGCGCGGTCTACCTCGTAAGCAAGGGACGAACCGGTGCCGTCCAGCTGTACCGACTGCCGCGCAGCACATGGGGTGCCGATACGGTGATCACGGTCTCACCACTGCAACGGTTGCCGATCTCGCCCTTTGCGACGCTGGGACGACTCGTGACCAGCGCGGCGATCAGGCCGGACGGCCGGCTGGTGGCCATCCGCACGTACACGGAGATCTATACGTTCGTCCCGGACGACGGGGGGCGTCTGACACCCAGCGGCTGGCCCGCGTGTAACATCACTGGGCTCGAGGTGCAGGGAGAGGCGCTCGATTTCCTGGACGACTCGACGTTCGTTCTCACCAGCGAAGCCGACCGGCGCGGCCGCGGGTCGATTCACAGCGTGAGATGCCCCAAGTGACCCCATGGAGGAGGAGCCACACGTGTCGTTGAAATGGTCGTTCGCCGCTGCGATGATCTCGTTCGGCTGCGCTGGAGCGTCAGGGTCTACAGCCACTCCGGCGACGCTCGATGCCCCCATCCCGGCCGTGAGCACGCCGGCCATGGACGCGCATCTCAAGTACCTCGCCGACGACCTGCTCGAGGGCCGCGCCCCGGCAACGCGCGGCGGCCGACTGGCTGCGAAATACATCGCGGCCCAATTCGAGGCGCTCGGCCTCGAGCCCGCAGCCAACGATGGTTCGTACTTCCAGCCGGTGGCGCTCGTGGGTATGACGCCCCGCCCTTCGCTCGTGTGGGGCAAGGGTGGCGCGACCCGGCCGCTCGTGTTCCTCGATGATTTCGTGGCCTGGGCGGAGCGGCCGGAGAGTCATATCGTCGCCGACGGCGAGGTCGTGTTCGTCGGATACGGCATCGAGGCCAAGGAGTGGCGCTGGGATGACTACAAGGACGTGGACGTTCGCGGCAAGGTGCTCCTGATGCTCGTGAACGATCCCGGCCTACAGGACTCGACCATTTTCAATGGGCGCGCCCTGACCTACTACGGCCGGTGGACGTACAAGCTCGAAGAAGCGGCCCGCCGCGGCGCCCTGGGCGCGATCCTGCTCCACACCACCGAGAGCGCGACGTACGGATGGGATGTGGTCCGCGGGTCCTGGTCGGTGGAGCAATTCAAGCTCGACCGGCCGGCCGCACAGAGCATTGCGTTCGCCGCATGGGTGACGCACGACGCCGCCCAAGCCGCTCTCGCTCGAGCCGGCCTCAACCTCGATTCCCTGACACGGGCGGCGGCGCGCCGCGAGTTTCGTCCGGTGGCGACCGCGATCAACGTCGCGGTCGAGATCACTAGTGCCTTGCGCCACGTCCGATCGGAAAACGTCGTGGCCCGGATCCCTGGGAGCGACCCCTCTCTCAAGCGCCAAGCAGTGCTGTTCACCGCGCACTGGGATCACAAGGGCATCGGGCCGATCGCCAACGGCGACTCGATTTACAACGGCGCCGAGGACAACGCGTCGGGGGTCGCGGCGATGCTCGGCGCCGCCGAGGCGTTGGCTCAGGTGCAGCCCCGTCCGCGGCGGACGCTGCTGTTCGTGGCCACCACGGCCGAGGAGAGCGGTTTGCTGGGCAGCGAGGCCTACACGCGGGATCCCCTCGTTCCGCTCGAGCAAACCGCGGCGGTGATCAATCTCGATGTCACCAACGTCCGCGGAGCGACGCGCGACATCGACGCCCTAGGCGTGGACCGCTCGACCCTGGGAGCGGTGTTCGATGCGGCAGCCCGTGCCGAATCGCTGGCCGTGGTCCACGAGCCCGACGTGCGCGGCTCGTTCTACCGGTCGGACCATTTCCCGTTTTCCAAGGCTGGCGTTCCGGCCCTGTCGGTCGAGCCGGGCAGGGACTTCGTCGGCCGCCCCGCCGGCTGGGGCGAGCAGGAGGCCGCGCGCTACAACCGCGAGCGCTACCACCAGCCGAGCGACGAGTACAGCCCGACGTTCACGTACGTGGGGATGGCGCAGGAGGTACGGGTGGCGCTGCGAGTCGCGCTGGCGGTGGCTAACGCGCCTGCCATGCCGCGTTGGCTTCCCAATTCGGAATTCCAGCGGCCGGCAGGCCGCGGCAGTCCCTAGTGCAGAATGTTGCAGCTTCTGTAAGTTACTGCAAATAAATGCGCTGAGAACATTCGGGAGACTCGAACGTGGGTGCCTCTGGCCTATTGAGAGGCACCCACATAAGTTTGCGCGCCTTTCGGCGGTCGCACCTCCCGCACTCCGGAGTGAACACCTGGAACTCCCCACATCGCATCGGCTGCCGCTGTCGTGGCTGCTCGAGGCGGCGAGCCCGCCGATCGTGTATCGAGCCTACGGTGAAGTCGTACCGGAGGCGGAGCGGGATCCGGCGCGGCTCGAGGCGCTGCGGAAAGCGGTGCTCGAGTACAAGCCGGCCCTGGCGATCGCTCGCAAGCAAAAGGCGTCCGGGCTCTGGGGCGGAAACCTGTTGGCGCCCGCGGCGTCCAAGGCGTACGGCTGGACCGAGCCGGGCACGGTTTACCAGTACCGACGCCTGCTCGAGGTGGGGTGGCCTCCATCGGAGCGGGTGTTCCGCAACGCCGACCGGTTTCTGTTTCAACTGTTGTCGCGCATCGAGACCGATGATCCCGATCGAGCGGTCGCCCAGCGGGCGCTGGAGCTCCTGGTCGAGTTTCAAAGGGCCGCCAAGACGGACCCCGGCCTGGGGCGTTGGGCACGGCGCATGGGGCGCGAAGGAGCGGCCTGCGCCCTGGCGCGGGGCGGCCACAGCGACGATCCGCGAGTCCGCGGCACAGCGCATACCATCGCCAGCAACATCTCGCTGTACCTGCGCAGCGAGCTGGCCGCCAACCCCTTCAAGAAGGCGCAGGGGAAGACGGTGCTCGACCCTCATGCCTGCCCGCCCACGATCTTCGCCGTGGAGATGCTGGCATTTCTGCCCTCTGTGCAGCGGGAGCGGGCAGGCTTCATCGAGCGCCTGGGCCATTACTTCTCCTCGCCGGCACCGCGACGCGCGTTCTTCATCCTTGCAGGCAAAAAACTCCTGAAGCCAATCTTCGAGCTCCTCGGCGACCCGCTGCGTGCGGACGCCCAGGGCCATATCACCGACATCCCCTTCGCACTCTACTGGATCGAGCTCATGGCTCGACTCGGCCTCGTGCGCCAGATTCCGAGCGTCAGCCGGGTGCTGGCCCGACTGTTCAACGAGTGCGACGACCAGGGGATCTGGAGCCCGAAGAGCCTGCGCGCCATGCCCAAGGCGACGAGCCCTCTCACGGCGCACTACTTCCCGCTCGAGGGACCGGGTAAGAGCCCGGCGCAACGGCAAACGGACGCCACGTTCCGGCTGGGGCTCATCGGCCGGTTGATGGGGATTCCCGTCGAGATCGTTTAGCCTTCCTCTTGCGCCTGGGAGCTTATTTCCGTAGTAGTAACCGCTACTACGCTCATGCCCAGAGAAATCGATCTCACGCCCTTCGGGTTCACGTCCACCGAGTCCCAGGCGTATGCCGCGCTGCTCCGGCTCGGTCCATCCACTGGCTATTCGGTCGCTCATGCCACGCGAATCGCGCGGGCCAACGCATATGGTGCCCTCGAGGGCCTAGTGAGTCGCACCGCCGCGCTGCGGCTGGCGGGGCGTCCCGCCCGCTATCGCGCGACGGACCCGGCGGCGCTGATTGCCCAGCTGGCCGCGCGCCAGGGTGAAGCCCTCGACCACCTCAGTCACTCGCTGCGTGACGCCGCCGGCCCCTTCGAGCCGGAAACTCGGAGCGTCACGGGCGGGCGCGCCGTCGCCAACCTGATAATGCAAGTCGTCGCCCGCACCGCACGACGGGCGCAAGGCGTGCTCTCGGCCGAGCTGCTCCGCCCTACCTTGCCTGCCTGGCGCCGCGCCAAGGAACGCGCGGCGCTCGAGCTGCGGGTTTCCGGGGACGCTCCCGTCGAGGCGGGGCCGATCCTCAGCGGGACGGTGTCCGGAGACTTCCCCACCGTGCTGCTGATCGACGACGTTCAGGCGGTGGTCGTGGCGGGGAGCGGCGAAGCGATGGCGGGGGTATGGAGCTCGCATCCGGCCGTCGCCGCATTGGCCCGTGCTTGGATCCGGGGTCTCGCGTGAGGCGATTTCTCCTCCTGGGCGTATGCGCCTTAGCCGGCTGCCGGGCCTCCGCCCTGCCCGAGTCGCAGGTCTTTCCGGCGGGGACCGAATTCGCCGCCCGCTATCTCCGGGTCGACGGGGCAAACATCCGCTACATCGACGCGGGGCACGGCGCGCCCGTCATCTTTTTGCACGGTCTCGGCGCCTCGATGTATGCGTGGCGCAAGAATCTGCCCGCCGTGGTCGCGGCAGGCTTCCGCGCGATCGCGTTCGACAACCGTGGCTTTGGTCTCTCCGACAAGCCACCCGCCCCTTACGACAACGCCGCCTACGCCCGCCTCACCGTCGCCCTCATGGACTCGCTGCGTCTTACCGATGCCGTGCTCGTCGGACACTCGATGGGTGGTGCCATCGCCGCTGAAGTCGCGATCGAACTGCCACAGCGCGTGCGGGGGCTGGTGCTCGTGGGGTCGGCCGGGCTGGGCGCCCGTGAGCCGCTGCTGTTTCGAATCGCCCGGTGGCCAGTGCTGGGACGCGTAGCCCTCGCATTCCGCGGACGGGGCTTCACAGGTCGACTTCTCAGGGCCACCTACTTTGATGCAAGGAAGGTCACGGAGGCTGACGTGGATCAGTACTACGCCCCGGTGGCCCAGCCCGAGTACCCGCGGGCTCTGGTGGGTGTGCTCCGGCAATTTCGCTTCACCGCCCTCGAAGGACGTCTCGATCGCATCGCGGCGGCAACCATGGTGCTGTGGGGGGAGGAGGACCGGTGGGTGCCCATTGCACTGGGCCGTGCGCTTGGCACCGGGATCACGCGCTCCGCGTTCGTGAGCGTGCCGCGCGCCGGGCACTCGGTGCAGGAGGAGGCGCCGGACGAGGTGAACCACCTGATGATCAGGTTTCTGAAGGACGGGCTGCCCCGCATCCCGACCGACCTGGCGTCGGCGCGGTAGGACGATATATTTTATCAACCGTCCGGTTGATGAAATGGAAGTGTGAAGCCCAAGCTAAGTAATTCCAGGGCATTACGGATCATCGCCGCGGCCCGTGAGGAGTTCTCCCGTCGCGGGTTCGACGGTGCGCGCGTGGATCAAATAGCGCGGCGGGCCGGCGTAAACAAGCAGCTGCTTTTCTACTACTTCCACTCCAAACGCGGCCTGTTCACCGCCGTGCTCGCCCGCGGCGCGGCCGAGCTCGAGCAGGCCCTGGCCGATCTCCCGACGGATGGTGACCGACCGCTGGACCGGATCCGGGTCACGCTGGCCGCCCAGTTCGATTTCCTGGCGGCACATCCGGACCTCGTCGCGCTGCTCACGCAGGCCGGGCGGTCCGACGCGCGGCCTTTTGCCCCGGCGGTCAAGCGGCTGGTAGTGCTCCTCGCCGAGGGGCAGGGCCGCGGTCAGGTGCGCGACGATCTCGACCCGCACTTGGCTGCCGCCCAAGCGCTCGTGCTGATGGTCGCCTATCTGGGGCTCGAGTCGCTCATCGCGATGAGCGCGCCGCCCTTGGGCGCCGACGAGCCCGCGCTGCGCGAGCGCTGGAAGGAGGCGGCGGTACGGCTGGTACTGGACGGAATCGCAGCCCGCTAGGCTGCCCCCCGCGAGCTACCAGTTGATCCAGTACGATGCCTTCACGAGAAACGTGTTGTTCGGGTGGAGGTCAAAGAGGTCGCGGAACTCGCCGCCCATGGAGCGTGTCCCCTCGGCGTCCAGGAACAGCTGGCGGCCCTGTGTCCACACCACGAACAGGGTCGACCCGGGGCGGTACTCCCACCGCAGCACCGCAGTCGAATTGAACACCTTCGCGTTGACCCCGTCGGCTGGAGCCGAATACGGTTTGTAGCGATCGTCGAAGGCTGCAGCCCGGGGATCGGCCAGCTCGCGCACGTTCGAGTAGGTGCCCTTACTGATGAACGGCTGTGCATACAATTGGAGGGTGAGGGTAGTAGACAGCGTGTAGTCAATCCGCCCGGTGAGCGACGCCTCGTTCTGATCGAGGCGCGCAAAGGTGTAGTGCGTCGCAGAGTCGGTGACGGTACCGTGCGGCTGAATGTCTTTCACCCTGTGCGTGGCGCTCAGGGTCAGCGACGTTCTGAACTGGGAGGCGACGCGAAACGCGATTTGTATGTTGCCGTTGAACCGCTCCGTCCGCCCCCCATCACCACGCAAGTAGTTAATCCACGCGTACGGTGTGAACGCGGGGCGCTCATCACCGTCCACCTCGGCGAAAATCGATAGATACGGATCCGTCCGTACTGCCGGGCCACCGCGAGTGCAGTCGCGGTCGCAGAAGGTAGTTCCCAGATGCCCGGCCGTCACGCCGGAGTGCACCCACCAGCGGTTGTTCAACTGGGCGTGCACGTTCGTGTTGGCGGCGCGCTCGACGGGCGTTCCCGCGGCCGTCCAGTACTGCCACCAATTGAAGTTCCAGAACGCGGTCTGGTAGAACGAGCTGGGGTGCCGGGACTGAAACGCAAACCAGGTGTTCCAGCTCTGCTGGTCCGCCTGCAAGAGGAAGCCGAGGTCGTTCAGCTCGAAACCCTGCGACCGGCGCTGATAACTGGTCTCGAACCGGGTGATGCCGCCGCCCACCTTTCCGAATTTGATCTCTTCGGCGTCGCCCCAGAGCGAGGTCCGGGTCGGGTCGTAGGAGACACCGGCGCCGGGACGTTGGTAGTAGTGGACCGGGTCGCGCTGCGTGACCGTGATCGCCGCAGGCGTACCGGTGACTCGACTCAGGTCGAGCGATCCCGAGAGCTGGTATTTGCGGCCGGGGAAGCGGTGGCGGAAGTCCAACCCGGCTGCATACGCGTGGTGGCGCAGCGAATCCCAAGTTGACGCATCCTGATTGCGATGCACCGCCGTGACCATGACCCCGATGCCGCTCTCTCCGCCACGCAAGTCCTGCTGGGCACGCACCACGGCGTAGTTGGTCGCCGGCTCCATGGTGCGGTCCAGCGTACCCGCCTCGCGGCCCGTAACGGCGTCCAGCACGCCTATGGTTTGGCCGCCCGGCAGCCGCCCGGTGAGCTTCGCTGCGCCGTAGATCGTGCTCGCTACTGCGGCGTCGGCACCACCGTAACCCGCCAGCTGGGGCGCCCGGCCGATGCGCCGCGAGTAGAACAGACCCTCGCCCGTGCTGCAGTCGTTCACGGCGCTGCAGTTCACGTCGAACCGGAAGATCCCCGCACCCTGCACGAAGAAAGGCCGCCGCTCCTGGAAGAATGTCTCGAAGACGCTGAGGTTCAGCACCGCTGGATCCGCCTCGACCTGACCAAAGTCGGGGTTGACCGTCGCGTCGAGCGTGAGGTTCGGCGTGAGCCCGTACTTCAGGTCGGCGCCGCCCGTCACCTTCTGCGAACGATCAAAAGCGCTCCCGGTCGGCACGGACACATTCTTCGTCACTACGTACGGCGCTACCTCGGGCCGGCGCGGTGACGGCAGGCCATCCAGGCCCGTCAGCTCGCCCAACTGGGACGAGACTCCCGCCTGGGAGTTCCGGTACACCGGCCAGCTGACCCGCTCGGAAAAACGCTGGATATCACGCCACACCGCAAACCCGAACGTGTTGGTCGCCCGGGGGACGTAGCGCAGCTGCGAGAGCGGTATTGCGAACTCGGCGGTCCAGCCGAGCGAGTCGACCTGCGTCGCCACGTCCCACACCGCGTCCCACGCATCGTCCTCCTGGTTGTCATTGTACATCGCGTAGTCGCGCTTCACCCCGGCCGGGTTCACGGCGAATTCGAAGCCCGAACGGCGGTCGTGATAGGAGTCGACCATGATCTTGAGCTGATCGGTGGCCGCGCGGACGTCGCGGCGCGCCAGCAACTTGAGAATGCTGTCCGGATGGGGGTCGAAGGCCCGGATGAACACGTATAAGTAGCGGTCGTCGTAGGCGACCTTGGCTTCGGTCGGAAATCGAGGATCACCGTCTTCTTTTGGCTGGAACTCGCGGAACTGGGTGATCGGTGGGGCGACCCTCCAGACCTCGTCGTCGTCCCGGCCGTCGATCACCACCGGGTGAATGGCCCGCACGGCGGTCGCCCGCGTGGCTGTAGATGGTGGAGGAGGAGCGACGGCGCCACCCGAGCCAGAAGGCGGGGTGCTGGTTTGCAGGACGATCGCGAGTAGGACAGCAGCCGGCATGACGGGAGCCCCCGTGACCTGGTCGGACCGTTAGACAGGTCGTACGGGAAAAGGGTTGGGCAGGTTCCCGCCATCACCAAAACCGAACAAGCCCCCGGGGAATCCCGGGGGCTTGTTCCATCCAACCGATTAGTTGTGCTTCGCGAGCAGGCTGGGCTCGATGGGCGCGTCGCCGTCGAACACGAGGTGACCGGCCTCGAATCGCGCGCCGCGGAGGGCCAATGTCAGGACTTCGTCCAGATCCTCCACGAGGTGCACCTCCAGCGACGAGCGCACGTCCTCGGGCAAATCGTCCAGATCGGCCGCGTTTTCCTTCGGCAGGACGATCGTGGTGATGCCCGCCCGCACCGCGCCCAGCACCTTCTCCTTTACGCCGCCGATCGGCAGGACCCGGCCGCGCAGGGTGATCTCACCGGTCATGGCGAGATCGTGGCGCACCGACCGCCGGGACAGCGCCGACACCAGGGCGGTCGCCATCGTCACGCCAGCCGAGGGCCCGTCCTTCGGGATGGCGCCCGCGGGGACGTGGACATGGACGTCGGTGCCGGCGAACGCCTCCTCGTGGATCCCGAGCTGGTCGGCGTGCGATTTGGCGTATGTGAGCGCCGCTCGGGCCGACTCCTTCATGACGTCGCCCAGCTGACCGGTGAGCACGAGCTCGCCCTTGCCACGCATCACGCTCGCCTCGACGAACATGATGTCGCCGCCGACCGGCGTGTAGTACATCCCCGTGGCCACGCCGACCTGGTCCTCTCGCGCCTTGTGCTCGGGATGGACCCTGGGACGCCCGATCAGGTCGTCCACATCCTTGGCGTCGACCGCGACGCGCTCGACCTCGCCGCCGGCGATCTGGCGCGCGACCTTGCGTCCGAGCTTCCCGATCTCGCGCTCCAGCTGGCGCACGCCGGCCTCACGCGTGTAGCTCGTAATGATCTCGCTCAGCGCGGCGTCCGTGATCGTGAGCTGTTCTGGAGTCACACCGTTCTCGCGCACCTGCCTTGGAACCAGATAGCGCTTCGCGATCTCGAGCTTTTCACGCTCAGTGTAGCCCGCGAACGTCACGGTCTCCAGGCGGTCGAGCAGCGGGCCCGGGATGCCTTGCGGGAAGTTCGCGGTCGCGACGAACAGCACTTCCGACAGGTCGAAGGGCACGCCCAGGTAGTGATCCGTGAACGAATCGTTCTGCGCCGGATCGAGCACCTCGAGCAGCGCCGCCGCCGGGTCTCCTTGGAACGAGACGCCCAGCTTATCGAGCTCGTCGAGGAGGAACACCGGGTTCTTGGCGCCCGCCTGCTTCATGCCCTGGATGATCCGGCCGGGCATGGCGCCGACGTAGGT
>Ga0134075_10000631_pt1 | contig 11006 bp, 10 predicted proteins | sample 15_taG_18_FD_119775 | JGI IMG/M metagenome (GOLD analysis project Ga0134075, IMG submission 119775) | Grasslands soil microbial communities from the Angelo Coastal Reserve, California, USA - 15_D_Rain_40cm_5_09212015 | ecosystem: Environmental > Terrestrial > Soil > Grasslands ... | reverse complement strand
TCGGCCACGTTCGCCGGCCTCGCCGGCGCGACGAAGGCGCTGGTCTTCCAGCTCGCGTCGCTCACCGACGTGCACTGGACGATGTCCGGCGAGGTGGTGCTGATGACCCTGCTCGGCGGCCTCGGCACCGTGTTCGGTCCGGTGGTCGGCGCGTTCATCGTGGTCACGCTCGAGAACTATCTGGCGCAGCTCGGCGCGTGGGTCACCGTCGTGCAAGGCGTCATCTTCGTCATCTGCGTGCTGACCTTCCGTCGCGGCGTCGTCGGCGAGCTCGGTAACCTCCTGCGAAAATCTCTCTGAGACCGGTCGGAGGCCCCATGGCGTACACGGACATCCTCTACGAGAAGAAGAACGGCGTCGCGTGGATCACGATCAACCGGCCCGAGGTCCGTAACGCGTTCCGCACGATCACCGTGGCCGAGCTGACCGACGCGTTCGTCGACGCGCGCTGGGACCCGGCGATCGGCGTCGTCGTGCTCACCGGCGCCGGGGACAAGGCCTTCTGCTCGGGCGGCGATCAGAAAGAGCGCGGGCAGGGCGGCTACGCGCCCGGCGCGGCGAGCCAGCGGCCGATGGATCTCGGAGGTGAGGGGCGATCAGGCGCCGAAGGCGCCGGAGCTACGAGCCGACCCTTCAATCGGCCGATGGACGTCGAGGCGCTCCACAGCGCGATCCGCCACATTCCCAAGCCGGTCATCGCGATGGTCAACGGCTTCGCGGTGGGCGGCGGCCACGTGCTGCACGTGCTCTGCGACCTCTCGATCGCCTCCGACAACGCGATCTTCGGCCAGACCGGGCCGCGCGTGGGCAGCGTGGACGCGGGCCACGGCACGGGCTTCCTGGCGCGAGTCGTCGGCGAGAAGAAGGCGCGGGAGATCTGGTACCTCTGCCGCCAGTACTCGGCGGCCGACGCGCTCGTGATGGGCCTCGTCAACAAGGTCGTCCCCCTCAAGGACCTGCGCGCCGAGGTCGAGAAGTGGTGCGCGGAGCTGCTCGACAAGAGCCCGACGGCGCTGGCGCTCGCCAAGCAGTCGTTCAACATCGACTCCGAGCCGCGAGCCGGCGTGGCGCAGTTCGCGCACACCGCGCTCGGTCTCTACTACCAGACCGACGAGGCGATGGAAGGCCGCAACGCGTTCGTCGAGAAGCGGCCCGTCGACTTCAAAAAATTCCGCAAATGACACGGTCCCCGTAGTGACCAAAGGGGATGCGGCGCCGGCGGGTGTCGGCAGGCGGACACCCGGCCGGCGAGCCTCGGCGCGGATTGCCGACGTGTTTTCAATGGACTAGGACGCTCCGGGCAGCTGGCAGGGGGTTTGCCCCTTCCGGGGGCATGACGTGGCGAGAGATGCACTCCGTCGTGCTGGCTCCCACGGGCCTCGCGCTCGCCGCGGCGCTCGCGCTGGCCTCGGCGGTCGCGAGCGGTGAAAATTCGCAGCCGTTGCGGCCCGCGGTCCTGATCGGCGACGACCTGCTCCGCATCTTCCAGGACGGCAAGGACGCCGCCCAGCAGGTGGACCCGCCCGAGACCACCCTCGGGACCGCGTTCGAGCCTCAGCCGTCACCGCCGTTCCCGTCGGACTACCGATAGCGCCCCGCACGATGTAGACTGCCGCCCGGCACATGGCCGGGTTCCTCTCCCGCTACTTCGGCTTCAGCGCGCGCTCGACCGACCTCGCGACCGAGGTCCGCGCGGGGCTCACGACGTTCATGGTGATGGCCTACATCATCTTCGTGAATCCGGTCATCCTCGGATTCACCGGCGTGCCGGGACTCGACGGCAAGGGCCTTCCGTTCGCGCCGACCCTGACCGTCACGTGTCTGGCGGCGGGGCTGCTCTCCATCGCGATGGGCCTGGCCAGCAATTATCCTTTCGCTCTCGCCGCCGGGATGGGCCTCAACGCGGTCGTCGCGTTCGACCTGGTCGCCGGCCGCGGCCTCACGTGGCCGCAGGCGATGACCGTCGTGTTCCTCGAAGGCGCGATCATCACGGTGCTCGTGCTCACGCGCTTCCGCGAGGCCCTGATGGACGCCGTGCCGATCGGGCTCAAGCGCGCGATCAGCGTCGGCATCGGTCTCTTCATCGCGTTCATCGGCTTCTTCACGTCGGGGCTCGTGATCAAGCCCGCGGCCGGTCCGCTGCCGGTCGGGCTCGGGACGTTCCGGGGCCTGCCGATCACGGTCTTCCTCATCGGGTTCGTCCTGACCGCGTGGCTCATGGCGCGGCGGACCCGGGGCGCCCTGCTGCTCGGCATTCTCGGGACCACCGTGATCGCCATCGTGCTCAACGAGGTCTTCGCCGCGGGGCAGGGCTTCACGACGTCGGGCGCGGCGCGCGTCCCGGCGGGCATCGTCCAGGCGCCGGATTTCTCGACCTTCGGCCGGCTCGATTTCGGGCTCTTCGCGAAGCTCGGCGTCGTGACCGCGCTCCTCGTGATCTTCTCGATCATGCTCAGCGACTTCTTCGACACGATGGGCACGATCATCGGCGTGGGCGGCCGCGGCGGCTTCCTCGACAGCCGCGGCCAGCTGCCGCGCGCCAACCGGGTGCTGCTGATCGATTCCATCGGCGCCCTCTTCGGCGGCCTCGCGAACAGCAGCAGCAACACGACCTACATCGAGTCGGCGGCCGGCGTGACCGAGGGGGCCCGGACCGGGCTCGCCTCAGTCGTGACGGGGCTTCTGTTCCTGGGGGCGATGTTCCTCTCGCCGCTGGCCAGTGTCATTCCGGCTCAGGCGACTGCTCCGGCGCTGATCATCGTCGGCTTCTTCATGATGGCGATCGCGCGAGACATCCCGTGGGACGACTACGAGGAAGCCATCCCCGCGTTCATGACGATGCTGGTGATGCCGTTCACCTGGTCGATCACCAACGGGATCGGCGCGGGATTCGTCACCTACGCCGCGATCAAGCTCCTCCGCGGCCGGGGCGGAGAGCTCCACTGGATGGTGTACGTCGCCTGCGCGGCGTTCGTTGTCTACTTCTGCCTGCCGCTGATCGAGGGCGCGGTCAAGTAGCTGCTGTTGCGCCGGCGTTCGTTCCCCCAGAGGAGACGCGTCGCGTAAGTCCCCGTTATCCCGGCAATTTCTTGACACCGCCGGCGCGCTTGGCTAGACTCGCGCCACCTATCTGCCCTCCCTCGAGGCAGTAACCCAGGCGGGTCGGAGGCGATTTGAAGGCAGTCGCGGACAAGACCAGCGCGTCGGCGCTCGATGCCGAGCGCGACACGTTCCCGAAGCTCGTTCGGGGCAATGCGCGGAGCCTCGCCGACAAGGTCGCGATCCGCGAGAAGGACCTCGGGATCTGGCAGTCGTACACGTGGTCGCAGTATTTCGAGCGGGCGCGCCTCATCGCGCTCGGCCTCGCCTCGCTCGGCTTCGCGCGCGGCGATCGGGTCGCGATCGTCGGCGACAACCGGCCCGAGCTCTACTGGGCGGTGATGGCCGCGCAGGCGCTGGGCGGCGTCCCGGTGCCGATCTATCAGGACTCCATCGAGCGCGAGATGGAGTACATCGTCGAGCACGCCGAGGCCCGCTTCGCCGTCGTCGAGGATCAGGAGCAGGTTGACAAGCTCCTGGGCGTGCGAACGCGCTCCCGGCATCTGCAGCACCTCGTCTACGACGATCCGCGCGGGCTGCGCGGCTACCGCGAGCCCGGGCTCTCGAGCCTGGCCGAGCTCACCGAGCTCGGAACGAAGTTCGAGGCGAGCCATCCCGCGCACTTCGACGCCGAGCTCGCCCGGGGCGCCGCGGACGACATCGCCATCGTCTGCTACACCTCCGGCACGACCGGCGCGCCCAAGGGCGCCATGCTGTCTCATCGCAATCTGATCGCGACGGCGCGCAACGCCGCGCGCTTCGAGGGGCTCCGCGAGGACGAAGAGGTTCTCTCGTATCTGCCGATGGCGTGGGTGGGCGACCACGTCTTCTCCTACGCGCAGGCGATCGTCACGGGGTTCGCCATCAACTGTCCGGAGAGCGCGGCGACGGTCCTCGCCGACCTGAGGGAGATCGCGCCGACCTACTTCTTCGGCCCGCCACGCATCTGGGAGAGCATCCTGACCAGCGTCATGCTCCGGGTCGAGGACGCGGCGGCGCCCAAGCGCGCGCTGGTCCATTTCTTCCTGCGCCTGGCCCAGGACATCGAGCGCAAGCGCCTTGGCCGCCGGCCGGTTCCAGTCTGGCAGCGGCTCCTCTACCCGCTGGGGAGCCTGCTCGTGTACGGGCCGCTCAAGGACAACCTCGGCTTCTCGCGCGTGCGCCGCGCGTACACCGCGGGCGAGGCCATCGGCCCGGAGATCTTCCTCTTCTTCCGCGGGCTCGGGATCAACGTCAAGCAGCTCTACGGCATGACCGAGGCCAGCGTGTTCGTGACGATCCAGCGCGACGGCGACGTGCGGCTCGACACGGTGGGGACGCCGGTCCCCGGCGTCGAGATCCGCATCTCCGACGCGGGCGAGGTGATGTTCCGGAGCCCGGGCGTCTTCCAGGGCTACGCGAAGAACCCGGAGGCGACGCGGCAGACCCTCGACGCTGGCTGGATCCACTCGGGCGACGCCGGATTCCTCGACCGCGACGGCCACCTGGTGATCATCGATCGGGCTAAGGACGTGAGCCGCCTGGCGGACGGCACGATGTTCGCGCCCAAGTTCATCGAGAACAAGCTCAAGTTCTCGCCGTACATTCGCGAGGCGGTCTGCATCGGACAGGCCGGCCGTGCGTGACGGCGTTCGTCAACATCGACCTGGCGGCTGTCGGCAACTGGGCCGAGCGCCGCAACATCGCCTACACGAGCTACGGCGATCTCGCGCAGAAGCCCGAGGTCTACGAGCTGATCCGTGGCGAGGTCGAGCGCGTGAACGCCAGCCTCGCCGAGGACGAGCACCTGCGCGGCGCGCAGGTCAAGCGGTTCCTGATCCTGCACAAGGAGCTGGACCCGGACGACGAGGAGATCACGCGCACGCGGAAGGTGCGCCGCGGCTACATCGCGCAGAAGTACGCGGCGCTCATCGACGCGCTCTACTCGGGACAGGACCGCGTCCAGGTCGAGGCGAAGATAACCTACGAGGACGGCCGTACCGGCATCATGCGCGCGGACGTGGCGATCCGCGACGTCGGCGCGCCCGTGCAGGCGGCCCGATGACGGCGCCGGCCGGGCCGCTGCTCGAGGTCGACGGCGTGAGCGTGCGGTTCGGCGCGCTCGTCGCGGTCAACCGGGTCAGCCTGCGCGTCGGGCGCCGCGAGATCGTGGCGATCATCGGCCCCAACGGCGCCGGCAAGACGACCCTGCTCAACGCCGTCAGCGGCTTCTATCACCCGTACGAGGGCACGATCGCGTTCGAGGGCCGCGATCGCACGCACCTGGCGCCGCCCGACGTGGCCGCCCTCGGCATCGCGCGCACGTTCCAGAACGTCGCCCTGTTCAAGGGCATGAGCGTGCTCGACAACATCATGACGGGCCGGCTCCTGAAGATGAGCGGCAGCTTCCTGCTCGAGGCGCTCTACTGGGGGCCGGCCCGGCGCCAGGAGCTCGAGCATCGGGCCTTCGTCGAGCGGATCATCGACTTCCTCGAGATCCAGGCGATCCGCAAGACGCCGGCCGGCCGCCTGCCGTACGGCCTGCAGAAGCGCGTCGAGCTCGCCCGCGCGCTGGCCGCCGAGCCCAAGCTCCTCCTCCTCGACGAGCCGATGGCCGGGATGAACGTCGAGGAGAAGGAAGACATGTGCCGCTTCATCCTCGACGTGAACCAGGAGTTCGGCACCACGATCGCGCTCATCGAGCACGACATGGGCGTGGTCATGGACATCTCCGATCGGGTGGTGGTGCTCGACTACGGCCGCAAGATCGGCGACGGCCCGCCGGCCGAAGTCCGCCGCGACCAGGCCGTCCTCGACGCCTACCTGGGTGTGGCGCATGCATAGCGCGAGCGCGCCTGATGCTTGACTTGCTGTACGCGGTCGCGGTGGCGCCGTTCAGGGACATGGCGGGGGCGCCGGCGTTCCTGATCGAGGTGCTGATCGGCGGCGTCTTCGCGGGCCTCATGTACTCGCTGGTGGCGCTCGGGTTCGTGCTCATCTTCAAGGCCTCGGGCGTGTTCAACTTCGCCCAGGGCGTGATGGTGCTGTTCGCCGCGCTCACCCTGGTGGGGCTGCTCGAGCGCGGCGTCCCGGTCCTCGTGGCGCTCGCGCTGACGACCGTCGTCATGGTGGCGCTGGCCTTCGCGATCGAGCGGCTGGTGCTGCGGCCGCTCGTGAACCAGGCGCACATCATCCTGTTCATGGCGACCATCGGCCTGAACTTCTTCCTCGAGGGCTTCGGCGAGATGCTGTGGGGCGCCAACGTCAAGAAGCTCGACATCGGGATCCCGGACCGCTCGTTCATCGTCCGCGGCGTGCAGATCAACCAGCTCGAGCTGACGGCGGCGGCGACGGCCGCGGTCCTCGTCACCGTGCTGGCGGTGTTCTTCCAGCGGACGCGCATCGGCCGTGCGCTGCGCGCGGTCGCCGACGACCACGAGGCGGCGCTCTCAATCGGCGTGCCGCTCAGGACCATCTGGGTCGTCGTCTGGTCGGTGGCCGGGGTCGTGGCGATCGTCGCCGGGCTGATGTGGGGCGCCAAGAGCGGTGTCCAGTTCAGCCTCTCGCTCATCGCGCTCAAGGCGCTGCCGGTGCTCATCCTGGGCGGCTTCGAGTCCGTCCCGGGCGCCATCGTCGGCGGGCTCATCATCGGCGTCGGCGAGAAGCTGGGCGAGGTCTACTGGGGCCCGCTCGTCGGCGGCGCGATCGAGAACTGGTTCGCCTACGTCCTCGCCCTGGCCTTCCTGCTCGCCCGGCCGCAGGGATTGTTCGGCGAGAAGATCATCGAGCGCGTATGACCGCCCTCCATCGACGCAACCATCGCGATTCGCCCCACGGGGCCGGCCGGGTGGGGGCGCCCCCGGCGACCACGCTAGCCGAAACCTGCGGCGCCGATGTTCGATGCTCGGCGATGCACGCAACCCTGAAAACACGGGTTGCCGCCCCCACCCGGCCGACCCCGTGGGGCGGGTTGGCGGTGGTGGGGCCAGAGGGGTGCCCGTCCGGCCCGGGCCCGGGGGCGCGTCGATGGTGATTCGGACGTGATTTATCGCGAGGCCGGCCAATTCAAGACGACGTACGCGGCCGATCAGGCGGTGTTTTCGATCGTCCAGGATCGCGTCGCCGTCGCCGCGGCGGTGGTCGGGGCGTTCGTCGTGCCGCCGCTGGTGGCGAGCGAGTACTGGCTGCAGGCAGTGCTGATCCCGTTCCTCGTCTACGCGCTCGCCGCGATCGGGCTCAATCTCCTGACGGGCTACGCCGGGCAGCTCTCGCTCGGCACCGGCGGCTTCATGGCCGTCGGCGCGTACTCGGCGTTCAAGCTCGCGACGGCGTTCCCGCACCTCAACGTCCTCGTCGTCTTCGTGCTCTCGGGGCTCGTGGCGGCCGGTGTCGGGCTCGTCTTCGGGATCCCGAGCCTCAGGATCAAGGGGTTCTACCTCGCCGTCGCCACCCTGGCCTCGCAGTTCTTCCTGGTCTGGCTCTTCAACAAGGTCGCGTGGTTCACCAACTACGCGTCGTCGGGCACCATCACCGCCCCGGACCGGACCCTCTTCGGCGTCGTCATCACCGGCCCGAACTCGGCGCCGTCGGCGCGCTACCTGGTCGCGCTGGGGCTGGTGGCCGTGTTCGCGGTGATCGCCAAGAACCTGGTGCGCGGCCGGATCGGCCGCTCGTGGATGGCGATCCGCGACCGCGACATCGCCGCCGAGATCATCGGCGTGCGGCCGCTGCGCACCAAGCTGCTCGCGTTCGGGATCAGCTCGTTCTACTGCGGCGTGGCCGGGGCCGGGCTGGTGTTCCTGTATCTCGGCAGCGCCGAGACGCTGGCGTTCGACATCAGCATCTCGTTCCTCGTCCTGTTCATGGTGATCATCGGCGGCCTCGGCAGTATCCTGGGCTCGTTCCTGGGCGCCGCCTTCATCGTGCTGATGCCGATCGTCCTCGCGAACGCGCCGCACGCGCTCGGGCTCAGGCTGCCCGTCGCCCTGCAGAAGCAGATCGAGCTGATGGTCTTCGGCGGACTGATCATCTTTTTCCTGATCGTCGAGCCGCGCGGGCTGGCGCGGCTCTGGCAGATCACGAAGGAGAAGCTGCGGCTGTGGCCGTTTCCCCATTGAACGAAAGGAGACTGTCATGAGGAGACGTCGGATCCTGATCGCGGTCCTGGCGGCGCTGGCGCTCGCGGCGCCGGTGACGGCGGCCGCGCAATCCAGGGAAGTGTTCGTCCCGCTGCTCGTCTATCGGACCGGCCCCTACGCGCCGAGCGGCATCCCGATCGCCGACGGCTTCGTGGACTACTTCACGCTGCTCAACGAGCGCGATGGCGGCATCAACGGCGTCAAGCTCGCGTGGGAGGAATGCGAGACGCAGTACGACAACAAGCAAGGCATCGAGTGCTACGAGCGGCTGAAGGGCAAGAGCCCCGTGGTCGTGAATCCCTACTCGACCGCGATCACCTACTCGCTGATCCCGAAGGCGCCCGTCGACAAGATCGTCGTGTTCTCGATGGGCTACGGCATGAGCGCGGCGTCCGACGGCCGGTGGTTTCCGTGGGTGTTCAACTTCCCGACGAACTACTGGAGCCAGGCGTCGGCGGTGATCCGCTACATCGGCGCGCAGGAGGGCGGTCTCGAGAAGCTCAAGGGCAAGAAGGTCGCGCACATCTTCCACAACAGCGCCTACGGCAAGGAAGCCAACCCGACGCTCGAGGAGCTCGCGAAGAAATACCAGTTCGAGCTCTCGCTGCTCGCGGTGGACCATCCGGGCCAGGAGCAGAAGGCGACGTGGCTCCAGGTGCGCCGGCTGAATCCGGACTGGATCTTCATGTCGGGCTGGGGCGTCATGAACCAGGTCGCCATCAAGGAAGCGGTGTCGATCGGCTTCAAGATGGACCATCTCATCGGCAACTGGTGGTCGGCGAACGACTCGGACGTGGTGCCGGCCGGCGAGGGTGCCAAGGGGTACAAGGGCGCCACCTTCCACGCTCCGGGCACCAACTTCAAGGTTCATGCGGACCTTCTCAAGCTCGTCTACGAAAAGGGCAAGGGCTCCGCCAAAAAGGAAGACCTGGGCGCGCCGCTCTACAACCGCGGCATCGTCAACGCGATGCTCACGGCCGAGGCGATCCGCACCGCGATGACGAAGTTCGGCAACAAGCCGCTCACCGGCGAGCAGGTGCGCTGGGGCTTCGAGAACCTCAACCTGACCGAGCAGCGGCTCGAGCAGCTCGGCATGAAGAGCTTCACGCATCCGGTCAAGGTCACCTGCGAGGACCACGAGGGCAGCGGGCCCGTGCTGATCCAGCAATGGGACGGCAAGAAGTGGAACGTCGTCTCCGACTGGATCGCTCCGATGCGCGACGTCGTCCGGCCGAAGATCGAGGGGGCCGCCGTCGAGGAGTCGAAGAAGCTCGGCTACACGATGCGCGACTGCGCGAAGGAAAAGTAAGGGCGTGCCGGGCGATACGCCGCGGCCGCTCCTGGCGGTGAGCAACATCGAGGTCATCTACGACCACGTGATCCTCGTGTTGCGCGGCGTGTCGCTCGCGGTCGCCGAGGGCGGTATCGTCGCCCTCCTCGGCGCCAACGGCGCCGGCAAGTCGACGACGCTCAAGGCGATCTCCGGCCTCCTGCGCACCGAGCGCGGCGAGGTGACGAAGGGCTCGATCGAGCTGCACGGCCAGGCGATCCACCGGCACGATCCCTCGGCGGTGGTCAAGCACGGCGTCGTGCAGGTCATGGAGGGCCGGCACGTGTTCGAGCACCTGACGGTCGAGGAAAATCTCCTGGCCGGCGCCTACACGCGGAGCAACGGCCAGGCGACGCGACGAGACCTCGACCTCGTCTATCACTATTTTCCGCGGCTCACCGAACGGCGCGGCTTCAAGGCCGGCTACGTCTCGGGCGGCGAGCAGCAGATGGTGGCCATCGGCCGCGCGCTCATGGCGCAGCCGACCCTGATGCTCCTGGACGAGCCGTCGATGGGCCTGGCGCCGAAGCTCGTCGCGGAGATCTACGAGATCGTCGCGCGGCTCAACCGGGAGGAGCAGGTGGCGGTGCTCCTGGCGGAGCAGAACGCGACGATGGCTTTACAAGTTGCTCAACATGGCTATGTTATGGAGAATGGCCGGATCGTGCTGGACGGGGACGCGAAGACGATCAGTCAAAACGAGGACATCAAGGAGTTCTACCTGGGCCTGACGGGCGTGGGCCAGCGGAAGAGCTATCGAGACGTGAAGCACTACCGACGACGAAAGCGGTGGCTCTCATGAGCGCGCTTCTGGAGATCCGTGAGGCGTCCAAGGCCTTCGGCGGCGTCCAGGCCGTGACGCGCGTCTCCCTCGAGGCTCAGAAGGGCGAGATCCTCTCGGTGATCGGGCCCAACGGCGCCGGCAAGACGACGGTCCTCAACATGATCAGCGGCTTCTACCATCCCGACAGCGGCCGGATCGTCCTCGAGGGCCGCGACGTCACCGATCTCGCCCCGAGCCGGATCGCCGAGCTCGGCATCGCGCGCACGTTCCAGAACATCGCCCTCTTCCGGGGCATGACAGTCCTCGACAACCTCCTGCTCGGCCGCCACGTGCACATGAAGACCGGGGTGCTGAGCGCGTTCGCCTACTGGGGGCTCGCGCAGAAGGAAGAGGTCGCGCACCGAAAGCGCGTCGAGGACATCATCGACTTCCTGAGAATCCAGGACCTGCGCCGCCGGCCGACCGGCTCGCTCGCCTACGGCCTGCAGAAGCGCGTCGAGCTCGGCCGCGCGCTCGCCCTCGATCCGAAGATCCTGCTCCTCGACGAGCCGATGGGCGGATGCAACCACGAGGAGAAGGAGGACATGGCGCGCTTTATCCTCGACGTCAACCAGGAGTGGGGCGTCACCGTGATCCTGATCGAGCACGACATGGGCGTGGTCATGGACATCTCCGA
>Ga0134075_10000627_pt1 | contig 11047 bp, 7 predicted proteins | sample 15_taG_18_FD_119775 | JGI IMG/M metagenome (GOLD analysis project Ga0134075, IMG submission 119775) | Grasslands soil microbial communities from the Angelo Coastal Reserve, California, USA - 15_D_Rain_40cm_5_09212015 | ecosystem: Environmental > Terrestrial > Soil > Grasslands ... | reverse complement strand
GTGATGCGCGTGGACAAGCGTTATCAAAAGGACATTTTGACGGATTCGACCGCGAGCCTGGTCACGGAAGGGCTCTTGGGCAACCGCTACGTGAACATCACGCGAGGTTTTACGGGAACCCCCATCGGCGACGCCGGCGTGATCCCCGGCGCGGAAGAGAAAGCCATGAAAGAAGTGGTCGAGAGGAGCGCGGAGTTGCTTGGCAACCTCACGGCACTGTCATCCGACGTGCAAGAACTCATCAATGGAGTCCAGCAGGGCAAGGGATCGCTTGGCAGGTTGTTGACTGACGAGCAGGCTTACAACCACCTGAAAAACATACTGGCAAAGGGCGACACGATGATCACGAATGTCCAGGAGGGGCAGGGAACGCTGGGAAAACTGATCACGTCGGATGAGATGTATACAAAGGTGGACAAGGGATTGGATAACGTGAACGTGATTCTGGCGGACGTGCGGGCGGGAAAGGGAACGATCGGAAAGCTAATGTATGATCCAACGCTTTACGACCAGGCGAAGGAGGCCGTGACGCACGGGAATGTAATACTGCGCGACGCGCGCGCGGGAAAGGGCACGCTGGGCAAATTCGTGACCGACGACACGCTGTACAACAGGTTGCGCGATACGAGTGCGAACTTGGCGACGGCGTCCGCGAAGTTGAATGACAATACGACGACGGCGGGGAAACTATTCTCCGACCCGAAGTTGTACGACAACCTGGCGGGTTTGACCGGGGACATGCGGCTGCTGATGGGGGATTTCCGGCAGAATCCGAAGAAATTCTTGCACATTAAGCTAACGATCTTCTGAGGAACTGATGCCGTCATACGGCACCGGTTTTTGCGGGAATGATCTCTAGCCCAAGGTCTCGGGCTTGTTTACGGAGCCGGGCTTCCAGACGCTGCCGGTTCTGCAACTCGTTTTGTACGCAGATGGTCTCATCGTAGGCCTGTCTGGTCGTCAGCATGTGGTAGATGACGCGCGCCAGTTTGTGCGCAGCAGCGGTGATCGCTTTCGGGGCTCCCAACTTAGCTCGCATCCGGCGAAAGTAATGCCCGAGGTAGGATTGGCTGCGATAGAGGGATTGCGCCGCCATGCGGAGGGCCGTGGCCGCTCGGTTCTTGACCTTACGTGTTTTGACCGACAGTATTTTTCCACCGCTGATCCGGTTATCCGGACAGAGCCCCAGCCAGGATGTGAACGCCGCCGCGTTGGCGAACCGCGAGAGATCAGGACCGATCTCCGCCAAAAGAGTTTGCGTCGTGAGCGTGTGCACCCCTGGAATTTGTGTCAGGTCCACTCCGAAGATCCGATAGAGATGACTCTGGAGATCGAAGCCGGGCTTGCCACCGCGTGTGTTTTGCCCATCTTGTGATTTCCACTTGGGATCTTCCGGCGGATCCGCTTTCGACTCGAATGTCTCTAGATACTGCTCGATCTCCTTGTCGCACGCACCGATCAACTTTTGGTAATGACGGTACGCCGCCAGCGATTGGCCGAGCGTGAACAGATGCTCGCGCCGGTAGTCCCCAACCAAAGATTTTGCAATCGTGCTCTCGGTGGCCTTGATCCGCCCGTCGCGCAGTTTCGCCAACGTCTGTGGGTTGCGCTCGCCAGCCAAGATCGCCTCGATGATCGCTAGCCCGGTCATACCGGTGATATCGCTGATGACGTGGTGCAACTGCAGGTTCATCTGATCCAACGCCTTTTGTATGTGTTGCACATGACTCGACGCCATCTGTACCAGACCATCCCGATGACGGAGGATCGAGCGCACCGTGCAGACCTCCTGTTCCGGCCGGAACGACCCCCGCAGCAGCCCCACTGAATGCAGGTACTGCAGCCATTGACAGTCGGAAACGTCTGACTTGCGCCCCGGCACATTCTTTACGTGGTGTGCGTTGACCAGAAAGACTTGCAATCCCCGCGCCTCCAGGATCTGAAAGAACGGGATCCAGTACACTCCTGTCGATTCCATCGCCACTGTCTCAATGTTGCAGGATTTCAACCAGTCTGCAGCGGCGTGCAGGTCTTCTGTGAATGTCGAGAAATGGCGAACCGGTTGCGCATCGCGATCCGCAGGCACGGCGATGTAGATCTCGGTGGCCCCTATATCTACGCCAGCGGCATTCGGATTAAGGCTGTGCAAGACCGGTGTACCGGTCTTCTTGCTGCTCCTTCGTTTTCTCGACATGGCTCTCCCTTGAACGGATCTGCCATGCGAGTCGGCCCAAACTGTGCGAAAGAGAGTACTCTTCTGATCGGGATCGACGTACCCCAGTACGAGGCCGCCGTCACCACTGACTTGAGCACGGAGTCTGGGACCATACTTCTAAACGGGCTCCCGAAGGATGCACCATTGTGGTTTTCGGCCTACTTGCCGGCACGCATGGACCCGATTATGTTATCGCACCACCAACTGAGACTCAGTTCCTTACCTGCTTGACCCGCATACCGCGGGCCCGTTACTTCTAATCAGGTCTTCACCCTAGGCTATTTTGCAGACTTTCCCTCCTATTTTTCCCCCCTATTTTCAACCTTACTACTAGGGACGAGCCGGACTGACCTTCGCACGACGCGCCCCGAACGATTTGCCTCCGAGGGAGTGTGGCGACGCTGGTCAGTCCGGGAAATAATTGGGATTCAAATCGGAAATGTGCTGATGCCACCATCCTGTAAGCCCCGGATGGCAGAAGGTTTATTCCGAGGGGTGTGAATGAATTTGGGGGGCGAAATCCATGCGCGAGCGTGATTTTCTGGAGCGAGCTGAGCAAGGTATTTTGGAAACAAGTGAGGCGAGGCAGGGAGACGCGAGAGAAGAAAAGCAGCAGGTAAAAGGGAGACGACGGCCATGAAAGGGCGAGTTTGGCTGGCTGGCGTACTCCTAGCCTTGCTGTGGGCCACGCCAGCGAAGGCAGACACGGGGATCATCATTCGGACGACGGGTGGGCTCTCCGCGCTGCAAGTCTTCTGCAGCCTTCCGCTATCGCCGTGCACCATTGTGGGATCGCTTGACGGCACATTAGGCCAAGTTTTCCTTGTGACCACGCCCCTTGACCCAACGACTTTCATCAATCTCTTGGGCGGAACCGTTGGTGGACTGACCGGCTTCGTGGATGCCGAGGTGAACCAACTGCTCAGCCTGGTTGACTTGCATAACCTAGTTCCTACGCCAATATCCCCCACACTCATGTCGGACAGGAGTTCGGTGGCGTACCCTGCAGGTTCTTCGACGCCGGCATGGAACAGCTACGTCAATCAGCCAGCGGCGTCGATTGTAGAAATCCAGAATGCGCAGAACTCGTTCAAAGTGACGGGGACGGGTGTCGTCGCGGACATAGATACGGGAGTGGATCCGACTCACCCGGTATTGCAACCGGTATTGGTGCCGGGTGACGGTTACGACTTCACGCGGAACCAGCCAGGCGGTTCCGAGCTGAATGACGTCGCGCCATCGGATTTTCCAACCTATCCTCCGCCCACGTGCAGCTCATCGACTTGTCCCGCGCCCGCGCAAGTGAATCAATCGACCGCGGCGGTGTTAGACCAGTCTACGGCGGCGGTGCTCGACGGTAACGGGAATCCCAATAAGTATGCGGCGTTTGGCCACGGCACGATGGTAATGGGCATTATCCACCTGGTCGCGCCGACCGCGCAGCTGATGCCATTGAAGGCGTTCCATTCGGATGGAACAGCGTCCCTCTCTGACATTCTCCGCGCGATCTACTACGGCGTGCAAAACAACGCCAATGTAATCAATATGAGCTTCGACATGAAGACAAGTTCCGTGGAGCTGCAAAAGGCTCTCGACTATGCCAACCAGCAGAATGTGATCTGCGCGGCATCGTCAGGCAACGACGGAACGCAGGAGATTGTTTATCCGGCGGCCCTGCAAAACGATGTGATGGGCGTGGCTTCAACGACGAATCAGGATACGCGCTCCCAGTTTTCCAACTATGGGAACGCGATCGTGTGGGTAGCAGCTCCGGGAGAATCCATCGTTAGCACATATCCCTTCAACACCTATGCGGCGGGATGGGGAACATCGTTTAGCGCGCCGTTTGTTTCAGGAGGCGCGGCGCTGTTACACAATTTGAGCACGGCTACTGCCCAGTCTGGGGCCGCTTTGGCCACGTCTCACGCCGTACCGCTTACCGACCCCGGCATGAACAACGGGCGCCTCGATTTGTGCATGGCCCTCGGGTCGGTAACCACGCCGAGCTGTTCGCAGGACTACAGCGTTTCGGCGACACCGTCCACGACGACCATCACTGCGGGTCAGCAGGCGAGCTTCACAGTGTCCGCTGCGCCGTTGAATGGTTCAAAACAAACCGTAACTTGGGATTGCATGGGTGCGCCGCAGGCCGCCACGTGCGCTGTTTCGCCGTCATCTGTTGTGCTGGATGGGTCCAACAAGGCAACCGCGACGGTCACGCTAACGACGACAGCAAGGTCGGCGATGGCGACGCCACGGTTCCTGGGAAAATATGCACCGCCGACGCCGGTACGGGTGACGCCGTTAACATGGCTTACGCTAATTGTATTGGTTTTGATCGCGTTCAGCTTTGGCCGCATTCCTCGCCAGAGAACTGGCCTTGCTGCTTTGGCAGGAGTACTTACTGTTTCCCTTTGCGCATCCTCCTGTGGCGGCTATGGCGGCTACGTCAACAACCCGCCGGGTTCCGGGACGCTATCCGCGCTAACGCTTAGCCCAACCAGTGTCAACGGCGGATCTTCGTCAACTGGCACAGTGACTCTGAGCGGGCCGGCCGCGAGCGGTGGCGCGGTCGTCAATCTTTCCAGCAGTGCGTCGGCGGCGATGGTGCCATCGAGCGTGACTGTCGTTCAGGGATACAACAGCGCGACGTTTACGGTCAACACCACCACGGTAAGCGCCTCAACGCCCGTCACAATTACGGCGGCCTATGCTGGCGTGACCAAGACTGCGTCCCTCACCGTGATGCCACCGGCAGCGTCAGGCACACCCGCCGGGAGCTACACGCTCACGATCACCGGTACCTCAACCAATAGCTCAGGCAACGTGAGTCGTACTACAACAGTCCAAGTTGTAGTGAACTAAGTAAGCTTCGGCTCGCGGCCCTCCTCCCCAGCCCGGCCCTACAACCCAGCGGATTCCCAAAGCCGGTATTGACTGGCCATTTGGCCGATGACGCTCAGAGCAAGTTCCATTGCCACCCCCAGCCCTAAATGGATTCTAGAAGGAGGGGAAACTGTCTCCAGGCAACGGCCAAGGACGAATGGGCAATGGACAACGCGAAGATTAAATGGAAGCGGAGAGCAGTACAGAAACTGACACTCGCGGCATGTGTGGCGAGCGGCTGCTTATTCGGCGGCGCGCCGGCAAAGGCGCAGGTTGCGGCTCGAACACAGGGAGCGGCGTCCAATTCCCGATTGCTGACCGTGGAGGAAGGACGGACCATCGCGGATGCGGCGCGAGATCAGGATCGCCCTCGGCATAGCGCGCAGGACTGTTCGCACCTTGTTCATCAGGCATATCTCAACGCGGGTTTTGAATACCCCTATGCGAGCTCGTTTGAGCTCTACGCAGGGGACGAGAATTTTGAGCGCGTACGACACCCGCAGCCCGGGGACTTGATTGTGTGGCCAGGCCACGTCGGCATTGTTCTGGAGCCGACGGAGCACAGTTTTTACAGCCTGGTGAGTACAGGGCCGGAGGCCCAGAATTACGAGGGGCTGTATTGGAAGTCGCGGGGGAGACCACGCTTCTATCGGTACAAAGTTGAAAACGCGGAGATCTTGACTGCGGCGAAGAGCCCGGCACCCGTAAGAGCTCCAAATTCCGCAAAGCCGCACGATGCTACGCAAGTGATCGAAGAGCGATCCACGGCGGCGGCTTCGGCAGCGGATCGCCCGCCGAAGATGGCTTCGGAGCGAACAAAGGTTGTGAATGAACAGCCGTCTGAGCCAGCACCTCCGGTTGCAGCCACGCCGTTTGAAGTGCCCGAAAGCATCATAATTGCAGCGGCGAACAAGCCGCCGACGAACAGCCAAGTTGCTGTAGCAATTTCTGAATTGAGCAATGCTTCGGGAAGCATCCTGCGCACGGATGCGCCCTCAAAACTGAGGCAGCCCGTGGTGATTTTTGAGCGGCTCCGCGTGGAGCGCCTGGAAATCAAGCGGGACCATGGATGGGCGCGCCTGCAGATTGATTCTCACGCAACCATAGCGGGTGGAGAAACGGATTACAAACAGCGGCACGAAAAAGTTCGCTGGGAGCTGCGCCGAACGGAATCCGGCTGGGAAGCGGTCGCACCTACGAATCGAAGGTACGTGCCAAATGATGTGGCGGTGCGCCATCTGGCGGCACAGCTCGCGCATTTGACCGAAACGGACGGCGCTGCGGCTCACCAGGAGGCCCTTCTGCAGCAGGAGTCGCAGCTCGCCAACTTGTTGAGCGCTCTTCTCGAAAAAAAGGACGCAACAGATCGAGTAGCCAAGGGGTCCGCGAGTACGCAACGCGCAGGAACTGATTTACGTAACTAATCCTTCGGCTGCGGTCTGGCAGATTGGGCCGATGAATCCTGGGGCAGGGCGAACGCGACGTACATGCCACCGGATGGTGACTTGGGATCTTTGCCACCGCCTGCAGCAATGACGATGAATTGGCGGCCATTTACTTCGTAGGTGGCGGGAGTAGCGTTGCCGGAGAAGGGCAGCGTCGCGTCCCAAAGGAGCTCACCGGTGGATTTGTCGAAAGCGCGGAATTTTTTGTCGAAGGTGGTCGCGCCGATGAACAGCAGCCCACCCGCAGTGACGATTGGCCCGCCGTAATTTTCCGTACCGGTATTCTTCTGTCCCTTCGCGGCGAGTTCCGGGTATTCGCCTAGCGGAATCTTCCAGACATATTCGCCGGTGTTCAGATTGATAGCGTTCAAGGTGCCCCATGGGGGAGCGATCGCGGGATAGCCTTCCGGGTCGAGAAACCTGTGATAGCCAGTGAAGCGATACTTCATGGACACAGGGGGCGGCGCAGAACTGGAAAGCTCCTTATTTTCGCCGCTCATCACGAAATCAATGAGCGCGAACAACTGGTCTTCCGTCAAATTGGGAAAAGCAGGCATTCGTCCCTTTCCATTCTTGATGGTGGTCGCAACTTGCGTAAACGTCAGCCGCTCGGAAGCTCTTACGAGCGAAGGCATCGCCGGAGGTGAACCCGTCATTTTTTCACCGTGGCAAACGCTGCACTGGCTCATATAGATGGCGCGCGGGCTATTCTCGCCGGTGTTCGGAGCGAGAGCGCCCGTCCAGGCCATCTCATTCGAATTGACATAGATGATTCCGGTTTCCGCATCCACCGCGGGGCCGCCCCACTCGGCGCCGCCGTCGAAGCCTGGAAAAACTACGGTGTCTTTTCCCACGCTGAACGGAACGAATTGGCCTTCACTGCGGACTTTCCTGAACTTTTCGAGCGCCCACTGATGAACTTCCGGCGTGCGCATGGTTAATAAATCCGCGGTGAGAAGCTGGCGCGCAAAGGGCGCAGGGCGAAGGGGAAGAGGCTGCTCGCGGGCGGCAGCTTCGCCGGGCACAGCGCTTGAGGGATATTTGCGGGACTTGATGGGGAAAAGAGGGTTCCCGCTGGTGCGGTCGAATAGATAGACAAAACCCTGCTTGGATGTTTGCGCTACCGCGGCAATTTCTTTTCCGTCGCGCTTGACGGTGAGGAGCGCGGGAGGAGAAGGGAAGTCGCGGTCCCAAATATCGTGGTGGACACCTTGAAAATGCCAGATTCGTTCGCCGGTCTGGGCATTCAAGGCAATCAGGCAATTTGCGAAGAGATCGTCACCGATGCGATCAGCGCCGTAGAAATCAAATGCGGCGGAGCCGGTTGGAACATACACAATGCCGCGTTGGGGATCGAGGGTCATACCGGCCCAATTATTCGCGGCGCCGCTGTTTTTCCACGCGCCCTGGGGCCAAGTGCGGTACCCAAATTCGCCTGGGTGCGGAATGGTGTGAAACGACCAGCGCAGCTTGCCACTTCGAACGTCGAAGGCACGAATGTCACCAGGGGGCGCGGGGAGAGTCTCGGGATTGCGGCCGCCGACGATCACCAAATCTTTGTAAACGACAGGTGGGCTGGTCAGGGCAATAGATTGAGCGGAGGCAGGTTCGCGGCCAAGATTTTCGCGGAGGTCGATGCGGCCTTCTTTCGCAAACGATGGGATCGGCCTGCCAGTCGTGACGTCCAGAGCGTAGAGGAAATTCACCACGCCCACAAGAATGCGCTTGTCGTTGCCGTTGGCCCAATAGGCCAGACCGCGATTTGGCTGCGTGCCTCGAATTCCAGAGTCGAACTTCCAAAGGAGCTCGCCGGTCGCGGCATCCAGCGCGAAAACCTTTTGCGTCGGCGCGATTCCATAAAGGACTCCCGCGACGATAATGGGGCTGGTCTGAAGGCTGCCTTCTTCCTTCGTGTCGAAGCTCCATGCAACGGTAAGGCGCTTGACGTTGCTGCGATTGATTTGGGCGAGGCTGGAATAGTGATTGTTCTCCGGCGCGCCGCCATATGCCGGCCAGTCCTGATGTTCTTTGACGCCCGCAGTGTCTTGTGGCCGCGAGCTTGCCGCCCGGGCGATAAACGCAGGCTTGGTGACAATCAGGGCGGGAGCTAGAAGTAATGCTCCGATCAAGAGTATTTTCGCTGTGCGCTTTTTTTCCATGGGAGCACGCCGTGAGAGGATAGCATTCCTCGAATTCCGTGAGGCGAAGATTCAAAGGGGGCACTTTACATCTGGGGAGCCACACCGTGCCTTGACCGATGCTTCGAATAGCGAACGTCCAGAAGCAACCGACTTGCTTCACCTCGGCAGGAATGCAATCCAGTAGAAGCGGATGGGCTCACTGCTATCTTGCGGAAGCGGGCACGGCGCGCAGCCCCAAGACGCGCATAAGCGTTTCCTGGACGTGGACCAGCTCGCGCTGTCGCTCATGCTCCTCTCTCGTACGGTCGGTGAGAGTTTCTTTCAACAGCAACAAGTTGCGGCGGAATTCGAGTTGCGCGAGAACCAGACGGCTCAATGCCTTCAGCGCTTCTTTTTGCTCAGGCGCCAATTCGCGAGGCGCGCGATCCACGACGCAAAGTGTTCCGAGTGCGTAACCATCTTCGTTAATAAGGGGCGCGCCGGCGTAGAAGCGGATATGCGGGTCAGAAACGACAAGAGGATTGTCGCGAAAGCGATCGTCTGCGAGCGCATCGGGAACTACGAAGACATCATTCTGCAAAATGGCCGTGGAGCAAAAGGCAATGTCTCGCGAGGTCTCCGAAGCATCCAAACCCACGCGAGACTTGAACCACTGGCGATCTTCGTCGACAAGTGAAATCAGGGCTATGGGCGTCTTGCAAATGAACGAGGCCAGCAGAGCGAGGTCGTCGAAGGATTGTTCCGGATCAGTATCGAGGATAGCGTACTTCTCCAAGGCGGCGATCCTGCCTGCTTCATTGACTGGCTTGACGATATCCATGAGCCACCTCCTGCATGATTCTCCGGTGAGAATTGGACGCTGGCCGAGAGCGGAATCATACTCCAAAACTACATGAATGCGACCGCCTCGATTGCGTTATTGCTCGACTTCCTGCCGGCATTCGCTAGAATCCACCTGTTCGATCCCGGAACGAGTTGTGGTTTCCACTGGAGGTGACATGAACATGACGACGCGCGCGCGATCCATCGCCATCGCAACTGCTCTACTCGCAACTGCCATCGCAGCGGGACCACGCGCAACCGCGCAGGAGAATTACACGCCTATTGCAGCGAATTTGAAGGCACGCACGTGGTTCCAGGATGCGAAGTTTGGCATGTTCATCCACTGGGGCGTATATAGCGTACTGGGCGACGGCGAATGGATCATGGAGACGCGCCCCATCAACAGGACGGATTACGCGAAGCTGCCGTCTTTTTTCAATCCCATCAAATATGATCCCGCGGCGTGGGTCGCGCTGGCAAAGACCGCAGGCATGAAATACATCACCATTACCTCGAAGCATCACGACGGGTTCGCGATGTTCGATTCGAAATTGACGGATTGGAATGTCGTGGCGCGCACGCCTTACGGCAAGGACGTAATCGGGATGCTCGCCGAGGAGTGCCATAAACAGGGCATCAAGCTGTTCCTGTACCACTCCCAACTCGATTGGCATTCTCCCGATTATTTTCCGCGCGGGCGAACGGGACATCGTACGGGCCGCCCGGATTCCGGGAATTGGGATGCTTACCTGAATTTTATGGACGGGCAATTGCGAGAGCTGCTGACGAATTATGGAGAGATCGGGGGAATTTGGTTCGACGGAATGTGGGACAAGCTCGATGCGGATTGGCATCTCTCCCGCACTTACGGGCTGATTCATCAACTCCAGCCTCAGGCCTTGGTCGGCAGCAATCATCATAAGACGCCATTCCCCGGCGAGGATTTTCAGATGTTTGAAAAAGATTTGCCGGGCCAGCACACCACTGGTTTCAACCCGGAGCAATCGGTCAGCGCGCTGCCACTCGAAACTGCGGAAACCATGAACAACGCCTGGGGATTCAATCTCACCGACGAACACTACAAGAGTCCAGCGGATTTGATTCGATACCTGGTACGCGCCGCAGGGCTGAACGCGAATTTTCTTTTGAATGTGGGCCCGATGCCGAGCGGCGAAATCCAGCCCGAGTTTGTGCAGCGACTGACGGAAGTGGGCAAGTGGATGAAGCAGTACGGCGATTCGATTTATGGAACGCGGGGAGGCCCGGTCCCTGCCGGACCGTGGGGCGTGACGACGCAGCGCGGCTCGACGGTCTACGTTCATGTCCTCGATTGGAATCAGCCGGTGCTGGCATTGGCTGGAATCCCGCGGCCCGTTCATTCGGCGCGGCTTCTGCGCGATGGAAGCGGCGTCGAGTTCAGCGTCGTTAAGGGAGGGCTGGTTCTGAAATTGCCGGAACCGCAAGCGGAAGAAGTGGATCGCGTGATCGTTCTTGAATTGGAGGCGGCGAAGTAGCGGAAGACTCGAATCAGGGACTAG
>Ga0134075_10000626_pt1 | contig 11058 bp, 8 predicted proteins | sample 15_taG_18_FD_119775 | JGI IMG/M metagenome (GOLD analysis project Ga0134075, IMG submission 119775) | Grasslands soil microbial communities from the Angelo Coastal Reserve, California, USA - 15_D_Rain_40cm_5_09212015 | ecosystem: Environmental > Terrestrial > Soil > Grasslands ... | reverse complement strand
TGCCACATCGGCTCCATGTCCCACGAGCAGGAGAGCTCCATCCCGCGAAGACCGAGCTTGGCCACGCGATAGATCTCCTTCACCGCCGCGTCGATGTCGCCGTAGGGCAGGCAGGCCAGGCCGATGTAGCGGTCGGGATAGTGGCTGCAGAAGTCCTTCAGCCAGTCGTTGTAGATCCGGAACATCTCGTTCGCGGCCTCGGGATCGTTGAGCCGCGTCGCGGCACCGAGGATGCCGTAGATCACCTCGGCCTGGACACCGTCGCGGTCCATGTCCTTCACGCGCAGCGTGGGATCGGTCGGACGGCGGATACCCTTCTTGCCGTCTTCGTAGAGCCCGGTCGAGGCCATGACGTCCACCCGATAATGAGAGCCCGGGACGTACTTCGCCCCGGCCGGGCCGACGCCGTTCATCAAGCCGAAGGACCCGCCGTTGCGGCAGGTCCAATGGGGCCCGTCCGGCCCGTCGGTAACGTACGGCATCCGCTCTTTCATCGCGGCCGACGCGTGCGAGGTGAAGAGGTCGGGCGGGATCCAGGGCAGGTCGATGTGGCAGTCGGCCGAGATTCGCGTGTATCGCATGGCGCTCACTCTCCTATTGCCGCTTGAGCCGGACGTCTTCGTACGGGGCCGAGTACGGGAAGGCGGGGATCAGGGTGAGGGCCGGCTCCTCCACCCTGGGGCCCACGCCTCGAATGAACCCATTTTCCCAGATCGGGGCGAAGATCACCTTGTCGCGGAGGATCTTCTGGATCTGGTGGAGCATCTCCTCGCGCTTCTTCCTGTCGATCTCCTTCGCCTGCCGCTGGAAGAGATCCTCGACCTCCGGAAGGACGCCGTACGCGTATCGCCCTTCCTTCGTGGCGAGCGCCTCGACGCGGGTGGCCGCGTTGCCGCCGGCGCCCACGACGCCGAGCACGACGCCGCGGAGCTTCTTCTCGCCCCAGGTCGCCAGGAACGCCGCGCGCTCCATCGTCCTGACGCGCGTGCGGATCCCGATCGCGCCGAGGTTGCCGGCGACCGCCTCCGCCATCGAGAAGTAGGGCGGGTTGGGCGTGAGGTCGCCGGCGTCGAAGCCGTTCGGGTAACCGGCCTCCACGAGGAGCTGCTTGGCGCGCTTGGGATCGTACGGATGCGGGTCGATCGGCAGCGCGAACTCCATGTGCCGCGGGACGATGTTTCCCGTTATACCTGCGAACCCGAGCTGCTCGGCCTCGTTCAAGGTCTTCCGGTCGATCGCGTGGCTCGCGGCGAGCCGAACTCGCCGGTCGTGCCACGGAGACTTCGGGTCCCACTGCTCGGTGAAATCGAGAAAGAAAACGGCGTTGGACCGGACGGCGCTGAGCTTGAGCCCGGGTGTCCGACGGATGTCTTCCGCCACGGGGCCGCCCAGGAAGTACACGACGTCGGCCTCACCACGCTTGAGAGCGGCCGCCCGCGTCGTCTCGTCGGGGACGCTCTTGAAGACGAGACGCTTCACGCTCGGGACCTTGCGCCAGTAGCCCTCGAACGCCTCGACGACGATCTCGACCCCAGGTGTCGAGCTGACGAACTTGTAGGGCCCGGCGCCGATCGGCGCCTTCCTGAATCCGTCGTCGCCGACCTTCTCGACGTACTTCTTCGGGACGATCCAGCCGGCGCCGGTTGCGGTGGTGCCGTAGAACGTCATGAAGTCGGGCCACGGCTCCTTGAGCACGAAGCTGACCCGGCGCGCATCGACGATCTGCACCTCCTTGACCTTCTCCTTGAGGAGCTTCGCCCCGCCGCCCTTGTAACGTTCGAAGGAGAACTTGACGTCGTCGGCGGTCACCGGATCGCCGTTGTGGAATCTCGCGTTCTGACGCAGCACGAATGTGTAGCTCATGCCGTCTTGCGAGGTCGACCACGACTCGGCGAGGCTCGGTGTGGTCTGGCCGGCTGGCATCGGCTTCACCAGCGCATCGTGGATCGCGTAGAGGACCTTGAAGGGCGTGATCACGGATTCGGTCTCACCCGGATCGAGCCAGCGGGGCGCCAGGGTGACGTGGAAGGCGTAGATCACCTGGCCTTCCGGTCCGGCCGCCTCGACGGAGGCGACCGGGGTGAGGAGCGCACACCACACCAGAAGCAGCCACGCGGCCGCGATCGAGCGGGCCCACCGGATCACGACGCTAGACTCCGGCGCGCTTGAGCACCAGGCCGATGTTCTGCGCCTCGGGCTTGCGCGTGCCGGCGTCGACCTCGCGGACGATGTCGACGGTCGCGGCGGAGACCGGTGTGGGCACGCCACGCTCGCGGCCCTGCGCCACGACGTAGCCGTTCATGTAGTCAATCTCGGTCGGGCGCCCCTTGGTCACGTCCTGCCCCATCGAAGAGCGCCAGTTGCGGCCGCCGGCCGAGGCCGGCGTGAGCATCTGGTCCAGCGTGTCGTACACCTCTCGCCGGTCGGCGGCGGCCCACTGATCGGCGGTGGTGCCGTTGAACTTCGGCACCTTGTAGCCAAGCGCCAGCCCGACCCGCGCGGACTCGGCGCCGAGGTGGATCGTGATCGCGCGGCCCACCTCGCTCGAGGCGATCTCGAACGACCCGAGCCCGGACATGGCCTGCACCGGGTTGCCTGTGGCGTTCGCGCAAAGCTTGGCCCAGCGCTCGCCCCAGAGGTTCTCGGTCACCTGGGAGCCGTCGATCACCTTGAGCATCTCCGCCACCTCGTTGGCGCGGGCGGTGACCTTGCCGTCGTGCTCGCCCACGCGGAACACGTCGTGGCCGGTGCCCTGTCCCTTCTCGGCGCCGCGCTCGACCTGACCCGGCTTCCAGAGCGCCACGCCGATCTTCGACATGACCAGGCCGAGCGCGCGCGAGGCGCCCGCGACCGAGGCCACGATCGGGTCGGGCCAGCAGTTCTCCGACGCGACGATATAGCCCTCGGGCTTGAGATGACGGAGGGCCAGCTGGGCGGCCCACGCCGTGTCATAGACCTTCATTGCGACGAACGCGAGGTCGAAATCGCGCGGCATGCGCTGTGACTCCCCGAGATGAAACGCCTTGGGGTGGGCTTCGAACGGATCGTGCGGCCCGGTCACCGAGATGCCCTTCTTGCGGATGGTTTCGACCTGCTCCGCCCAGGGATCGACGAGCGTCACGTCGTGGCCGGCCCTTGATAGGAATGACCCGATGTAACTCCCAATGGCTCCCGCGCCGACGAACAGGATCTTCTTGGCCATGATGTCCTCCCGTTGTGGTTCGCGCTGCAGGCTGTCGCGGGGCTGGGGCCCCGCCGGCCGAGGCGCGGCTACAAATTCTATTCGAGTGCCGGGCATTATCGCGCGTCAGGCCGTGCCTGGCGATGCCCAAATACATGAGGTTTGCGCAGGGGGCGGCCTCGTGGCTAGAATCCCCCGGCGAATCTAGGGCTACGCAGGGGAGGGGCCAAGTATGTGGGCGAGATCGTTTCTCTGCTCGATGGCGGCCGTCCTGGCGTTTGGAGCGCTTCCGGTCTGGAGCCAGGAGCTGCCCGAGGGAAAAGGCAAAGAGTTGGTCGCTGCAAGCTGCAACAGCTGTCACCCGTTCTACGCGCGCCTGGGCGCCGGGTACACGCCCGAGGGTTGGCGAACCGTCATGCGGATGATGGCCAATCACGGCGTCACACTGCCGGCGGATCAGATCGCGACGATCACGGAGTACTTGACCAAGAACTTTCCCGAAAAGGCGAAGCCCGTCGGGGCCGTGATCCCGGGAGCCGTCAAGGTCTCGATCAAAGAGTGGCCGGTGCCCACACCCGGGTCACGCCCGCACGATCCGCTGGCAGCTGCGGACGGATCGCTTTGGTATACGGGCCAGATGACCAATGTCCTCGGCCGGCTCGATCCCAAGACCGGTCGGTTCAAGGACTACCCGCTCAAGACACCGCATTCCGGCCCGCACGGTCTCGACGAGGACAAGGGCGGCAACATCTGGTACACGGCAAATGCCGCGGGGTTGATCGGCAAGCTCGACCCCAAGACCGGCGCGGTCACCGAGTACAAGATGCCGGACCGGGATGTGAAGGACCCGCACACGCTGATCTTCGATCCGAATGGGATCCTGTGGTTCACGGCTCAGAACGCCAACCGGGTCGGGCGGCTCGACCCCAAGACCGGCGAGATCAAGCTGCTCACGCCGCCGACGCCCAAGTCGCGCCCCTACGGCATGGCGGTCAATTCGAAGGGGACCGTGTTCTACGTCGCGTTCGGCACCAACCGGGTCGGGAGCGTCGATCCCAAGACACTGGAAATTCGTGAGTACGTGTTACCCGATCCAGCGTCACGCCCCCGGCGCATCGCGATCACCGGCGATGACCTCGTCTGGTACAGCGACTTCTCGCGCGGATATCTTGGCCGTCTCGATCCCGCGACCGGCAAGGTGGCCGAGTGGCCGTCTCCGAGCGGCGCGAAATCCGAGCCCTACGGCATCTCGGCGATCAACGATGTCATCTGGTACAGCGAGTCCGGAACGACCCCGAACACGGTGGTCCGTTTCGATCCCAGGACCGAAAAATTTCAGAGCTGGGCGATCCCGGGTGGGGGAAATATCGTCCGGAACACCTCCGTGACGCGCGACGGTAACTTCGTGCTCGCCAACAGCTTGGTCAACGCCGTGACGCTGGTCACGATCGCGAAGTGATCGCTGAGTGACTCGCGGGTGGTGGTACGCGCCGTCGGCCGTCGAGGGGCCGGGTCCGGGCCAGCAACTCTCGCCCGCGCGGGTTCGATCGGGGGTTCGGCGCCGACTCGAGGCCCACGTCCAGGAAGTGGCCGGCGAGCTGGCGAGGAAGCAGGGACTGACCCGCCGGCGGTTCCTCCAGACTGCGTCCGGCGCGGCTGCAGTATTCCTGGTCATGAACGATGTCTACGGCTCGCTGTATGAGGTGAGCCCGGCCGAGGCTCGGACTCCGGAGCGTGCCGAAGAACGGGCGAGGACCCTGTCGAATCAGTTCGTCATGGACGGCAATACCTGCTTCCTCCGCGACGACATACCCATCGAGGGCTGCGACGACCTCAAGTTCCCCAACTACTTCAAGGAAATCTTCCTCGACAGTGACACCAAGGTCGCGCTGATCTCCGGCGCGCCCTCGGGTATCGCTCAAGACTGGTTCCAGACCAACGAGATGAAGGCCGAGGCGCGCGCACGGGTCAACAAGGAGGCGGGCTCGCGGCGCATGCTGAGCCACGCGATCTTCGCGCCCGGCCAACCCGGCTGGCTCGAGGCGATCGACCGGGCCATCGCCGAGCTGAAGCCCGACTCGTTCAAGGGCTACACGACCGGCAAGCACTCGTGGCGCATGGACGACGAGCAGGTGGCCTACAAGGCCTACGAGAAGTTCGCCAAGGCCGGCCTCGTCAACGTGTGCGTGCGCAGGCGTCTCTTCCTGCGCGACGTCGGCAAGGCCGCCAAGGACTGGCCGCAGCTCAACTTCATCATGTGCCACTCGGCGTACGCCGGCGGCAAGGTCGAGGACGCCTGGGCGCAGTTCGAGAAGACCGGTCGCATCGAGGGGGTGACCGACCTCGCGGAGCTCCCGTCGAAGTACGGTGTCTCGAACGTCTACGGAGACCTCGGCCAGATCTTCGCCCAGAGCACGGTGGCCGACCCGCGCGTCTGCGCGGCGATGATGGGCCAGCTCGTCCGTGGCCTCGGTGCTGACCGTATTGTGTGGGGGACCGACGCCGTCTGGACCGGCTCGCCCCAGTGGCAGATCGAGGCGCTGCGCCGGCTCGAGATCCCGGAGGACATGCAGAAGAAGTACGGCTTCAAGGCGCTCGGTCCGGCCGACGGGCCCGTGAAGTCCGCGATCTTGGGCGAGACCAACGCGCGGCTCTACAAGTATGAGCGGCGCGCGGCGCTCGCGACCGACCGCATCATGGCGATGAAGGACGAATACGAGAGGAGCGGGGCGGCCCGCAGCAATCTGCGCTACGGATACGTGATGCCGGCGCGCGGCTGAGGCGATAGGGCGACCAGGCGTTGGCGGCGGGCCACTGAAAGCTTCAGGGGCCCGATCGCCAATCCCATCCCGCGGCCTCCAGCTCCAGAAGCGCGGCGAATCTCCCGGCACGGCGTGCGAGCTCGCCGGCAGTGCCTTCCTCGACGATCGCCCCACGCTCGAACACGACGACCCGATCGGCTTCCACCGCGGTCGAGAGCCGATGGGCCACCGTCAGGACCGCGCACCCGGTCGGCAGGACCGACCGTCGCAGCGCCGCGCGAAATGCGGCGTCACTGACGTTGTCGATCGCGGCGGTTGCCTCGTCGAGCAGGAGCACCGCCGGCCGGTGCACGAGCGCGCGAGCGAGAGCGAGTAGCTGTTGCTGGCCCGCCGAGAGCTGCGTCCCCCGGTTGTCGGTGCTGTGGCCGAGGAACGTTCGGTAGCCCGCCGGGAGGGTCTGCACGAACGCGTCGAGCCCGGCGATTCTGGCCGCCGCGAACACGGCCTCCTCCGCGACCGATGCATCGCCGAGCGTGAGGTTGTCGTAGATCGTCCCCGAGAACAGCTGGACGACTTGAGGCACCACGCCGAGAAGCTTTCTGCGCTCTGCCTCTGCGAGCGACGCGGGATCGCGGTCAGCTATCCTGACCGTGCCCGTCCACGGCGCATAGAGACCCGCGAGGAGCTGAAGGGCGCTGGTCTTCCCGGCGCCAGTGCGTCCGACCAGCGCGACGTGCTCGCCCGCGTCGACGCTCAGGGTGATCCCGTGGAGCACCGGTCGCCCCGCGGCATACCCGAACACCACGTCGTCGAGAACAATCGGCGGCCGTTCGCGCCCGGTCGACTCTTCGCGTGCGCCGGGTGGAGCGCTTTCGGGCGTCGTGGCGAGCGTCGCGAAGATTCGCTCGGCGCCGGCCATGGCGCCCTGGACGGTTTGCCATTCTTCACCCAGTGCAGTGATGGGCTGGAAGACGCGCTGAAGGAGAATGAGGAACGCGGCCAGCGTGCCGAGAGAGATGCCGAATGCGGCGAAGGTTTCTCGCGTTCCGGCCCACAGAAGCGCGGCGACCGCCAACGCGGACAGAATCGCGGTGACCGGCGTGTAGAGGGCGGAATAGCGGGTCGCGCGATTCGACGCCGCCAGCGCGCCGCCGAGCACGCGCCGGAATCCGCCGACGGCTTCCGCCTCCCGGGCGAAGGCGCGAATGACCTCGATACCCCGGAGACTCTCCTGGAGGCGCGCGGTGAGCGCCCCGACCGCGACGCGCGTCGCCCGCTCGGATTGGCGGACGCGAACCTGCAAAAACCGGAGCGTGACCACCAGCGGCGGCGCGACCAGAGCGGCCACGAGGGTGAGCGGGGGACTGAGGACCGCCATGCCGACGGTCAGGGTCAGCAGTCGCACGAGGTTGGCCACGAGGACCGCGATCCCCGACGAGAACACCGTCTCGAGCGCCTCGACGTCCGAGGTGCAGCGACTGACGAGGTCGCCGATCGACATCCGGTCGATCGCGCTCACCGGGAGCTCCTGAACGTGCGCATACAGACGAACGCGAAGCCGACTGAGCACACCCTGGGCGACCGTCGCGGCGAGATAGCCGTACAGGAACGTCATCGCCTGGACAGCGGCGCTGGCGCCGAGGTAGAGGGCCGCGAGAAAGAGAAGGCCCGCCGAGCGGCCGACGACCAGATGGTCGTCGACGATCGTGCGGACGATGAACGGGGGCGCCAGCTCGAAACAGCCGGCGGCGAGCACGAGCAGGACGACGGCGACGACGCGACTCCGCCACGGCTCCAGGAGGCTCGCCAGATTCCCGGCGAGCGACCGACTCGTCGCGGCTCGACCTCTGACGATCAGCGTGTTGCTGCTCATTGGCGCGCCCCGTTTGCCAGCGCGACCTCGGCGTTCAGCTGCGCCTGGAAGATGCGCGCATAGAGCGCGGACCGGGCCAGCAGCTCGGCGTGCGTTCCCGATGCGGCGATCCGTCCGTCCTGCAGCACCACGACGAGATCCGCGTGCGGGAATGCCGCCAGCCGGTGGGAGCACACGATGACGGTGACGCGGTCACGCTCGGGCGCCTCCGTGCCGAACGCCGCTTTCAGCGACGCGACGATGCGCGCTTCAGTGCCGACGTCGACGGCCGAGAACGGATCGTCGAGCACGAGAAGTCCCGGCAAGCCGGGCGCGGCGGCGGCGATGGCTCGGGCCAGAGCGATTCGCTGGCGCTGCCCACCGGAGACGCGAACTCCGAGCTCGCCGACCTCGGCGCCGAGCCCATTCGGGAAGCCGAGCACGTCCTCTTCCAGGTCTGCCAAGCGGACGGCTCTCATGAGAAGCCGGTCGTGGTGAGCCTCACCCTCGGCAGTCAACGAGAGATTCTCTCTGAGCGATCCCGAGAACAGCAGCGCGTCCTGGGGCAGATATCCGACGAGCCCCGCGCGTTCGTCCGGCGTGAGCTCTGACGGCACCCGGCCGTCGATGAGCACGGCGCCAGACTCGATGGGGTGCAGTCCGAGGATCGCCCGCGCGAGCGCACTCTTGCCAGAGCCCACAGGCCCGGTGACCCCGACCAGAGAGCCGGCGGGGACCTCGAGGTCCAGACGTCGCAGCGCGGGAGCCTCGGCGCCGGGGTAGCGAAACGTCAGGTCACGTAACGCCACCGAGACTGGGCCGGGAGTGCGGACCAAGGCTCTGCCGCGGCTCCGGGCGATTCCGGCGATGTGTCCCGGGCGGAACGACGCGAGACGGGGCTCGCCCTCGACCGTCAGCGCCGGCGCGAGCAGCGGTCGCAGGCGAGCGTAGGCGGCGGCTCCACTCTGTATCGAGTTCACGAGCTGCGGGATGCGGTGACCCCGGTTGACGAAGCGGAGAAACAGCTCGAGATAGGCGACGAACGCTCCGACTGTCATGGCCCCGACCACGACGCGCTCGCTTCCCTTCCAGACGATCAGGATGACGCCCGCGATCATCAGGGTCGTGTAGATCGGCTGGAGCCCGCCCTTGAGGCGGGCGAGGCTCAAGTTCCGAGCGGCCACTTCGGTGGAAAGGCCGGCGATGCGGTCGCCCGACGCGGCGACGCGACCGAACAGGCGGAGCACGCGGACTCCCGCCAGGTATTCCTGGATCGCCGCCGTGAGATCGGCGTTCGCTTCGCGCGCCTTCGTCGTTCGCCGCGCGACCCAACGGCCGGTGGCGTGGGCGAGGACCATCGCGAAGGGCGCGGGGAGCAGCGCCAGGAGCGTGAGCCCCGGGTCGAAGACGAGCATCGCCACGACGAACGAGAGCGAGAACAGCACGGTGTCCCAGATCTCGATCGTGAACTCGCGCACGCCCACGCCGAGCACTTCGACGTCGCCGACGATGCGAGCCATCAGATCGCCCACGGGCGTTCGCTGCACCTGCGCCATCGGCCACGCCAGCACGCCGCGGAACGCGTCCGCCCGGACGTTCGCGCGGATCCGCCCGTTGGCCGTCATGAGCCACCAGCGCTTGGCGATGCGCGGCACCTCGGTGAGCAAGGTGCCGCCGATGAAAGCGAGGGCGGCCCAGCCGACGTCCGTGGCAGTGGCGCTCCCACGCTCCCACGCGAGTGCGCGGTCGATCGCGCGGCCGAGCAGGATCGCCGGCAGGACGACGGCGGTATTCATGATGATGCCGGCGACGGAGCCCAGCACGAGCTGGCCCGCGACCTGCCGGTAGTAGCGCCGCATCTCCCAGAGGAAGCCAAACATACGTGAGTGCTCGGGCATCAAGAACCGCGCCGACCGACGCACGAGCTACGAAGCAAGATCCAGACTGGGCACGCTGCCGTGCGCGCGTGCGCGCTCGTACACGAGAGCCGCCGGGGCAACGTCTTGCACGGCGGTCCCGGTGCTGTCGAAGATCGTGATCTCGTCGCGTGACCTCCGACCGGTCGCGGTGCCCGCGATCAGCTCGCCGAGCTCGGCGTGGACCGACTCCCTGGTGACGAGCCCGAGCGTGAGCGCGTGGTGGAGCTCACCGATCGTCGCACACTGCTCGAGGTTGTCGACGACGACCCGTGCCGCGCAGAGGAGCTCGGGGGCGAGCTCCTGCTTGTCTTCGCTGTCGGCGCCGACCGCGGCGATGAACGTGCCGGGGCGGACGTCGGGCCCGATCACGGCGCGACGCGCCGGCGTGCAGGTGACGCAGATGTCGCTCTGACGGACGGCCGCGACCAGATCGTCCGCCGGCCGGACATCGACGCCGAGCGTGCCCGAGCGTTCCTGCGCGAAGCGCGAGGCGACCGCATGATCCGAATCATAGGCGAACACGCGCCGGATCGGCCGTGTCTTCACGATGGCTTCCAGCTGGATGCGACCCCGCGTGCCGCAGCCGCAGATCGTCGCCGTCGCGGAGTCCTCGCGCGCGAGATAGCGTGCCGCCAGGGCAGTGGCCGCCCCGGTGCGTAGAATGGTGATCTCGATCGAATCCATGAGGGCCAGGAGGCGTCCATCGCTCGTGTCGAACAGCGCCACGAGGCCCTGGATGGTCGGCCGGCCCGTCCGCGGCCGACGTGGACGCCGAGCAGCGCCGCCGGTGGGTCCTCGCGCGCGGCCTGCCGGGCGAAGGCACGGCCGACGGCGGCGATGCAGTCGTCGAGGGTCAGCAGCTTCTGAACGTCGCCGAGCGCGAGCAGCAGGGTCGCGGGCGTCATCGTCCCAACGCGGGGTCTTCGAGAAGCCCGGCAACCCGCGCGACGATCACATCCCGGGCACGCTGGAAGTCCTCGCTGACGGCCGGCACGTCGTCCCAGCGCTCGATCCGTGAGGCGCGCGACGCCAGCTCGCCGAGGTCGCAGCCGAACGTTACGACGGCCGCCGCGCTCTCGACGTCGGCCGGGGCGGGGCGTCGAGGTCGGCGGCCCTCGACGTCGATGCCGTCCGCCCGCAGTCCCTGGGTGACACGCGGCGGAACCGCGGCGTCAGGCTCGGTCCCGGCGGACGTCGCCCTCGCAGCGAGGCCGCGCGCGGCCGCGAGGCGATTGAAGTATTCGGCGGCGATGAGGCTCTTGGCCGAGCCGTGCAAACAGACGAACAGGACGTTCCCTCGCGAGCTCATGGCGGGCTCCTATTTCACGAAGACCCACGGCGGTT
>Ga0134075_10000623_pt1 | contig 11067 bp, 10 predicted proteins | sample 15_taG_18_FD_119775 | JGI IMG/M metagenome (GOLD analysis project Ga0134075, IMG submission 119775) | Grasslands soil microbial communities from the Angelo Coastal Reserve, California, USA - 15_D_Rain_40cm_5_09212015 | ecosystem: Environmental > Terrestrial > Soil > Grasslands ... | reverse complement strand
TCGAGATGACGGCGTTGTTGATCTCGAGCAGCGTGCGATAGCGCTCGGCGGCGGCGTCCGGGGCGGGCGGCTGTGGGCTGTCCATGGTGGCCGGTCGACTCCTGGCCGTTCATTCTACGACAGGGCCCGGGAGGCATGTAAGATCGGACGACATAGTGCAGGTCTGGCTTGTCGTCGCGTTTTCCGTCGTCATCGCTGCTGCCACCGACACATTTCCGGCACCGGACCGCCCGGTCGCCGGCATCATCTCGCCGCTCTACTCGGAAGAAGCCATCCGAGACCGCAATCGCGAAGCCCAACGGGTGATGGACCGACTCGGGATCAGGCCAGGAGTGCGGGTCGCGGACATCGGAGCGGGGACCGGATACTATACCGTTCGGCTTGCGCACCGACTCGGCCCGGGCGCGACGATCTACGCTGAGGATATCAAACCGGAGTATCTGCAACAGCTCAAAGCGCGGCTCGACCGAGAGAGGATCCAAGGAGTACGGCTCGTGCTGGGGGAACCGCGTAACTCCAAGCTGCCGCGCGATTCGGTCGACGTGGCGATCCTCGCGTACATGTACCACGAGATTGAGAACCCATTCGAGTTCCTCTACCGGTTGCAGCCGGCACTCGCGCGTGGGGCCCGCGTGGGAATCGTGGACCTGGATCGTCCGACCCAGGACCACGGCACACCACCCGCGCTCCTGCGTTGCGAGCTGGCGGCGGTTGGGTACCGCCAGGTCGACTTCGTGTCTCTCGCTCCGGCGGACGGCTATCTCGCCGTCTTTGTCCCGCCCGCCCAGCTTCCTCCGATCGAGGCCATCAAGCCATGTCGGCTGCCGTAAGCCGTAACAGTGATGACCGCCGCACCGCAGTACTCGTCGGCGCCAGCCTCGCCGGCATCGGACTCGTCGCCGCCAGCGTCGCGATCGCCCGCATGCCGAATCTCGCGGAGGCGCCTTCGCGCTTCCTTGTGCTCCATGCGGCGGCGTTCGCCTGTTATGTCGTCGGCGTTCTCCTCGTTCGACGGAACTCGGATCGCCACGTACTGACGCTCGTGCTCACGATCGGCGTCGTGTGCCGATTGGCGCTCCTGCCCGCGCTGCCCACGTTGTCCACAGACGCGTACCGTTATGTGTGGGATGCGCGGGTGGCCGCAGCCGGTGTCAGCCCCTACCGACATCCGCCGGTGGCACCCGAGTTGATCCAGCTGCGCGAGGAGAACATCTTCCCCCGCCTCAACCATCCGACCTGGCTCACGATTTACCCGCCGGGGGCGCAAGCATTCTTCCGCGCGGTCTACGCCGTCGCCCCCGACAGCGTCCGGGCAATGAAGCTCGCCGTCGGGCTCGTCGAGGCCCTGGCGCTGGGGCTCCTCCTCGCTCTCCTCAGAGCCCACAACCTCCCCATGACTCAGGTCGTGATCTACGCGTGGAACCCGCTCGTGCTCATCGAGATCTGGGGTAGCGCGCACGTCGACGCACTCGTCCTGACCGCCGTTGTCGGCGCCGCGCTGGCGGCGGCCCGCGGAGCGCGCGGCCTAGCGGCCATCCTGCTTGGCCTCGCGACGCTCGCGAAGCTCTACCCGGTCATCCTCATCCCCCTACTCTGGCGGCGCCGCGACTGGAAGCCGGCCGTCCTCTACTCGCTGACGGTCGTTGCGGGGTACCTACCGCTCGGCGCGCTGGGACGCGAGGCGTTGGGGTCGCTGCCGCGCTACCTCGTAGAGGAGTACTTCAATCGCGGGCTCGTAGGCTCCCTCATTGACTCGCCCGCGCTCACTGTCCTGGTCGTCGTCCTGTGGGTGGCCTGGGCCGCGACGCGCAGCGGGGACTTTGCCCAGCGCGCCATGCCGCTGATTGCCGGCGCCGTCGTGCTCGCGCCGAGCGTCTTCCCATGGTATGCGGCTTGGTTAGTTCCCTTCCTTGCGGTCGCCCCTTCGCCCGGGTGGATCGGGTTCACGGGCACCCTTCCGTTCGCGTACGCCTTCTTTCTGTCGTCGCCCTGGTCGATTCCAGCGTGGGCGCGGGCGGTCGAGGTGGCCCCGCTCGTGGTCGGCGCCTGCCTGGCGATTGCCCACCGATTTGACATCTCCGTGACGACGGCGCCCCGGAGAGTTCTACGATCGCTCCGCCGCGGCAGCGGCGCTTCGCATGGAGGAAGCTGATGCAAACCCTCCGCGAAGCTCCATGAGCGGAGCGATCAATCAGACGAGCCAGCGGATCAGCTGCGCAAGACGGCTACCGCCGGCAGCCGCCCGGTCAAGCGGAGGCACCAGGAACGCATCCACGCCGAAGCTGCGGCCAGCGTCCGTCAACAGGAAGAGGACCGGGAACATGATCAGCATCGTGTAGGTCCAGCCCCACTCGTGTGGCACGCTCAGGATTCCGATCGTGATGTTGGCGGCCATGCCGATCGCCACCACCGAGCCGAGCCGCGTCCCGAGCCCGAGGATCAGTGTCGCGCCGATGAACGTCTCGGTGATCAGCGCAATCCATCCGAAGAAGGTCCAGTGCGGGATCATGACGTTGACCAGGAAATCCTTGTGGGCGGCCACGGTGGGATATTGGATCTGTTGCTGGACCCAGTACCAGAGCCCGCCACCCGACTTCCGGCCGAAGTCGTCCGACGGCACCTTCCAGCCCGACTGCTGCCACCAGAGGTAGCCGTACAGAATCCGCGCCAGCCCGAGAGGCCAGAGCGGCGCGATCGCCCGGAACCAATCAGCGCGGCTTTGCTCCCTTCTCGGTGTCTCCTGGCCGTTTCGAAGGGACTCGGGTATCGGCGTTTGGGTCTGTAGTGTTGTCGGCATCGCCTTACCTCCAGGCCTCGCGCTTCAGTGGGCGCGGGCGCCGTAACTGCACCGGAAAATGCAGCGCTGCGGGTTGTCGTGGTGGAGCTTGGCGCAGAGGACCCTCTGCATTCCTTGGGTGGCCACGTATAGCTGGGCCGCCGCGAGCATGCCGAGGAGCGGCGCGATGAAGTAGACCCAGAGCGCCGTCCACACCTGGGCGTACACGGCCGAGCCCACGGTGCGAGCGGCGTTCATGCTCATTCCCGACAGGGGCGCCTCGAAGACGATGTAGCTCGCGACGAGCGCGCCCGCGCACAGCCCGGTGAACCGATTGAGTCCGGGCCGGTTGGAGACTGTCAGGACCACTGTCATGAGAAGGAACGAAATGAAAAACTCCGCGACGAACGCCACTCCGACGCCGCCCGCCCCCGGGACCGTGGCCGCATAGCTCACAGCGGGATCCGCGAGCCACGCGTCGAGGATAGCTGCCCCGACACCGACCCCCACGATGGCGCCGACGAACTGGGCGGTCACGTAGAAGAACGCGTCCCAGTGCGCCACCTTGCCCAAGCGCCAGAAGGTCAGCGTGACCGACGGATTGAGATGAGCACCTGACCGTTGTCCCCAGGGCGAGTAAATGAGCCCCACGGCTGTCAGCCCCATCGCGAGCCCCATTGGAATCCGCCGCAAGAAGGGATCCATCACAGTCTGCCGGAGTGGCGAGTTCGGGTGCTCAAGCAGGGTGACGAACAGGCAGGCCGAAAGCATGAAGAGCCCAAGGCCGATCGCTTCCATCAGGTATTCGGGCCAGTGCTGGCGCGCGGCGGCGAGCGAGTTTCGACCTGATCGAGGCGTGGTGACGGGTGCCGTCACGTCAGGACGATCACCCACCCTTGTCCCGACCTCGACCCTCGTCGCCGTGACGTCGCCCTTCATACGTTGCTTACCAATGCCGCCGGCGATCGGGGTTCATTCTCGGCCTGCGACATCGTCGGCGCGCGGAGCGTGACCTCGAGAGTCGGGTCGCGCGCGAGGGCCTTCTCGAGCCGGAGCGCGGCGTAGATACCCCCGAAGCCACCTCCCAGGATCACGATCCGCTTGCGTGCTGTGTAGCTCATGTCGTTCTTCATCACCTAGCGGCCGTACTCCCCGCTCTGTTGCAGCAGCTTCGCCACCAGTCCTGTCCAGCCGGTCTGATGGCTCGCGCCGATGCCCGCGCCGTTGTCGCCGTGGAAGTATTCGTACAACCAGACGAGGTCCCGCCAGTGAGGATCGGTCTGGAACTTGGCGACGCCTCCGTGGACCGGCCGTCGCCCATCAGGTCCGCGCAGGAAAATGCGGGTCAGGCGTCGGGAGAGCTCGGCCGAAGCGTCCCAGAGGGTCGAGCGCTGACCCGATCCGGTCGGGCACTCGACCTGAAGGCTGGGGCCGTAGAAGTGGTCGAACTTCTGAAGGGCCTCGATCAGCAGGTAGTTGATTGGAAACCAGATCGGTCCGCGCCAGTTGGAGTTTCCGCCGAAGAGGCCTGTGCTCGATTCTGCCGGTTCGTAGTCCACGCGGTGTTCGTTGCCATCGATCACGAGCCGGTAGGGACGGTCGCGGTGGAACTGCGAGACGGCGCGAATCCCGTAAGGCGAGAGAAACTCGCGCTCGTCGAGCATCAGCCGTAAGACACGGGGCAGCTTCTCGCGGTTCACGATAGACAGGAGCCGCCGCACGCCGCCCGCGGGATGATCCATCACCTCCAGGTGCTCCCGGAACTCCGGGCGGTTCCGGACGAACCAGTCCAGGCGCCGCTTGAAGCCGGGGAGCCGGTCGACAACATCCGGCTCCAGGGTCTCCACCGCGAGCAAGGGGATGAGGCCGACCAGGGAACGCACCTTCATGTAGTGGCGCTCCCCGCTGGGGAGATGGAGGACGTCATAGAAGAAGCCGTCCTCGTCGTCCCAGAGGCTCATCTTGGAGCCTCCTCGGTTGTCCATGGCGTGGGCGATCTGGACGAAGTGCTCGAAGAACTTGGAGGCGACGCCCTCGTAGGCGGGATTCTCCCGCGCCAGCTCCAGCGCGATCGCGAGCATGTTGAGGCAGTACATCGCCATCCAGCTCGTCCCGTCCGATTGCTCGATATGGCCCCCCGTCGGCAAGGGCGCAGACCGGTCGAAGACGCCGATATTGTCGAGGCCCAGAAAGCCGCCCTGGAAGACGTTCATGCCCTCGGCGTCTTTTCGATTCACCCACCAGTTGAAGTTCAAAAGGAGCTTGTGGAACGCACCCTCGAGAAATTCCCGATCGGGTCGCCCGGTCCGCTTTCCGTCGATCTTGTAGACGCGCCACACCGCCCAGGCGTGGACCGGCGGGTTGACGTCGCCGAACGCCCACTCGTAGGCCGGGATCTGACCGTTCGGGTGCATGTACCACTCGCGCAGGAACAGGGTCAGCTGTCCTTTCGCGAACTCCGGGTCCACCAGGGCCAGCGTGATCGTGTGGAAGGCCAGGTCCCAGGCGGCGTACCAGGGGTACTCCCACTTGTCGGGCATCGAGATGATGTCGTCGTTGTAGAGGTGCGTCCACTCGCGATTGCGCCCGTGCTGCCGTTGTGACGGCGGTGACGGCTGGGAGGGGTCGCCTTCGATCCAGCGGCGGACGTCGTGGTAGTACCACTGCTTCGACCAGAGCATTCCGGCCAGCGCCTGCCGCATCACGCCCCTGGCGTCGCCGGACAGCTTCTCGGGAATCACAGTGGCGTAGAACTCATCCGCCTCTTGCACGCGCTGTGCGATCTGGGCGTCGAAACGCTTCCCGAATGGCGACTCTCGGAGTTCGCGGTCCGTGAGCCGCAGCCGGACGATCGCGCTCTCCCCGGGTCCCAGGACCATCCGGTAGTGGGCAGCCGTCTTCGTTCCTTCCCGGGCGGGGTTCACGGCGCCGATCTGCCCATGGACGACGTACTCGTGAAAGCCGTCCTTGACGAATGCGCTCGGGTTCTCGACCCCGTGGACGCGGTGGAGATTGGTGTCGTTCTCCGTGAAGAGCAGTGCCGGATCGCCGTCGCAGTACAGCCGGTAGGGCCGCCCCAATTCCGCGTGCTCGACAAGGATGCACGCTTTCCCGCCCAACGCCGTAAGACGGAGCCGGGGTCGAACGGTCCCGGGTTCCCACGCCCACGTGTTTCGGCACCAGAGAGTGGGGAGGAGATGCAGGGGCGCGGGATCCGGTCCGCGGTTGGTGACCGTGATGCGAATCAGCAGGTCGTCGGGCGCTGCCTTCGCGTATTCGGTGACGACGTCGAAGTAGCGGTCGCTCTCGAAGACTCCGGTGTCCACGAGCTCGAACTCGGCATCACGGCGGCCGCGTCGCTGATTCTCGTCGACGAGCCACACATAGGGAAACTCACCCTGGGGATACTTGTAGAGACCCTTCATGTAGGAGTGGGTCGGCGTCGAGTCGAGATAGAAGTAGTAGTCCTTGACGTCCTCGCCGTGATTTCCCTGTGAGCCCGTGAGGCCGAACATCCTCTCCTTGAGGATCGGGTCCTTCTCGTTCCAGAGCGCGAGCGCGAAGCAGAGCCGCTGGTGGTTGTCCGAGATCCCAAGGAGCCCGTCCTCTCCCCAGCGATAGGCGCGGGACCGCGCGTGGTCATGTGGGAAGTAGTCCCAGGCAGTCCCGTTCGCAGAATAGTCCTCTCGGACCGTGCCCCACTGGCGCTCCGACAAGTAGGGGCCCCACCGCCGCCAGTGGGCTGTGCGGGCTTGGACTTCTCCGAGCCGTCGCTCTTCCGCTGTCATGGCCTGGCCCTCCGTTCGCGGCCTATGCGAGGTCGGCCACATCGCAGAACACCTTGATTGCACCCTTGGCGGTGGCAAGCTTGTCGAAGAGCTCTTGGTAATTTTCGAGTCCCTTCACGGGATGGGTGAGGAGCCGCTTGAGCCACCCCGCATACTCCGCCTCGGCCTGCGCTATGTCCCGAACGCCCAGCTCGAAGTACTCGCGGTTCGCGTTGACCGTGCCGACCATCACCTTGTTGCCGAGCACGAATTCGAGATTGATCTTGTCGGCGGGCACTTCCACCTTGCGGTCGCCACCGGTCACGCTGGAGAGGACAAGCACGCCGTTCTTGCCGAGGGCTTGGAGGCTGTCGAACACGACGGGCGAGTAACCGGTGGCCTCGAAGATCAGATCGAACGGCCCGTACTTACGGGCACCGTCGGGAATCGGGACGTCGGCCGTCGACTCGTAGCGAGCGCCGATGGCTTCGATCAAGTCCGAGTTGAGGTAGGGCTTCCGGCTCAGCCCGAAGGTCGTCACCTGGAGACCCCGCAGTCGGAGCACAAGGGTCGCCAGCAGACCGATCGTCCCGGCGCCCATGACGGCTGCGCGGTGAGGGCGCCACACCCGGAGCCGCCGCTGGATCTCGTAAGCCTGCGCGATCCCCTTCTCCACGACCGTCATGGGTTCGAGCAGGACCCCGACGTCTCGGAGTCCCCGCGAGACCTTCACGATGAACTCGGCGTCATCGACGTAGTACTCGGTCAGAAATCCGTGACGCAGGTTGATACCGCGCTCGAAATAGGTGTCGTCCGTGGTCATGTCGTTCGTTCCGATCAGGTCGTAGATACTTCCACCCGGGCGACGAACCGTGGCCACGACATAGTCTCCGGGCCGCACCTCGGTCACGTTCGATCCCACGGCCTCGACCCGGCCGAAGCCCTCGTGGCCGATCACCAGGAAGTCGAATCCAGCCGGTGGGGCGCCGTACTCGGCCGCGTTGATCTCTTTGTCCGTCCCGTCGACACCGACGCGGAGAACCTTGACCAGGACACCGCGACCCCCGGGAATCTCGTCGACCGAGGGCTTCGGCAGATCAGCGAGATGAACGCTGTTAGGTTTGCCAGGAACGACGGCGACTGCTTTCATGAGCCTCCTCCAGCCTCGGAGTTGGTTTTACGCTCGGCCGACAGCCTTCACCGGTTGAGGAAGTCACGGAGACGCTGCCTGACCTCCGGGGGCATCTCGACCCGGTTGACCTTCGCTGCGAGCTCCGCCGACCGCTTGTAGGTGGCCAGGTAGGCGCGACACGACGCGCATACGCGCAGGTGGGCCTCGAGCTGCGCCAGCACGTCAGGCGTCAGGGTCGCGTCGAGATAGTCAACCAGGACGTCGATGGCCTCGCGGCAGTTCATCACGCCCTCGCCGGCTGCCAGCGGAGTCGCGCCTGGGCCTCATGCACCCGCGCGGGATCGCCAAGGTCGGTCCATCCGACGCCGCTCATGGGCAGCACGGCAAGGCGCTCGGCACAGACCTGGAAGACGTGCCGGGACAGGTCAGTCGACGGCAGGCGTCCGTAGACGGCACGAGCCGTCTCCTCCTCCCACAGCGTGCCGAGCCGTGCCCGGAGGGGCGCGAAGGCTTCGGAGAGCTCGGGTGTCGCGCGGCGGATCAGCTGCTCGAGCGTCGACGGCCGCGCGACGACGACGAAGCAGTTCCAGAGGCAGCCCGCCGCTTCGAGGCGCTCGGCGATCGGCCGCGACGGCTTCTCCCAGAAGCGGCGGACGCGATAGATCGGCCACGACCACCGGCCCAGGATCAGCTCCGCAGGCTCGATCCAGCCGTACTCCACCTCCGGCCGGTCGGGCGCGATCCCCAGCAGGACGATGACTTCGGGTCGAGAGCCGACGGCTTCCAGCGCGCACTCGACGCGCGCCATGAAGGCCGCGTCGTCGGAGACGTGGTGATCGCTCGGGAGCATCACGACCGGATCCGCCGGCGCCATCGTAGCCAGGCGCGACACGGCGTACAGGACCGCCGGCGCCGTCCCGCGATTCTCTGGCTGCGCGATGATCGAGCGCGGTGGAGCGTCCGCGAGCGCGGGCAGGTAGAAGCGCTCGTGGTGGCGGGTCACCACCGTGAGGAGACGCTCGGGCGCGATCAGCACTCGCGCTCGTCGGCGCGTCTGCTGCAGCAGGGTGTCATCGCCGATCAGTCGGCAGAATTGCTTGGGCCGCTCGTCACCCGCCAGCCGGCGCGTCAGGGGGGCGAGCCGTGTGCCGTCGCCGCCGGCCAGGATGATCCCGGAGTACTCGCTCATCGATCACCGCGCTGCTGGAGGAGGGGATCCTCGGTCGTCACATCGGTAGGACACCGCCTGCCGCCCGCCGGGTTCGTTCGTGCGGCGTCTTCCGCAAGCTAGACCTGACACCCGAGCACTTCGGCCCAGCGAGCCGGCGGAATCTTCAGCGCCGCATCCACGATCCGGGGATCGAACTGCTGACCGGCATTCTCGCGCAGGATGCCGAGACCCTCCGCGAGCGGGCGCGCGAGTCGATAGGGCCGGTCGTGGGTCATCGCGTCCAGCGCGTCCACCACCGCGGATATCCGCGCCGTCAGCGGGATCGTCTCTCCCGTGAGGCCGTGAGGGTACCCGGACCCGTCGTAGCGCTCGTGATGGCTACCTACAACATCCAGCGCGGGCGTGAGCAGCGGCACAGTCTCGAGAAGCTCCACGCCCCATTCCGGATGGCGCTGGACGATCTCCCGCTCTTCAGCCGCCAGCAGGTCCGGTTTTTGTAGGACGGCCTCAGGAACCCGGATCTCACCGATGTCGTGCAGGAGAGCACCGAGCTCCAACGCTTCGCGCTGGACTGGGGATAGCTCCAGGCGCTCGGAGACCAGCGCCGACGCATCCGCGAGTCGCCGGAGCGATCCGGTCGCCTCTCCGCGTGCTTCCAGGGCGCGGACCAGAACCTCCGTCATGCTCCGGTGAGACACGTTGAGCCGCTCCGCCATGAGGTGAAGCACGTTGCCCAGCATGCCGATCTCGTCGCGAGCGGCGACGCGCACGCGCGCCGTGAAGTGCCCCTCGACGATGCTGCGGGCGAGGCCCGAGAGCTGAACGACCGGCCGTGTGATCTGTCGCGCCAGCAGAACGCCGGCGATGAGCGCGAGCAAGGCTCCGGCTAGCGAGTGCAGGTAAAACCGCCTGCGGACGGCGGCGAGCTCGCCGAGGTAGACATCGACCCGAAAGTCCACGTCCAGCGCGGCGACGGTCTGGCCGGCTGAGTTCTTGACCGGGGCGAAGGCCGTGATCCAGGTGCCGGACGAACTGACGTAGATGCCCGTGTAGGCTGGGACGCCCGCCGTCAGTACCCGGTGCAGAATCGGCTGGATCTCGGGGGCCAGCCGATACTCGAGGCCCACCGGCGCCAGGCCGTTACTGATGACAGCGAATCGGGCCGTTGCCCCCTGGACATCGGTGAGCGTGTAGACCGCGTCACTCAGCTGATTCGTCTCCTGGATGCGCACGAGCTCGCGCCGGAGCCTCGCGTAGTCGGGCGTATCGCTCCGCGCCGCAGCGACGACCGCCTGATGCAGGTCGCCATCCACCAGGAGGGCGCCGGTGCGAGCGATATTCAGCAGAAGAGAGCCGAGCGACTGGCGCAGCCACTGCTCCTGCGCTCGATACTGCAGAAGGCCGCTGAGCAGAACCGCGAGCGCCGTGAGGAGGAGGAAGCTCGCGCCGAGTCGCCAGGCGAGCCGGCGCCAGATCGGAAGATTTGTCATTGACGTCCTCGTGTCATGTGGCGTGTTCGCCGTCCACTCTCAGCTCAGAGACGTCCCGCTCGAAGAACAACTCGACCGTCCAGTCGAGCACCACGCGGAAGCGAGACGCGAGCGTTGGCAGCTTGAGCATGTAAACGGTCTTCCACAGGAACCACGCGGGAAAGCCGGTGAGCTTGAGCCCGCGGAGATCGGCGACGGCGGTGCGCCGGCTCAGCGGCACCATCTCGCCGAGCAGCCGGAAATCGAAAGGCCGTCGCGTGCGCCCGGTGAGTTCCGCGACGAGCTGCTCCGCAAGCGCGCGACCCTGGCGGAGCGCCACTTGCGCTGTCGCCGGGTAGAGCTCCTTCGAGTGAGGATCACTCTGGGCGGCATTGTCGCCGAGCGCGTACACACCAGGCGCGCCCTCCACCTCGAAGAACTCGTTGACCTTCAGTCGCCCGTCGCGAGTCTTGGGCAGCGCGAGATTGCTGACGACCTCGTTGACGCGGTTGCCGGCCGTCCAGATGACGCACTGGCTCGGGACGAGGCGGCCGTCGGCGAGCGACAGGCCCTCGGGCGACACCTTCGCGGCCCGCGAGGCCTCGATCTCGATCCCGCGCCGGAGGAGCTGCTCCTTGGTGTAGGCCGCCAGGTTCGTCGCCGTCTGCGGGGGGATCGCGCTTCCCACCAACCCGGGGCGGACCATGTCCGGGGCAAGCGAAGGGGAGGGGCGGATCAGGGTTGCCCGCGGC
>Ga0134075_10000614_pt1 | contig 11127 bp, 9 predicted proteins | sample 15_taG_18_FD_119775 | JGI IMG/M metagenome (GOLD analysis project Ga0134075, IMG submission 119775) | Grasslands soil microbial communities from the Angelo Coastal Reserve, California, USA - 15_D_Rain_40cm_5_09212015 | ecosystem: Environmental > Terrestrial > Soil > Grasslands ... | reverse complement strand
TCGGACGTGCCCGACGACGTGAAGGCGTACTCGCAGGAGCGCGCGGCCGAGGACATCCGCGGCGTGCTCGACGGCCTGAGGATCCCGAAGGCCCACGTCTGCGGCCTCTCGATGGGAGGCTATGCGACCCTCCACTTCGGGCTGAGGCATCCGGACCGCGCGCTCTCGCTGGTCGTGGCCGGCGCGGGCTACGGCAGCGTGGCGGGCGACCGCGAGAAATTCCACAAGGACACCGAGATCGTCGCGCGCCGCTTCGAGAACGACGGGATGGTGAAGACCGCCGAGATGTACTCGAAGGGGCCGACCCGCGTCCAGTTCATGGACAAGGATCCGTACGGCTGGCGCGAGTTCCACGCTCAGCTCGCGGAAGGCTCGGCGAAGGGCCACGCCCTCACGCAGCGCGGCGTGCAGATGCGGCGGCCATCGATCCTGGATCTCGGACCCCAGCTCGAGAAGCTCGACGTGCCCACCCTGATCATGACCGGTGACGAGGACGATCCGTGCCTCGAGCCCGGCATCTTCATGAAGCGCAAGATCCCGACCGCGGGGCTCGTCGTGCTGCCGAAGTCGGGCCACACGATCAACCTGGAGGAGCCCGAGGCGTTCAATCGCGCCGTGCTCGACTTCCTCACGGCGGTGGACGCCGGAAAATGGACGCGACGCAATCCCGCCTCGCAGACGGGCTCGGCCGTCCTACCCGCGGAGACACGCTGATGCCACTACCCCTCGAAGGCTATACGGTCCTGGACCTCACCCGCGCGCGCTCCGGCCCGACGGCCGTGCGCCAGCTGGCCGACATGGGCGCCGACGTCATCAAGGTCGAGCAGCGCGAGGAGATGGAAGGCGACTCGACAGCGCTCGGCTTCGACTTCCTGAATCTCCACCGCAACAAGCGCTCGATCACCCTCGACCTCAAGCATCCGCGCGGCGTCGAGATCATCAAGAAGATCGCCGCGCGCGCCGACGTCGTCGTCGAGAACTTCCGGCCGGACGTCAAGAAGCGGCTCGGCATCGACTACGAGGCCCTGTCGAAGGTGAATCCGCGGCTCGTGTACGGCTCGATCTCGGGCTTCGGCCAGACCGGCCCGTACGCCGACCGGCCGGGCTACGACCAGATCGCGCAGGGCATGGGTGGGCTCATGTCGATCACCGGGCTGCCGGGGCAGGGGCCCGTGCGCGTCGGCATCCCCGTCGCCGATCTGACCTCCGGTCTGTTCCTGGCGCAGGGCATCCTGGTCGCGCTGCTCGAGCGCGAGAGATCCGGCAAGGGCCAGTGGGTGCACACCTCGCTCCTGCAGGCGATGGTGACCATGCTCGACTTCCAGGCCGCGCGCTGGCTCATCGACCGCGAGATCCCGCCGCAGGCGGGGAACGATCACCCGACGGGGATTCCGACGGGCGTGTTCACGACCGCCGACGGCCACCTCAACATCGCCGCGTCCGGCCAGACGATGTACCGGCGGCTCTGCACCGCGATCGGCGCGCCCGAGCTGATCGACGATCCGCGCTTCAAGAACCTGGCCGACCGGTCGAAGAACCGCAAGCAGATGAACGCGGAGCTCGACCGGATCCTCGCGAAGAAGCCCAGCGCCGAGTGGATCGAGACGCTCAATCGCGCCGGCGTGCCGTCGGGGCCGATCCTGAACGTCAAGGAAGTCTACGAGAACGAGCAGATCAGGCACCTCGGCATGGCGCAGCCGGTGCGCCACCCCGAGCGCGGCGAGATGCTGGTGCAGGGGCTCCCGGCGACGCTCTCGCGCACGCCCGGCGCGATTCGCCGCGCCGCGCCCACCCACGGTGAGCACACCGACGAGATCCTGCGCGAGCTCGGTTACACCGCCGGGGAGATCGCCGCACTCCGGAAGGACGCCGTCGTCTAGCCGCGCGCGAGCGCGCGGCGCTTCGCTCAAGGAACGTGGGCCGGACTGAGTTCAAACGCTATCGGCGCGCTCCGCGATCGTAGCGGGCGCCGGATCGATCACGGAGGACCCGGCATGAACGGTCAGCGAGCGTTCGGCCCTACCAGGATGCTCATCGTCGCCGCGCTCGGCGGCCTCTTGGCGAGCGGGCTCTTCAGCAGGGTGGAAGCTCAGGCAAAGCCGGAAGGCGAGATGCGCTGGGCCCTCTACGTGACGGTGCCGCCGGCCTGGCTCGATCCCGGGGAGGTTCAGGGCTTCATCACGCCGTTCTGGATTCAGTACGCGCTCCACGATGCGCTGGTCAAGCCGATGCCCGGCAACATCATGACGCCGAGCCTGGCCGAGTCGTGGACGCTCAGCCCCGACCAGAAGACCTACGAGTTCAAGCTGCGCCAGGGGCTCAAGTTCCACAACGGCGATCCGTTCACGGCGGAGGACGTCAAGTTCAGCTTCTTGCGGGCCAAGAGCTCGCGGATCCTCAAGGAAAAGGTACGCGAGATCGAGATTGCCGATCCCTACCGCGTGCGCTTCCACCTCAACGAGCCGTTCCCCGACTTCATGGCGTTCTACGGAACGCTCGCGACCGCTTCGAGCTGGATCGTGCCCAAGAAATACGTCGAGAAGGTCGGCGACGACGGGTTCAAGAAGCACCCGATCGGTCTCGGGCCGTACAAGTTCGTCAGCAACAACCCGGGCATCGAAGTGGTCCTGGAGGCCAACGAGACTTACTGGCGCAAGATGCCCTCGGTGAAGCGCCTCGTGCTCAAGAGCGTCCCGGAGCCCACCACGCGGGCGGCGATGCTGAAGAAGGGCGAGGTCGACGTCGCCTATCTGCTGGATGCGCCGGCGGCCTTGGAGCTCAAGCGCGACCCGAACATTCGCCTCGCGTTCTCGGGCGCGATCGGGATCCACTTCCTCGACTTCTTCGATCAGTGGGATCCGAAGTCGCCGTGGGCCGACAAGCGCGTGCGGCTCGCGGCCATCACGGCGGTCGATCTCAGGTCGCTGAACGAAGCCGAGAACCTGGGCGCGTCGCGTCTGACGGGAGGCATGGTCCCGCGCAAGTTCGAGTTCGCGCTATCGCTCGAGCCGTATTCCTACGATCCGCCGAAGGCCAAGAAGTTGCTCGCCGAGGCGGGCTATCCCAACGGCTTCGACGCGGGTGATCTGCACCCGTACCCACCGTACTTCTCGCTGGGCGAGGCGGTCGCGACCAATCTTACCGCCGTGGGCATCAAGACCCGGATGGTCACGATGGAGCGCGCGGCGTTCCAGAGCGCCTGGCTGTCGAAGAAGCTCAAGGGAGTCTGCGTCTGCATCCACGCGCCGTACGGCAACGCGGCCTCGCGGATGGCCCAGTTCGTGCCGAGCGACGGCGATTTCGCGCGGGGCGCCGATCCCGATATCGACGCGCTCTTCAAGCAGCAGGCGCGAGAGCTCGATCGCAAGAAGCGCGAGGCGATGCTCCACCAGATCCAGCAGCTGCTCCACGAGCGGGTGAGGTTCGGGCCGATCTGGGAATACATCTGGCCGAGCGGGATCGGTTCCCGCGTGGGGGACCCGGCGTTGCTGAAGATCGACCCGTATCCCTGGTCGGCGCCCTACGAGGACGTGACCCTCGCCAAGAAGTGATCGAGGGCGCGGCGCGAGCTAGCGCAGCGCGTCGCGCAGCTCGCGCGTGAGGACCTCCACGGTTCCGCGCGTGCCGCCGGCGAGCTTCAGCTTCCACTCGCCCTCGGTCTCGAAGCGCCGGTCGCGCAGACGCTCGGCCCACGGCTTGATCGCCTCGCGGATCGCGTTCAGATCGAACGGATCGCGCCGCAGCTCGCGGGCGCGCGCCATCACGTCGGGCGCCGTCCGGATGAAGGCGCGCAGCGCGGCGCCGGTCTTGATCGAGTACTTGCGCCCCGCCCAGGCGGTCGGGAACGTGGTCGAGAGCGCCTTGATGTAGTTCAGGAAGAAGCGCTTGGCGCCGCCCCGCAGCTCCTGCAGCTTGCCGCCGCTGCCGACCTTCTCGACGGTCTCGAAGAAGTCGACGATCTCCTCGGCCAGCGGCGCCTGACTCACGCGCCCGCGGCCGGTGCCGAGCATCTTGATCTCGCCGTGGAGCGGCGAGGTATCGTCCTCGTTGAGCGAGCGGATCACGTCGTGCGCGAGCGCCTGGTTCGCGTCCGGGTAGAGCTTGCGGCCGGCCAGGCTGATGATGTGCGACGGATTCAAGCGCGTGTGCTTGGCGTTGATCGTGACGAAGAGCTCGACGATCTGACGGGCGTCGAGCGAATCGAAGAGCACCGCCGGCACCTCGATGGTCATGTTCTCGCCCGCCTGCGACAGCGCGTGCAGGGCCAGGAGACGGTGCTGGCCGTCGAGCACGCGCAGGACCCCGTGCTCCTCCGGAATCTGGAGCAGGCCGAGGTCGTGCTGGCCGGCGACCGGGGTGAACGTGAACCGCCGCTCCGACGTGATGATGACCGCGCCGGGGATCGCGGGCAGGGTCGCCGCGTCCTTGCATTCCCGGTAATAGGCCACGAGCTCGTCGATCTTCCGGCGGATGACCGGCCGCTGATAGGCGGTCTCGCTCTCTCCGATGCGCTTCTCGAGGCTGTCCCAGTTGACGCGCGACCGGTTCACCCGCGTCTTCTTGGGAGGATCGTTGGCCGGGCCTCCAGAGTAGCCGAGGACCTCGAACTTCACTAACCGGTCGATATCCTTGGCCGAAAGACCTGCCTGGTAGAACTCGACGCCGAACTGCTTCACACGGCGCGCCGGGACGGTAATCATGGGAGTGGAAGTCTAACTGATCGGCAAACCCTTGTCAATAGAGGGGTTTTCAGGCATATCCGCACCTGAAGTTCGGTAAGATCGAGCCGTGAGCGGCCCGGCCCTCGCCCTCGTCGTGTGCGCCGCCGTTCTGCACGCAACCTGGAACGCGCTGGCCAAGCGCGCCGACCACCAGTTCGCATTTCTCTGGTCGTCCGTCTCGCTGGCGGCGCTCCTCCTGCTGCCGATCGGCCTCTGGCGTCTTCCCGCCGAGCCCGCGCCGGCCTCGGGGCTGCCGTTCGTCGCCGCGAGCGTGGGGATACACGCGCTCTATTTCTTGGCACTCGGGCGCTCGTACCGCTACGGCGACTTCTCCCGCGTCTATCCGATGGCGCGCGGACTCGGCGTCGCCCTCGTCCCGCTGATCGCGCTGCCCGTGTTCGGCGAGCGGCTGTCATGGCTCGGCTCGCTCGGCGTGGGGCTCGTCGTCCTCGGCATCATCCGGCTCAGCCGGAATCCATCGGTGGCGCGCGGATCGACCGGAACCTCCATCGGCGCGGGAACGGTGTGGGCCGCGGTCACGGGCCTGACGATCGCGACTTACTCGCTCGTGGACAAGGCGGGTGTCGCCCGCCTGCACCCGATGCCCTACATCGCGCTCATGGGTCTCGGGCTCAGCGTGGTCCTAAGCCCCCTCGTGCTAGCGGATCGTGAAGCGCTCGCCCACGAATGGCGTCAGAGCTGGAGGACGATCCTCGTCGCCTCCGCGATGAACCTGACGAGCTATCTGCTGGTGCTCTTCGCCTTTCGGCTTTCGAAGGTGGGCTACGTGGTGGCGTCGCGCGAGCTCTCGATCCTGTTCTCCGCGTTCATCGGAAGCCTGTGGCTCGGAGAAGGACGCCTGGCCCCGCGCCTCGCCGGCGCCTCGATCGTGCTCGCGGGGGTGATCTGCGTCGCGCTCGCCCGCGACTGATCGCCGCTCCGAACACTCGCCGTTCTAGAGGCCTAGTCGAAGCACCAAAGTCCACGACGTGCCCGATTCGCCAACCTTGCAGAAGCCCTCGGACTCGTAGAGCGCGCGCGCGTAGTTGAAGGGACTCACGCTCAGGCTGAGGGCCGGAAGGCCGTCTGATTGCGCAATCTCAATGAGCGCCCGAAGAAGAGTACGCCCGACTCCCCTGGAACGGTGACCCAAAGCTACCGCGATGCCCAACTCGGGAGTCTCAGCGTTCACGAAGCCATAAGAATGCAGTTCGGGCGTCCAGAGCCGGAACCACGCCGCACCGATTCTGGATTGCTGCTCCTCAGCGACAACGCCACGGTCGCCAGGACGACCCCAGCCCGCCAGCAGCTTCGTGAACTCGGGGTGTTCTCGGAACTCGGTCAGTGCCGGCCGGGGCCAAGCGAAGTCCCAGAAGTGCGCCTCGAAGAGCATTTCTTCTAGGAAAGCCCGATCCGTTGTGCCTAGCGGTCGGATGTTAACCATTCTTTCCTACCGCTCCCAACCGCCCAGGTCGGGGGAAGAACGCCCTCACGCGACATTCCGAGCTTGCCCAGGACTCGCGCCGTGGCGGTACTGCGGCGCGCCACCAAGCTGAAGGTAGGCGTCGAGTGGACGGACGCCGATGGAGGTCACCAGCGAGCGCCCCCGGAGGTTACTTCAGGCCGAAGGTCTCGACGGCGAGGCCGGCGATGTGGCGTCCGATCGCGAGCGAGGCCGTGGCGCCCGGGGAGGGCGCATTGAGCACGTGGATCGCGTCCGCCTCGGCGACGATGCGAAAGTCGTCCACGAGCGAGCCGTCCGGGCTCACGGCCTGGGCGCGCACGCCGGCGCCGCCGCGCGTGACGTCCTCGGGGCGCAGCGCGGGAACCAGCCGCTGCAGCGCCTGCACGAACGCGTTCTTGCTGAGCGAGCGGTACATCTCGTAGCTGCCCGTGCGCCAGTACTTCCGCGCCATCTGCCAGAACCCCCGATAGGCAAGCGTCCCCGCGAGCTCGCTCGGGCGCACCGTGCCGAAGCGATAGCCCTCGCGCGCGAACGCCAGGACCGCGTTCGGGCCGGCCTCCACCTCGCCGTGCACGGTGCGCGTGAGGTGGACGCCCAGGAACGGGAACTGCGGATCGGGGACGGGATAGATGAGGCCCCGCACGATGTCCTGGCGCTCGGGCCGGATCATGTAGTACTCGCCGCGGAACGGGATGATGCGCAGGTCGACCTTCGCGCCGGCCATGCGCGCCACGACGTCGGAATAGAGCCCGGCGCAGTTCACGATCCGCGTCGCTCGTACGATTCCGCGCGGCGTGACCAGCTCGATCGTGCCGGCGCGGCGCCGGATCGACGTGACCCCGGCGCCGGTCTGGATCGCGACGCCCCGCGCGGTCAGCTCGCGCGTCATCGCCGCGCAGACCTCCTTGTAGTCCACGATCGCGGTCGACGGCGACCGGATCGCTCGGAGCGCGCTGGCGTGCGGCTCGATCTCCCGGAGCTCTCCCGGCTCGATCATCTCGACCGGCACGCCGTTGGCGATCCCGCGCTCGTAGAGCGTCTGCAGGCGCGGCAGCTCGGCGGGCTCGGTCGCGACGATCACCTTGCCGACGTGGTCGACGCGGATCCCGTGCTTGCCGCAGAACTCGAGCATCAGCCCCTTGCCCTCGACGCAGAGCTTCGCCTTGTAGGAGCCCGGCTTGTAGTAGATGCCGGAGTGGATCACGCCCGAGTTGTTGCCGGTCTGGTGCGTGGCGAGCTTGGCTTCCTTCTCGAGGACGACGAGCCGCGCTCGGGGGCTCTTCTCGCCCAGAGCCCGCGCGGTGGCGAGGCCGACGATGCCGCCGCCGATGATCGCGATGTCGTAAGAGTTTTCCATGGCGCATCATTGATAGAATCTGGCACGACCGCTGTCAAGCGCGGAACCCGAACGACATCCGGAGGTCCGACGTGGCGGGAAAGTACTTCGACGAGCTCGAGATCGGACAGACCTTCCGGCACCAGCCCGGACGGACGGTCACCGAGGCGGACAACGTGTGGTTCTCCTGCCTCACGATGAACCCCCAGTCGCTCCATGTCGACTTTCACGCGGCGGCGAAAGCCGAGTTCGGCAAGCCGCTGGTCAACAGCCTCTTCACGCTCGGCGTCGCCGTCGGCCTCTCGGTCGGCGAGACCACGCTCGGCACGACCGTCGGCAATCTCGGGTTCGAGAAGGTCGAGTTTCCCAAGCCCGTCTTTCACGGGGACACGATCTATTCCGAGACCGAGGTGGTCGACAAGCGCGAGTCGCGGTCGCGCCCGCAGTGGGGCATCGTGACGTTCGTGCACCGGGCCCGCAACCAGAACGGCGAGGTCGTGATGGTGGCGCGCCGCAACGCGATGATGCGCAAGAAGGGCGCCGGATCGTGACGCGCCGGCGGCGCTCGCTCCACTTCGTGCCGGGCGGCAACGAGCGCATGCTCGCCAAGGCGCTGACCATCCCGGCCGACGGCCTCATCCTCGACCTCGAGGACGCGGTCGCGCCGGACCGCAAGGCAGCCACCCGAGGGGTGGTCCGCGAGTGGCTGACTCGCGAGTTCGGCGGCCGCGAGCGGTGGGTGCGGATGAATCCGATCGCCACCGGGCTCGGCCAGGCGGACCTCGAGGAGACGATCGCGTCGCGCCCCGACGGCTACGTGGTCCCCAAGCCCGGCAGCGCCGCCGACATCCGCGCGATCGTCAGGATCCTCGACCGGCTCGAGCAGCGCCACGGGATTCAGAACGGCGCCACGCGGCTCGTGCTGATCGCGACGGAGACGCCCGAGGGGCTGCTGAACATCCGCGAGATCGCGGCGGCCACACCGCGGACGGTCGCGATCTCCTGGGGCGTCGAGGACCTGGGCGCCGCGATGGGGCTCGGCCGGGTTCGCGACGCCGCAGGCCGCTACATGGACATCCCGCGCTACGCGCGCGTCATGTGCGCCGTCGTCGCCGCCGCGTGCGGAGTCGCGGCGATCGACACGGTCTTCACGGACATCGCGGACCTCGACGGCCTGCGGCGCGAGTGCGAGGAAGGGGTGGCGATGGGCTTCACCGGTAAGATCTCGATCCATCCCGCCCAGATCCCCGTGATCAACGAGGTCTTCACGCCGTCGAAGGAATCGGTGGACGAGGCGCGCCAGCTCGTCGCGCTGTTCGAGGAGCACGCGCGGCGTGGCGTCTTCGCCTTCACGTTCAAGGGCCAGATGGTGGACGCCCCGCACCTCGCGCGCGCGAAGAAGCTCGTGGCGAGGGCGGGCGGCGAGTGAGCCCGAGCCCGGCCGCGCCACTCCGATAGGATGCGGGCGCTCGTCCTCTCCGCCCCGGCGCCGATCGAGACCGCGCCGCTGCGTCTGGAAGCTCGTCCCGTGCCCGCGCCCGCCCCCGGCGAGATCCTGGTCCGCGTGAGCGCGTGCGCCGTGTGCCGCACCGACCTGCACATCGTCGAGGGCGAGCTTCCGCCGGTCCGGCCCCTCGTCGTGCCCGGGCACCAGGTCGTCGGACGGGTCGAGCGCGCGGGCAGCAGCGCGCGGCGCTTCCAGCCCGGCGACCGAGTGGGGATCGCGTGGCTTCGCGGGACGTGCGGCGCCTGCGAGGCGTGCCGTGGCGGGCGGGAGAACCTCTGCGGGCGCACCGAGTTCACCGGCTATCACGCCGACGGCGGCTTCGCCGACTACGCGGTGGTCTCCGAAGCCTTCGCCTACGCGATCCCGTCCGTGTTCGGCGACGCCGAGGCGGCGCCGCTCCTCTGCGCCGGCATCATCGGCTACCGGGCGCTCAAGCTGAGCGAGGTCAGGCCGGGCGGACGCCTCGGCATCTACGGATTCGGGGCTTCGGCTCACGTGACCCTGCAGGTCGCGCGGGCCCGCGGCCTGGACGTCTTCGTCTGCACGCGCGAGGAGTCGCATCGGGCGCTCGCGCGCCGGCTGGGCGCGACCTGGGTCGGCGGCGTCGCCGAGGCGATGCCCGCGAAGATGCACGGCACGATCCTCTTCGCGCCGGCCGGCGAGCTGGTGCCCGTCGCGCTCCAGAATCTGGATCGGGGCGGCACCCTGGCGCTGGCCGGCGTCTACATGACGGCGGTGCCGTCGCTCGACTACGAGCGCGATCTGTTCTACGAGCGGAAGGTCCGGAGCGTGACCGCCAACACCCGCGCCGACGGCGAGGAGCTCCTCGCGGAAGCCGGGCGGATCCCGATCCGGACCGAGACGACGACGTTCGGCCTCGAAGACGCCAACCGTGCGCTGGCCCTCCTGAAACGAGGCGCCTTCGCCGGGGCCGGAGTGCTCTTGACCGGTGAGGGTTCTCGCGTATGATCACCGAACGGTTCGACGGAGGCTCATCGATGAGCGATCAAGAAAACCTTCTGCGCCGCGCCGATCAGGTCCTTCCCGGAGGCATCCTCGGCAGTCACCGGAGCGGCCCCGGGCTCGAATTCGTCGTCAAGGAAGGCCACGGCGCGTACCTCTACGACATGGTCGGGCGGCGCTATCTCGACTACCTGCTCGGCTCCGGCCCGATGCTGCTCGGCCACGCGCACCCGGCCGTCGTCGAGGCGGTCGAGCGCCAGATGGCGCGCGGCACGTCCTACTTCCTGCTGAACGAGCCGGCGATCGAGCTGGCCGAAGAGATCGTCCGAGCCGTCCCGTGCGCGGAACAGGTGCGCTACACCTCGAGCGGCTCGGAGGCGACGTTCTTCGCGCTTCGCGTCGCACGCGCCTTCCGGAAGCGCGACAAGATCATGAAGTTCGAGGGCGGCTTCCACGGCACGCACGACTACGCGCTGATGAGCGTGGTCCCGCGCTCGCCGAAGGCGTTCCCGGCGGCGATGACGGACTCGGCCGGCGTCCCGCACGCGATCGAGGCCGAGGTACTGATCGCGCCCTATAACGATCTGGCGACCGCCGAGGCGCTGATCGCCGCGCACCACGACGAGTTGGCCGCGGTGCTGATCGAGCCCTACCAGCGGACGATCGTGCCGGTGCCGGGCTTCCTGGCGGGGCTGCGCGCCGCGACGCGTCGCTACGGCGTGCCGCTCGTCTTCGACGAGATCGTGACCGGCTTTCGATTCGCGTACGGCGGCGCCCAGGAGTACTACGGGGTCGTGCCCGACCTGGCGGCGTACGGCAAGGTGGTGGCCGGCGGCTTTCCGCTCGCGTGCATCGCTGGGCCGAAGGCGATCATGCGTCACTTCGACGCGGCGCTCGAGGGCACCCCGGACTACGTCTGGCAGGCCGGAACGTTCAACGGCAACGCCATCGCCTGCGCGGCCGGTCTCGCGACCCTGGCCGAGCTCCGGAAGCCGGGCGCGTACCAGCGGCTCTTCAAGACCGGCACGCGCCTGCGCGAGGGGCTCGCCGCCACCGCGCGCAAGCACGGCGTGCCGGCGCAGGTCAGCGGCGAGCCGCCGGTCTTCGATATCTTCTTCACCGACCGTCCCCTCGT
>Ga0134075_10000612_pt1 | contig 11150 bp, 11 predicted proteins | sample 15_taG_18_FD_119775 | JGI IMG/M metagenome (GOLD analysis project Ga0134075, IMG submission 119775) | Grasslands soil microbial communities from the Angelo Coastal Reserve, California, USA - 15_D_Rain_40cm_5_09212015 | ecosystem: Environmental > Terrestrial > Soil > Grasslands ... | reverse complement strand
CTTTCGGCGCCACAGTCGCTCGTAGAACTCCTCCTGCGTGGCCACGCGCACGCCGTCCACGCCGACGATGCGGTCGCCGCGGCGAAAGCCGGCCGCGCGCGCGGGCCCGGCGTCGTTGAAGCCGTCGACGACGACGCCGTCGGCGCCGCCCGTCGTGTGCAGCCCGAGCCACGGCCGCGGCCGCCGGCTCGTCACGCGCCCGGCCGCGATCAGCTCGTCCTTCACGGGCACGAACGTCTCGATGGGGATGGCCAGGTTGACGTACGGCGCGTCCCCCAGCCGCAGCGAGACGATGCCGACGAGGCGGCCGCCGTCGTCGACCAGCGCGCTGCCGCCCCACGACGAGAGCGCGGGCGTCACGATGAACGCGCGCTCGAGCATGTACTCCCACGACGCGGAGAAGCGGCGCACGCCTTCGATCGTGCTCGCCGCGTGCACGAGGTCGTCGTCCTCGTCCATGCCCACGGTGCCGGTGCGGGCGCCCGCCTCGAGGTCGCGGGAGTCGCCGAGGGTCGCGGCCGGCCACGACCCGCCGCCCTCGAGGCGCACCACGGCGAGGCCCGACTCGAGGTCCATCCCCACCAGCCGCGCGGGCACCACGCGCCCGTCGCGCAGCTGCGTCTCCATGCTCTCGGCGTCGACGACGAGGTAGGTGACGGTCACCGCGTAGCCGCGCGCATCGAAGATCACCGCGCTGCCCGCGCGCCGGGCGCCGAGGCGCTGCGACGAGAGCGCGTCGGGACGCGCCTTCACGCGCAGGCCCACCACCGCCGGCTCGACCCGCCGGACGTAGGAGGGCAGCGGCGACACCGCCCCGGGGGCGAGCCGCGGCGTGTCGGGCCGGGTCACGGCGAGGGCCGGCAGCGACAGCGCCCCGAGCGGGGTCACCACGAGCATCGCCGCGAGGATGGCCGTGCGCAGACGTCGCGTCATGGGGTCTCCAGATCAGCGGTTGGCGTACTGCCGCTCGTACCAGGCGCGGAACTCGCCGGACTTCAGCGGGCGCCACCACGTCTCGTGCTCGCGATACCAGCGCACCGTCGTCTCGAGCGCGGACGGGAACGGATGGCGTGGCGCCCAGCCCAGCTGTCCGACCTTCGTGGAGTCCACCGAGTAGCGCCGGTCGTGGCCGGGACGGTCGGTGACCCGCCGGATGAGCGAATCCGGCTTGCCGGTGAGACGCAGGATCTCGCGCGTGAGCACGACGTTCTCCACCTCGTGCCCGCCGCCGACGTTGTAGACTTCGCCGTCGCGGCCGCGGCGCAGCACGAGGTCGATCGCCGCGCAGTTGTCCAGCACGTAGAGCCAGTCGCGCACGTGACGCCCGTCGCCGTAGAGCGGCAGCGGCTGGTCGTCGAGCGCGTTGGTGATGAACAGCGGGACGACCTTCTCCGGGTACTGGTGGGGTCCGAAGTTGTTCGACGAGCGCGTGATCACCACCGGCACCCCGTGCGTGCGCCAGTACGCCAGCGCGAGCAGGTCGCCGGCCGCCTTGGAGGCCGAGTAGGGATTCGACGGGCGGAGCGGATCCTGCTCGGTCGACGAGCCCTGCGCCACGCTGCCGTAGACCTCGTCGGTGCTGACGTGCACCACACGCGGCGTTTTGAGCTCGCGCACCGCCTCCAGCAGCGTGAACACGCCGAACACGTCGGTGCGCAGGAAGCCGTCCGGCTCCACCAGCGAGCGATCGACGTGCGACTCGGCCGCGAAGTTCACGACGGCGTCGACGCCGTGCAGCACCTCGCGCACCAGCGCGGCGTCGCAGATGTCGCCGTGCACGAACGCGTAGCGCGGGTCGCGCTGGACGTCGGCGAGGTTCGCGGGATTGCCCGCGTACGTGAGCTTGTCGAGGTTGACGACGCGGTCGGCCGGGTGCTCGCGCAGTACGTGGCGAATGAAATTGCTTCCGATGAAGCCCGCGCCGCCTGTGACGAGCAGGTTCATCGTAGCGGGGGCCGCGAGGCCGGCTTGGGCCGTGGGTGGGCTGTTCTAGATGGTTTGTGGCTCCGCTCAACGGCGACTCCCAACTGCCGCGTGGCTCCGCTCAACGGCGACTCCCAACTGCCGCGTGGCCTCGCTCAACGGCGCCGTTCACCCCCGCGTGACCTCCCAGACGTCCTTGCCGGCGAAGTCCCAGGGCAGCCGACCCTCGTCGCACGTCGCCGGCTCGGGCGAGAAGTGCAGGTCGGTGAAGTAGACGATGCGCCCGGTGCGGTCGGCCAGGTTGCGCACGCCGTGGGCGACGCCGGCCGGGATCACGAGCAGCCGCGAGGCGCCGTTGCCGAGCACGACGCGCTGCCGCGCGCCCTCGGTGCGCGAGCCCTTGCGAACGTCGAGCAGCACGACGAGCATGCGGTCGGAGGGCGGCACGAACCACACGTCCGTCTGGCGCGCGTGCAGGTGGAACGCCTTGATCGTCCCAGGCGCCATCTCGCTGTAGTTGACCTGGCGCACGGTGAAGTCGCCGAGACCGGCCGCGCGGCCGTCGGTCAGGCGCGCCAGCTCGGTCATGGAGCCGCCGTCGTCGGCGTGCCGCGTCAGGTCGGTCACGCGCACGCCGTCGATGGCGGACGCGCCGCCGTACGTCTGGACGTGGAACGCACGCTTGGCATCGGGTGAGAATTCCATGACGGTCAGGCGTCCTCGACGAGGCGGCGCAGGTACTCGCCGTACGAGTTGTCGCGCATGGGCGCGGCGAGCCGCAGCACCTCGGCGGCCGTGATGTAGCCCATGCGGAACGCGATCTCTTCCACGCAGGCGACCATCAGCCCCTGGCGCTCCTCCAGCGTCTGGATGAAGCTCGACGCCTGCAGCAAGGCCTCGTGCGTTCCCGTGTCGAGCCAGGCGATGCCGCGGCCCAGGCGCTCCACGTGCAGCTCATTCGTCCGCAGATACGCGAGGTTGACGTCGGTGATCTCCAGTTCGCCGCGCGCCGACGGCTTGAGCGAGGCGGCGATGTCCACCACGCGGTTGTCGTAGAAGTACAGGCCCGTGACCGCCCACGGCGAGCGCGGCTTGAGCGGCTTTTCCTCCAGCCCGACCGCGCGGCCGCCGGCGTCGAACTCGATCACGCCGTAGCGCTGCGGATCGCGCACCCAGTACGCGAACACCGTCGCGCCACGGGCGCGCGCGGCCGCGCGCTGGACCGAGTCCGTGAAGCCGTGGCCGTAGAACACGTTGTCGCCCAGCGCCAGCGCCACACGGCCGTCGCCGATGAACTCGCTGCCGATGAGAAAGGCCTGCGCGAGCCCGTCGGGGCTCGGCTGCACTGCGTAGTCGATCGTGAGGCCGAGATGGCGACCGTCGCCGAGCAGGCGGCGGAACGCCTCCTTGTCGTGCGGCGTCGAGATCACGAGGATGTCGCGGATGCCGGCGAGCATGAGCGTCGAGAGCGGGTAGTACACCATCGGCTTGTTGTAAATCGGGACCAGCTGCTTGCTCAGGGCCAGCGTGACGGGATAGAGGCGGGTGCCGGAGCCACCGGCGAGAATGATGCCTTTCGTCGTCGGACTCGCCATGAATCCTTGCGAGTATAGCAGGCGTCACAGGGGAAATAGGGGTAACATCACGTCCATGAAAACACTGAGGGAAATGCTCGCCGAGGCCCGGCAGGTGGTGCCCGAAGAAGGGCCCGGGGACCTCCAGCGGCGCCTCAAGTCCGACACGCCGCCCGTCGTCATCGACGTGCGCGATCCCGACGAGTACCGCGACGGCCACATCGAAGCGGCCACCAACATCAGCCGCGGCTTTCTCGAGTTCCGGATCGGCGGCGCGGTGAGCGATCCCTCGACGCCCGTCGTCCTCTACTGCCAGACCGGGCTGCGCTCCGTGCTCGCCGCCAAGCAGCTCAAAGAGCTCGGCTACCAGAACGTCATCAATCTCGGGGGCGGGTATCAGAAGTGGGCGCAGAGCGGCCTGCCGGTCGTGAAGGACGTGGCGATGACGCCGGACCAGATCCAGCGCTACAGCCGCCACTACCTGCTGCCCCAGGTCGGCGAGAAGGGCCAGCGCAAGCTGCTGCGAAGCCGCGTGCTGCTGATCGGCGCGGGCGGGCTCGGCTCGCCGACCGCGCTCTACCTGGCCGCCGCCGGCGTCGGCACCCTGGGCCTCATGGACGGCGACGTGGTCGACATCACCAATCTTCAACGGCAGGTGCTGCACACGACGGCCGACATCGGCAAGCCGAAGGTCGAGTCGGGCACGCGCACGCTCAAGGCGCTGAACCCCGACGTGAACGTCATCCCGCTGCCGACGCGCATCACCGTCGACAACGTGATGGACGTCATCAAGGACTATGACCTCATCGTCGACGGCTCGGACAACTTCGAGACGCGCTACCTCGTCAACGACGCGTGCTATCTCGCGGGCAAGACGAACGTGCACGGCTCGATCTTCCAGTTCGAGGGCATGGCCACGGTCTTCGCACCCAACGAGGGTCCGTGCTACCGCTGCCTCTACCCCTCGCCGCCGCCGGCGGGCCTCGTCCCCAGCTGAAGCGAGGCTGGCGTCCTGGGCGTGCTCCCAGGAGTGATCGGGCTGGTGCAGGCGACGGAGGCCGTGAAGCTGCTGCTCGGGATCGGCGAGCCGCTCGTCGGCCGTCTTTTGACGTACGACGCGCTCGGTATGCGGTTCCGCGAGGTGCGGCTGCGTCGCGATCCGAACTGCCCGCTGTGCGGCAGCACGCCGAAGATCACCGACCTGTCGATCCATCGCACCGGCGGCGACGCGTGCTCCGCGACGCCGAACGGCCACCCCGCGACCGCGGCAGCGCCGGCCCCGGCGCGCGCCGGAGGCTGAAGGGGAGCGACCCCTCCGACGGTGAGCCCCCGCGCGCGACGCATTCGCGCGCGGGGCTGGCGACCGGCGGTGGCGCGTCGCTTACTGAGGGTCGGGCTGACGCTCGAGAACGAGCAGGAACGACGGCGAGACGTCGATGCGGCCGTAGAGACGATCGCCCTCGCGCTTGAATCGCACGAGCACGGCGGGGCCGTCTTCGAAGCGCGCCAGCACCTCGCTCTTGGACACGCGAATGTTCATCGGCGTGCCGAGCGCCCCGAAGTGCCGCACGACCTCGGGCACGCCGGTGGCGGCCACGGTGTCGGTGAGCACCATGCGGGCCGTCCCCTTCGAGCCCGTCTGCGCGAAGATCATCTGCGCGTCGCTCTCCCGGCGCTCGCCCCACGAGCCATTGGCGGCCCAGCGTCCACGCCAGACGCCCGAGATGTCTTTGCGATCGGTCGGCATCGGTGCGGGGGCGGATGCCGCCGGAGCCAGAGCAACGCCGTCCACGGTGCGTGGCGTCTTCTTGCCCGAACCCGGCAAGACCCGGCGCCACCAACTCTCCTTCGCCCGGGCCACTGCAGTGGGAGCCGGCTCGACTGAAGCGACAACCGGTGTGGGCTTGGCGGGCTTGGGCTTGGCCACGACCGCCATTTTTTCCTGCGGCACCAGGTGGCCCCACCATGCCTCACGGCCAGCGGTCGCCTTGTCGGCCTCGGTGATGCTGGCTGTGGTCGGGTGGCTCTTCGAGGAGAAGACGAGATGACGAGCGGAGGCGAAATGAGTGGAATGCTGCTTCCAGATCTCAAAGTCGCTGAGAGCGGTGCCCTGCCAGGCCCGCGTACTGCTGCATCCCGACATCGAGAACATCACCGCGGACAACAGCAGAAGCCACCACTGGAGGCGTTCCATCAGGCCGTCCCCCGAGCCATCGAGCCACGGCCCGATATGAGCCGCGTTGCGCCATAAGTGCAAGGTGAGGACCACGCCCTGACGGTGTAGGAATTCGCGCAGTTGGCCGCAGGCCTGGCTCCGGCCGTGCCGCTCTGACCGCGACCGCGCGACGCAAGTGTCGTCCGGCCGACGGTGCTACCCTCGCGGCCATGGCCCGCTCGCTCGGACCGCGGCTTCCCCCGGCGCTCGTCGAGCGCCTCTCGCAGCGGGCCCTGGGTGACCGGCTCGGCGTGGCGCTGCCGTTCGTGACGGTCGACCGCGAGGGCCGGCCGCACGCGATGCTCCTGAGCTATCTGGAAGTCCGCGCCTATGACTCCGGCACGCTCGGGCTCGTCGTCCAGGCGCGCAGCGCGAGCGCGCGAAACCTGGCCGACCGCGGGGCGGGCACGCTGCTGATCCTCGAGCCGGACGCGGTCGTCTACGTCAAGACCCGCGCGGTGGACGGACCGCTCGACGTGGCGGGCGCCGACGCGCTCGGCTACTTCCTGCTCGCCGTCGAGGACGTGCTCGAAGACGCGGCGGCGGAATGGGAGGAGGGGATGCGCCTCACGGGAGCGGTGACCTACGCGCCGGCCCCCGCCCTCGATGCGGCGTGGGCACGCGCGACGCTCGCGGCGCTGGCGGCGCCCCGCGCGCGCGCCTGAGTCACTTCGTCTTCGGCGACTCCTTCGGAGCGTCCTTGTCCTTGGGCGTCGGGGCCTCGTCGCGCTCGCGCTCCCTGTAGAGCCCGATCGTCACCTCGACCTCGGTCTCGCGGCCCTCCCGCATCAGCACGAGCCGCACGCGCTTGCCGACCGGCGTCGACGACACCACGCGCTGCAGGTCGCGGGGGCTCTCGAGCGGCGTCCCGTCCACCGCCACGAGCACGTCGTCGGCCTTCACGCCGCCCACCGCCGCGGGCTCACCCGGCATCACCCCGCGCACGAGCACGCCGCGCGCTTCGCGCAGCTTGAGCCGGGGCACGTCCTCGTCGGTCACCTCGGCGATCGAGACGCCCAGCCAGCCCCACTCGATCTTGCCCTTGGCCGCCAGCTGCGGCACGAGCAGTTTCACGAGGTTGGACGGAATCGCGAAGCCGATCGAGCCGTTGCGGGCGGCCATGCTGTTGACGCCGATCACCTGCCCCGCCATGTTCACGAGCGGCCCACCCGAGTTGCCTGGATTGATGGCGGCGTCGGTCTGGATGAAGTCGAAGCCCGGCGCGGCCACGGTCAGCGGCGCGCCCTTGCGGCTCACGATGCCGAACGAGACCGACTGCTCGAGGCCGAACGGGTGGCCGAGGGCGAGCACGAACTCCCCGACGCGCATGCGATTCGAGTCGCCGAGGGGCAGGACGGGCAGCCCGCTGGCGTCGATGCGAACCAGCGCCAGATCGACCCGGCTGTCGAGCCCGACCGTGCGCCCGTTGAAGCGGCGCCCGTCGGCCAGGCGGACCTGGATCCACTCGGCCTGCTCGACGACGTGGGCGTTGGTGACGATGAGACCGTTGGAGTCGATGACGAAGCCCGAGCCGGTCGACCGCCGCGGCTCACCCGGCGCGTCGTCGTCCTTCGCCCCGGACCCGCCACGCCGCACCCGGACGTGCACGAGCGCCGGCTTCAGCCGGTCGGCGAGGTCGGCGAGCAGGTCGTTGAAGCGCGTCAGCTCGGGCGCGGCCGCCATGGCCGGCGCCTCCTGCCAGAGCCTCGTCTGGTCCCCGCGCGTCGGACCCGCGCAGCCGAGCGGCAAGACGAGAAGCGGGAGCAGGGCGAGGACGCGCACGCGTGCGGCCATAACCGGCACCCTCCCTTGGGTTCGCTCAGCAGTATAGCGCGGCTAGCGGCTCGCCTCGCGCAGCAGGTGGCCGAGCTCTGGAATCACGAGCTTTTCGAGCGCCAGCCGGCAGGCGTTGGGCGACCCGGGGAGCGAGACGACGATGCGGCGCGCGTGCAGACCCATCTGTGCGCGGCTGAGCATGGCCGCCGCGCCAACCTCCTCGAAGGACAGCATGCGGAACAGCTCGCCGAAGCCCGGCAGGCGCTTGTCGAGCAGCGCCTCGACCGCTTCGTAGGTGGAATCGCGCGAGGTGATGCCGGTGCCGCCGGTGAGCACGACGGCCTGGACGTCGTCACGCGTACACGCGTCGCGCACGATGCGAGCGACGTCGGCGGGCTCGTCGCGCACGATGCGCGAGTCCACCACGCGGTGCCCGGCCGCGGTCAGCAGGTCGCGGATGAGCGCGCCGCTCGTGTCCGTGGCCGCGGTCTTGGTGTCGGAGACCGTGAGCACAAAGCAGCCCACGGTCTTCGGCGCGGTCTTCTTGTGCTCGTCCGGAGTCGACGTCCGGTCGGCGCTCACGCGTTCGAACGACCGCGTTCGAGCGGCGGCGTTGCCGCAGTCGGTGGGGGGAGGTTCGGAAGGGGGGCGCCGCCCCCCTTCGAGGAATACGCGCGGTCGAGGAGCTCGACGATGTGAACCACCTGCACCGGCGCGCCGGCCTCGCGCAGGCCTTGCTGGATCTGCAGAATGCAGCCGGGGTTCGCGGTGACGACGGCGGCCGCGCCGGTGCCGACGACGTGGCGGACTTTGCGGCGGAGCAGGCGGCCCGCCATCTCCGGCTCGGTCAGGTTGTAGATCCCTGCGGACCCGCAGCACCAGTCGGACTCCGGCAGGTCGACGACGCGCAGGCCTGGAATCTGCGCCAGCAGCGCGCGCGGCGCGCCGCGGATCTTCTGGCCGTGCACGACGTGACACGGATCGTGGTACGTGACCGTCATCGGCACCGGCTGCAGCGGGCCGCGCAGCGGCGCGCTCGCGAGGAACTCGCTGATGTCGCGCACGCCGGCGGCGAAACGGCGCGCCCGCTCGGCCCAGGCGGGATCGCCGGCGAGCAGCGCGCCGTAGGCCTTCATGTGCGCGCCGCAGCCTGACGTGTTGACGACGACGGCTTCCACGCGCTCGCTCTCGAACGTCTCGATCGTGCGCCGCGCCATCTCCAGCGCGCGCGCATGGTCGCCGCCGTGGGCGTTGAGGGCGCCGCAGCATCCCTGCCCCGCGGGGGCCACGACGTCCCAGCCGTTTCTGGCGAGCACACGCGCCGTCGCGCGGTTGTGGGCGCCGAAGACCACGGCCTGCACGCAGCCCGTGAGCATCGCGACGCGGCCGCGCCGCTCGCCCTCGGCCGGCGTGAGCGACGGCAGCGGCGCGCGCTCGGCGCGCGTGGGCAGCGCCGGCAGCAGCGCCTCCCACGCCGAGAGCGTCCCCGGCAGCAAGCGGATGACGCGGCTCTTGCGCACGAGCGCCTGCAGACCGGTCGCCTGATACGCGCGCAAGCCCGCCGCCGCCAGGGCGAGCAGCCGCGGCCGGCCGAGCAAGAGCCCGAAGTTCAGCCAGCGGAACGCGCGGCGAAGCGCACCGCCCGGGCGCTGCCGCTCGATCTCGGCCTTCGCCGCCTCGATCAGCCGGCCGTACGGCACTCCGGCCGGACACACCGTCTCGCACGCGCGGCAGTCGAGACAGAGCGACAGGTGCCGCACGGTGGAGTCGGACAGTCCGATGCGTCCCTCCGCGAGCGACTTCACCAGGAAGATCCGCCCGCGCGGCGAGTCCATCTCGGTGCCGAGCTCCGAGAACGTCGGGCAGTAGGCGAGACAGAGGCCGCAGTGCACGCACTGGTTCACGCCCTCGACGCTGAGGCCGTGCAGCGTGAGCGGCGCCGGCGTGTCGGACGTCGCCTGTGTCATCGTCAGATGCCGCCGACGAAGCGGCCGGGGTTGAGCACGTTGTTCGGGTCCAGCTGCGCCTTGATGCGCAGCATGAGCCGGCCGGCCGCGCCCGCGTCATCCCAGACCGGCAGCGCGGACTTCACCGGCAGCGGCGCCCACGTCACGGAGGCGTGACCGCCGCCCGCGCGCGCGGCCGCGCGCCATTCCTCGAGCACGGCCGCGACCGGCGAGGGATCCGAGCGGGGGCGCTCCGCCCGCAGGGTGGCGGTGACGTGGCCGACGCCCGCGTGCGCGCACCACGCGCTGGCGAGCCCGCGCTTGCGCGCCGCCTCCGCGCCGTGCTCCATCGTGTCGGCGACCACGCCGGGCAACACGCTGAGCGTCATGACCGCCGCCGGCGCCTCGAAGGCGTCGCGCGCGGCCGACGCCAGCCGCTCCCACGTCCCCGGCGCCAGCGGCGCGGGCTTGGCGCCGCCGCACGGAACGACGACGCTCGCGAGCTCGGCGATCTGCCAGTCCACCTGCTCGCCGAGGCCGTCGAAGCCGACGGCGAGCGTCGCGGCCGCCGGCGGCAGACCGAGCGCGGCGCCCGACGCCGCGTCCAGGAGATCCACCGCGTTGGGGATCAGCTCACTGCCCAACAGCGCGCGCAGCGCCGCGCCCGCGTCCTGGAGCCGCTCGAAGCGCACGGCCACCAGCCGGTCGTCGTCGGGCAGCGGCCGCAGCTTCACGGTCGCGTCCACGATCACGCCGAGCGTGCCGAAGGAGCCGATGAACAGCTTCGGCAGATCGTAGCCGGCGACGTTCTTCACGACCTTGCCGCCGCCGCGCACGACGGTGCCGTCGGCGGTCACCACCGTGACGCCGATGAGCAGATCGCGAGCGGTCCCGTAGAGATGACGACGCGGCCCGGAGGCGTTGGCGGCCAGGACGCCGCCGAGCGTCGCGCGGGCGGACTCGGGTGGATCGAGCGAGAGCCACTGGCCGCGCGCGCGCAGCGCCGCCTGGAGCGAGGAGAAGGTGATGCCGGCCTGCGCCGTCGCCGTGAGGTCACCCGGCTCGTGCTCGACGAGCGCGCCCAGCCGCGTGAGCACGAGCACCAGTCCCGCGCGCGCCGGCGGCACGCCGACGCCGATGGCGCTGCCACCACCCCACGGCACGACCGGCACGCCCGCCTCGGCCGCCTGCGCGACGACGGCCGCGACCTCGTCGACGCTGCCCGGGAGCACGGCGGCCTCGGGCGTGCGGCCCTCGATCACGTAGGGCGAGAGCTCGACGCCGGTGAGCACGTGAGTGGGGCCGACGATGGCGCGGAGCTTGTCGAGCAGCGGCACGACGTGGCCGGCGCTAGAAGCGCTGCGCCAGGCCCTGCGTCTCGATGGCGTGCGGGCGGTACGCCACGGGCGCCGTCTCGACGCACGACTTCCGCGTGGGGAACACCTTGCCGGGGTTGCAGAGACCGCGCGGGTTGAACGCGTCCTTGAGGCGCTGCATCAGCGCGAGGTCCGCCGCGGAGAAGATGAACGGCATGAAGTCGGCCTTCTCGAGACCGATGCCATGCTCGCCGGAGATCGAGCCGCCGACCTCCGCGCACACCTTCATGATCTCCGCTCCGGCCGCCACGACGCGCGCCTCCTCGCCGGGCTTGCGCGGATCGTAGAGGATGTTGGGATGCAGGTTGCCGTCGCCGGCGTGGAACACGTTGCCGACGCG
>Ga0134075_10000610_pt1 | contig 11173 bp, 9 predicted proteins | sample 15_taG_18_FD_119775 | JGI IMG/M metagenome (GOLD analysis project Ga0134075, IMG submission 119775) | Grasslands soil microbial communities from the Angelo Coastal Reserve, California, USA - 15_D_Rain_40cm_5_09212015 | ecosystem: Environmental > Terrestrial > Soil > Grasslands ... | reverse complement strand
CTCCCCTTCCAGCTCGTGTTTCCGGTCGACCAGTTCCTCGAGCGACTGCCCGACGAGCTGGACCTGGAACGCGGCACGAGCTTCGCGGAGAACGCCGTCGCCAAAGCGCGCTACTTCGCGACGCGCAGCCATCTCCCGACGCTCGGCGAGGACTCCGGCCTCGAGGTGGACGCGCTCGAGGGCGCGCCGGGGGTGTTCTCCGCGCGGTGGTCGTTGCTGCACGGGGTCGAGGGAGGCCAGCGGGAAGGTGGAATCGATGCGGCGAACAACGCGCTGCTGCTCGAGCGCCTCGCCAACGTGCCCGACGAGGCCCGCACCGCCCGCTATCGCTGCGTCGTAGCGTACATCGAGACGGCGACTGCCAAGCCGGAGCTCGTGGAGGCGACGTGCGAGGGCCGGATCCTCACGGCGCCGCGCGGCAACGGCGGGTTCGGCTATGATCCGCTGTTCCTGTCGACCGAGCTGGGCGTGACCTTCGCCGAAGCGGCGCTCCCGGCCAAGCAACGCGTGTCCCATCGGGGACGCGCCATCCGGGCGCTGATCGAGGTGCTGGTGCGCCGCAGCCAGTAAAGGAGAGACTACCCGTGACCGTGCCGACTATGCTCGTCCTACTCATCGCGCAGGGCGCCGCACCGGGTGCGCCCGACGACCAATGGCTCATGCCCGCCAAAGACTACGCCGCCACCCGCTTCTCTGGGCTGGCACAGATCAGTGCGGCGAACGCGCCGCGGCTGCGCGCGGCGTGGAGCTTCTCGACAGGGGTCCTCGCCGGGCACGAGGGACAGCCGTTGGTCGTGAACAAGACGATGTATGTGGTCACGCCCTACCCGAACGTGCTGTACGCCTTCGACCTCACCCAGGACGGCTACCCCCTCAAGTGGAAATACCGCCCCAACGTGGACGCGGCGGCCATGGGGATCGCGTGCTGTGACGTAGTGAACCGTGGGGCGTTTTTCGCCGACGGCAAGATCGTCTACAACCTGCTCGATGGGCATACCGTCGCGATCGATGCGGCGACGGGCAAGGAGGTGTGGAGCACCCAGGTCGCCGAGGTGCGGCAGGGGGAGTCGACCCCCATGGCTCCCCTCGTCGTCAGGGACAGGGTCATCGTGGGGACGGCCGGCGGCGAGTTCGGGGTGCGCGGTTGGGTGAAGGGGCTCGACCTCGCCACCGGGCGCATCGTCTGGACCGCCTACAACGCCGGCCCTGACGCCGAGCTGCTGGCGAGACCGGGGACGTTTCGGCCGTTCTACGACAAGGGCACGGACCTAGGACAGACAACCTGGCCGCCCGACGGGTGGAAGCACGGCGGGGCACCAGTCTGGGGATGGCTCTCCTACGATCCCGCGCTCGATCTCTTCTATTACGGCACCGGCAACCCGGCTCCCTACAACGCCGACCAGCGACCCGGCGACAACAAGTGGGCCACGAGCGTCCTGGCCCGCCGCCCCGGCGACGGCACGCTCGTGTGGGCGTATCAGTTCACGCCGGCCGATAACTGGGACTACGATGCCGTGCAGGAGATGATTCTTGCGGATCTGACCGTCAAGGGCCGCAGCCGCCGGGTGCTGGTGCACTTCGACAAGAACGGCTTCGCCTATACGATTGACCGCGCCACGGGAGAAGTGCTGGTCGCGGAGCCCTATGTAGCGGTGAACTGGGCGAAGCGGGTGGACCTCACGACCGGCCGCCCCGATGTCGATCGTACGAAGCTCACCGGCGCCTCGCACGGCAGCGTGAAGGACATCTGTCCCACGCTCGAGGGCGGGAAGAATCAGCAGCCCGCGGCCTACTCGCCGCGCACCGGCCTGTTCTACGTTCCCACCAACAACATGTGTATGGACTACCAGACGACGCCCGTCACCTATCTCGCCGGGACGCCCTTCATCGGCTTGAACGCTCCCTACAAGCCGGGCCCCGGCGGGAATCTGGGCGCCCTAATCGCGTGGGACGCGGGGGCCGGGAAGAAGATCTGGGAAATCAAGGAGAAGTATCCGGTCTGGAGCGGCGCCCTCGCCACCGCCGGCGGCGTGGTGTTCTACGGTACCCTCGACGGCTGGTTCAAGGCGGTGGATGCGACGAGCGGCCGCGCGCTCTGGAAGTTCAAAGTGGGGTCTGGCGTCGTCGGCAACCCGATCACGTTCACCGGCCCCGACGGCAAGCAGTACGTGGCGGTGTACGCCGGCATCGGCGGCGACTGGGCGCTGCTGGCGGGCGACGTCCGCTCCGACGATCCCGCGGACGTGCGCCCACCCGCGAGCTTCATGCCGGATATTGCGAGGCACACCAGCCTGGGAGGCATTGTATGGCTGTTCGCGCTATAGCGGCTGCGCCGCTGCTCGCGCTGCTCGTGACGTCGGCACAGCAGTCGGTGCCGCCCTCCGTGCGCTACGAGCAGCACGTCTTCGCCGGCGGGAACCCGCCGCCGGCCGGGAGCCTAGAGAACCCCTTCAGGGGTGACCAGCGGTCGGCGGCGGATGGGGAGAAGTTGTTCAGTGTGTTCAACTGCGATGGCTGTCATTCGCTGGGTGCGGTGGGGGGGCAGGGGCCCAGCCTCGCGGACGGACGCTGGCGCTACGGTGGCGCCGACGGCGCGATCTTCCATTCGATCTATTTCGGCCGGCCGCGTGGCATGCCGGCGTTCGGCGGCGTGTTGCCGCCCGAGGCGATCTGGAAGCTCGTGACGTACTTGCAACGGCTCGCGCCCGCGGCGGACCTCTCGACTGAGTCGTGGTGACGCCGCGCACAAGCGCGGTGGGGTCCCGGGTGTTTCCGGGAGGCTGAGGAAGCGGTAACTTGGTCGCGGGAAAGGGGGGGCATGGCGCGGCGAGGGAGATGCACTGGGGCACAGCCCGCCCCGGTCGAAGCGAGAGGCCAAATGATGACACAAACGTGTACGGAACGGGACAGTTTGCCGCACGCGGTGTTCCTCAAGCGGTTGGCGGGGGCGCCCACGGCGACCTCGGTCGACGGGCGGCTCGGCAACGGAGCGTTTCTCGCGCTCCGTCTGGTGGATCTTCTAGGTCCCGGGAGCGAGCCCGCTCATCCCGACGCGTTCCGCTATCAGCATGCGGCCACCGAACGGATGTGCCGCGAGCTCCCAGCTACCAGCACCGAGACTGGCCACCTTACCGGACTGGTCCGCAGTGCCGCGGAGGCGTTCCGGAGCCGCAATCCTGGGCAGGTGATACCCGCGTTGCTTGCCTACGCGCACCACCTGGAAGACGAGTTACGCCTCGAAGAGGCGCTGGATGTGTTGGAATCGCTGGTCGCCGTCGGCGCGGAACGGCTCGGATGCTCGGACGCGATCGCTGCGCAGCTGCGGATCGGCCGTGTGAACCGGAAGCTGAATCGATTCGACGCAGCTGACATGGCGTACGCGCTGGCCGGCTTGCTGGCGGAGGCGGCGGGCGATGTGCACTCCGCCTTCCTCAGCCGTGTCGGACGCGCACTCTCGGTACAGGCGCGCGGCAATTTGGCGATGGCTGAGCAGTCTTTCCACGAGATTGCGGTTGAAGCTCGCGCGGCTGAAGACCGGGAGATAGAGGCGCATGCGCATCACGCGCTCGGGACCACTCTGCTGTTTCGCGGTCAGATCGCCGAGGCGCTTGTCCACGTCTGGCGAGCTTTCGAGTTGTATGAGGATGGGGGGTCGCGCATGAGGGCACTTGGCGACGTGGGTACGATGCTGCTGACTCTCGGCGAAGTCGCTGTCGCAGAACGCGCGTTAGATGAGGTAGTGACGAGGGGAAGTGGGATGCAGGATGTCGTATCCAACGCGATCGCGGACCTGATGCATTGCGCATCGTTCCGGCGCGACCGGTTAGGATTCGAGCGCTGGCGCGCAGCATGCGAGGCGCGGAAGGGCAGTATGCCGCCGAATATCTTGGCGGACTTCTATCTCAAGGCAGGAATCGGCCAGGCGCGATTCGGCCAATTCCGCAAGGCGGAGCGGTTGTTGGACAAGGCGGTTGAGCTCGCCAATAACGCTGGGATGCACGAACTGGTGTTCCGCGGCGAGCGGATCAGAGCCGGGCTCCGCGACTGCGAGGCGGAATCATCTGCCGTCCTCCAGGCGGCCGCGGAGCCGATAGAATCCTGCGACTCAGTGCGAGAGATCTCAGTCTCGCTCGCTCAGCTCGGCGAGTGAAGACCTCAGTGACACACGTTCGGATTGTTCACGTCGCACGTGAGCGGCTGCGGTGCCGTGGAATCGGCACACGCCGAGGCCACCAACGCGAAGGACACGAGCAACAGAGCGAGTAGAGCGCGAGTCGGGCGCAACATAGAGCCTCCAGGGGTTGGGTAACCGTGTGTACTGCGGGCGACACGATAAACTGGACTTTCCGCGACAGCTTTTTTAGGGCGTTTTCGCGGCATCGTGGGGCGCTTTTGCGACATTTATGCTCGTTCTAGCCGCCGTCTCCGGAATCCAGTTTCACAAGCTGCGCCGCGCGGCGGCGGTGCGCTTCGCAGTGGTGCACGCCCCGAGCTGGGATGCGGTGCTCGCCACGATCCGCAGCCGGCCGGTCGAGCTCGCAGTGGTAGATCCGCTGTTGACGGGAACGGCGAGCGATCGGGAGATCGAGCGGCTGCGCGTGCTGTTTCCGTCCCTGCCGCTCATCCTCTATACGAGCCTGACGCCGCAGACTGCGGCCGTGCTGCTCGCGCTCGGCCAGCGCGGCATCCGCCGGGTGGTGTTCACCCGGTACGACGACCACCCGACGCATCTCCGCCACGTGCTGGCTCAGGAAGAAGCGCGCTCCACATCGCAGCAGCTGCTCGACCAGTTCGCCTGGGCCCTTTCCCCGTTGCCGAGCGAGCTGCGTTGGGTGCTCGAGGAGGTGTTGCGCTCGCCGGCCGAGGTGCAAACTGTCCAGCAGGTGGCGGCGCGCGCCCGGGTGGACCGGCGGACGTTCGAGCGCTGGTTCACGCGTGTGGGACTGCCGTCGCCCCGGCACTTCCTCGCCGCGACGCGGGTACTGTACGCGCACCGTTTGCTCCAGGACCCCGGCTTCACGATCGAAGACGTGGCCATGCGACTCGGCTACGCGCAGACCAAGACGCTGCAGCTGCACGCCCGCACCTATCTCGGACTCACCGCCGGCGAGATGCGCCTGACGCTCGCCCCGGAGGAAGCGCTCGAGCGCGTCGTGCAGGGCTTCTTCCCCGGCCACCGGGCACAGGCCTCCGTGTCGTGAGCGAGCCACTCGCGACGGTACTGATCGTGGATGACGAAGCGCCGCTGCGCCGGGTGCTCGAGCGCGCGCTCCAGCGGCAAGGCTACCGGGTGATCGGCGCCGGCAGCGCCGAGACGGCGTACGAGCTGCTCGCTGCGGAGCAGCCGGACGCGGTGCTGCTCGACATCCGGCTGCCGACCATGTCTGGGCTCGCGCTGTTTCTCCTCCTCATCAACCGCTGGCCGGCGCTCACCGGGCGGATCGCCATCATGACCGGCGACGCGGATGCCGCCGAGGTCCGCGCCTGGCTCGAGCGCAACCCCTGCGCAGTGCTCCACAAGCCGTTCAACCTGCGGCAGATCTTCGACTGGCTCGACACTGTGGTGCAAGCCCGGCGCCGGGAGAGCGGCAACGGCTGAACCAGGTCTGTTCGCTTCCGTTGCGTACCCAGTCTTGCACCGATCGTTGCTCACCCGCTAACCTCATGCGTCGGGGGTGACTCAATGATCAGCTATGTGTTTCGCATGCTGGCGGGCAAGTCAGCGACGCAAAAGCGACTGAGGCAGCACTTTGGCGGGCGGCGTGTTGAGCAAATAGTGACAGCGGCTCGGACCTTTCCGCCGGCGTCCAGAGTTGATGTGCAGCTCGCGATTGACGATTTCTTCGAGAGCCGAGCAGACCCCATCCTGCTGGGCATTCATTTGCCGGTCGGCTTCGAGACACCGACCTTCGCTCACCTGTGGACGGGAGGACCGTTCCCGGTGGAGCTCGGTCCCCTGCAGCACGACGACGTCGACATCGGAGATCCGGCACCGGTACGTTGCCTGAAGAACGGGCTTTGGTTGGCGCGCGACCGCGAGCTGCCGTTTGCATTGCTCCTGAGTCAGGCGGTGCAGCATGGCGTCGGAAGCGGCGGCATCCATGTCGAACTGGCGGTGCCGGAAGGCGAACGGGGTCTCGAGTTCTCACAGGACTTCTTCCGCGACCTCGAGGGCCGCGTCAGTGCCGGACGGACCTACCGGGGCCGTGTGATCTCGCTCGAAAGCAGGCGGGAGTACTCCGGCCGGGGCGGAGCCGTGAAGGTGCACCGGCTGCACGTGGTTCGCCGGGAAGAAGTCATTCTGCCCGAGAAAACGCTGCGGCTGCTCGACCGCAACGTGGCCGGCTTCATCGGGGCGCGAGACTACATCAAGGGCCTCGGCCTCTCCGCCAAGAAGGGCCTGCTGTTCTACGGCCCGCCGGGCACTGGGAAGACGCACACGATTCACTACCTGGCTGCGCAATTGCCGGGCCACACGACGCTGCTGATCACCGCTGAGCAGGTCGGCTTGCTCGACGAGTATTTTCGGCTTGCCCGCTTTCTGCAACCGTCCACCGTAGTAGTCGAAGACGTCGACCTGATCGCTCGAGCCCGCGAGCACATGGGCAGCGCGTGCGAGGAAGTGCTCCTCAACAAGTTGCTCAATGAGATGGACGGGTTGCGCGAGGACGCCGACGTCATCTTCATTCTGACGACCAACCGGCCGGATAAACTCGAGCCGGCGCTGGCCGCGCGACCAGGTCGCATCGACCAGGCCATTGAATTCCCGCTTCCGGACGAGGCGGCGCGCGCCAAGCTGGTGAAGCTCTATGCCCGCGGCTTGGAGGTGTCTGACGAGCTCTTGGCGGTAATCGTCCGGCGCACGAAGGGCGCGAGCCCGGCCTTCATCAAGGAACTGATGCGGCGCGCCGCTCAATTCCAGTTCGAGGTCCGGGCAGACGGGAAGCTGCAGCCAGTCGCCGTCGACGCGGCTATCGAGGAGATGGTGTTCGTCGGCGGTACGCTGAACGTGAGATTGCTCGGGGGTTCGGGCACGGACTTGGGCGCTGCCGCCGAGGCCCCGCTCGATGGAGCATCGCTTTTTCAGCTGCGGTGACTAGGTTGTTGTTCTGGCCATTGCGCCGCGCGGGGCGTAGCGCAGTCCGGTAGCGCGTCTGGTTTGGGACCAGAAGGTCGCCGGTTCGAATCCGGCCGCCCCGATTGAACTTAGCGTTTGGCTTCCACAACTCTTGTAGTAACTCTTGGCCGCTCATCTGGCCTCCCGCAGTTCGGCCGGCTAGCGCTCGCTCGAGCGCGCCGCAAGTTCGACATTGCAAGGCCATGGTCCGGCTATGCAGCACGCGGTTGGCGTGGCTGAGGAACTAGACGTTATTGTGCGGTCGGGGCGCTGGCATTATCAGTTCTATGAGAGCGCAACCCGGAATCCACAATGGCTCGTCTGTTCTGGCTGATGGTCATGGCTGCCATCGGTGCCGCCCTAGTGCTTGGAGCCTCCTGGGCTGCCGCCTACACCGCCGTGGCCAACGTGCTCGGCGCTCCCCCACCCCAGATGGGCACGCAGTCCACTGCGTTGCTGTGGCAGGGCGCACCCGAGTTGCCCGGACACCCGCGCGTGTGGCGCTTTGCATTCGGACCCACCCGCATCCCCGGAGCTCCTACCGTGCGCATTTACGTCACGCCGCTCGGCCACCTGGTCGAAACGGAGCCGGCCGATCTCGAAGCGCGAGTGAAGGCGCTTCATCCGTACTGAGATACTGGCTCGTGTTGGGCGTGTGCCTTCGAAGGCAGAATGGCAGGCACCACGAGGCACCACGCCGCCCTAACTCTTCCTAACTGTTGCACGCTGACCATTCCCGGGAACCCGGGGCCGGCGTTCGCGGTTCTTCCTGTGCTACAGTCACAGGCGGTGAACCATGCCCACGAAGACTCGCCAGACCAAACGCCGTCTGCCGTGTCGCCATCGACCTCAGTACGAAACGGACTGGCTGGGTCGGACCTACGCCGGATGCCCGCTCTGCGGGCGCTGGAGGCTGCTGAAGACAACGCCCGCGCCGCCCGACTCGAGACGACTGGCGGCGTGACATAGAGCAGGGGCCGGGCGTACAGCGCCGGCCCCTGCGCGTCTGGCCTTGGCCTTGCCTATTCCCCGTACGGAATCCAGATGTTCTTCACCTGAGTCGCTTCCCTCAGAAATTCCCGCCCCTCACCCTCGCGGTTGTCCATCCAGTCCCGCGCCTCCCACTCCGCCCACGTCCGCTTCATGTTGCCGGCCGACGCGCGCTCCACCTCTGCGGCGGCGGCCCGATTCCCGAAGTACCACACGGCGTCCACATCGTCGTGCTCCGCGAGTACCTTCGCGAGCCCGTCCTTCGGACCGGTTACGATGTTGACGACGCCGTTAGGCAGGTCGGAGGCTTCGAGCACTGTGTAGAGCTCGGTAGCGGCGAGCGGGTGCGTTTCCGACGGGATCGCGATCACCGTGTTGCCGGTGGCGAGCGCCGGGGCGACGAGCGACACAAAGCCAAGCAACGGAGGCTGCTCGGGGCAGGCGATCCCCAGGACGCCAATCGGCTCGTTCATGGCGAGTGTCACGCCGCGGATCGGGACATGGTGCACGGCGCCGTCGTACTTGTCCGCCCACGCGGCATAGCTGAAGAGGCGGGCTAGGGAGGCATCCACCTCACGGCGGGCATCGTCGTGCCCGCGCCCTGTCATCGCCTCGATCTGACTGGCGAACTCCTCGGCCCGCACCGACAGATTCTCAGCGATGTAATAGAGGATCTGACCGCGGTTGTGACCGCTCACGTGCGCCCACGCCGCAGCGGCGTGTGCCGCCTCGACGGCGTCGCGGATGTCTTTGCGGTTCCCTTCGCCGACTTCACCGAGTGAGCGACCGCCGGCCCCGAAGATCTGGCGGGCGTAAGGCGCATCGGGTCGCACCTGCTTGCCCCCGATGAACATCTTATAGGTCCGGTCGATAGGCGGGATGGGGGATGCGGGATGCGGGATGCGCGGCGTCTTGCGAGGCTTCGCCGCCTTCGACGCATCCCGCATCCCGCTTCCCGCATCCCGGCTCGGCTTCAGGTACTCCCACATTCCCTCCCGCCCGCCTTCGCGCCCAAACCCGGACTCGCGGTAGCCGCCGAACCCCGACGCGGCGTCGAACAGATTGGTGCAGTTGATCCACACCACGCCCGCTTTGATCTTGGGGGCGACGTCGAGCGCGAGATTGATGTTCTCGGTCCACACGCTCGCCGCGAGCCCGTAGGGCGTGTTGTTGGCGAGCTCGACCGCCTCGGCCGGCGTCCGGAACGTCATCGTGACGAGCACCGGCCCGAAGATCTCGACCTGGGCGATCGTCGCGGCGGGCGCGACGCCCGTGAACAGAGTGGGCGGGTAGAAGTAGCCCTCGGTCGGACACGCCCACGATGGTTGCCACAGCGTGGCGCCTTCGGCGACACCGGTGTCCACCAGCTTGCGGATGCGCTCGAGCTGCACCGGGGCCACGATCGCGCCCATGTCGATCGCCTTGTCGAGCGGCGGCCCCACGCGCAGCTTCTCCATCCGCGCACGCAGCTTGGTGACCAGCCGCTCGGCGACCCCCTCGTGCACGAGCAGCCGCGACCCCGCGCAGCATACCTGCCCCTGGTTGAACCAGATCGCGTCCACCACACCTTCGACCACGCTGTCCAAATCCGCGTCGTCGAACACGACGAAGGGACTCTTGCCGCCGAGCTCGAGCGAAAGCTTCTTCCCCGAGCCCGCCGTGGCTTTGCGGATGACGCGTCCGACCGCGGTCGAGCCGGTGAACGCGATCTTGTCGATGTCCGCGTGGCGGACGAGCAGCTCGCCGGTGCGACCGTCGCCCGTCACCACGTTGAGCACGCCGGGTGGCAGCCCTGCGTGATGCGCGATCTCCGCAAGGCACAGTGCCGTGAGCGGCGTGAACTCGGCGGGCTTCAAGACGACCGTGTTCCCCGCGGCCAGCGCCGGTGCGACCTTCCACGCCACCATCAGGAGCGGGAAGTTCCACGGGATAATCTGGCCCACGACTCCGACGGGGGCGTGGCCCGGGAACTCCGCTTCGACGAGCTGGGCCCAGCCCGCGTGATGGTAGAAATGGCGGGCGACGAGCGGGATGTCCAAGTCGCGGGTCTCGCGGATCGATTTGCCGTTGTCGAGGCTCTCGAGCACTGCGAGCAGCCGGGCGTGCTTCTGTACCTCGCGCGCCAGGGCATACAGGTGACGGGCGCGAGCGTGGCCGGAGAGCGCGGCCCACGCGGGGAACGCCAGGCGCGCAGCTGCGACTGCAGCATCCGCGTCCGCCTCGCTCGCCTGCGTGACCCGGGCGAGCCGTGCGGTCGTGGCGGGGTTGAGCACGTCGAACAGCTCGCCGCTCTTGCCGTTGGTCCAGCCCCCGCCGATGAACAGGCCGAAGGTGCTGCCGTGCCGCGCGATCCACTCGAGCGCCTGCTTGTCGCTTTCAGGCGCGGGGCCGTAGGCCATCGTCTCGAAGATCTCGGAGACGGTCGTCATACCATCGGGTGGCGGTGCGCCGCTGAGTAGCGCCCGGTCACGAAGTGCTCGAGCTGGCGTTCGATGTCGGTGAGCAGACTCGAGGCGCCGAGGCGGAACAGCTCCGCCTTGAGCCAGCGGTCCCCCAGCTCCTCCTTCATCAGGACGAGCCACTGCAGCGCCGTCTTGGCGCTGCGGATGCCGCCCGCCGGCTTGAAGCCTACCGCGTAGCCGGTACGCTCGTGGTAATCGCGGATCATCCGGGTCATGACGACTCCTACTGGCAGAGTGGCGTTCACCGCCTCCTTGCCGGTGGAAGTCTTGATGAAATCCGCGCCCGCCATCATCGCCACCATGCTGGCCCGCGCCACGGTGACAAGCGTGGCCAGGTCGCCCGTGCCGAGGATGACTTTCATGTGGGCGGCGCCGCAGGCAGCGCGGAACGCGCGCACTTCGTCATAGAGCGCTTGCCAGTCGCCGGCGAGGGCGTGGGCCCGAGTGATCACCACGTCGATCTCCCGCGCTCCGGCCGCCACCGACGCGCCAATCTCTTCGATGCGCTGGGGCAGGGGATTGAGCCCCGCGGGGAATCCGGTTGAGACCGCCGCCACGGGGATACCCGATCCTTCGAGTGCCCGCACGGCGAGGGGCACGAACG
>Ga0134075_10000608_pt1 | contig 11177 bp, 13 predicted proteins | sample 15_taG_18_FD_119775 | JGI IMG/M metagenome (GOLD analysis project Ga0134075, IMG submission 119775) | Grasslands soil microbial communities from the Angelo Coastal Reserve, California, USA - 15_D_Rain_40cm_5_09212015 | ecosystem: Environmental > Terrestrial > Soil > Grasslands ... | reverse complement strand
TGCGCGCTGGTGCAAGCCTCCCGGGCCGCAGTCAGGGCCTGAACCACCACGGCGCCGGCCTCCGGCTCCAGCCGGGCGCGGATGATCACCATCTCGTCGCCAAGCCGGTCGAGCTCGGCCGCCGGACCGGCGATCGGTTGAATCATCGGCGCGAGGCTGACATCGAGCGGAATGTTCATCGGCGCGCCTCCTTCTGCTGCGCCGACTCTAACCCCCGATTTTCGACCGTCCTCGGCGGCTCCAGGACACGCGATCGGGTTGCGATCCGTGTGGGGTTGCGAGGAGGTCACGCCGCGATGATCGCCGAGTCACCGCGGCGCGCTGGCGCGGGACTTTGCGGCCGCCGCCCGCGGCTGCGCGTCGCCGAGCGTGAAACGTGTCAGGCGAAATTTGTCCGGACCGGGAACATAGGTAACAGATTTAACCGACGACAGGTCCGGGCCGACGACACAGGTCATAGATCAGGCCGGGGACATGGGTAACAGAGTGCGACACCGCACGAGCCGGCGCGCGCCCGCCGGTGGTTTAGACTGGCCTCGTGACCGACGAGCCCCTCCGCGTGCTGGCGCCCGGCACCATCCGCTTCTGCCCGCTCTGCGCCGGCGCGCTGCGCCGCGCGCCCGTGCCCCCGGATCAGCGTGAGCAGGCGGTGTGCGCCGCGTGCGGCTTCGTCTTCTATCTCAATCCCAAGGTCGTCGCCGGCACCATTCCCGAGCAGGACGGCCGGATCCTCTTGACCCGCCGCTCCATCAACCCGGGCCGCGGGCTGTGGACGTTTCCTGGTGGCTTCGTGGATTTCGGCGAGAGCGTGACCGATGCCGCCATGCGCGAGACGTTCGAGGAGACCGGGCTCAAGGTCGAGCTGACCGGCTTGCACAACGTGTATTCCTACCCGGGCGCGCCGGTGATCATCGTCTATCGTGCGAGCGTGGTGGGTGGCACGCTCACGACGTGCGCGGAGAACGACCTGCTCGAGTGGGTGACGGCCGCGCAGATTCCCTGGGAGACGCTGGCGTTTCCGTCGACGCGCGACGCGCTGCGCGAGTGGGTGGCGGGGCGCGGGCAGATGCCGGGCGGCTAGCGCCTCACACGCGCGAGGGCAGGGCGACGGTCGCCCGCCCGGTCACGACCTTCTCGCCCCGCTGGTTCTCAGCCCACACGTCGAGCTCGACGAGGTGCACGTCCTCCTTCGAGGACTTGCTCACCACCCGGCCGTGGCAGGTCACGACGTCCTTGAGCCTCACGAGCGCGGCGAAGCGGACGCCGAGCTTTCGCACGCGGCCGGCGCCGGCCCAGTCGGTGAGCGCCTGTGCGACGAAACCCATCGAGAGCATGCCGTGGGCGAACACGCCGCCCATGCCCGCGGCCTTCGCGAACTCGTCGTCCTGGTGGATGGGATTGAAGTCGCCGGAGGCGCCGGCGTAACGCGTGAGCTGGATCTGCTGGATGGGACCCTTGACGAGCGCCGGCAGCGCGTCGCCGACGTTGACGTCCTCGGCGTAGACCTTCGCGTACCTCACAGCCGCACCACCGTCACCGCGCGCATCGTGCCCACGATCTCGTCGGCGCCGTCCGTGACGGTCGTCTCGCGCACGACGAAGGCCATCGGTCCGCTCTTGCCGGCCTTCTCGTAGATGTCCACGACCTTCGCGCGGCAGAGGTACGTCCGGCCCGGCTGCAGCGGGCGGTGGATCTCGAACTCCTGCTCGCCGTGGAGCACGCGCGAGATGTCGGTGCCCAGCTCGCGGAGCAGCGCGCTGGTGTCGGCGCTCTCGTCGCGGAACGTCGTGGCGAACGTCGGGGGCGCGATGATATCGCCCCACTCGGAGGCGGCGCCCACGCGATCGTCCAGATAGAACGGGCTCGGGTCGCCGATGGCGCGGGCGAACTCCTTGATCTTGCCGCGCTCGACGGTGACGGCATAGGGCGGGAACTCCTTGCCGATCACGGCCCGGTTGAGCTGGGTCGGCATCAGGCCTGGCCCTTCTTCAGCGTGCGCTCGAGGAATTTCTCGAGACTCGGGATGACGAAGCGCTCGTGCCGCCCTTCGGCGATCTTGTCCTTCGCGTCCCACGCCTCCACGGAGAAGAGGAAGCGGCGGCCGTCGGTCTCGAGCAGCGTCGCCTTCGCGCGCGCCGTCATGCCGACCGGCGTGGCCGCGAGGTGGCGCATCTCCACCATCGTGCCGACGGTGGTGGCGCCGGGCGGCAGCGTCGGCTTGATCATCGCGCCGCACACGTCCTCGAGCATGCCGATGAGCCACGGCGTGGCGAACACTTTCACGCCGCGGTTGCCCATCGCGTCGGCGGTCTTGTCGGGCGTGACCGTCCAGGTGATCTCGTTCGTCGCACCGGGCTTCAGGTCCATGGCGTGCCATCATATCAGCCGTGACCCGCTGGATCGCGGCGGCCGGCGCCGGCGTCATCTCACTCGACTCGATCATCAACGTCGCGTTTCCCGCCATGGCCGCCGCGTTCGCCGAGCCGCCGGAGCGTGTGCGCTGGGTGATCGTCTGCTATGTCTTCACCTACTCGGTGACCGCGTTCTGGGGCGGCGCGCTGGCCGACCGCGTCGGCCACGCGCGGGTGTTCCGCGCCGGGCTGGCGCTGACGGCGCTCGCCCTCGCGCTGGGCGCGCTGGCGCCGACGTTTCCGCTCCTGCTCACGGCGCGCGTGCTGCAGGGATTCGCGGGCGGCCTCGTCTACGGCACGGCACCGGGCATCGTCACGCTCGCCGCGGCGCCCGACGCGCGGGGCCGCGCGCTCGGGTTCCTCAACGCCGGGATCGGCGTGGGATTCACCATCGGCCCGCTCGTGGCCGGCGTCCTCGTCGCGCACCTCGGCTGGCGCTCCACGTTCTACGTGCGCGTGCCGATCGCGCTGGGCGTGTTCGGCTGGGCGCTCGTCGGGCTACCGGCGGCGCGCGGCGTCGCCACGCGACTCGTGGCCGCCGCCGACGTCCTGCGTCGCGCCGTGCTGGCGCCGGGTGCGCTGGCGTTCGTCGCCAACGCGTCGATCTTCTCCGTGTGGCTGCTCGCGCCGTTCTATCTGGTGCTCGTGCGCGGGCTCGACGCGGCCACGGCGGGGCTGCTGTTCACGCTGACGCCGCTCGGCACGGCGGCCGCGGCGTCCCTCGCGGGGCTGGCCGCCGACCGGCTCGGCGCGCGCGCGCCGATGGTCGGCGGCCTCGTGCTCCAGGCGCTCGGCCTTCTGCTGCTGAGCCGCGCCGATGCCACGACGAGCACGGTGAGCATCGCCGCCGCGCTCTTCGCCGCCGGCTTCGGCCTGGGCGTCTTCCAGGTGCCGAACATGGCGCTGATCATGGGCGCGTTCGGCGGCGCGCAGCAGGGTGTGGCCGGCGGCTTCGCCTTCCTGGCGCGGACGCTCGGCGTGGTCAGCGGCGTGCTCGTGCTCGCCGGGCTGTTCGCGGCGCGCCGCGAGATCGTGGGGCTTGCAGCCGCGTTCGGTGAAGCGTTCCTGACCGCGGCGCTCGCGGTCGCGCTCGCGGCGGTCGCCGCGGCGCTGGCGCGCTATACTGCAGCCCTATGAAGCTCTGGAGCCCGTTCTCCGGCGGCCAGGCGAAGGTCGGACGGCTCGCGCCGCGCAAGCCGAGCCTCGCCGGCCTCACCATCGGCGTCCTCGACAATGGGAAGCCCAACGCGGGCGTGCTGCTGCATCGCGTGGCGGAGCTGCTCGCCGCGCGCACCGGCGCGGCCGGCGTGCGCGGCTGGAGCAAGCCCAGCGCGGCGCGGCCCGCGGAGATCCTCGACGACATCGCGAAGGACGCCCACGTCGTGCTGACCGGGAGCGCTGACTGAGGGTCGTGCACGTCGTGGAGTATCCACGACGCGGCGCAGCTGGAAGGGCGGGGCGTGCCCGCCGTCGTGCTCGGCACCGATGCGTTTCTCTCGCTGGCGAAGGCCACCTCCGCCAAGCACGGGCTGCCCCACATGCCGGTGGCGCTCGTGCCGCATCCGCTCGGCGGCATCGCGGCCGAGACGGCGCGCGCGAAGGCCGACGCGATCCTCGATGAGGTTCTGCGCGGCCTGACGACCGCTCCCGCCACGCCCGCGGCCACGGCCGCCGCCGGCCCGACGCTGGTGGAGGCGCCCGACGACCTCGACGGGCTCCAGGGATGGGCGATGGAGCACGAGTGGTCGGACGGGCTGCCGGTGCTGCCGCCGACCGAAGCGCGCGTGGCGAAGATCCTCGGCCGGCGCGCGGGCGACGAGCTGGTCGCGACGCTGATGCCGCTCGACGGCCGCGCGACGCTGCACGCGATCGCGGTCAACGCCGCGCTCGCGGGCGCGGGCCCGGAGCACCTGCCGGTGATCGTCGCCGCCCTCCGCGCGGTGGCGAAGCCCGAGTTCAACCTGAACGCGATCCAGTGCACGACGCATCCGTGCACGCCGCTGGTGATCGTCAACGGCCCGATCGCCACGCGGCTCGGCGTGGCCGGCGGACCCAACGCGCTCGGCAACGGCCATCGCGCCAACGCGGTGATCGGCCGTGCCGTGCGCCTGGTGCTGCAGAACGTCGGCGGCGCGCGGCCGGGCAGGGAGGATCGCGCGACGCTCGGGCACCCGGGGAAGTTCACGTATTGTCTGGCCGAGAACGAGGCGCAGTCGCCGTGGGAGCCGCTTTCCGTCGAGCGTGGCTTCGGCCGGGACGAGAGCACGGTGACCGTCTGCGGCTCCGAGGGCCCGCACAACGTCAACGACCACGGCTCGACCACCGGCGAGACGCTGATGGCCGCGATCGCCGGCACGGCGGCGACCACCGGCAGCAACAACATCTATCTCGCGGGCGACCCGCTCGTCATCCTCGGTCCCGAGCACGCGCAGACCATCGCGTCGTCCGGCTGGTCGAAGGCCGAGTTCAAGCGACGCTTCTGGGACGCGGCGCGCGTGCCGCTCCGCAAGTTCTCCGCCGCCAACATCGAGCGCTTCAGGCTAACGCACCCCGAGCGCTTCCAGGGCGCGGGCGCCGACACGCTGCTGCCGTTCGCCGGGAAGCCCGAGGACGTGATGGTCATCGTCGCGGGCGGACCGGGCAAGCACTCGGCCATCGTGCCGACGTTCGGCGCGACGCGCTCGGTGACGGAGCGGATCGAGCGCTGAGCGGGGCGCGCGGTTGCGGCGCCGCGGGCGCCGGTGGTAGCGTGACGTCGCCTGCTTGGGCAGGCATCCAGGAGGTCGTCATGCCGGGCACGCTCACGTCCAAGCGCTTCAGGGTCGATGACATGGCCGCCGCCGTGGACTTCTGCTTCGAGCGGGGCTGGACCGACGGACTGCCGGTCGTCCCGCCCACCGAATCGGCGGTGCGTGCCATGCTGGACGCGGCCCGGCTGGCTCCCGACGCCAAGCTCGCCTACATCCGCGATCGGTTCGTGACCGTCACGGCCGAGAAGGTCGCGATCAACGCGGTGATGGCGGGCTGCAAGCCGGAATACATGCCGGTCGTGGTGGCCGCGGTCGAGGGCATCGGCGACGAGCGCTGGGGCTATCACGGACCCGGCACGTCGACGGGCGGCGCGGCCGTGCTCATGATCGTCAACGGGCCGATCGCGCGCGAGCTCGACATCAACGCGGGCGACAACCTCTTCGGTCCCGGCTGGCGCGCGAATCTCACGATCGGGCGCGCGGTGCGGCTCGTGATGCGCAACGTGTGCGGCTCGATGCCCGGCCTGCTCGACCGCGGCACCGTCGGCCATCCCGGCAAGCTCTCGTACGTGATCGCGGAGAAGGAAGCGGAGAGCCCGTGGACGCCGCTGCACGTCGAGCGCGGCTTTCGCCCCGAGCAGTCGACCGTCACCGTGATGGCGGCGGAGGGCCCGCACCAGTTCTACAACCAGCTGTCGAGCACGGCCGAGGGCGTCCTCACCACGCTGGCGGACAGCATGCGCATCTCCGGCAACGTGATGGGGCAGCCGCACTATTGCCTCGTGCTGGCGGGCGAGCACATGAAGACGATCGCCGCCGACGGGTGGGACAAGAAGCGGATCCGGCAGTTCGTCTGGGAGCACACGCAGAATTCGCACGCGCACCTCAAGCGGACCCATCGCATGTCGGGCGCGCTCGAACCGGGCGACGAGACGAAGATGCGGCCGCTCGCGGCCGCGCCCGACGACATCCTCGTCGTCGCCGCCGGCGGGCGCGCGGGCGCGTTCTCGTGCTTCATCCCGGGCTGGTCGAGCGCGAAGTCGTCTGCAGCGCTGACAAAGGAAGTGCGACGCGGCAGCCCCGTCGAGGGGCGACGCTAGCCTGTGAAGGGAGATCAAGCGATGAGCATCGAGATCCTGGATCCCACCACCCCCGCGTCGCCGCGGCCGATCGAGTACTCGCCGCGGCCGGGCTCGCTCGCGGGCAAGCGCGTGGCCCTGATCGAGAACACGAAGTTCAACTCCGACAAGCTGCTGGAGCGGATCGGCAACATCCTCAAGGCCGAGCACGGCGTGGCCGAGTGGACGATGTACCGCAAGCACAACGCCAGCGTGCCGGCGCACGAGGAGATCATCGCGGCGATCAAGACGTCGGCGGACGTCGTGGTCGCCGGGATCGGAGACTGAGGGTCCTGCTCGTCGGGCAGTGTGCTCGACGGCATTCTGTTGGAGCATCACGGCGTCCCCTCGGCCTCGATCGTGACGGACGTGTTCGAAAAGACCGGGCGGGCGATGGCCGAGCAGTGGGGGCTCACGTCCTACAAGTTCCTGGCGATGCCCCACCCGATCGCCAACCTCACCGACGCGGAGCTGGACCGACGCGCACGCGAGATCGTGCCGCAAATCGTGAAGCTGCTGCTGAGCGGACAGGAGTAGCGTTCCGCCCGGCGTGGTGGCTGCGTAACCGCCACGCGCAGACCGTGTGGGGCCCGTTCACGCGCCGGGACGGCGTGCCGTCCCGGCGCGAGCGGGTCGTCACGGCCGACGGTGACTTCGTCGACCTCGACTGGCTCGACGCGCGCTCGGCGCCCGGCGCGCCGCTGCTCCTGGTGCTCCACGGCCTCGAGGGCTCCTGCCACTCGCACTACGTCCGCGGCCTGCTGACGCTCGCGCGCGCGGCGGGCTGGCGCGCCGTCGCGCTGAACTTCCGGTCGTGCAGCGGCGAGCCCAACTGGCTGCCGCGCTTTTATCACTGCGGCGACACCGACGACCTCGACGCCGTCGTCCGCCTGCTCGCCAAACGCGAGCCGCTGGCCGGCATCGGCGCCGTCGGCGTCTCGCTGGGCGGCAACGTGCTGCTCAAGTGGCTCGGCGAGCACGGCGACGCCGCGCCCGAGCAGGTCGCGGCCGCCGTCGCCATCTCGACGCCGTACGACCTCGAGCGCTGCGCGCGCGTGCTCGACCGCGGCCTCGCGAAGGTGACGTACACGGCGTCGTTCATGCGCTCGTTCAAGCAGAAGGTTCGTGACAAGGCGCGCGCCTTTCCCGGCTTCGTCGACGTGGCGGCCGTCATGCGCGCGCGCACCTTCGCCGCCTACGACCGCGTCGTCACCGCGCCCCTGCACGGCTTCGCGGACGAGGTCGATTACTGGCGCCGCTCGTCCTGCCGTCCGTACCTCGCGCGCGTGCGGCGGCCCACGCTGCTCATCAGCGCGCTCGACGACCCGTTCGTACCGCCCGACGCGCTGCCGGGGCCCGCCGAGCTGTCGCCGAGCGTGGTCGCCGAGTTCACCCCGCGCGGCGGCCACGTCGGTTTCTGGGAGGGGCCGCCGTGGCGCCCGCGCGCGTGGGCCGAGCGGCGCGCCATCCAGTTCCTGTCGTCGGTGTTCGCCGGCGACGTCTGCTAGCATGCCGGGGATGCCGAACGACGCGTACGGCCTGCCCGTGTCCACCGGCGATCCCGAGGCGCTCACCCTCTACGACCGCGCGGTCCGCGCGCTGCAGGCGTGGCAGGCCGACGCGTTGCCGCTGTTCCGCGCGGCGGTCGAGCGCGATCCCGGCCTGGCGCTCGCGCACGCCGGCGCCGCCGTCTGTCTCTTTCTCGAGGAGCGATTCCCGGAGACCAAGGCGGCGACGGAGGCGGCGCGCGCCGCGGTGGCGGGCCAGAGCGAGCGCGAGCGCAGTCACGTGGCCGCGCTGACCGCGTGGACGTCGGGGCAGGTCCTGCCCGCGGAGACGCTGATGCGCGAGCACCTGGCGACGTGGCCGCGCGACGCCATGGTGCTGCAACGGCTGTACTACGTCTACTTCTGGCTGGGACGATTCCCGGACATGCTCGCGCTCACGGAGTCGATGAAGGCGAACTATCCGGGCTCGTCGTTCGTCCTGGGTCTGCACGCATTCGCGCTGGAGGAGGGCGGTCGGTGCGCGGAGGCGATGCGCACCGCCGAAGCGGCGCTGCGGCTCGAGCCGAACGACCCGTGGTCGGTGCACGCGCTGGCGCACGCGCTCTACGAGTCGGAGTCGTACGACGCGGGCGTGACGAAGCTGCCGGTCGCCATCCACCCGTGCCGCGGCGTGAACTGGTTCCGCAACCATCTGCTGTGGCACCTGGCGCTGCTGCACTTCGCGCGGGGCGAGTACGCGCGCGCGGCCCGGATCGGCCGCGCCGCGTTCGAGCGCGCGCCGTCGTCCATCGCCGGCGAGCTGCACGACTCGATCTCGCTGCTCTGGCGGCTCGACCTGGTGGGCGAGCCCGTCGGCGCGCGGTGGGAGCCGTTCACCGCGATCGCGCGCCAGCGCGTCAACCGCCTGGGGCTGCTGTTCCACGCCGCGCACGTCGCGATGGCGCTCGCGGGCGGCGGCGACTGGGCGACGGCCAAGACGCACCTCGAGACGGTGCGGGCGCGGGCTCCGAAAGATCCGACGGGCTTGATGGGCGACGTGCTCGCGCCGCTCATCGAAGGCCTGCACGCCTTCGCGCAGGGCGAGTACGCGACCACGGTCGCGAAGATCGAGCCGCTGCGCCCGCGCATCGTCGAGCTCGGTGGCAGCCGCGCGCAGCGCGACGTCTTCCACGACACGCTGTTCGAGGCCTGCTTCCGCGGCGGCGACGTCGAGCGCGCCGGCCGCTATCTGGCCGAGCGGCTCGCGCGGCGTCGCGATCATCCGTGGCTGACCCGCGTCGCGTAGCGTGAGCGTCGTCCGACGGCTTGCCGTCTGGGCTCTCGTCGTCTGCGCGCTCGCCGGCTGCGCGGCGCCGGACGCCCGCCCGCGTGCCACGAGGCCGGCGGACGCCGTCGAGATCACCCTGCTGCAGATCAACGACGCGTACGTCCTCGAGCCCGTCGACGGCGGCCGGCGCGGCGGCATGGCGCGGCTGGCGACGCAGGTCAAGCGCATTCGCGGCGCGCACCCCAACGTGATCTTCGCGCACGCGGGCGACATGCTGTCGCCGTCGCCGATGTCCACCGTGCTGCGCGGCGCGCACATGATCGCGGTCCTCAACGCGCTCGGCCTCGACGTGGCCACGTTCGGCAACCACGAGTTCGACTTCGGCCCCCAGGTGCTTCGCGCGCGCATATCGGAGTCGCGCTTCGCGTGGCTCTCGGCCAACGTGGCCGAGCGCGGAGAGCACCGGCCGTTCGGCGGCGCCGCGCGTGAGCGGCTGCTGGAGCGCGGCGGCCACCGCCTCGGTCTCTTCGGCCTGACGACGGCGGACACGGCGTCCACGTCGGCGGGCGGCGCGGACGTCGACTTCGCCGATCCCGAGGCCGCCGGCAAGGCCGTCGCCGCCGACCTGCGTGGTCGCGGCGCACAGCTCGTCGTCGCCGTCACCCATCAGCACATGCGCGCCGATCGGGCGCTGGCGGCCGCCGCCGACGTCGACGTCATCCTCGGCGGCCACGAGCACGAGCCGCTCGTCGCGGAGGAGGGCAAGGCGCTCATCACCAAGGCCGGGTCCGACGCGCGCTACCTCGTCGAGGTCGAGGTCTGGCTGCGCCCGGACGGCGCGCTCGTCGAGCGGTCGTGGACGTTCCACGAGATCAGCGCGCGGCTGCCGGAGGATCCCGAGGTCGCCGCGGTCGTTCGCGACTACGAGACTCGGCTGGGCCGAGAGCTCGCCATCGAGATCGGCCGCACGACCGTGCCGCTCGAGGCGCGGCGCGCCCCGCTGCGCACGGAGGAGACGAACCTCGGCGATTTCATCGCCGACGCGATGCGCGCGCGGCTTCACACCGACGTCGCGCTCGTCAACGGCGGCGGCATGCGCACCGACCGGATCATCCCCGCCGGCGTGCTGACCCGGCGCGACGTGCTCGGGCTGCTGCCGTTCACCAACGTCGTGATGAAGCTCGCGGTGTCGGGCGCGCGGCTGCGCGAGGCGCTCGAGCAGGGGCTGAGCCGGCTCGAGCGCGAGGGCGGCGGCTTCCTGCAGGTCGCCGGACTGCGGCTGGCGTACGATCCGCGGCTGCCGGCGGGCCGCCGGGTGCTCGGGGTCGAGGTCGGCGGGGCGCCGCTCGACCCCGCCAGGACCTACACGGCGGCCGTGGTCGACTGGATCGCGCGCGGCGGCGACGGCGTCACCGCGCTGCGCGACGGCCGCGTGCTCGTGGACGCGGTCAGCGGCCCGCAGCTGTCCGACATCGTGCTCGAGGCCATCACCGCGCGCGGCACGATCGCGCCGGCCGTGGACGGCCGGCTGCGCGACGCCACGCGCTGACTTCTCACACGTCGAAGGAGGATTCCATGGCCATGCTGGGCGACATCGTCGAGCTGTCGGTGGTCGTGCGCGATCTGGACGCGGCGGCGGCGCGCTTCACGCAGCTGTTCGGGTTGTCCGTGCACCGGCGCGACGGCTCGGAGCGCTTCGGCTTCAGGAACGCCATCCTGCCGATGGGCATCGGTCACATCGAACTGCTGCAGCCGACCGATCCCGACAAGGCCGTCGGCCGGTTTCTGGCCAAGCGCGGCGAGGGCGTCTATCTCGTCGGCTTCGAGTGCGCCGACGTGGCGGGCTCCGTCGCGAAGCTGCGCGCTGCCGGCGTGCAGGTCGACAGCCCGCGCCCGGACCTCGCCTGGGTGCACCCGCGCGCGACGCACGGGCTCTTCGTCGAGCTGCGCCACCGCGAGCGGTACGAGTAGCCGGCCTGCCTTGCGCTGTTCGAGCGCCGGCGTGGCCGGCGCAACCGGTTCCTGGGGGAGGTATCGGAGGGGGCCGGCGAGGCCCCCTCCGACGAATCGCCCGGGTGCACCCGCGCGCGACGCACGGGCTCTTCGTCGAGCTGCGCCACCGC
>Ga0134075_10000600_pt1 | contig 11222 bp, 11 predicted proteins | sample 15_taG_18_FD_119775 | JGI IMG/M metagenome (GOLD analysis project Ga0134075, IMG submission 119775) | Grasslands soil microbial communities from the Angelo Coastal Reserve, California, USA - 15_D_Rain_40cm_5_09212015 | ecosystem: Environmental > Terrestrial > Soil > Grasslands ... | reverse complement strand
GGCTGTCGATCACGCGCTTGCTGCCGTACGTGCGGTGCAGATCCTCGGTCACGCGGAACACGCCGCCGTCGACGCCGACGTCCTCGCCGATGACCAGCACGTCGGGATCGCGCTGCATCTCCTGCATCAGCGCGAGGTTCAGCGCCTTGACCAGGTTCAGCTTGGCCATCAGCGCCGTCCGCTCCGCTGCCCGCGCATGGGCGGCGACGGCTCGTGCTTCTCGCGCCGGCCCGGCTCGCCGCTGCGCAGCGTCTCGGCCAGCGTCTCGCGCTGGGCCTTCAGCTCCGGCGGCAGCTCGGCGTAGACGTGGTCGAACATCACCAGCGGATCGGCGGGCGCCGTCGCCTCGAATCGCGCGATGGCGGCGGCGATCTCCTCGTCGACCTGGGCCTCCAGCCCGTCCTCGAGCAGCCGCTTCTTCTTGAGATAGGCCGCGAAGCGCGTGAGCGGGTCCTTGCGCTCCCACTCCGCGACCTCCTCGGCCGTGCGGTACTTCGTCGGATCGTCGGCCGTCGTGTGGACGCCGAGGCGATAGGTGACGCACTCGATCAGCGTGGGGCCCTCGCCGGCGCGCGCCCGCGCGACGGCCTCGCGGCTGGCCGCGTAGACCGCGAGCACGTCGTTGCCGTCCACCTGGATGCCGGGCAGGCCGTAGCCGAGCGCCTTCTGCGCGATCGTCTTGGAGTTGGTCTGCTTCTTGAGCGGGACCGAGATCGCCCACTGGTTGTTCTGACACACGAAGACCACCGGCACGTGCCACACGCCGGCGAAGTTCAGCGCCTCGTGAAAATCGCCTTCGGACGTGGCGCCGTCGCCGAAGTACGCCATCACGACGACGTCGTCGTCGCGGTACTGGGCGGCGTAGGCGAGCCCGACGGCGTGGGGCAGCTGCGTGGAGACGGGGATCGTGATCGGCAGGTCGCGCTGGTCAGGAGCAGGTTGGCCACCCTCCAGGTGGCCGGAGAAGAACAGCAGCAGCTTCTCGATCGGCCAGCCGCGCCAGATCATCGCCGCGGTCTCCCGGAAGGAGGGCACCATCCAATCGCTCGGACGGAGCACGGCGACGCTGGCGAGCTGGGACGCCTCCTGGCCCTTGATGGGCGCGAACGTCCCGATGCGGCCCTGACGCTGCAGGCGGACCATTCGCTCGTCGAGCCGACGCGCGAGCAGCATCGCGCGATAGAGGCGCTTGAGCTCGGCGGCCGGCAGGCCGGGATCGAGCGTGCTGTCGAGGTTACCTTCGGCGTCGAGGACCGACAGATAGTCGACCGTGAACCGTGGCTCCAGCGGGGTTCTCGGCATTCAAGCCCTCCGCGCTGGCCTCATTGTACCTTGTGGCCTCGCGCGGGCCGAACCTCTGGCGCGCTACTTGCGGCCGCCCGAGGCGCGCTTGGCGACGGCCTTCGCGGCCACCTTGGGGGCCGCGCCGGCCGCGGCCTTGCTCGGCGGCTTCTTCGCGGTGGCCGCCTCGGCGGGCAAGCCCTTGCGGGCGAGGCTGGCCTTGAGCGCCTCCATCAGATCGATCACGTGCGGGCGCTCGGCCGGCGCGGGCGCGGGGGTGATCTCGCGCCCCTCGATCTTGCGCTCGAGCATCTCCATCACGCGGCCGCGATACTCGTCCTTGTACTGCTCGGGCTTGAACTCGCCGCGGGCGAGGCCGCGGATGAGCTGCAGGGCCAGGTCCAGCTCGCCCTCGCGGACGTTCGCCGATCGCCCCTTGTCCACGTCCGCGAACGAGCGCACCTCGTCGGCGAAGAACATCGTGTGCAGGAGCAGCCCGTCCTGCGCGGGCCGGATGAGCACGAGGCTCTCCTTGCCGCGCATGACGAACTTCGCGACGGCGACCTGCTCGGCCTGGGCCATCGCGTCGGCCAGCAGGCGGTACGGCTTCTCGCCGCCCTTGTCGGCGCCGAGGTAGTACGCCTTCTCGAAATAGACCGGGTCCACCTGCGCGAGCGGCACGAACTCGAGGATGTCGATCATCTTCGACGCCTCGCCCTCGAGCGCCTTGAGCTCCTCGTCGGTGACGCGCACGTACTGGTCTTTCGCGAACTCGTAGCCCTTCACGAGCCCGCTGCGCTCGACGACCTCGTTGTCCACCGGGCAGAAGGTCTGCTGCTTGATGCGCGAGCCGCACTTGGCGTGCAGCAGGTTGAACGAGATGTTGCCGGGTGCGGTCGCCGTGTAGAGCTTGATCGGGATCGACACGAGGCCGAACGAGATGGTTCCCGAGCCGAGGGCATGCGGTGGCATGTCGTTGGAAACGATAGCACGCGCGTCGCGCTCACGCCGCACGCCCTGCGCTATCCAAGGGATTGCGGTCGTCGCGGGTCGCCGCCGCCGCCGGCTGAGGCATTCACGCTATCATCCACGGGGTGTTCACCGGCGGCTCGTGCGGCCGCGCGCTCGTCGTCGTCCTGTCCGTCCTCCTCGCCGGGTGCGCCGAGCGGCCGGACGGCGCGGGCCCCGTCACGCTCGTCTTCAAGCACGCCAAGATCCTCGGCCCCTCCGATCCCGTTCCCGCGCTGCTGCGCGAGTTCGAGCGGCGACACCCCGGGGTGCGCGTGCAGGCGGAGTCGCTCTCGTGGAACTCCGACGACCAGCACCAGTTCTTCGTCATCAACCTCGAGGGCCGCGGCGCGGCCTTCGACGTGATGATGCTCGACGTCGTCTGGGTCGCCGAGTTCGCGCGCGCCGGCTGGCTGCTCGACCTCTCGCGCTGGGTGCCCCGCACCGAGCTCGAGCCGCACTTTCCGTCCACCATCGAGCCCGCGACCTGGAACGGCGGCGTGTGGGCGATGCCGTGGCTGATGAACGTCGGCGTCCTCTATTACCGCACCGACCTGCTCGCGAAGTACGGGCTGCAGCCGCCGCGGACGTGGGAGGCGCTCGTCGACCAGGTGGTGCGTGTGCGCGCCGCCGAGCGTGATCCGCGGCTGGACGGCGTGCTCTGGCAGGGCCGGCAGTACGAGGGGCTGACCGTCAACGCGCTGGAGGCGATCTGGGCCAACGGCGCGCGCGTGTTCGGCGCCGACGGCGCCGTCTTTCCCGAGGAAGAGCGGGCGGCGGGCGGGCTGGCGTTCCTGCGCGCGCTGATCGTCGCCGGCGTGAGCCCGTCGTGGGTGACGGCGGCCGACGAGGAGCTGAGCCGGCGTCACTTCGGCGACGGCCGCGCGATCTTTCTCCGCAACTGGCCCTACGCGATGGACCTCTTCCAGGCCGCGGGCTCGCCGGTACGCGGTCGCGTCGGCATCGCGCCGCTGCCCGGCCGCGTCGGCGGCGCGGCGAGCGCCGCCTCGAGCGGCGGCGCGCACCTCGGGGTCAACCGGCGCACGCGCCACCCCGAGCTGGCGGCCGCCCTGGTGCGCTTCCTCGCGTCAGCCGAAGCGCAGAAGGCGATGAGCGTCGGCGGCGCGCTGAACCCGACACGCATGGCGCTCTACCACGATCGCGACGTCGTGCGCGCGCATCCCGACTTTCCCGTGGTGCACGACCTGATGCTGCGGGCGCGGCCGCGCCCGGTGACGCCGGCCTACCTGATGCTGTCGACCACGCTGCAGCCCGAGTTCTCCGCCGCCCTGGTCGGCGTGAAGCCGCCGCGGCAGGCCATCGAGCACGCGCGGCGGCGCCTGGCCTATCTGCTGGAGGGCCTGCGATGACGGCGCGCCGGCTCGATGACGCGCGGGTGGGACGCCTGCTGCTCGCGCCGGCGCTGGTCGCCCTCGCCGTGCTCGCCGCGTGGCCGGGACTCTGGGTGCTGTGGCTCTCGCTGCAGCGGCGGATCCCCGTGTTCGGCATCGAGCGCTTCGTCGGTCCGGCGCACTACGTGTTCCTCGCCGCCGATCCGCGCTTCTGGAACGCGCTGCAGGTGACGCTGATCTTCACCTTCGTCTCGGTGGCGCTCGAGTTCCTGCTCGGGCTCGGCGTCGCGCTCGCGCTCCAGGGTCAGCGCCGCGGCCGGCGGCTCGCCGTCGCGCTCCTGCTGCTGCCGTGGGCGCTGCCGTCGGTCGTCACCGGGCGCATGTTCGAGTGGCTCTATCACCCGTCGGCGGGGCTGCTGAACGTCGTCCTCGGCGGCGAGGCGATCAACTGGCTCGGCGAGCCGGCGCTCGCCCTGCCCGCGCTGATCGTGGCCGACGTGTGGCGCACGATGCCGTTCGTCGCTCTGCTCTGCTACGCGCGCGTGCTCACCATCCCGTCCGAGATCTACGAGGCGGCGCGCGTCGACGGCGCCGGTGCTCTGGCCACCGTGCGCGACGTGACGCTGCCGCTGCTGCGCCGCGTGCTCCTCATCGCGCTGCTGTTCCGCACGCTGGACGCGCTGCGCGCCTTCGACCTGATGTTCGTGCTCACCGGCGGCGGTCCCGCCAACACGACCGAGACGCTGACCGTGTACGCGTACCGCAGCCTCTTCCAGACGCTGCAGCTCGGCTTCGGCGCCGCCATCGGCGTCGTCGTCGGGGCGCTCGTGATGTTCGTCGCGTGGGGATACCTGCGCGCGATGGCCCACGAGGAGGAGGCCGCCGCGTGAGCGGCCGTGGCGCCGTGCGCGACGCCGTCGTCCTCGCGGCCCTGGCGCTCTGGGCCGTGCCGTTCTTCTGGCAGGCGCTCACGTCGGTCAAGCCCGACACCGCGCTGCCGGCCGTCGAGCGGCTGCTGGCGGCGCCCCCGACGCTCGACCACTACCGCGCGGTCATCCAGCGCAGCGTCATGCCGGCCGCGCTGGCCAACAGCCTCGGCGTGGCCGCGCTGACGACGCTCGGGGCACTCGGGCTCGGCGCCCCCGGCGCCTACGCGCTGGCTCGCCTGCCGGTGCCGGGCAAGCGCGCGCTGCTGCTCTCAGTCGTGGCGTGCACGGCGTTTCCGCAGGTGACGATCGTGGGACCGCTGTTCGTGCTGCTGCGCGCGCTCGACCTGCGCGACACCTGGGCGGCGCTCGTGCTCGCCGACACGTCGTTCGCGCTGCCGCTCGTGCTCTGCCTGCTCGCCGGTTTCGTGCGCGAGGTGCCGGTGGCGATGGAGGAGGCCGCGCAGATCGACGGCGCGAGCCGGCTCGCCACGCTCGGCCGTGTCGTGCTGCCGCTGATGGCGCCGGGCATCGCCTCGGCCGGGCTGCTCGTGTTCCTGATGTCCTGGAACGAGCTGCTGTTCGCCTATACGTTCACGGCCACCGAGGCCAGCCGCACGGTGCCCGTCGCGCTCGCGCTCTTCCCGGGCGTCTACGAGGTGCCGTGGGGCGACATCGCGGCGGCCTCGATGCTCGCGAGCCTGCCGCCGATCCTGATCGTGGCGGGGCTGCAGCGCTGGCTCGTGCGCGGGCTCACCGCCGGCGCGCTGCGGGACTGACGTGCGTCGCCGCGTGGCCGTCGTCGTCGCCGAGGCGCCTCAGCACGCCGGGCGGCGCAGCACCGCGCCGTCGATCTTGCGCGGGATCAATTGCCCGTCGCGCGTGTCGCCGTGCAGCCGGCCCTGATCCACGATCACCGTGCCGCGCAGGATCGTCGTCACCGGCCAGCCGCGCACCTCCCAGCCCTCCCACGGGCTGTAGTCGCTCACGTGGAAGTCGTCCTTCGTCAGCGTGCGGTTGATCGCGGGATCGATCAGGACGATGTCGGCGTCGCTGCCCGGCGCGAGCGCGCCCTTGCGGGGGTAGAGGCCCAGGATCCTGGCGGCGTTGGATGAGGTCACCTGCACGAAGCGCGGGAGCGACATCCGCCGCTTGACGACGCCCTCGGTGTACACGATGCCCATGCGCGCCTCGGCACCGAGGTTGCCGCCCGTGACGTCCTCGATGGTCTTGCCGCGGAGCTTGAGGGCGAGGGTGGTCGGGTACTCGTCGGTGGCCGTCGTCGACACCGCGTCGTTGAGCAGACCGTCCCAGAGCGCGGCCTGGTCCTCCGGATACTTGAGCGACGGGTAGGTGTGATAGCAGAAGCCGCGCGGCGAGCGGTAGTCGTCCGCGGTGAAGCACGTGTAATGGTGCAGCGTCTCCGCGTAGATCGGCCGGCCGTGCCCGCGCGCCTCCGCCACCGCCTGCACGCCCTCGCTCGCCGAGGTGTGCACGAAATAGATGGCGGCGTCCATCACCGCGGCCAGGTTGATCGTGCGCCGGAACGACAGCATCTCGGAGACCTTGTTGTGCACGAGCGGCAGGTTGGCGCCGTCCATGCGCCCTTCCTCGCGGAAGCGCTCGTACATGAACTGCACGACGTCGTGGTCCTCGGCGTGCACGACCATGATCCCGCCGCGCGGGGCGACCTTCTCCATCGCGTACTGCAGGCGCCCGAAGTCCAGGCGGTTCGACGGCCGCTTCGGATGCGGCGGCAGGACGTCGGTCGTGAAGACCTTGAACGACGGGAAACCCTGCTGGATCGCCTCGGGGATCGCGTCGAACGTCTTGAGCGGCAGCGGACCGGCCAGCGTGATGTGGAAGGTGTAGTCGGTGTACGAGTTGCCCTTCCAGCGCGCGGCGCGCCGCTCGACCACCGACGGCAGGTCGTCGCCGGGCCGTACGAACGCGAAGTCCACGTGGGTCGTCGTGCCGCCGAACGCCATGCCCCGCGAGTCGTCTTCGGGCCCGAGCGTGTGCAGGTCGTCGTCGGGGTGCATCTGGATGCGATGGGCCAGGTGCGTATGCGGCTCCACGCCGCCGGGCACGACGACCTTCCCCGCCGCATCGATCACCCGCGTCGCCTCTCGGAACGTCCCGGGCGCGGCCACGGCGGCGATCTTGCCGTCCTGCACCGCGATCTCCCACGCCCCCGCGCCCTGCGGCGTGACCACCTGGCCGTTCTTGATCAGCAGATCGAGCATCGCGTCCCCCCTTGAAGCGCGGGGGGGCTGACGGCCCCCTCGTACCCCCGGCTCGAGCGCCGCGAGCCGACGCCCCGGCTGTGTGAGGCTGCGAGAGTATCAGGTCGCCAGCAGAGTTTCGAGCCGCTGCGCGAGCGCGGGGCCGGTGCCCTGCTCCTCGTGCTTGAAGAACACGAACGCGTCGCGCCAGCCGGCGCCCACCGTGCGGATCGTCTTGACCCATGCCGACAGCCGTGCGTCCGTGTAATCGACCGCGCGCAGCCGGAAGTAGCCCCAGTCGGCGGTCGCCAGCGTCGGCGTCGTCGCCTCCTCGTCCTCGACGATGGCCAGCGCGGCGTTGCGCGCCCGCAGCCGCTCGTACACGTCGTCGGCGAACCAGGACGCGTGCCGGAACTCCCAGGCCATCCGGAGATCCGGCGGCACCATATAAAGGACGTCGGCCAGGCGGCCGACATCCTTCTTGAAGTTGGGCGGCAGCTGGAAGAGCAGGGGGCCCAGCCGCGCGCCGAGACCGCGCGCGACGTCGCAGAAGACGCGCACGGTCTCGTCGACGTCGCGCAGCCGCGCGAAGTGGGTGATGCGCTGCGGCGCCTTGAGCACGAATGTGAAGTCCGCCGGCACCGTGGCCGCCCAGCCGCCGACGACCTTGGCGGTCGGCATGCGATAGAAGGTCGCGTTGATCTCGACCGTCCTGAACCGCTCGGCGTAGTACGCCAGCATCGCCGCCGGTTTCATACCATCGGGGTAGAACGAGCCCTTCCACTCGGCGTAGTTCCAGCCCGACGTCCCGACGCGGACGCGCGTCACGTCGCTGGGCTCACGTGGCGGTAGCCCGTCCTCGAGTGTCTTGTCTTGCAAGTCCGCATCATTGCGTGCGTATGCCGTAGGCCATCGGGTGCAAAGTATAAGTGATAGCCCGGCGTGACCTCGGGGGGCGCTTCGTTCGGCGAGGCTCATCGGGCCAACGACAAGAGACGGCGACACGCACGTGTGGCGAGGGCCGAGTGCCGGGCGGCTGGGCGCCGGCCCTCCAAGGGGGGCGTGGAGCACCCCCGCCCGACATGGGCCGACCGCCGTCGTTCTGACTCGAGACCCAGCCCCGAACTACTGCCCCAGCAACCGGGCAGCGTTTGCCCGATCTTACGAAAAATTTTCCATCTAGACTTTTACGTATATCTACGATGTATAAGGGCATGCGCGACTGTACTTGAACACGCTCGGCTACCAGGTCGCGGTTGCCAAGGACGGGCGCGAGGCGGTGACAACCGTAGCCCATGAGACTCAACCTCGCGACCGTCGGGCCTGTAGGGAGCCGGCGAAAGGAATTGCGATGGAGGTCCAACGCGTCTCCGCGGAGAGTAGCCTCCTTGAGGTTTTTGATCGCGTCCTGGACAAGGGCATCGTCATTGATGCCTGGGTTCGGCTGTCGCTCGTCGGTATCGATCTCGTGACGGTGGAGGCGCGCGTCGTCGTCGCGTCGATAGCGACGTACCTTCAGTTCAGCGAACCGCTCGGTGTCCCCGCCGTGGACGCGTCAGCGGCACGCGCGGTCGCGACCGATGAGCTGAGGCGCGCCAAGCAACTCCGTGCGCGCCTCGCGCGCCAGGGGTGGTGGAACTGATGCTCGCGGACGCCGGCTGCGCTCGCTGTTGGGGCTGTCGCGTACCTCATGAAGCTGGTGCCTCCCGGAGCGACTGGCGAGCGAGATCGGCGAGCGCCTCGGAACGTTCCGGACCCGGAACACGACGCGAGCGGGATCTAGCGGTTAACGGGCAATACGCTGGATGTAATGACGTTGTCGGTAGCGGCTACTGAGACGCTCTTGTTCCTCCGGACCATCCCGAATAGCGTCGCCTGCGAAAACTGCCTCGCCACGTACCTCGGTGCCAGTCGCTATGACGTGCTGAAGAGCATCCGGGAGCTGGTCCAGGCCGGTCGCATCTTGTGCACGTACACCGAGTGCGCAGTCTGCGGGGAGCGGAGGCTGGTCGCGCAGGTGAGAGCCGAACGCCGTCGGTCGTTTGGGTGATAGCCGCGCCGGCGCCGCTCGGCTTCCCACAGGCGCGCTGGCTCTCCGGCCCCGCGAACGCTCCACCCTCGGCGGGGGCTGGCGTCTCGCCGCTGGGAAACCGCCCACCGGGAGGAGTAACCTAAGGCGCCTAGGTGGCCGATGCTTTCTGAGGCCAGTTCGAGGCTGCTCGCGGCGCTCAAGGCCATGCCGGACGGCAAGCTATGCCCTGCGTGTGCCGCCGCACGACTCGAGGTAGACCGCTGGGACGCGCTCAAGAGCATCCGCGAACTGGTGGCACGTGGCGATGTGGCTTGCGGCCCGTCTGTCTGTTCATCGTGCCGAAACCAGGACCTGGTGGCTTTTCTGCGCCCGGTGCCATTTACGCGTCCCCCGCCCACCAAGCGGCGGCGCGTCCTGATCGTCGATGACGCCGAAACCGTCCGCGAGATGTTCGCCATCTTCCTGGGGGATGAAGGCTTCGAGGTGAGCATGGCGCCCGACGGTGTTGCGGGACTGGACCTCGCCCAGGAGGAACGGCCTGACGTCATCGTTCTTGACGTCGCGATGCCGCGGATGAGTGGCCCTGAGGTCATCCGCCACCTGAAGGGCAACGACCGAACACGCTCGATCCCGGTCCTTCTCGTCAGCGGCGCATTGGCCGACGCAGATGCCGCGCTCAAGGCGGGCGCCGACGGCTACTGCATGAAGCCCTGCCTGCCCGAGACGTTCTTGCAGGAAATCAGGCGGCTGCTTCCGGCGCGTTGACATCCGCCTCGCGATTGGGGCCGCTGGCCTTTGAAACGGCCGGCCGGGTTGTGGCGCCTGGTGGCGTCAGGCGCGTATCACGTGCGCTCACTTGCGGTCATGTGCGGGGAGTGTGCGGCAAACGGGCGGGGGATTTGACGCGAGCCCTTCCACTCGGCGTAATTCCAGCCCGACGTCCCGACGCGGATGCGCGTCACGCCGATCCTCCCTGCGGGCGTGCGGCCAGCGACGGCCCGCGATCGCGCCCGTTCCACCACGCGAGCAACGCGAGGACGGAGATCAGCCCGCCGCCGCCCGACACGAGCAGGGCGGCCTTCACGCCGGCCGCCTCCGCCACCGAACCCATCAGGAACGCGCCGAACGGCGTGACGCCCGCGAACATCAGCGTGTGCAGGCTCATCACCCGGCCGCGCAGCCCGTCGGGCACCGTGAGCTGCACCGTCGAGTTCGAGCCGGCCATGAACAGGATGCCGCAGAATCCCATCACGAGCAGCAGCGGCACGGCCAGCGCCTCGCGGTGCACGGCGGCGAGCGCGGCCGTGCTCGCCGCCTGCAGCAGCGCCGGCGTGGCGAGCGCGGCCACCGGCGGCCGCTCGCGACCGAGGACGGCCAGCGCCACCGCGCCCGTGACGGCGCCGATCCCGAGGGTGGCCATGATGAGACCGAATCCCTGCGCGTCCTGACCGAGGACATCGCGTACGTACAGCGGAATCAGCACGTTGTAGTTGAAGAGAAAGCCGCTCACCGCGAGCACCATCGCCATCGTCAGCGCCACGCGCGGCGTCCGCAGAGCATAGCGCACGCCCTCGCGGATCTCGTCGGCCATCGAGCGACTGGACGCGGCCCGCGGCCGGCCCTCCGCCCGCACGGCGAGCAGCGCGACGATGACCGGCAGGAACGAGGCCGCGTTGAGGTAGAACGCGAGCGCGGTGCCCCAGCGCGCGATGGCGATGCCGGCCAGCGCGGGGCCGACGATGCGCGCGGCGTTGAACATCGCGGAGTTCAGCGCGATGGCATTCATGAGGTCGTCGCGGCCGACCATCTCGACGATGAAGGCCTGGCGTGTCGGCATGTCGATGGTGTTGGCGAACCCATAGACCAGCGCGAGGACCGCGACCTGCCAGTACTGCACGTGGCCGAAGTGCACGAGCAGCGCGAGCGCGAGGGCCTGCGTGAACAGCACGCTCTGGCTCGCCAGGACCAGGCGGCGCTTGGGAAGGCGGTCGGCGAGCGCGCCCGCGAAGAACGACAGCACGAGCATCGGCGCGAACTGAAGCGCGCTCACGAGCCCGAGGCGGAACGGTGAGTTGGTCAGCTCGAGCACGAGCCACGACTGCGCCACCGACTGCATCCACGTGCCGACCAGCGAGACGAGCTGGCCGGAGAAGAAGAGGCGGAAGTCGCGGTGACGGAAGGCGCGCAGGGCGGCGGGCACGGGCACGCGGACAGTCTACCGGTTGGGGGGCCCCGAGATGGCCCCCCAAACCCCCCAGCGCTCGGGGCGGCCCGGCGAAGCCGTGCCACCCCTCGACCTCAGGCGCGGCCCGGCCGAGCCGTGCCACCCCTCGACCTCAGGCGCGGCCCGGCGAAGCCGTGCCACCCCTCGAGCTCAGGCGCGGCCCGGCGAAGCCGT
>Ga0134075_10000597_pt1 | contig 11250 bp, 8 predicted proteins | sample 15_taG_18_FD_119775 | JGI IMG/M metagenome (GOLD analysis project Ga0134075, IMG submission 119775) | Grasslands soil microbial communities from the Angelo Coastal Reserve, California, USA - 15_D_Rain_40cm_5_09212015 | ecosystem: Environmental > Terrestrial > Soil > Grasslands ... | reverse complement strand
TAGCGGTGTCAATTTCTGTTGTGTGCGTTCTCCTACCCGCTCACTCGTTCTTTCATGTCCTGCTCGTCGATCGAGGTGAAAGGTAGCCATCGTCTGGGCGTTCTCCAGCCGGAGATATGAACCCAGAGTTCAAGTTCTGCCCTCGGCACCACAGAAAACCTCACGGTGCCTTTTCCAGAACAGTGATCCGCTGGTGACACGATACCCCTCTCCTCACACTTCGAGTTTTTCGGTGAGGGACTAATGATGGTCTATCGTTCCGACCGAACTTGGGTTTGGCATTTTTTGCCGCGATAAGTACTTTCGACACTTTCAGCAAAGCGTCGAGATTCGTCGAGTTCTTGTTGTGCTAACTTGAGCGTCCACGTCAATTTGAGCCGTCTCTTACAATGGCCCGACACGCCATTCTGCTCATCGTTCCACTATACGTATAAGATTGCTCGAAGAGCACTGGCAAGCATTCTTGGAACGGCTGCGCCGGCTTAGCTGGTACGAGAGAATCAAGACAGACCCGAGTCCAGAAGACGACGCGCTCCTACAGCTGACAAGAGAACTATCAGTGCAATTCCAGATACCGTACTGGTACAAACAGATTTTCTGGGGAAGATTCGACCGCTATAACAGCACAGGCTGGATGATATCAAAACCAGTGATCCTCTCCAGAGAAGTTCTCACCGTTCCAGGGTCACTCCCCCAGGCCGAACTTATGCTAGTGGAATACCTGAAAGGAAAACTGTCACTAGACGAGTGGAAGATTCTCATCTCGATGCACCTAGTGAGAATCAAGGCCTACAATTCAGGAAGGATGAGCAAGCTGCTCGGAAAAATCGCTCTGGTCCCCCGCGGCTTATTTTTCCTTCTGCTATTCTACATCCCTGCTGCCGCCGTTGGGGGACTGTCGGGTCCGGTTATTGTTCTCCCGAGCCCAATATTCCTTCTCTCAGCGCTCTGGATCCGGAGATCCCTGAGAAAATCTTTGAAGAGACGGGAGTTTGAACTGGACAGGAGCGTCGCCACTCAGCTCGGAACCGAGCAGGTATCACGGGTTCTCGGCAAAATGCAGAATCTCGAGCCGATGGTAATACCCCGGTTTTTCTTTCTAGCATACTGGAACCCGAGCATCAAAGAACGAATTGGAGAGTTGAACGTCCCACGCTTTGCGGGTCTTCCAAGACCTTCTAGAATTCCGAAAATAGGCCTCCGCGGACGTGCGATTATCGTTCTTGTCGGCCTCGCTACTTTCTGGGGCTCAGGGTTCATCGCGGGTAACCTCTATGCTCGAGGCCAAACCAACGTGGCTTGCGCGGACAATACTTGCGCAGCCCTTGTCGTCATCGCAGCTGTCGGATTTTGGATGGCTATTATCGGGGGCATAAGCATCGTAGTATGGACGGTCCGGCGATCCCTCTAAAACTAGAAGGAAGAGTCTTCCCGATACAGAGTGAGAAGAGCGCTTGAGTACAATGATCTAGGGAAGACTTGGACCCTTACCAACATGTCTTTGGGCCTTATGGCGGCTGGAACTGCTCCCTTGTCGTCTTACGGTTTAGGACTCATCCATCATCCAAATCAAAGCTGAGCTTGGGGCAGGGAATTGGAAAATGTCCAGAATGCTGCGGCGAGAATCTGTCCTTTGCAGAAAGGTGTCGGTACTGTGGCAACTTCCTAAGTAATGAAACCCCAAGAGTGCTTGTGCCATCCCAGACGAACTAAGCGGAGAACGACTCCGGCTTCCTAAGCCGCTTTTTGCAAACCCACGAGTCTATCCCTTTCTGTCTCAGCCAAAAGAAACGCCCGTCTTTCGGAAGCTCTAATCCTTTACTTCAGGCCCAGTAGGGGGAGAACAGCTCCAACGACCGGGGACCACGCGTCTGATTCTGGGTCGATTAGCTCGAAATGGCCGATGCCATCGAGTTTGATCAGGGTGGGATGTTCGCCCAATTGTTCGGCTCTTTCAACGAACTTTTCTGATTGAGAGGCCGGGACGATGTCGTCGACTGATCCGTGGATTAGGACTTGTCTTGTTCCAGTGGGGAGGAGTTCGATGGGACTGCCGGCATCGTATCGGTCTGGATACTGGTCGGGTGTTCCGCCCATGAGTCTTGTAACAATGCCGTTTCCCAGCCTCTGCTTCCACGCGGTCCTTAAGTCGCATACGCCGGCCAGTGAAACTGCGCAGCCGAGACGGTTCCTCGGAGCGCCGTGTAGCGGTGACGCATTGGGTATTCGATGTCTGCCTCCAAGCCATAGTGCGAGGTGCCCTCCAGCCGAATGTCCTATGACGGCTGTTCTCGCCAGGTCGACGCGTGGGTCTGATGAGATTACTTCCGGAATGTGATCGGTCGCGAGGCCAATATCTTGGAAAGTTCCAAGCCAGCCACCGCCAGGATCTCCGAGCCGTCGATATTCGAGGTTGCAGGTAATGATTCCCTTGCTGGTGAAGGCGGCGCAGAGGTGGCCAATGTGCGACAGGTCATATGTGGACTGCCAGAAACCGCCGTGGATCACGTACAAGAACGGGAAGGGTCCCCGTCCAACAGGGAAGCGCAGCTCTGCAAAGAGCTGAGGATCCGGCCCATACTTGACACGTTTATCGAAGCTCGGCGGAGGTCTCTCCAGGATGTCGCTCAAGCCTCTGTCAAGGTGACCCACCGATTCAGGCGTATAAATTGGAAAAAGTAGAGAATTCAAACAGCTCTGGTTAGATAAGCCAACACCGGATCCTACGGTAGGACTAGCGGAGACATCAGTTCTGGTCCCGGGATTCCGCTTGCGAATATCTTGGTTGCTGTTTCTGCTACCGACTGCTAGCATTATGCAAAGCACTGGGTGGACACTCGCTCCCAGCGGTTCCTCTGGACAAACTCTCTACGATGAGCAACTCGCTCTTTCGTTCGCCCAATCATTCCACGAATTATCCTTCAATGGGACGGCTGCAGAACAGTGTGGAACTGAAGGCATAGGAATCGGATATCTCGTGAATGGGTTATCTGATATGGGCAATTGGTACCAAGTTGGTCTCTCGTGGAGATGGCCTATTCTCACAAAATCCTCAGTCTACCCGACACTTTCGGGATTCGACGCGATCTACGAAGTGTTCTCTTCAAATGGATCGAGCTTACACATAGACGGAAGGCGACCGATGCTGAGATCCATATCGGTTAATCCCGGAGACTTTGTGTTTTTGAGACTCGGTTTTTCGAGCAGCAATATTACCATGTACGTACATGACTGGAACACTAACGCATCGAGTCAAACTAGCTACGATGCTTTTGGGGCAAGAGATTTCGTGCCCACCGGAAACTATCCTACAAACCATAATGGTTTCTTCACAGGACTCATGACCGAGCAATACCACAACGGCCTCTATTACGGCGACGAAAGACAAGCTACCTACTCGGAGTCAGGCTTCGGCGTATCATCCGCGTGGATGTGGATTGACGAGTTTCACGTCCCGTACAACCAGTACACGGAATTCTACCAGTACTCTCTCGCAAACTATACTAACAACGCACGGTTAGTGAACTTCACATCAACTGGGGCGTTCGAATCTTCGAACGCACATGAGTTCATCACGGGAGGATCGACCTCATGATTTGCATGTCCGCAGTCCCCATGGTTGGTCATCTTACAACGCTATTGATACTTCATCCCTATTTGGGCCACGATAGTTGTGGGAGGACTAGTAACAGCTTTGTTAATGATGCGAAGGTCGCGAATGAAGTCCGTGCCCCCAACAGCGTTCTCCCCTAACCTAAGGGCAACTGACCCCTGAATCCGCTGGGCGGCTGATTAACCTACCAGCTAAGAAGCACAAGTTTTCCTAATACTCCCAGGAACCGGGTACCGGCGTTTGGATTTGCCAATCAACGAGCTACCTCCCGAAAAATTGCGGCTGGAATGCCCGCCTGGAAAGGTCGAATGTAAGACCAGCGAAGAACTAGCTCCACTCGAAGGGATTGTTGGACAGGATCGCGCCCTCAAGGCCCTGACTTTCGGCATGGAGATGAAGGGCAAAGGATTCAACGTCTTTGCCGCCGGCCCTCCGGTAACCGGCAAGCGGCCCGCGACCAGAAGTTACCTGGAGAAAATCGCCAAGACCAAACCTACTCCGCCTGACTGGTGCTACGTGAACAATTTCCAAAATCCCTACGAGCCGAAAGCTCTCAAGCTTCCTGCTGGCAAGGCTAGGATCTTCCAGAAAGATCTGAAGAATCTCATAGACCAGGTCAAGAGAGCCGTTCCAGCCGCTCTTCAAAGCGAAGAGTTTGCAGCCCGAACAAACAGCATAACCAAAAAATCGGTTGAAGAGAGAGACAGGATTCTCAACGAGCTTAACGATGTAGCCAAACAGTCCAGCTACGCTGTCCGAATGAACCAGCTGGGCATAGGAATAGTTCCAATCCGTGCGGGAAAGCCCGTCAGCCAAGAGGAATTTGACGCTCTACCCGCCGGCGTGAAGAAAAAGTTCGAACAGAGTAGAGAGACTGTAAGAAACGCACTGGACAAAGCCGGAAAACAAGTCAACGAGCTCGAAGCGAAAACACTGGACGAGTTGAAGAAACTCAGAGATGATACGGTCCACTATGCGATGGGCGGCCTAATCAGCACGCTAACCTCACGTTACCAGGATCAACCCGACGTTATCCGGTATCTCGACGATCTGAGAGATGACATCCTAGAAAACACAGAGCTGTTCACCGTGAGTGGGACGGAACAGCAGAAGAAGGATGCTGACTCACCACCCAATCTCGCAGAGAGCAGCTTACCTGACCTTCTGTACAGAAGATACCAAGTCAATGTCATCGTAGATAATTCCGATTTGAAAGGGGCACCCGTGATCACGGAAGACAACCCTACGGTAACCAACCTGCTCGGCAGAATCGAGAACGAGGCCAAGTTCGGAACTCTCTCAACAGACTTCACTCTGATCAAAGGAGGATCGATCCACAAAGCAAACGGCGGCTACCTCATACTCGGAGCTAGAGAGCTCCTAACGAGCCAGTTGTCGTATGAGAGTCTCAAGAGAGCTCTTCAGAGCGGAAACATATCCATTGAAGAAACGGGCCAGAGGCTCGGCATTGCAAGCACGAAGAGCCTCACTCCGCAACCTATCCCGTTGAACGTGAAAATCGTTTTGGCGGGTGAGCATCAGATTTACCAGGCCCTCTATGTCGCCGATCCCGACTTCGGCCTGCTCTTCAAGGTCAAAGCCCAATTTGACGACGCGATAGATAGGAGTGATGAGAACATGGAAACCTACGGAAGATTTGTTCACACTCTTTGCGAGAATGAGAAACTGAATCATCTCGAGGCAGCTGCGATTGCAAAGGTTGTGGAGTACGGTTCAAGATTAGCAGAGGACCAGACCAAGCTCTCCACAAAATTCCCTGAGATAGCAGATCTTGTTCGAGAAGCCAACTTGTACGCATCTCAGGACCGGTCGAAATACATCAAGGACACCCACATCGCGAAGGCGTTAGAGGAGAAGATCTACCGCTCCAACCTCCTCGATGAAAAGACCAAAGAAATGATCGAGAGAGGCGTTATACTCATCGACACCTCCGGGAAAAAGACAGCGCAGGTAAACGGGCTATCCGTCATCAGCCTCGGCGACTTCGACTTCGGCCAGCCCTCTAGGATAACTGTGAGCATCGGTCTCGGCAGAGAAGGAGTCATCGACATTGAACGCCAAGCCAAACTAGGCGGACAAACACACACGAAAGGAGTCCTGATAATTTCCGGTTATCTAGAGGACAAGTATGCTCGTGACAAACCCTTGAGCGTCTCTTGCAGACTCGTCTTCGAGCAAAGTTATGGCGGAGTCGACGGTGACAGTGCGTCCAGCACAGAACTCTACGCGATTCTGTCCGCCCTCTCTGACCTTCCCATCAAGCAGAACTTCGCTGTTACTGGATCCGTAAACCAGAAGGGCGAGGTTCAGGCAATTGGAGGAGTCAACGAGAAGATTGAAGGATTTTATCATACATGCAGGGCCAAAGGACTGAAGGGTGACGAAGGAGTCCTCATACCCAAAAGCAACATCCAGCACTTGATGCTAAGCGAAGAAGTGGTAGAAGCCGTCAAACAAGGACGGTTCCATATCTATCCAGTAAGCACGATAGACGAAGGTATTGAAATCTTGACGGGCGTAAAGGCGGGAGAACTCAAGAACGATGGGTCTTATGAACCAGACACGGTTCATTTCAAGGTCAACAAACGACTTGCGGAAATGGCAGAAGAGATCACAAAATTTGGAGAATTCTCCAGAAAACCAAGAGACTAACCTGCGTAGAGCTCACACCAAACCAAGCCTGGTCATTCTAGAGGAAAGCGCTTCGAAGACCTAGAAGTATTCGCTGGTGAACCTCGCCGGGAGGCTTCGTGCCATCCACGAGATGCCATCCAAATATCGTGGCAAGAGACCGGTAGTTTCTTCGCACCTTCTCTAGAAAGGCCCGATCCCTCTCGTTTACGTCTCGACGCCGGGTCTTTCGCGAGAACGACTTGGGAATAGGAACGTCTAGGACGAAGACCGCGCGAGATTCTGGGAGGCCCGCGTCAAGGCCTGCGAGCCATTGGACACTCAAGCCCCTTGCTTCACCGTAAGCCAAATTGGAAGGAGTGTACCTGTTACAGATAACGAAATCGTTCTTTTTCAGTGCCCCAGTGATCGTTTTCATGTTTTCCCAACGGTTGAGGGAATAGAGCATGTGCAGCGCGTGCGGCGAGGTCTCGGTTCTCCCTGCGAGGAAGGATCGGATCAACCGTCCAGAACTAGAAGAATAAACCGGAAAGCTCAGAATGCCAACCTTGAACCCTTCCCGGCGCAAGCTCGCCGACAAGAGTCTGGTCTGAGTCTTCTTCCCCGCTTGATCAATTCCTTCTAGCGCGATAAGACGGGAGGGCAAGAGATAATCGAAACAGTTCGGGTTGCTTATTACGTTAAGCGAAGACCAGCCTTCAAAGGGGGAGCATCGTCGATCACGTCCCTCACGCCTCCGTAATCTATCGTAGCTGCTTGTTCGTCGTATCTCCTATCTCTTCCCCTTTCAGTCATACTTAATCAGGACTCGCAGATCTTGTAAGAGCGACTCCTCCATACAAAGCGACCAAGAGACTTGTACAGCCAATCAGAGGCTATGTTCGTAATCGCCAGAGGTATCACCGGCTGACCACTTCTATCCGTAGCTTATCGTGCATTGCTGCACCCAAGTCTTAATATCGAAAATCGCGTCATGCACGAGTTCGGTATATGTTGCAGCAAAATGGAACTATCAAGCGATAGGGAGAATAATATTGACCTGCCGAAGACTTGCATCCAATTGCAAGCCGAACGCAAGACGTTGACTTACCATTCTTGCGCGAGAGTGCTTTTCGCTGGTCTCAAATCTTCCTGATATTGATCAGAAAGTGGGCCAGTGCAACCAAAGGGGCAGCGCATAGCAATGCGACCATAGTTCCAAACCCTATGCCCAGAATAGGATAGAGGAACCCTACGAGAAGATTGTAGGGAAAAGCGGTTAATCCCGCGGATATCAACAACGGTTTCGTCAATGCCCGCGACAGCGCCATTCCACGAGTTCTATACGTGAAAAATAGCGTCAGGCTGAATATTGCCGGGAACGATGAAGCTATGCCTCCCAGCTCAGGACCTCCGAGCTGGCTTAACATAACTGCCAGAGCAACGATGCTTCCTCCTGCCAGCGCCCTGAATGCTACTCGCGCAAACGAGTATACCATCTGCACGCTGCCGACATGGGGAAGTTTCATCTTCACCTTGAACAGATAGAAGTAGAAGCCAGCGACCGGAACAAAAACTCCGACCGAGAAGAGCAGATTTCTCAAATCAAGAAAAGCTGTCATCGTCGAGAGGCCGATCCAAACGAGCAGCGCGCCGAGAAACGCGGACTGGAACCCCTTTTCTGAAAGAATCGCGTAGACGAGCAGGAATGACATTGTGAAGCTGAGGGCTAGAGGGAAGACTGGAGATGCCTGCGATGCAGTCACAGGTCCCTGGTTGAGACCGATGAAGAGAAATGAGACTATGGATATTGCAGGGAGCCCGCCTACTAGACCTCCAAGGGCGCTACCATATCGCTCCGCGATCAGCGTCGCGAAACTAACCCACGCACCCCCAACCACGAATGCCAGGATTAGATGTAGAATCAGAAGATCGGTCATGAATGAACTACTGTAACATGGGTAACATGCCTTATTGTCCAGACACGAGCTGGGTTGTTTTCTGAGCTACATGAGCTCGCTCTAACAATAGCAACTGGGAAAGTTGTCTTAAAGCGTCCCCATCGAGCGTCATCTTTAGGAGTCGGCGAGAAGTCATCGTCCCCAGAATAGGTTGTCAATGCAGGAGCTATTGAGATCACATGGCCGCGAACATCTCGCAATATACTCTCTCGCGACGTTAGCGAATTTTTTCCTTTCAGTCCCGCAATATATCGCAGTCAATACCGCCCTCGAGCTAGCTGTAATTCCGAAAGGAACGACGGCGAGTTTGATCGCTCAATACGGATCGAGCACCGGACTTCTCTTGGATTTTCTCAGATCGGGTCTCATCTTCCAGGGAGTTATGGCAGTTTTAGTTATCGGGCTTGCCGGAGCTGCTACTTCTCGAAGGGGCTGGAGGTGGCAATACCCACTGACGGGTGTGTTCGTCTCAACCTATCTTGCATACCATCTAGGCGGCAAGTTTCTGAATGCTCTGGGTTGGATCGGAGTCTTAGGAACTAGCGGTGTCAATGTGTCCGATGTCTACGGAGATCTGTTCTGGTTCGGACTTGGCACAACAATATGTTACCTGCTCGTTGTTCTTGTTCTGAGGCGGTCCTATGGGAAACTTAAGGAAGAGAGAATTACCCTGACCGTTTCAGCATGACGGGTGGCTTTTCCATCGTCACACGACTCTCAACAGGGAAATTGTTTACTCTCTCTTAGCGTAGGGGGACTTTTCGCCGGGATGCCCGAAGCTGTGTAAGGCCCCGCCGAGTCATTACAGCAAGCGTGGTTGTCAATCCAATGGTACCACCTACGAGGAGCAACCAGAGATTGGTCGGTAAAGTCGAAGCGTGTAAGATGCTTCGGGCAGTCGAGAAGAAGTTGCAGAAGAAACATTTGCCGTTTCCATTGTCAACATGAACGGTTACAATCTTCGAATCCTGGAGGGCTGGTGAACCGTCGCTGGTCGCCGTGAACGTGATTACATATGGGCCTGGCTGTACAGAGCTGACGTTCCAGTAGAAGATTCCGGTCGAAGGGTGGAAGCTTGCGCCGTTGGGAAGTCCGCTAGCTACCAAGGTCACGTAGTCCGCTGCGCTATCAGGGTCAGTCAGATTTACCATGAAGTGAATGATCTCTCCTTGGCTAACGTGGATGGTTCCCGGGACGATCAGCACTGGTTGTTGGATTACTTCATTTACGAAGATGCTTACGTTGGCCGATACTGCGCATGATGAGTTCGCAGCAAAGATCCCAGAAAGACCTCAGGCGTTCTGCGATATTGGAATGCCTTTCTTGACACTAATGTATGGCAACCGAGGCTTAGCCTGTTCTTAACCTCGACCTGCCCTGCTCGGTTCAAGAGCCAACCTTACCTAGGACTCTAACGTGGAAGATGAATGACCCGGACCACAGTCGGAGCCCGGTCGACCCAAAGGGGTTTCCTCGTGATCGTAGAGAGCGATCAGGCGATGCTGGCGTATTGGTGGATTATGGCTGCAATGTATCGTATTCCTGCTATGAAATCATCTGTTGTCGTATATTCGTTTGGTGCGTGGGCGTGGCTGTAAGCAGAGGGCGGCCCGCTTCCTGTCCAAATACTGTCTAAGCCTAGTCGTTTCGTGAATAGGTAATCTGGGCCAGAGGCCGGGTTTCTCGGCAGAACCACCGGGCTACGTCCGTAGGCTATCTTTGCGGCCCGATCTGCAGCCTTAGCAATTGGCGCAGACGGTTTCGTCCGGGAAGGCTCCAAAAATCCTAGTGCTTTGACTTGAACGTCGTCGAACCCATGCTGATGAAGATGACTCTTTAGCGCAGCGAGTAGTTTTTTCGGGTTCTGGTTGTATACGAGGCGGAAGTCGATCTTCAGCATTGCGCTTCCGGGAAGCACGGTTTTGGATCCTTGTCCGGTGTATCCTGTTTTGATTCCGCAAATCGTGCATGTTGGCTCCATCAGGTATTTTTTCAAAGCCTCTCTGTTTGTCTTTGCATTGAGGAATTTTTTCAGGCCCCATTCTTTGAGATAGTTTTCTCCTCTGAATGGAATCTTACTCACCAGTTTCGACTGGGCGGGAGTGAATGGCTCGACGTCATCGTACCATCCCTTGATCAATATCTTTCCCTCGGGGCTTTTCATCGTGTTCAGTGCCCATACTAGTCGCCAGGCTGGATTATCGACCAACGGTGCGTAGGATGAGTGAAGATCTTCTCTGGCCTTTTTACATCTTAGTTCTACATAGAGCAGTCCTTTGACGCCTAGGCTGATCTTGGGCCGACCTGTCTCGTCGAAATCTCCGTCGTAACACACGACACTATCGGCTTTCAGTCGCTCTTTGTTCTGGTCGATGAATCCTGGAAGGTGTGGGCTGCCGATCTCTTCTTCGCCTTCGAAAAGAAATTTCAAGTTGAGCGGGACATCGCCAGTCGTTTTCAGAAAGCTTTCGGTTGCTTTGATGCAGCTCGTAACGTTGTTCTTGCTGTCGGCCGCACCTCTCGACACTATCTTCTTGCCTTGCAATTTTGCTTCGAAGGGTCCGGAGTCCCATTCTTCCAAGGGCTCGACAGGTTGAACATCGTAGTGGCCGTAGATGAGAAGGGTTTTGCTGGAAGATTTTGATTTTACTTCTCCATAGACGATCGGGTTTCCGTTTTTCTCGGGAAGAATCTGGGTCTTGATTCCGGCAGTGTCCATGTTCTTCTTGACGATGCGGGCACAATCTGCGATACCTTTTCCCTGTGCGGATATGCTGGGTTGTCGGAGGAGTGTTCGGAAGTCTCTGAGGAATGGTTCTTTGTTTTTCTGGATGTAATCGAAGGCCTGTTTGAGGCTCTCGTCTTTCACGGAACTATGGCGGAAGTGAGCGTCTTAATAGCACCTTCCAGAGTACAGATTAGCCCATTATCAGCCCTGGTTCGCGACCTGAGCAGGCACTCGATCCTTCAAGGCAGAGCCCACGCTGGAAACGTGGATAATCACTCGACCAATCTAAGCCCGGACCATGCTTTGTTTGGCCTGTC
>Ga0134075_10000592_pt1 | contig 11267 bp, 14 predicted proteins | sample 15_taG_18_FD_119775 | JGI IMG/M metagenome (GOLD analysis project Ga0134075, IMG submission 119775) | Grasslands soil microbial communities from the Angelo Coastal Reserve, California, USA - 15_D_Rain_40cm_5_09212015 | ecosystem: Environmental > Terrestrial > Soil > Grasslands ... | reverse complement strand
CGTCAGCCCGAGATCCAGCATGGTCGTCCTCCGTTGTCGTCGTTCGAGCGCCCGCAAGTGTACACGCGGGAACCGTAGACCAGGGGGACGGAGTCTATAGAAATTAGGAGGCGTCGATGAGCGATTATCGTCTCACGCTGGCAGCGATCGCGCTCGCGCTGACGGCCGCCGCCGGCGCCGCGGCGCAGGATGTTGGATTTGGCGCCGGCACGCCCGAGACGCGGTACTTCCGGGTCGAGTCCGCGGTGGCGTCCGGACGGCACGGGCCTCAAGTCGAGGGCTACGTCTACAACATCTACGACATCCACGCCGTGCGCGTGCTGCTGCGCGTGGACGCGCTCGACGCCTCCGGTCGACTGCTGGAGACGCGCACGGTGTTCGTGCCCCTCGACGTGCCGGCGCGCGGCCGCGCGTTCTTCCGGGCGCCGGGGCCCGCCGGCACCGCGTCGGCGCGCGTCAGCGTGCTGAGCTTCGACTGGGCGCCCCGCGGCGGTGGCGGCGGAATGTAGCTAGCGGTCGGGCGTGAGGACGCGGCCGGCGCCCGGACCGACGAGGCGGCCGCCGTCCACCGCGACGTGGCCGTTCACGACGACAAACGGCAGCCCGCTCGGATAGCGGTGCGGGTCCGGATAGGTCGACTCGTCCTTCACGGTGGCGGGGTCGAAGACGACCAGGTCGGCGACGGCGCCCACGCGCACCACGCCACGATTGTGCAGACCCAGGCGCGTGGCGGCCATCCCCGTCATCTTGTGCACGGCCGTCTCGAGCGGGAAGAGCTTGCGGTCGCGCGCGTACTCGCCGAGGACCCGCGGAAAGGTCCCGTAGGTGCGCGGGTGCGGCTTCCCGGGCCGGTCACCCTCGCCCTCGAACAGCGGGATCGAGTCCGAGCCGATCATGAGCGCCGGGTGCGCCATCACCTTCGCGACGTTCTCGAGCGATTGCGAGAAAGACACCTGGGCCACCGTGCAGCGCTCCTCGAGCAGCAGGTCCATCAGCGCGTCGGCGGGCGCCTTGCCCGTCTGGGTCGCGAGCTGCGCGAGGCTCAAACCCTCGAGCTCGCGGCGACGACAGGCCGCGATGAAGACCTGATCGAAGCCGATGCGACCCTGCGAGACCGTGCCCCAGCGCTCGCCGTCGACCAGACACTCGTCGGTGATGCGCTTGCGCGCCGCGCGGTCGGCGAGGCGCTCGAGCAGCTTCGTGACGCCGCCCTCGTGCGCCCAGGCCGGCACGAGGTTGTCCATCTTCGTGGCGCCGGCGTTGTATGGATAGACGTCGCCGGCGACGTCGATGCCGCGACGGCGCGCGTCGTCGATCAGACCCAGCGCCGCATCCAGCTTGGGCCAGTTCTCGCGCCCGGAGGCCTTCACGTGCGCGATCTGCACCGGCACGCCGCCCGTGTCGCCGATGCGAATCGCCTCCGCGATCGAATCGAGCAGCATGGCGGACTCACCGCGCACGTGCGAGAAGTAGAACCCGCGGCGCGCGCGCATGGAGGTCGCGAGCGCGATCAGCTCGTCCGTCTGCGCATAGGCGCTGGGCGGATAGACGAGCCCGGTGGAAAATCCCCACGCGCCGGCGTCCATCGCGTCCCCGAGCCCGCGCTCCATCGCGCGAAGCTCGCCGGCGTCGGCGGGCCGCGCCTCGAAGCCCATGGCCGCGATCCGCAGCGCGCCGTGGCCGACGAAGTGGATCACGTTCACGGAAGGACGGAGCGCGCGCAGCATGTCGAGATACTGGCCGAATGTCTCCCAGTGCAGATCGGGCGTGAGCCCGATGCCGCCGACCCAGCCTTTCACGAGCGCCTGCTGCTCGGGGCGCACGGGCGCCGGGGAGAACGAGCACATGCCGACGACTTCCGTCGTCACGCCCTGCCGGATCTTCGACTCGGCGGACGGGCACGCGAAGTAAAAGAGGTCGGAGTGCGCGTGCATGTCGATGAAGCCCGGCGCGACCACGCGGCCCGAGACGTCGAGCACCCGGTCGGCGGCGCCGGTGAGGTGCGGCGCCACGGCCACGATGCGCTCGCCCTCCACCGCCACGTCGGCGGCGCGGCCGGGCGCGCCGGTGCCATCGACGACGGTGCCGCCGCGCAAGAGGAGCGACCAGGCCACCGCTATTCCTCGGTGATGGTGATCGACGTCATCCGATCGCCCTGCCGGATGCGGTCGACGTGCTCCATGCCGCTCGTCACCTTGCCGAACACCGTGTAGTTGTTGTCGAGGTGCGGCTGGGCGCCGTAGGTGATGTAGAACTGGGAGCCCGCGGAGTCCGGATGCTGGCTGCGCGCCATCGCCAGCGAGCCGCGGACGTGCTTGTTCGTGTTGAACTCGGCGGGGATGGTGTAGCCGGGGCCGCCGGAGCCGTTGCCCTTCGGACAGCCGCCCTGCGCCACGAAGCCGGGGACGACGCGGTGGAAGGTGAGCCCGTTGTAGAAGCCCTTCTTCGCGAGCGTGACGAAGTTGTCGACCGTCTTCGGCGCGTCCTGCGGGAAGAACTCCAGGCGGATCTCGTTGCCGCTCTCGAGCGTGATGACGCCGGTCTGTTTCATTTCTCGACCACCTTGATCGACTTGATTCGGTCGCCGACGCGGATCTTGTCGACGACCTCCATGCCCTTGGTGACCTGGCCGAAGGCCGTGTACTTGCCGTTCAGCGAGGGCGCGGGCCCCAGCATGATGTACACCTGGCTGCCGGCGGAATCGGGATTCTGGCTGCGCGCCATGCCGAGGACGCCGCGCTCGAACGGACGGTTGTTGAACTCCGCCTTGATCGTGTAGCCGGGACCGCCGGTGCCCATGGCCGGATCGTCCATCGGCTTCGTCTTGGACTGCGGATCACCGAACTGGACGACGAAGTTCGGCTCGACGCGGTGCACGCGCTGCCCGTCGTAGAAGCCTTTCTTGGCCAGCGTCAGGAAGTTCTCGACGTGGCGTGGCGCATCTTGAGGAAAGAGCTCCAGCACGATCTCGCCGCCCTTGTCCATGGAGACGACGGCCGTCGACGTCCGGGCCGGCTTGCCCTGCGCGCCGGCGGCACCGGCGACGACGGCGATGGCGCCGGCGACGAGCGGCGCAACGACGATGAGGAGCGTTCCGCGTCGGGACAAAGCGCCGCCCATTATAGCAGCGGCCGGCGGCCGCTCACCGGACCGGTGATCCGACGCGCGTCATCATGGACAGGATCAGGAAGATCACGAGCAGCCCGGCGATGGCGACGAGCACGATCTCGAGCGGAACGCGCGCCCGGCGGGTCGGACGTCCGACGTCGATCGGCAGCGCGACCGCGTTGATGTACTCCACCAGGCGCCGCTGCTCCTCGGCGTCCATGTGGATGAACTGGAGGCTCACGCGGCCGGCGTGCGTGGCGCGCACCACCGCCTCGGCGACGTCCACGGTCGGCCCGCGACCGAGCTGGACCGTGAAGCGGACCTCCGTGCCCGGCGGAAAGCGCGCGTTCGTCCACACCGAGCAGCCGCTGATGGACAGATCCGACGTCTCCGCCTGCGCCGTCTCCGTTCCCGCGCTGAGGCGCGCGGGCAGGCGCACGGCGACGCGCTCGAAGTCGCGCCGCTCGCCCTTGGGGTGCGGGTAGCGCTGGCCCCAGGTGAGCTGGCTGAAGCGGTGCGCGCAGCGCTGACAGCGGAAGGGATAGACGTAAACGATGCTGGCCAGCCGCTCGAACGCGCCGACCCGCGAGCTGCGCCGCACGCTCTGACTCCCGCAGCGCGGACACTGCACGACGACATGGTACAGTGGACTGATGCAACACCGCGAAAGCATTCGTAACGTGGCGATCATCGCCCACGTCGACCACGGCAAGACGACGCTCGTGGACGCGATGCTCTGGCAGTCCGGTCTCTTCCGTGACAACGAGGCCGTGCCCGAGCGGATCATGGACTCCATCGATCTCGAGCGCGAGAAGGGCATCACGATCATGGCCAAGAACACGGCCGTGACCTACAAGGGCGTCCACATCAACATCGTCGACACGCCCGGTCACGCCGACTTCGGGTCGGAGGTCGAGCGGACGCTCACCCTGGTCGACGGCGTGCTGCTGCTCGTGGACGCGGCCGAGGGCCCGCTGCCGCAGACGCGCTTCGTGCTCAAGAAGGCGCTGGAGGCGGGGCTGCCGCCGATCGTCGTCATCAACAAGATCGACCGCAGCGACGCGCGGCCGGCCGAAGTCCTCGACGAGGTCTACGACCTCTTCATCGATCTCGACGCCACCGAGGACCAGCTCGACTTCCCCGTCCTCTACACGAACGCGCGCCTCGGGACGGCCACGGCCGCTCTCGGCGTCGACGGGCAGAGCCTCGAGCCGTTGTTCGAGGCGATCCTGACGACGGTGCCGGCGCCGGTCTTCGATCCGGCCGCCGGCCTGCAGTTCCGCGTGGCCATGCTGGACTGGGACGACTACGTGGGGCGGCTCGTCATCGGGCGCATCGTCAACGGGCGCGTGCGCCAGGCCGAGCGCATCGCCGTCGTCCACCGCGACGGCAACGTCGAGACGGCCAAGGTGACCGTCCTCTACGGATACGAAGGGCTCAAGCGCGCCGAGATTCCCGAGGCGAGCGCCGGCGACATCGTCGCCATCGCCGGCATCGAGGCGATCGACATCGGCGAGACGCTCGGCGACGTCGACAACCCGGTGGCGCTGCCGCTCATCCGCATCGACGAGCCGACGGTCTCCATGCTGTTCTCGGCCAACGTGTCGCCCTTCGCCGGCAAGGAGGGCCGCTTCGTCACCTCGCCGCAGCTGCGCGAGCGCCTGATGAAGGAGCGCAAGCTCAATCCCGGCATCCGCGTCGAAGAGACGGAGTCGCCCGACACCTTCCGGGTCTCGGGCCGCGGCGAGTTGCAGCTGGCGATCCTCATCGAGATGATGCGCCGCGAGGGCTACGAGCTGGAGGTGGGCAAGCCCGAGATCATCACGCGCCAGCAGGACGGCCGCACGCTGGAGCCGATGGAGCATCTCGTGGTCGACGTGCCCGAGGAGTTCATCGGCGCCGTCACGCAGAAGATCGGCCCGCGCCGCGGGGTCATGACGAAGATGGTCAACCACGGCACGGGGCGGGTGCGGCTGGAGTATCGCCTGCCGTCGCGCGGGCTCATCGGCTATCGCACCGAATTCCTCACCGACACGCGCGGCACCGGGCTCCTCAACCACATCTTCGACGGCTGGGACGAGTGGCAGGGCGACATCGCGCATCGCCAGAACGGCGCGCTCGTGGCCGACCGCGGCGGCAAGACGACCGGCTACGCGATCGACAACCTCCAGGCGCGCGGCACGATGTTCGTCGCCCCCGGCGAGCCGGTGTACGAGGGCCAGATCGTCGGCGAGAACGCGCGCGACAGCGACCTGGACGTCAACATCACCAAGGAAAAGAAGCTGACCAACATGCGCGCGTCCACCGCGGACGAGGGCATCAAGCTCACGCCGCCGCGCATCATGAACCTCGAGCAGTGCCTCGAATGGATCCGCGAGGACGAATTGCTGGAGGTCACGCCGAAGTCGCTCCGCCTGCGCAAGCGCGCGATGGGCGGCCGCCGCCGGTTCTAGCGCGTGGGGTGAATCGCGCGCCGCGATTGGCGATCGCGGCCTCGCCCGGATTCATCGCCGCCCTCCTCCTGCTCCTCGTCAACGACCACGTTCTGAAAGCCGCGTTCCCCGGGGTCGTCACCGGCAAGCTGTCCGATGTGTCAGCGGACTCTTCCTCCTCGGCACGCTGGCCGTCGCGCTCGCTCCCAGCCGCGTCGGCGCCGCGCTCTCCATCGTGGCCGCCGCGTTCGCCGTGTGGAAGTCGCCGCTCTCGCAGCCGCTGATCGATGCCTGGAACCTCGTCGGCCCAGTCCCGATCGCGCGCGTCATCGACTGGACCGATCTCCTCGCCCTGCTGGCGCTACCGCTCGCGCTCGTGTACTCGCGTTCGAAGTACCGCGTGCTGCCGACGGCGATCATCCGAACCGCGATGCTCGGGCTTGCGGCGGCCGCCGTCATCGCCACGTCGAAGGCGCCACCACGCGCGGTACTCCAAAACGACGCCGCAGCCGTGGCCAGCTTCTACTTCTATCAGCAGGCGAGATACGCGACGCGGCTCGGATCGTGGACGAGGACAAGGCGACTCGCCGCCGCGGGCTTCCCCGTGAGCTCGTCGTGGTTCTTCGGAACGGACGACATCAACTCGTCCATACGGTGCGGCGTCGGCGACTCGCCGTCGCGGATGTTCGTGGCGGCTGAGACAGGCACCGCTTGGAAGGGCGATCACACGGAGATCTCGCGGCGCCGGCTGGCGCTCTGCCGACGGTTCGCGCCGGAGGGCAGCGATGAGGCGATCGCCGCCTTCGAGCGTGAGGTCCTCGTGCACCTACCGGACGTCCGACGTGTCGATCCAGGCCGCTCGCCGTGACGGCGGCGTGAGCGTGGCACCGGCCGCTGCGCGGAGCTCCAACAATCGGCTAAGATACCGGTGATGATCCGATCAAACCTGCTCGCGTGGCAGTGGAACGACTACGTCGCGAAGCACCGCGACCGTGGCAATTTGCTCATTCACATCGTCGCGGTGCCGCTGTTTCAGGTCGCCTCGCTGGTGCTGATCGGCACGCTGCTGGGTCGGTCGTTGACGGCGGCCATTCTCGCGATCGGCGCCATGGTCGTGTCGCTCGTCCTGCAGGGTCGCGGTCATCGGCGCGAGGCAGACGCGCCGGCGCCCTTCGAAGGCGCCGGCGATTTCCTGAGCCGCTTCGTCGTCGAGCAGTGGATCACGTTCCCGCGCTTCGTGCTCTCGGGCGCGTGGTCAGCGAACTTGCGCCGCGCGCGTCGATCCACCTAAATTAGCGCCCGCGCGTCAGCGCACGCGCGAGTCCCACGTCGAGTGCGAGCCTGCGTCCGTCAGCCCCGCGCCCGCACCACGTAGCCGTAGCGCAGATTCGACCGCTCGGCGCCGGCCGCCTCGTACTCCGCCTTGAGCGCGGCGATGCGATCCGTGGCGAGCGCCGCGCGCCGCTCGTACTTGTAGAGCCGCGCGTTGGTCTCGCCGAGGATCACGCTCTTCACGGGACCGTCGGCGGCGCCCAGCGGCTTGAAGCCGTGCTGCTTCTGCATGTCCTCCGGGATCTCGAGGCGTCGCAGCGCCTCGATCTGCCACTGCGGCGAGCCGGTCCAAATGGCGTCGGTGCCCCACACGACGTGGTCGGCGCCGAGGCCGCGCACCAGCATGCCCATCATGGCCGCCGACACGCGCGGATCGGCGATCGTCGTCTGCGCGAAGAGCTGGCCGACGTCGGCGTAGACGTTGCTCACGCCGAACTTCGACGGGACCTCGGCCAGGTCGGTCACCCACTCGATGCGTCCGGTCTTCTCGAACTGCGTCCACGCGTCCTCGGCCTTCCCGCCGCCGGCGAAGCGGTAGCCGCCGTGATAGATGATGAACGTCATCTTCGGCCAGTCCTTGGCCGCCTTCCCGACGTCGCGCACGTCGGAGTACGCGAGCAGGTGCGGGAACTGCTGCTCGACCGACGGCGGGAACAGACCCTTGTGAACGCACACCTTGTCGTAGCCGGCTCGGAGCAGCTTCTCATAGAAGGGATAGACGAGCTTGTCGTCGTCCATCCGCCACGGGTGCTTGCTGAGGTTCTTGTTGGTGTTGTCGCCGATCGTGTAGCCCTTGAACGAGTCCGGCTTGAGGTCGCGGATGGCGTGATCCACCTGCTCCATCCAGCCCCGATAGCCCGGCGTGAAGATCGCGTGGCTCAGCATGCGGCGCGAGCCGGCGTCGCGGTTCACGCGCGCCCGCACGTCCGCCTTCATCTCGTTGGTGAGAAACCAGTCTTGTGGCACCTCCGATGGCGCGCCAGAAAGGAGCGCGACCTTGGTATCGCTGTCGAGGAACACTTCCTTGTAATAGTTCGCGAACTTCAGATCCTCGATCGTCTGCTCTTTGTCGGCGAGCGCCTTGTTCCAGCCGGCCTTGCCCACGGCCTGGCGCTGGCGCACGAACGTCATGATCCGCGTGTCGTCGCGCAGGAAGTGCGTGTGGCAGTCCATGACGAACTGCTTGGCCAGCCCGGCCGCGCGCTCCTTCGCCATCTCCGGCGTCTGCGCCTCGGCCGTGCTCACGTCGTAGAGCGGTCCGTAGACCTCGTTCATCGCGAGGAAGGCGGCCGCCATGCCCGACGCCGTCGTCAGAAAGCGCCGTCGCGTCATCCCGTGGCGCCTGGCCAGCGCGTCGCCGAGCGCTTTCACGCGCGCCTCGACACGGCGCTGCGCGCGCGTCTGCGGCGCCGGCACGAACTCGTCGCTGGAGACGCTCTGTGTCGGGATCGGGCCGGCGAAGGCGTGCGTTTCGGCGGGCAGCAGGCCGGCGAGCTCGCGATCACTCAGCAGTCCCATGGCGTCCCTCCTCCGAGTGTCGTCCTTGTAGTCCGCCCGCAGGCCGAATGCAAGCCCCACCCGGCACATGCCTTGCTGATGACGAGCGCAGTCATGGATCTCGTTGGTTGCGCCAGGGGATTTCTGATCCTGCACGAGGGCGCCGATTTCTGCGACGAGTGCCTGGGGCGGGCCCTCGGCATCAGCACCGCACAGGTTCGGATGGCCGTCGCCACGCTCGCGAAATCTGCGGCAATCTTGCGCGATCGGTGGACCTGCAAATCTTGCCGGCGGCACCTGTTGGTGACGCGGGCGATCCCGAGCCTCACCTTCGCGCTCAGTCGCCGCTCGCGCAGCCGTCTGCGCCGGACGGCCTGACGCGTCGCCATCCGCGCTGAATTCCTTCCCCTGGTTGGGAAGGCATTGTCCCAGGCGCCGCGCGCGCGCCGACAGCCTGGCGTCCAGTGGCAACCGCCGTGCACGCTGCGGCGCGTAATTCTTTCGCGGCTTGGTGAGAAGGATGCCGGAAGAGAGCTTCGACGAACAGGCGTCTCTTCGCGGCATCCACGTCTTCCTCGTCGTCGACGATCCCGAGTCCCGCGAGCTGATCAAGACGGTCCTCGAGTACGTGGGGGCGCCCGTCAGCCCCGTCGCGTCCGCGCGCGGCGCCCTCGCCGCGCTCGAGACCATCCGACCCGACGTGCTCCTCGCCGACCTCAGCGGCGACGGTGAGAGCGCCGTCGCGCTGATCGAGCGTGTGCGCGCGCTGCCGGGTGGCCGCGAGCTGCCGGCGATCGTCGTGACCGCGCGCGGCGGGCGCGACGAGCGCCAGCGCCTGCTGAAAGCCGGCTTCCACCAGCACATGCTGAAGCCCGTCGATCCCTGGGAGCTGTGTCGCCTGGTGGCGTCGCTGGCCGAGCGCGGCAGCTAGAGACGCGGCCACGCCGCGGGCTGGCGCGAGAGCGCGGCGACGGCACCGCAGAGCTCGGCGGCGCGCACCGGCATCACGACGTGGAGCTGAAATCCCGCCGCGAGCAGCGCCTCACCGTGCTCGTGCGAGCTCGTCAGCGCGAGCGCCGGAATCTTCCCGCCGCGCTCCGCCGGCAGCGCGCGCACGGCTGCGATGAAGCGCGCGCGATCGTCCGCGTCGCGCAGCTCGACGACGACCACGTTGGGGCGGACGCGATCCAGCACCGCGCGCGCCGCGTCCGCCGACGCGCTCGACGTCACGAGCGCGCCCGCGTACGTGAGCGCTTGCGCGAAGAGCTCGCACCGCTCGATGTCATCACACACGAGCAGAACGTGCACACCGCGGAGCGGGGCCGCGCCTGGGCTACGCCGCGCCATGTCAACGATGAAGTGCAAGGACGTTGCCGGTTGTCGGCTCGGCCCGCTGGTCCGACCTACGGACGATCGCGCCGGGCCACATGAGCGGAAACGCAGCGCGAAGCGAATCGCGAGTCGATCTCCCGTGAGCGTCGCAGATTCCGACGAGCGCCGGGTTCGCTCGCGATCGTCTCCTGCGCCGCGCGCGCGAGCTCGACGGCGCCGATGATGGACGCGCACGCGCGAACCTCGCGGTCGGTGGGCGCGCGGATGCTGCGACGATTCAGAAACGCAGCACCGCGATCCCCGCGACGGTGACCACGACGCCGAGCAGCGCGAGCGTGGGCAGCCGCTCGCCGAGGAACACGACGCCGAGCGGCACCGCGAACAGCGGCGCCGTCGACGAAAGCACGCTGGCCACCGCCACGCCCGCGTACTTCACCGACGCGCCGTACATGACCGAGCTGACCGCGGTGAGCACGGCGAGCGCCACGAGGCGGACAAACAGCGGCCAGCCGCCGCGCAGCAGGCCGGGCAGTCCGCGCAGCGCCCACGGCGTCAGCCACAGCATCGCCGCGCCCACCGGCAGGCGGATCGCCTGCGCGCTCACCGGATCGATCTCGTCGAGCGGCACGCGCAGCGCGACGACCGACACGCCCCAGGCCAACGCGGCGAGCAGCGCCTCCACGACGCCGCGCCAGGCCCGCGGCTGGCCGGGCGGCTCCACGCGCGCCATGACGATCAGCACCAGGCCGGTCAGCGTGAGCAGGCCGCCGACGACGATCGGCGCGGTGAGCCGCTCGCCCAGGAGCAGCGCCGCGAGCGAGGCGGCGACGATCGGATAGCTCATCGAGATGGTCATGGCGCGGCCGAGCCCCAGCCGCTGCGCGCTCTCGAAGAAGATGGTGTCGCCGATGGCGATGGCGAACACGATCGAGACCGCGAGCAGCGCGAGGTTCCCCATGGACAGCGTGAGGATGCTCTGGAGGCCGCCGGCCACGAGCATCCAGCCGACGATGATGGCGGAGGTGAGGGTGGTGCGCGCGGCGTTGATCGTGAACGATCCGATGCCGGGGGCGAGCGCGCTGACCATCAGGCTCGTCACCGACCACGACAGCGCCGATCCCAGCGCGCAGAGCGCACCGACCGTCTCGGTCATCGGAAGCCCGGCCCCTCCTCGAAGTCGCGGGCACCATCTTCGCATCAGGGCGGAGCATGGCGAGTCCATCGAAGCGGCCCGTACGGAAGACCGACCCGGCGAAGGTCTCGCGCAAGATGCGCGGCGTGCGCCCGCTCCGGGGTGGCCCTCAGATCGGCCGGCGCTACGATCCCGGCTTCAAAGAACCGCCGGAGACCAAGAGTCCGTGGCAGGACGAGGGGCGGCCCGAAGCGAGCGGCTAGGGGCGCTACGACGTGGGGGCCCCGAAATGGCCCCCACACCCCCCAACGCTCGGGGCGCCCCGGGAAACCCGGGGCGCCCCTCGACCTCCACGCGCTCATCCGTCGGCGCGGGCGCGCGGCGGCAGGACCGCCTGCAGCGCCACGCTGAAGGCGATGCATGCGGCGCAGCCG
>Ga0134075_10000591_pt1 | contig 11270 bp, 10 predicted proteins | sample 15_taG_18_FD_119775 | JGI IMG/M metagenome (GOLD analysis project Ga0134075, IMG submission 119775) | Grasslands soil microbial communities from the Angelo Coastal Reserve, California, USA - 15_D_Rain_40cm_5_09212015 | ecosystem: Environmental > Terrestrial > Soil > Grasslands ... | reverse complement strand
GCGCTCATGAACCGCAAGCTGCGGTCGACCGTCGAGACGGTGTTCCTCATGCCGCACGAGAAGTACACGTACATCTCGTCGAGGTTGATCAAGGAGGTCGCGAGCTTCGGAACGTCTGTCGCAGGAATGGTTCCACCGGTCGTAGAAAAGCGGCTCACCGAAAAATATCCGCTGAAATGACGGGGGGCTCCGAGCGCCCCCCATACCCCCCAGTGCTGGCCGATCGCCTCAAGACGTTGGCGCCGTCCTCGACGCTCGCCGTGCAGGCCAAGGCGAGGGAGCTGCGCGCGCGCGGCATCGACGTGATCTCGTTCGGCGCGGGGGAGCCGGACTTCGACACGCCCCAGCGCATCAAGGACGCCGCCGTCCAGGCCATGCGGCGCGGCCAGACGAAGTACACGGAGGTCGGCGGCATCCTCGAGCTGCGCGCCGCCGTGTGCGCCAAGCTCAAGCGCGACAACGGACTCGACTACACGCCGGCCGACGTGCTCGTCTCCTGCGGCGCCAAGCACACCCTCTACAACCTCGTCACCGCCCTGCTGAACCCCGGCGACGAGATGCTGGTGCCGAGCCCGTTCTGGGTCTCGTATCCCGAGCAGGCGCGGCTGCTGGGCGCGGTGCCGGTGGCGGTGCCGACGCGCGAGGCGACGGGCTTCGACCTGGACCCCGACCGGCTGCGCGCCGCGGTCACGCCGCGCACGAAGCTGATCGTGCTCAACAGCCCGAACAATCCGACGGGCGCCGTCTTCTCAAGCGAGGCCCTCGAAGCCGTCGCGCGCCTGGCCGTCGAGCGCGGGCTCTGGGTGGTCGCCGACGAGTGCTACGAGTCGCTCACGTTCGAGGGACGGCACGTGTCCATCGCGTCGCTCGGCCCGGAGATCAAGGCGCGCACGCTCGTCGTCAACACCTGCTCGAAGGCGTACGCGATGACGGGCTGGCGGATCGGCTACGCCGCCGGCGCGCGCGAGCTCATCCGCGCGATGACGGACATCCAGAGCCAGGTCACGTCGAACCCCTCGTCGATCGCCCAGTGGGCGGCGGTCGAGGCGCTGTCCGGCCCTCAGGACGAGGTCGCCAAGATGGCCGGCGAGTTCGACCGCCGGCGCCGGGTGATCATCGAGGGGCTCAACGCGCTGCCCGGGGTGTCGTGCGTGATGCCGAAGGGCGCCTTCTACGCCTTCGCCAACGTCGCCGGGCTCTTCGGGCGGACGTGGGCGCAGGCCGACACGCGCACGACACTGCAAGGCTCGCTCGACGTGACCGGCTTCCTGCTCGAGGCGGCGCGCGTGGCGGTGGTGCCGGGCCTCGACTTCGGCTCGGACGCCCACGTGAGGCTCTCGTACGCCACGAGCGACGCGCTCATCCGCGAGGGCCTGAAGCGCATGCAGGCGGCGATCGCCACGCTCGCTTGATGAAATGGGGGGCCCCGAAATGGCCCCCCAGCTTGTTCAAGCGAGAGGGCTACGCCCCCTCGGACTCCCCGGCCAGCGCTCGGGGCGCCCCGGCGGAGCCGTGGCACCCCTCGATCCCCGACGCTCGGGGCAGCCCGGCACAGCCGTGACGCCCCTCGATCGTGCGCTCGAGGCGGCGGCGCGGGCCCGCGTCACCCTGATCCTCGGCACGAGCGACACCGGCAAGACCTCGTTGACCGCGCGCCTGGCCGGCGCCCTGGCCGCGCGCGGCGAGCGCGTGGCCGTCGTGGACGCCGACGTCGGCCAGTCGGAGATCGGCCCGCCCACCACCGTCGGCCTCGGCCACGTCGCCGGCGCCGTCGCCCGGCTCGGCGACGCCGAGGTGATCGCGCTCGAGTTCGTCGGCGACACCTCGCCCGTCCGCTACATCCGCGAGACCGCCGACGCGACAGGACGGCTCGTGCGCCGGGCGCTCGACGCCGGCTTCGAGCGCGTGCTCGTGGACACGGGCGGCCTCGTCGAGGGCCCGCTCGGCCTCGCGCTCAAGCGCGCCAAGGTGCGCGCCGCCGATCCCGATCTCGTCCTCGTGCTGCAGCGGTCCGACGAGAGCGAGCCGATCGCGCGCGCCCTCGAGCGTGACGTGCGCCCGCGCGTCGTCCGCCTCGCCCCGTCGCCCGCCGTCGTCCGCCGCTCGGCGGCGCGCCGGCGCGAGCACCGCGAGCGCGCGCTGCGCGACTATCTCGCCCACGCCGCGACGCTCACGCTGCCGACGGCGCGCGCGCCCGTGCGGGATCGCCGGGGCGAGGCGCTCACGGACGTCGCGGAGGGACTGCTGCTCGGCGTGCTGGGCGCCGGCGGCGAGACGCTCGGCATCGCGCGCGTCAGAGCGTGGGACGCCGCGCGCGGCTGCATCGTGGTGGACACGCCGGTGCCCGCGGAGCAGATCGCCGCGCTCGTGGCTGGACGAGCGACGTGGCGGGCGTGAGGCGCCGGCGCGCCGCGGGCGAGCCCGGACGCGCCGGCGCGGCCGCCGTTACTTCGTGCTGGTGTTGGAGCTGCTGCTGCTGCTCGGCGAGGTCGTCGCCGAACCGCTGACGCTGCCCGACGCGCTGCCCGACGGAGTCGTCATGTCGGTCGTCGTCGTCGAGGAGCTCGAGCTCGAGGTGGTGTCCGACGAGCGCGGCGTGCTGGGCGTGCTCGGAGACGCGGACGGACTCGTCCGCTCCGGCACCGTGCCGACCTTGTCGGTCTCGGTGCGATTGCACGCGATGGTCATCCCGCCGGCCAGCGCGAGGGCGCAGAGCCCCGATGATCCTCCCTGTGGGGTGTGTTTCGACCCCCCGCCGAGGGCTGCAACGGCCATGCCCGTGGTACGATTCGAGCCCGCGTCCGTCACATCGTGCAAAGGAGACTCGCGGCATGAAGCTCGAAGGCTCGCACGACGTTCCCGCGCCCCGTCAGAAGGTCTGGGAAGCGTTCCTCGATCCCGCGCGGTTGAAGAAAGCCATTCCCGGCTGCGAAAAGCTGGAGGCGGTCGGTCCCGACGAGTACAAGGCCACGATGAAAGTCGGGGTGGGCGGCGTGAAGGGCACCTTCGAGGGCAAGGTCAAGATCACCGAGCAGAAGCCACCCGAGTCTTACAAGCTGGCGGTGGAAGGCAGCGGTGGGCCCGGGTTCGTCCGCGGCGTGACCGTCATCACGCTGAGCGACCCGGAAGGCGGCGGCACGCGAGTTGCCTACAGCGCCGACGTCCAGGTCGGCGGTCTCATCGCTTCGGTGGGCCAGCGCATGCTCGGCGGCGTCTCGAAGATGATGGCCGACAAGTTCTTCGGAAAGATGTCCGAGCTACTCCAGGACAAGAAGTAGGCGGTGGCCTCCCGTTATCTCGAGCCTCGGCTCGAGCATGCCCCGCGCGCCGACATGCGGCGGCTCCAGACCAGGCGCCTGCGCGAGCAGCTCGCGCACGCCCGGGCCCACAGCCCGTTCTATCGCCGCAAGCTCGAGGGCGCGCCGCGCGTGAAGACGCTCGACGACTTGCGACGCCTGCCGTTCACGACCAAGGACGAGCTGAAGGAAAACCAGGCGGCGAAGCCGCCGTGGGGCGACGTCCTGGCGGTGCCGTTCGAGGACGTGCTGCGCATCCACATGACGTCGGCGACCACCGGGCGGCCGCTCGCCTTCCTCGACACCAAAGACGACTGGCACGGCTTCTATCACTCGTACGCGCGCGCGCTGCACGCGTTCGGCGTCCGCAAGGCGGACATGGTGATGGCCGCGTTCTCGTATGGGCCGTGGATCGGCTTCTGGTCCGGCTTCTACGCGGCCCAGGACCTGGGCTGCCTCGTGTTCCCGGCGGGGGGGCTCTCGACGGAGCAGCGCATCGACGCGCTCACGGCGTGGCCGATCACGGTGCTCGGCTGCACGCCGTCCTACGCGCTCTTCCTGGCCGAGCAGGCGGCGAGGAAGGGGATCGATCTGGCGAAGGACACGAAGGTGCGGATCACGTGGCACACGGGCGAGCCGGGCGCCTCCATCCCAGCCACGAAGGCGAAGATCGAGGCGGCGTTCGGCGCGCGGGCGTACGACCTGCCGGGACTCACCGAGATCGCCGCGTGGGGCTTCGAGTGCGACGCGCGCGCCGGCCTCGTGCACGTGAACGAGGACTACTGCCTCGCGGAAGTCCTCGACGAGGCCGGGGAGCCCGTGAAGCCGAGCGCGCGCGGCGAGCTGGTCTTCACGAGCCTCTATCGCAAGGCGATGCCGCTCATCCGCTACCGCACGCGCGACGTCGTGCAGCTGGCCGATCGCCGCTGCCCCTGCGGGCGCACGCTGCTGGCCCTTGAGGGCGGCGTGCTGGCGCGGCTGGACGACATGAAGAAGGTGCGCGGGATCATCGTGTACCCGCGCCGTGTCGAGGAGCTGGTGCGGCCGTTCGCCGGCGTGGACGAGTTCCAGATCGTGTTCCGGCGTCACGAGGGTCTGGACGACATCGTCGTGCGCGTCGATCCGTCACCGGCGCTCTCGCGCAGCGAGTGCGAAGGGCTCTGCGGCCAGCTCGGCGACGCGCTGCGGGTCGGGCTCGGCATCCGCGTGACGGTGGAGGCCACCGAGCCCGGCGCGCTGCCGCGCTGGGATCACAAGGCGCGGCGGGTGAAGGACGAGCGGACGGAGGTTCCCTTCTGAAGACGCACGGCGGCAAGGGCGCGGCGTTCGGGCTCGGCGGCTACCGGATCCTCGTCGTGGAGCTATCCGCCGCTGACGCGGATCGATTCTGTGCCCTCTACGACGGCGACTTCTATCTCGACCGGGATGCGGTGGCCGCCGCCATCGCGAAGCGAAGCGCGTTCGCTCGGCGACTGACACCCCGCCCGAGGTTATGCGACGGTACCGGGCGATGCTGCTCGCGCGTTCTCCCGAAGAACGCCTGACGATGGGTTGCTCGATGAGCGCCACGGCGCGGGCCCTCGTGCGCGCCTCGGTGCTGGCGCAGGACCCGCACGCGTCATCGGCCGCGCTGCGCCGCGCGCTGTTCCTGCGCTTCTACGGCCACGAGTTCGAGGCGGCGAGGCGGGCGAGGATTCTTGCCTCGCTGTAGACCGTTCGCGGACAATCGCCGGAAGCGTCGTGGTACAACTAGGACCTCGATTTCTCTGATTGTCAGGAGCGTGGAGTGAGGGCGGCCTACTTCAAGGAGCACGGCGGCAGCGACAAGATCATCTACGGCGACTATCGCGACCCCGCCGCGGACACCGGCGAGGTGGTGGTGCGCGTGAAGGCGTGCGCGCTGAACCACGTCGACATGCTCCTGCTCGACGGCCGCTTTCCGCCGCCCGAGGGGCTGCCGCACGTGAACGGCTGCGAGGTCACGGGCACCGTCGAGACGCTCGGGCCCGGCGTGAAGGGCCTCGCGACGCGCCAGCGCGTGATCGTGTTCCCCGGCTTCTCCTGCGGCACGTGCGAGTTCTGCCTGCGCGGCGAGCGCACGGTGTGCCTGCGCTACGGCTACCTCGGCGCCCACAAGGATGGCGGCTACGCCGAGCTGGTGAAGGCGCCCGCCGCCAACCTCGTGCCGCTCGCGGAATCGATCTCGTTCGAGAGCGGGGCGGCCGTGCCGCTGGCGATGCTGACCTCCTGGCACGCGCTGATCGCCCAGGCCCACCTCGAGCCCGGCCAGACCGTGCTGGTCCAGGCGGCGGGGAGCGGCGTGGGCAGCGCGGCCATCCAGATCGCGCGGCTCATCGGCGCGCGCGTGATGACGACGGTCGGCAGCGACGACAAGCTCGACTTCGCGAAGTCGCTCGGGGCGGAGCACGTCGTCAACTACCGCACGCAGGACTTCGTCGAGGAGGCGAAGAGGTGGACGGGCAAGCGCGGGGTCGACGTCGTCGTCGAGCACATCGGCGGCGAGACGTTCGAGCGCTCGTCCTACGCGCTGACCCGGCTCGGCACCCTGGTGTCGATCGGCTCGCACGACACTCACTGGGGCAAGCTGGACCTCCGTCACGTCTATTCCAAGAATCTGAGAATCCTCGGCACCAACCTCGGCTCGATCGTCGAGCTGCGCACGATCCTCGACTACGTCGCGGCGGGCCGGCTCAAGCCGGTGATCGATCGTGCGTTCCCGCTCGAGGACGCGCGCGCGGCCGTGCAGCACGTGCTCGACCGGAAGAACAAGGGAAAGGTCCTCCTCGTCCCTTGACGCTGGCCGCCCTCCTCGAGTGCGCCGCCCTTCGGCGCCCGTACGCCGACGCCGTCGTGGACGGCGACCGCCGGCTCACCTACGCCGAGCTGGCCGCGCGGGCCCGGGCGCTCGCCGAAGGCTTCCGCCGGCTCGGCGTCGGCCGCGGCGACCGCGTGCTCCTCGTGCTGCGCAACCGGCTCGAGCACGTGCTGGCCTACTGGGGCCTTCAGATATCGGGCGGCGTGCCGACGCCGGTGAGCTTCCGCCTGGCGCCCGGCGAGCTGCGCTACGTGCTGCAAGACTCCGGCGCGCGCCTGGCGCTCGGCGAGCCGTCCACGGCGGCCGCGCTGGGCGAGGCCGCCGACGGCGCCGCCGTGCGTCTCGTCGCGGTGGGCGAGGGCGGTCCCCACCGCGCCATCCCGTTCGATGAGGTGGCGGCGACGCGGCCCGCAGCGCCGCCGTCCGTCACCGCGCGCGATCTCTCGCTCATCCTCTATACGTCGGGCACGACGGGCCGGCCGAAGGGCGTGCCGCGCACGCATCGCAACCACTACACGGGCGCCGTCGCCCACGTGGTGCAGTGCGGCTACACGTGGCAGGAGCGCACGCTCGGCGTGATGCCGCTCTACCACACGATGGGCATCCAATCGCTGACGAGCATGGCCGCCATCGACGGTTGCTTCGTCTGCCAGCCGGAATGGAGCGCCGCGCAGGCGCTGGCGCTCATCGCGCGCGAGCGACTGAGCGCGCTCTACCTGATCCCGACGCTCTTCTGGGACCTCGTCCACGCCCCCGGCCTCTCGGCGGCGGACGTGTCGACCGTCCGCAAGCTCGCCTACGCCGGCGCGCCGATGCTGGCGCCGCTCACGGAGGCGTGCGTGCGCGCGTTCCGTCCGGACGTCTTCGTCAACCACTACGGCTCGACCGAGATCTACACGTTCACCGTGCGCCCCGACGTCGGCGCCAAGCCCGGCTGCGCCGGACGCGCCGGCCTGCACAGCACGATCCGCGTGGTGGCGGCGTCCGCCGAGCGCCGCGTCGGACCCGACGAGGTCGTGGCGCCCGGCGAGAAGGGCGAGATCATCGCGAGCCTCGCCTCCGACGAGGCCTTCGCCGGCTACTGGAACCGGCCGGACGCCGACGCGAGCGCGCTGCGCGACGGCTGGTACTTCACGGGGGACATGGGCTGGCTCGACGCGGAGGGCGAGCTGTACGTGGCCGGTCGCGTCGACGACATGATCATCAGCGGCGGCGAGAACGTCCACCCGGTCGAGATCGAGGAGGTGCTGGCGCGGCACCCGGGGGTGCGTGACGTGGCGGTGGTCGGGGAGCCGGATGACCGGTGGGGCGCACGGGTGGTGGCGTTCGTCGTGCCCAGGGCGCCCGGCCTCAGCTTCGAGGCGCTCGACGCCTTCTGTCGGGGCGCCGCCGATCTCGCGTCGTTCAAGCGCCCGCGGCGCGTCGTCTTCGTGCGCGAGATCCCCAAGACCGCCTCCGGCAAGATCTTGAGACGCCTGTTGCGAGACGGCCAGTACGCGGAGATCACACCGTCGCCCCAGGGAGCCGATCAATGAGCGAGTTTCTCCGAGTGGAGCGCAAGGGGCCGGTGGCCACGCTGTGGATCGACCGACAGCCGAAGATGAACACGATGACGGTGGCCATGCGCAACGAGTTCCCCGGGATCTTCGCGGGCCTCGAGGCCGACGACGCCGTGCGCGTGGTCGTCGTGCGCGGCGCGGGCGGCAAGGCCTTCAGCGCGGGCGGCGACGTCGCCGAGTTCCTCACGCTGGCGCCGGCCGACCTCGAGACGTGGGGCGACACGCTCACCTCGGCCGAGCGCTTCCGCAAGCCGGTGGTGGCCGCCATCGACGGGTATACGATGGGGGCCGGCCTCGAGCTGGCCGTCGCGTGTGACTTCCGGATCGCGACACTGCGCTCGGAGTTTGCGTTCCCCGAAGTGCGGCTCGGCATGATCCCGGGCTCGGGCGGCACCCAGCGCGCGCTGCGGTTGATCGGCATGACGCGCGCGAAATTGTTCATGATGACGGGCCAGCGCATCACCGCCGAGCGCGCGGAGGCCTGGGGCCTCATCACCTGGGCGGTGCCCGACGACAAGCTCGACGAGGCGGTGGACTCGCTGACCGGCGAGCTGGCCGAGCGCGCGCCGCTCGCCCTGCGCACGCTCAAGATGGTGCTCAACCGCGGCGCCGACGCGCCGCTCGACACCGCGCTGGAGCTCGAGCGCAAGGCGTACGCGTGGCTGCGCAGCACGCACGACTACGAGGAAGGCGTGAGGTCCTTCGTCGAGAAACGACCGCCGAAATACCGGGGGCGATAGCCATGGCGCACACGCTGGGTCTGATTCTCGCCAACCGCGCCGTTGTGCTGGGCGCGATCAAGGCGCGCGACCTGCTCGAGCAGACGTCGACGGCGGAGGCGTCGGGCGTCTTCGACGCCGTCTGGGTCGGCGACAGCCTGCTCGCCAAGCCGCGCCTGGAGTCGGTGGCCTTGCTCTCGGCGCTGGCCGCCGTCACGCGGCGCGTGCGCCTGGGCGTCGGGTGCCTCGCGACGTTCGTCCATCGCCATCCCGTTCTCTTCGCCCAGCAGTGGGCGAGCCTCGACGTGCTCAGCGAAGGGCGCGCGTGGCTGGCCGTCTGCCTGGGCGGGCCCGACAGCGCCAACGCCGCGCAGGCGGCGGAGCATGCGGTCATGGGCATCGCCTCGGCCGACCGTGTCGGGCGGCTGGAAGACGGCATCGTCATCCTCCGCAAGTTGTTCGGCGAGACCAAGGCCTCGCACGCCAGCCCCTTCTACCGATTCGAGAACGTCTCGCTCCAGCCCAAGCCCGTGCAGACGCCGCTGCCCATCTGGATCGCCTCCAACCCCACCGCGCTCACGTGGAAGCAGGGCGCGAGCGCGCCCGACTCCATCGTGGAGCGCTCGTTCCGCCGCGTGGCGAAGTACGCCGACGGCTGGATGACCAACAAGCTGAGCCCGTCGGAGTTCGCCGAGCAGTTCGGGCGCATCCGTGCCATGGCGAAAGAGGAAGGCCGGGATCCGGCGGCGCTCGGCAGCGCCCTCTACCACAACATCAACGTCAACGAGGACCGGCAGGCGGGGCTGGAGGAGACCAAGAAATTCCTCGACACGTATTACTCGACCAACTTCACTCCGAAATTCGTCGAGCAGTGGACCATCACCGGCGACCCGAAGTCGTGCGCGGGGCAGTTGCGCGCCTATGCGGACGCCGGGCTCGGCCACATGGCGCTGCGCCTGAGCTCGTGGGACCAGCGCGGCCAGCTCGCGCGCTTCCTGAACGAAGTCGTGCCGGCCTATGGAGGCCGCTGATGCCGGCCGTGGGCGGAGGCCGATGATGACCAGGGGCTTCATGGATCTCAGGGGATGGCTGGCGCTGCTCGAGAAGGAGAACGAGCTGCGGCGCATCCGGGCCGAGGTCGACTGGGACCGCGAGATCGGCGCCGTCTCGCGCCGCGCCCTGGAAAAGAAGGGCCCCGCGCTGCTCTTCGAGACCATCAAGGGCTACCGCGGCGGGCGCTGCACGAAGGTCCTCACCAACGCCCTCGGCGACCGGCGGCGGCTCGCGCTCGCGCTCGGGTTTCCGAAGGACGTTGGCAACGCCGAGCTGGTCCAGTACGTCATGAAGAAGAACCGCGAGACGATCCCGCCGCGCGTGGTGACGACGGGCCCCGTGAAGGAGGTCGTCGTTCGTGGCGACGCGGTGGACCAGACCGAGTTTCCCGTCCCCAGGTGGAACTTCCGCGAGGGCGGGCGCTACATCCACACGTTCTCGGCCATCGTCACGCGCGACCCCGACACGCACGTGATGAACGTCGGCATCTACCGCGGCATGATCGGCAAGAAGAACACGACGCCGTTCCTGCTCATCAAGGGTGGCCAGCACTGGGGCGCGCACTTCGTGAAGTACGCCGGCAAGGGCCAGCCGATGCCCGTGGCGTGCGTGATCGGCTGGGATCCGATCATGCCCTTCCTCGCCGGCTCGCCGCTCCCCACCGGCGTCTGCGAATGGGACGTCATGGGCGCCTACCGCGGCGAGCCCGCCCAGCTGGTGCCGTGCGAGACGGTGGACCTCGAGGTTCCGGCCGGCGCCGAGATCGTGCTGGAGGGCTTCATCTCCGACGATCCGGCCACGTACGAGTCGGAGGGGCCGTTCGGCGAGTTCACCGGCTACGTCTCCGACGTGCCGACGCCGCGTCCGACGATGAAGGTCACCTGCATCACGCACCGGCGCGAGCCGATCTTCCAGGGCTGCCTCGAGGGCACGCTGCCGGGCTCGTACAGCGAGAACAGCGTGATGTCCTCCGTGCAGCGCGCCGCCATCGCCTGGAACATCCTCACCGGCGCGGGCATTCCCGGCATCCGCGACGTCTACGTCCATCCGATCACCAACGGCGTGAACGTCTGCGTAAAGATCACCAAGCATTATCAGGGTCAGCCCAAGCAGATCGCCGCCGCGCTCTGGGGCAACGCCGCCGCGCAGTACCGCTACAAGCACGTGTGGGTGGTCGAGGACGACATCGACGTGTCGTCGTACGAGCAGATCGACTGGGCGGTGGCGCATCGGGTCAACGCGGGCGAGGGCGGCATCGTCATCTTCCCCGGAAGCTTCGGCTCGCCGATCGATCCGTCCACGCCGCTCGAGGACCGCAACGTCGCGCAGCTCGGCACCGGCCTCTGGAACCGCGTGCTCTTCGACGCCACGCGCAACTGGAAGTTCGAGCGCCGCGCCGAGTGGGGCGGCGAGCGCTTCCCGCCGACGGTGCGGCCGGCGCCGGAGGACGAGGCGCGCGTCCGCGAGCGCTGGCAGGAGTTCGGGCTCGGCGACGTGTGACCCGGCGCTTTGTCAGGCGGGCACCCGGGACGTCACCAGGTGACATCGTGAGGCTCGCGTCTCGCGCGTAACTCCTCGATTCTAGACGCAACACCGTCTGGCGCGGAGGTTGCCCTCCTCAGCCGGCATGCTGATGAAGATCATCGCCGGCGCGCTCTACGCGGCCATTCTGGCCGTGGCCGCGATCGCCCACGCCGACGAGCCGAAGGGCTTCCGCGACGTCCCGTGGGGCGCATCCGAAGACACCCTGCGTCTCCGCATTCCGACCCAGTCGTGCGACGTCATCGACCCCACCGTCGACTTCGGC
>Ga0134075_10000579_pt1 | contig 11384 bp, 11 predicted proteins | sample 15_taG_18_FD_119775 | JGI IMG/M metagenome (GOLD analysis project Ga0134075, IMG submission 119775) | Grasslands soil microbial communities from the Angelo Coastal Reserve, California, USA - 15_D_Rain_40cm_5_09212015 | ecosystem: Environmental > Terrestrial > Soil > Grasslands ... | reverse complement strand
GCGGCGCGCGCGGCGAACGCCGGCGCGAGCTCTGCGGCGACCGCCACCCAGTCGGTGCGCGACGGCCGGTCGGTCGGGACGGTTCCAGAGATCGTCATGGCTCCGCCTCCTTGACGGCGAACATGACAGGACGGCGGGTCCCCGCCAAGACCAAAAAATGGACTTGCCGGAGCCGGGCCGGCTGCCTAGAGTCAGGGGCCATGAAAGGCTATGGTCAGTTCTGTCCCGTCGCCGTCGCCTCCGAGATCTTCGCCGAGCGCTGGACGCCGCTGATCCTGCGCGAGCTGTTCTCGGGCTCGCGACGATTCGGCGAGATCCGCAGCGGCATGCCGCTGATCTCGCGCACGCTGCTGAGCCAGCGGCTGCGCGAGCTGGAGGACGTCGGCGTCATCGCCAGCACGCCGCTCGCCGGCGGCCGTGGCCGCGAGTACCGCCTGACCACGGCCGGGGAGGGATTTCGCGAGGTCGTCGAGCGCCTCGGCGAGTGGGGCCAGCGGCACGCGCCCCAGCAGTTCGCGCCCGACAACCTCGATCCGGCGCTGCTGCTCTGGGCCATGCACCGGCGCATCGACCTCTCGCGTCTGCCCAAGCCACGGGTGGTCGTCCGCTTCGAGCTCCGCGGCGTGCCGGCGCGCTGCATGCAGCTGCGCGCCTGCTGGCTGGTGCTGGAGCGCGCGGGGGCCGACGTCTGCATGCGGGATCCCGGCTTCGAGGTCGACCTGGTGATCCACGCCGACATCGGCGCGCTCGCGCGCGTGTGGGCCGGGCACCGCGACTGGGCCGATGCGGTGCGCGCCGGCGCCATCAAGCTCGAGGGCCCACGCGCGCTCGTGCAGGAGTTCCCGCGCTGGCTGCTGCTGAGTCACTTCGCCCAGGTTCTCAAGCCCGCGCGCGTCGGCTGAGCGCGCGATGGAGCTCCACGACCTCTCGATCGCTCGGCTATCCGGCCTCATCGCCGCTCGCAAGCTCTCGCCCGTCGAGCTCCTCGACGCGTTGATCCGGCGCGTCGAGGACTATGACGCGCAGACGCGCGCGTTCATCACGCCGACATTCGAGCCGGCCCGGCGACAGGCGAGCGACGCCGAGGCCGAGATCGCGGCCGGGCGCTATCGCGGCCCGCTGCACGGCGTGCCGTTCGGGCTGAAGGACATCTACGACACGCGCGGCATCCTCACCTCGGGGCACTCGCGCGTGTTCATCGATCGCATCCCGCGCGAGGACGCGACGACGGTCAGTAAGCTCTACGACGCGGGCGCGGTCCTGCTCGGCAAGCTCGCCACGCACGAGATGGCGCACGCCGGCCCCTCGTTCGACCTGCCGTGGCCGCCCGCGCGCAATCCGTGGAGCCTCGAGCGCTTCACGGGCGGCTCGTCGTCGGGCTCGGGCGCGGCCGTCGCGGCCGGCCTGGTGCCGGTCGCGCTCGGCTCGGACACCGGCGGCTCGATCCGCGGGCCGGCGTCGCTCTGCGGGGTGGTCGGTCTCATGCCGACCTTCGGCCTCGTGAGCCGCACCGGCGTCATCACCAACTCGTACACGTTCGATCACTGCGGGCCGCTGGCGCGGACGGTCGAAGACTGCGCGCTGACGCTGCAGGCGCTGGCGGGCTACGACGCGAGCGACCCGGGCAGCGTGCAGCGGCCGATTCCCGTGTATCGCGACGCGCTCGGCGACGACCTGCGCAATCTCAAGATTGGCGTGCTGCGCCACCACTGGGAGGACGACATCCCGGCCTCCGAGGACGTGCGCCGTGCGATGGACGGAGCACTCGACGTGCTGCGCCGCCTGGGCGCCACCCTGGAAGAATGCCGCGTGCGGCCGCTGGCCGAATACTTCGACGTGAAGATCATAATCGCGGAGAGCGAGATCTTCAGCGTTCACCAGGCGAATCTCGTCGCGCGGCCCAAGGACTTCGGCGCCGACTTCCGCTCGCGTGTGCTGCCCTCGGTGCTGTTCACCGCCCACGACTACGTGCACGCGACGCGCGAGCGCCGCCGCATGCAGCTGGAGATGCCGACGCTCTACGAGAAGTTCGACGCGTTCGTGACCGCCGGCATGGGCGAGGCACCGCGCCTGGCCGACTATCGCAGCGTCTCGTTCTGGCAGAAGCCGAGTCTTCTCACCGCCTGGAACGTGACCGGCCAGCCCGTGCTCGCGCTGCCCAACGGCTTCGGAGGCAACGGCCTGCCGCTCGGGATGCAGATCCTCGGCCGGCCCTTCGGCGAGACGACGATCTTGAGAATCGGCCACGCCTACGAGCGCGCCACCGAGTGGCACACGCGCCGTCCGCCGCTGGTGCGCGGGACGACGGCGCCCGACGTGACACCCCCGCCGGTGCTGTCCGGCGGCGCCGACCAGGTGGACGCCGACACGCGCGATCTCTGCGTGAAGGCGGCGCGGCGCGCGGGAATTCCGCTCGACGATCTGATGCTCGCGCAGCTGCTCGAGGGCGCGCCATACGCGCTCGGCATGGTGCGACGGCTGCGCCGCGGCGACTGAGAGCTAGTCGAGCAGGTCGAGACAGCCGAGGTCGTGAACGGCGGCCATGATGCGCTCCAGGTGGTTCCACCAGATCCAGGCCCCCAGGCCGTGGTTCGCCTGCCACATCGGCGTGGTGATCTGCCAGAGCACGGACAGCCGGTAGTCCTCCCACAGCGCGTCGAACGAGTAGCCGCGCACGCCGCCCGCCAGCAGCGCGTCGTGATACCGCACGAGGCTCTCTCGCTCGTGCCGCTGTCGCCAGTCGGGAAACCAGTGCACGGCGATCATGTACGCGAGATCGTCGGTGGCGGTATCGATGCGCCAGGCGTCCCAGTCGATCAGCCGCACGTCGTTCACGGTGGGATCGCGCGGGAGCAGCGCGTTCCAGACGTGGGCGTCGCCGTGAATGAGCGTCATGTCCCGGTGCGTCTGGTAGCGCGCGGCCAGGCGCGGCGCGGCGGCGACGAGCCGCTCGTACAGCCGCTTGCGCTCGGCGGACAGACGATCGCCCAGACGATCGGCGAAGGTCGCCACGTCCTTCGGGAACGCGGCGAGGTGGCGCTCGAGCCCGCCGGAGTCGTCCGCGAACGCGCCCACGGAGACGCCGAGTCGCTCGTGATCCCACCAGAACGCGTGGAACCGGGCGTGCGCCGCGACGACCGCGTGCCACCGCTCGATCGGCGGCGGCACCGGCCACTCGCCGAGCGGCTCGTGAGAGGCGGTGAGATCCTCGAGCATCAGGTGCCAGCCGCCCGCCGGCTCCGCGACGGCCTCGTAGCAGCGGGGCAGGAGGCCCGGCGGCGTGGCCGACGCGACCACCTCGTAGAAGGCCGTTTCCTTGCGTCCGAGCTCGCGGAAGGTCGCGTCGACGCGCTCGTGTGACGTCTTGAAGAAGACGTGCGACGGACCCTGGTCGCCGTCCCCGTCGTACGTGAGGCGCAGACGCGCGATGCGGGAGATGAGCGTGTCGCGTGTGCTCTCGACCGTGACGGCGACCACCTCGCCGCGCTCGAGGACGCCGGCGCGGCGCAGCAGCGCGGTCAGGCGGTCGGCGGTGGCCTGAGGCGGCACATCACTCATCCCGGAACATGGTACGGTACGGCGGCGATCACGACCGGGACTCGTCAGCGGGGGAGACCACATGAACATCCGACCCAATCGCGTGAAGCAGGCGCTCGCCGCCGGCAAGGTGGCGACGATCATCGGCGGCACCAACGATCCGGACCTCATCGATCAGCTCGGCACGCTGGACGTGGACGGCATCTGGCTGGAGGGCGAGCACGGCGGCGTCGACTATGCCGATCTCGGCAACCTCACGCGCGCGTGCGACCTGTGGGGCAAGACCTCGGTCGTCCGCGTGATGGACAACGACTACGCGACGATCTATCGCACGCTCGATCGCGGCGCGCAGGCCATCGTGGTCCCGCACGTCAACAGCCGCGCCGAGGCCGACGCGGTGGTGGCCGCCGGCAAGTTCGCGCCGCTCGGCCGGCGCGGCATGTTCACGAGCCGCCAGGGCTTCGGGGTGGACGACTACTTCAAGACGGCCAACGACCAGAGCATGCTGATGGTCTTGATCGAGGACATCGCCGCCATCCCGCGCCTCGACGAGATCCTCAAGGTCGATCACATCGACGTCTTCTTCGTGGCGCCGAGCGACCTGGCGACGTCGATGGGCCACATCGGCAACGTGAGCCATCCCGACGTCCAGCGGACGATCGACGGCGCGCTGACGAAGATCGTGCAGGCCGGCCGCGTGGCCGGCACGCTCGTCAGCGCCGCCAACGTCGAGCGCTACACGCGCATGGGCGTGCGCGTGGTGTTCACCGTGGTCTTCCCATGGATCCAGGCCGGGGTGAAGGACGTCATCGAGCGCGCGGCGTCCGGCGCCAAGCGCTGACGCGTCAGGCCGATTTCCGCAGCCGAAGCATGAGAAAGATCGGCAGGCGCCGGCCGCGAGTCGTGGCCGGCGCCGTCGGGCCGGGCAGCGGCTCGCGGAGCGATTCGATGAAGAACCCCGCGCTCTCGAAGGCGCGCGCATAGTCGTCGATCGAGAAACACCAGCCCTCGAACGTCACGCTGAGCCCGTTGCGCTCGAACGTGCCCCGCGAGCGGCGGGGACCGAAGTACGTGGGGCCGAGCACGAACGTCGCCTCCGGGCCCTGCCCGACGAATTTTCCGGCGTCCCAGACGGGGTGCTGGACGCAGACGCACAGGCGGCCGCGCGGCTCGAGCACGCGGCCGATCTCGGCGCAGACGGCCGGCATGTCGTCGACGTCCATGAGCGAGTTGTAGGCGACGACGAGATCGAACGCGCCCGCGGTAAAGGGCAGCCTCGCGCCGTCGGCGAGCATGTATCGTGACGTCCGATCCGCCTCGGCGGCCAGGCGGGCGAGCGTCGGTGACACGTCGACGCCGGTGACGCGGTGGCCGCGCGCGACGAGATCGCGCGACACGCGCCCCTCCCCGCATCCGACCTCCAGCGTCGCGTGCTCGGGCGGCGGCACCAGCACGAAGAACGCGTCGCGATAGTACCAGTAGGCATCGTGCTGCGGCGCCCGCGCCCAGGCGGCCCAGCGGTGGGCCTCGGCCTCCCAGTGCTCGGCGGACGTCATCGGCCTCAGCCCCACGGCGTCGACGTCAGCCGGAAGAACCGCGCGGCGTTCTCCCACATGAGCTTCCGTGTCGCCGGCTCGCCGAGCGTCTTTCGCCAGGCGATGACGGCGTCGGCGTGATCCGGAAAGATCGTCTCCGGGTGCGGATAGTCCGACTCGAACATGAGCACGTGGTCGCCGACGAGATCGATCACCGCGCGCGTGAGCTCGACGCCCTCCGAGAAGTCGATGCCGCAGAAGACGCGCCCCATCTGCGCGTATTCGACCGGGGTGTGCTCGACCCTGGGCGACACGGAGCCGCGCACGTAGGCGATCTGCCGCGTCAGGCGGAGCAGCCAGTGCGGCAGCCAGCCGTGGCCGCACTCGAGCGTGCCGACGCGCAGGCGTGGATACCGGTCGAGCATGCCGCCCATCAGCATGAACGAGAGAAAGCGCTGGCCCCCCCACGTCTGGCCCGCGCAGCGCCCCATCGCCGGGTTGTCCCAGACGTCGCGATAGCCCGGGAAGTACGGCGTCTCGATCGTGAAGCCGTGATACATGACCGCGAGGTCGGCGTCGTTGGCGGCGGCCCAGATCGGCTCGAGGTCGGGATCGTCCACGGGCAGGCCTTCCGGGAGTAACGGCCACACGGCGGCCACCCAGTCGTCCTTCGCCAGCTCGGTGATCACCTGCGCGGCCCACGCCGGATCGGTCGCCGGCGCGAGCACCATGCTCTTCAGACGCCGCGGGTCGGCCGCGCAGTACTCGGCCATGTAGCGGTGATAGGCGCCGAACATGCCGCGCGTGAGATGCGGCGCGAGCGCGGGCGCGCCGTAGGCCCACGGACCGGGAATGATGAAGTCGATGTCGCGGCCCTCGGTGTCCATGTCGGCGAGCCGGCCGCGCGCGTTGTCCTCGGCGACGCGCGCGGCGATGGGCTTGCGCGTGACCATCTGCGTGCGTCCCGAGAGGAACCCCCGATCGCCGCCCGTGTCGGTGGGCGCGCTCGGCTTCTCGCCGGCGACGCGCTGATAGCGGAGCTGCTTGATCGAGAGGATCGTCATCTCGGCCTGATCTTCGGCGTCGCCGCGGCCGGGCTGGACAGCCACCTTCCGCATGTACGGCGCGATCTCGTCGAGGTGATCGCGGAGCGGCTTGTCCGCATACCGCAGCAGGACGTCGAGGGACGGATTGACGTGCGTGTCCGAATCGATGACGCGGAATCCCTGTCTCATCGCTGACCCCCGCGCGGCATGATATAACGCAGTCCCTCGTGCATACGGTCTCGGTCGATGGTCTTCAGATCGCGTATGCCACGGCGGGCGCCGGCTCGCCGGCGGTGTGCCTCGTGCACGGCACGGGGGGCTCCCGCCATGTCTGGACGCACCAGCTCGAGGGTCTCGCCGATCTCGGACACATCGTCGCCCTGGACCTGCCGGGGCATGGACGCTCGGGCGGGACCATTGCAAAACGAATCGAGGACGCGGCCGCGGTCGTCGCGCGGTTTCTCGACGCGCTGGGCATCACGCGGGTCGTCATCGGCGGACACTCTATGGGAGGGGCGATCACTCAGCAATTCGCGCTCGCCTGTCGGGAGCGCGTGGATGGCCTCGTCTTGATCGGGACCGGCGCGCGCCTCCGAGTGCTGCCGCGGCTGCTCGATCTGCTCGCGAGCCACCACCGTGAGGGCGTGGATCTGCTCATGAGCCTCGCCATCGGCGCCAGGGCGCCGGCCGAGCTGAGGACCGCGCTGCACCGGTCGACGGCCGAGAATCCGCCCGGCGTGGTCCTCGGCGATCTGCAGGCGTGCGACGCCTTCGACGTCATGAGCCGGATCGCGACGGTGGACGCGCCCGCGCTCGTGATCTGCGGCGAGGAGGATCAGCTCACGCCTCCCAAGTACTCGCGGTTCCTCGGTCAGCGCATCGCCGGCGCCCGCGTCGTCGTCGTTCCCGGAGCCGGCCACTATGTCCAGGTGGAGAAGCCTCGCGAGACGACGGCGGCGATTCGCGAGTTTTTCGTCCGGCTGGGGCGTGCAGAGAGCAGAGCGCAAGGAGGCTGAGATGGCGGTCATCCTGGGCACGGGCGAGTTTCGCTACGAGGTCGCCGACGGCTGGGCGAAGCTGCCGCCCGGCATGGAGTTCAACGCCGACGTCGCCGCCGTCGGAGTCGACGCGCAGGACCGCGTGTACGCGTTCAATCGCGGCGCGCACCCCATGTGCGTGTTCGACCGCGACGGCAATTTCCTGCGCTCCTGGGGCGAGGGTCTGTTTCGTCGTGCCCACGGCGTCCATATGGCGCCCGACGACACGCTGTGGCTGACCGACGACGGCGACCACACGGTGCGGCACTGCACGCTCGAGGGCAAAATCTTGTTGACGCTCGGGCTGCCGGGCACGCCGAAGCCCTACATGAGCGGCGAGCCGTTCCACCGCTGCACCCACACGGCGCTGTCGCCGCGAGGCGAGGTGTACGTCTCCGACGGCTACGGCAACGCGCGCGTGCACAAGTTCTCGCCCGATGGCCGGCTCCTCACGTCGTGGGGCGAGCCCGGCACCGATCCCGGCCAGTTCAACATCCCGCACAACATCTGCTGCGACGCCGACGGCTGGGTGTACGTCGCCGACCGCGAGAACCATCGCGTCCAGGTGTTCGACGCCCACGGCCGCTACGAGACGCAGTGGAACAACATGCACCGGCCGTCCGGGCTCTATCTCGAGCCGGGCGCGTCGCCGCGCTTCTACGTCGGCGAGATCGGCGGCGGCATGGCCGTCAACCAGGACATCCCCAACATCGGACCGCGCGTGAGCATCTACAGCCCGAAGGGCGAGATGCTGGCGCGGCTGGGCAACCGCCCGGCCGGCCTCGAGCCGGGCCAGTTCATCTCGCCGCACGGGCTCGCCGTCGACTCACGCGGCGACATCTACGTGGGCGAAGTCTCGTTCACCAACTGGGGCCGGCGCGGCCCGCACCCGCCCGGGCTGCGAAGTCTACAGAAGCTCCGCCGGCTCGCGTGAAGCGCGCCCTCCCGGGGCCGAGGGCCGGATTCTTCTTCGGAAGCGGCGCCCACTTCCGCCGCGACCAGCTCGGCTTCTACGAAGCGTGCGCGCGCGAGTACGGCGATTTCGTCCAGACGCGGATGGGGCCCTTCCGAATTTTCTTGATCTACCACCCGGACGCCATCGAGGAGCTGCTCGTCACGTGCAACCGGGATTTCATCAAGAGTCCGGGCGTGCGGCTGCTGCGTCCGCTGCTCGGCGAGGGGCTGCTGCTGTCGGAGGGCGACACGTGGCTGCGCCAGCGGCGGCTCATGCAGCCCGCCTTCCATCGGCAGCGGGTGGCCGGCTACGGCGACGTCATGAGCGCCTTCGCCGAGCGCCGCGTCGCGGGCTGGAGGGCGGGCGCGACGGTCGACGTGCACGCCGAGATGATGGCGCTCACGCAGGCCATCGTCGGCAAGACCCTGTTCGACGCCGACGTCTCGGGCGACGCCCAGGACGCCACCCGGGCGGCGAAGGTGCTGGCGGAGGACTTCGGCGTCCGGCTACGAAGCTTTCGCCTGCTTCCGTACTGGTTCCCGACGCCGAGAAACCTGAGATCGCGCCGCGCCATCGCACGCCTCGATCGCGTCGTCGACCGCATCATCGCCGAGCGCCTCGCCCGCCGCGAGGATCGCGGCGATCTGCTCTCCATGCTCGTGCAGGCGCAGGACGCCGACGACGGAACGCGGATGACCGCGCGCCAGCTGCGCGACGAGGTGATGACCATCTACATGGCCGGCCACGAGACGACCGCCGTGGCGCTCTCGTGGGCGTGGTACCTGCTCGGCCAGCATCCCGAAGCCGATGCGCGGCTCGCCGAGGAGGTCCGCGACGTGCTGGGCGGTCGCCGGCCCGCCGTCGCCGATCTCCCGCGGCTCAAGTATGCCGAGATGGTGATGATGGAATCGATGCGCCTCTATCCGCCAGCGTACGGGCTCGGGCGCCAGGCGACGATCCCCTCGGAGATCGCCGGCCAGCGGGTCGCGCGGGGCGACATCTTCATCGCGCCCACGTGGGTGGTGCAACGCGACCGCCGCTGGTTCGACGAGCCGGACGCCTTTCGCCCGGAGCGCTGGGCGAAGGACCTCGCCCAGCAACTGCCACGCTTCGCCTACTTTCCGTTCGGCGGCGGGCCGCGCCAGTGCATCGGCAACAGCTTCGCGCTCATGGAGGGCATCCTGATCCTTGTCGCCATCGTGCAGCGCTTCCGGCTCTCGCTCGTTCCCGGTCAGCGCATCACCCCCACGCCCTACGTCACCCTGCGCCCGGAGCCCGGGATCCTCGTGCACCTGGCGGCTCGCTGATACGGGACGTGGGCTGGAAGGTGATCAGCGCGCACGTGTCCACCATGACGGCCGGTTCCTAGTACACTGCCCCGCACCATGCCCCGCAGGAGGGTTCGATGACCTCAGCAGCCGAAGCCGACGTTCTGCGTGCCGATGACCGGCGGTTCGAGGCGATGCGCAAGGCCGACTGGGCGGCGCTCGACGCGGCGCTCGCCGACGATCTCACCTACGTGCATTCCAGCGCGCGGCTGGAGTCCAAGAAGGAGCACCTGACCAATCTCCGCGCCGGCAAGCCGCACTATCGCGGCATCGCGCCGCGCGACCGGCACGCGCGGGTTCACGGCAACGTCGGCATCGTCAACGGCGTCTCCGAGATGCACGTCGAGAACGACGGCAAGGAGCAGCGCTTCACCATCCGCTATCTGGCCGTCTACGCGAAGGCCGGCGAGCAGTGGCGCATGCTCGCGTGGCAATCGACGCGTCAGCCCGACGCCTGAGCCCGAGGGAGGTGCCGGATGGCAGCCGCGACGCTCATCTCGTCGGACTCTCACGTGGTCGAGCCGCCCGACACCTGGACGGGACGGTTGCCGGCCGAATACCGCGATCGTGCGCCGCGCGTCGTGCAGGACGCGGACGGCGACTGGTGGCTCGTCGACGGTGTCCGCACCAACTCGTTCCAGGGCGGGGCTCAGACCGGCAAGCGGTTCGATCGTCCCGACGAGCTGCGTCCGGCCGGCCATTTCGCCGACGTACGGCCCGGCGCGTACGATCCCAAGGAGTTCCTGGCCGACAACGACCTCGACGGTGTGTGGGGGGCCGTTCTCTATCCAACGGAGGGGCTCTCACTCTATCAAGTCCCCGACGGCGATCTCCTCGTGGCGATCTTCGCCGGCTACAACGACTGGCTCGCCGAGTTCTGCCGTTACGATCCGAAGCGACTGAAGGGAATCGCCACGATTCACGTCGAGGATGTGCCCGGCGCCATCGCCGAGCTGACACGGGCGCGCAAGCTCGGCCTCGTCGGCGCGATGATCACGGTCGGCCCCGCCGACGCCTCGTCCTACGATCGTCCCGAGTACGAGCCGTTCTGGGCGGCGGCGCAGGACCTCCAGATGCCGCTGAGCCTGCACATCGCCACGTTCCGGCCGTCGCCGGGCGTCGCGTACGAAGACAACCGCACGGCTCGGCCGGGGCTGATCGCCACCTGGGACCGGTACATGAAGGTCTCGCTCGCGCACATGATCCTCTCGGGCGTCTTCGAGCGATACCCGCGGCTTCGCGTCGGCTCCGTCGAGCACGAGCTCGGCTGGGTGCCGTTCTTCCTCGACCGGCTGGACTACACGTACACGCAGCGCGCCCGGCGTCCGTGGTGGCACCGATTCAAGGAGGGCCTGCCGAGCGACTTCTTTCGCCGCAACGTCTTCCTGAGCTTCCAGGAGGACGCGCTCGGCATCCGCGACCGCGACCTGATCGGGGTCGACCAGATGATGTGGGGCTCGGACTATCCCCACACCGAGAGCACGTTTCCCCAGTCGCAGAAGCTCCTCGACCGTGTCTTCGCCGGCGTGACCCAGGAGGAGCGGAGGCGGATCACCTGCGACAACGTCGCGCGGCTGTACGGGTTCGCGATGCCGCAAGAGGTCGTCGCATGAACGACGTCATCACCGGGCAGACCGTCGAGCTGCTGCAGCAGCTCATCCGCAACCGGTGCGTGAACGACGGCTCCGTGGCCTCCGGCCAGGAGATCCGGACCAGCGACGTGCTCCGGGCCTACCTCGAGGGCAGTGGCCTCGACGTCGAGGTCTACGAGCCCGACGGCGCGCCGGGCCGCACCAGCCTCGTCGCGCGCATCGAGGGAAGCGAGCCGGCGGCGCCGACCTTGTGCCTGATGGGCCACACCGACGTCGTGCCGGTGACGCCCACGCACTGGACGCGCGATCCGTTCGGCGGCGAGCTGGTGAACGGCGAGGTGTGGGGCCGCGGGG
>Ga0134075_10000576_pt1 | contig 11400 bp, 14 predicted proteins | sample 15_taG_18_FD_119775 | JGI IMG/M metagenome (GOLD analysis project Ga0134075, IMG submission 119775) | Grasslands soil microbial communities from the Angelo Coastal Reserve, California, USA - 15_D_Rain_40cm_5_09212015 | ecosystem: Environmental > Terrestrial > Soil > Grasslands ... | reverse complement strand
TCCCCGCCTCGCCCGCGAGCCGATGACCCTGGTCGAGGACGGCCCGCGCTCCGTCCTCGCCCTGCTCACCCGGATGCGCGCCTCCGCCTTCCAGGGACGCCAGCTCGGGGAAGCGTTCGAGACGTGGAAGCGTATGATCGAGGGACCGAGCCTCATCTGCCTGGGCTACGCGGCGTCGCTGTCGAGCGCGGGGCTCTGGCCGCTCGTGACGTGGCTCATCGAGCGCGGGTACGTCGACGTCCTCGCCTCGACCTCGGCCAACATCACCGAAGACCTCCTCGAGCAACTGGACGGCAACCGCCTCTACCGCGTCAGCGCGGAGGACGTCGACGACGCGGATCTGTGGAGGGCGGGCTACTACCGCTTCTACGATCACATCGTCTCCAAGGCCCGGTACGACGAGCTGGAGACGCGCGTGCTGAGCGCGTTCATCGACGACCTGGCCGAGCGCTGGCGGAAGCCGGCGATCCCGACGGTGCGGCTCCTCCACGAGCTGGGCCTCTGGCTCGAGGAGAAAGGATTCCGGCGCTCGATCCTCGCGACGGCCGCGCGCCGCCAGGTCCCGGTGTTCTCCTGCGGGCTGCCCGACGGGCCGATCGGCGAGGCGTACGACAAGGCCACCCGCGCCGAGCAGGCCCCGATCGTCGACTTCTTCCGCGACTACAAGATCGCCACGGACGTCATGGACGCGGCGATCACCGGAGGCCGCGGGACCTCGGTGATCTTCCTCGGCGGCGGCGTGCCCAAGGACTTTCTCCAGATCACGGCGACGAGCGTCTCGTCGCGACACGGCAATGCGGAGGCCAAGCCCCACGTCGCCGCGATCCAGATCACCACGGACAACACCGTCTACGGCGGCCTGGGCGGCGCCGCGCTCGCCACCGAGTGCATCTCGTGGGGCAAGGAGGCGAAGGGCGGCCCGAATGTCATGTGCTTCGCGGACGTGACGATCGCGCTACCGCTGATCTGCCAGGGGCTCCTCGAGCACTTCGGTCCGACTCACCGGCGCCGGGAACCGCGGCCGCTCAACCTCGCGGAGGTCTTCTAGCGCGCCAGGGACCCATGGATCGTCTGACGCTGTTCGGTCTCTGCGCGGTGACCGCCATGCTCATTTGCTATGCGCTCGAGGATCGTAGCCGCTGGTTTGTCCTGGCCTTCGCGGCCGCGTGCGCCCTGGGCTCGGCGTACGGCTTCCTTCAGGGCGCTTGGCCTTTCGGCGTGATCGAGGCGATCTGGTCCGGTGTCGCCGTCCGCCGCTGGTCCACCCGGGTCGAACCGAGACCCGAGCAGGGCCCGGCTCGTTGACTTACGAGACGTCGATCGATAGGATTCTCGTAAGACGATGGAGACCGTAACCCTCTCGAGCAAGTATCAGCTCGTCCTTCCCCGTCGGGCGCGCGAGCGACTGCGCCTGCGGCCCGGCATGAAGTTCACGGTCCTCGACAAGGGGGACGTCATCGTCCTCGTCCGGGAGCGGCCCATGCGCGCCTACCGCGGCGTCGCCCGGGGCGTCAACCCTCGTGGCTTGCGCGAGAAGAAGGACCGCGTCTGATCCTCGTCGACTCGAGCGGTTGGATCGAGTATCTCGCGAACCGCCCGCTCGCCAAGCGCTTCGCACCGTATCTCGAAGGCCAGGAACCGTTGCTCGTCTCGGCGATCGAGGTCTACGAAGTCTACAAGGTGATCCGGCGGGACATCTCGGAGGAGCGTGCGCTCGAAGCCGTCTCGGCGCTGCGCCGCGCCGCGATCGCGCCTGTCGACGAATCCCTGGCGCTCGAAGCGGCGGACGTTTCGCTTGCCCACGGGCTGGCGATGGCGGACTCGCTCGTGTATGCGACGGCGCGACGACACGGCGCCAGGCTCATCACGGCAGGCGAGGACTTTGAGGGTCTGCCGGAGACGCTCGTCGTCCGATAGGCTTGGAGAGCGATGCGAAGCCCCCTGCGCCCCCTGCCCGTCGTCGTCGCGCGCTGGATGGCGACGGCGCGCCTCCTGCGCTGGCTCGACGCCCTCGTCGCCTGGCTCGTCGTGTGGGGCGGCGCCGTGACGGTCCTCCCGCGCGCGTCCAGCGAATCGCTCGCCGCCCTGTCGGCGCTCGTCGTCACGCTTGGAGCGCTCGTGATGCCGCTGCGGGTGCGCTGCCGGCCCGTGAGCGGCGTGATCGGGCTCGCCGTGAGCGCGCGGCTCGCCCCCGGCGCCGAGGCGTGGTACGTACGTCCGTGCGACGCCGAGCGCGTCGTGGTGACCGCCCGTCATCGAACGCGCGTGGTGATCGCGCGCCTCGACGGGGCGGGCGCCGAAGGGCTCAGCGTCCGCCGCACGCGCGTCCTGCTCGTGCCGGCCGACGCCGTCTGATCAGCCACGCGCCCAGGCTGCGAGACACGCCGCGGCGTCGGCGGCTCCCAGCTCGAGCAGGCGCGCGATCGTGTCTCCATCGAACTCGAGCGGCCGCACGCGCAGCGGCGCCGACGGCGTGAGGAGCTGTACGTCGACCGCCGGGTACTTGAGTCGGGCCAGCTCCGTGTCACGGCGGATCTGATGAATCATCGCCAGCTCGAACGCCTCTTCGAGCGCGCGTCGGAGCCTCGAGGGCCGGGCGCCCTGCTCGTCCGGCGCGTAGCTCATGAGGACCAGCGCACGCCTCACTGACGGGTCGGCCTCGAGCGCCTCGAGCACGGGCGCCCGGCTGGCGAGCCCACCGTCGACGAGGAGCGTGCCCTCGACGTCGACCGGTGGGAACGCGCCGGGGACCGCGGTGGCCGCCATGAGGGCGTCGACGCTGACCGTCCGATTGTCGAACAGCCGCGTCTGCCGCCGGGCGAGATCGGATGTGATGACGAGCAGGCGGGTGGACGAGGCGCGGATGCGGTCGAGGTCGATCGACGCCGCGACCAGCTCTCGCAGGGGTCGAGGGTCGAAGACGGAGCCGGCGGCGTCGAGGGCGGGGAGCGTGAGCCAGCCGGGGAGGAGCCCGGCGAAGAAGGCGGACGGCCGAAGGGTGTAGACCTGCTCGCGTCTCAGTGTACGCCACAGCGCGTCGAGTCGGTCGACCCGCCCGTCGGCGAGCAACACCGCGTTCAGCGCGCCGGCCGAAGAGCCGGCGACAAGCCTCGGGGCGAGCCCGCGCCGGACCAGCGTCGCGGCCACACCCGCCTCCCAGGCGCCCTTGACGCCGCCGCCCGACAGGACGAGGGTCGTCGGGGCGTCGAGGGCGGCCGACCGCGTGCAGGTCGCCGCGGCGAGGGACGGGCGCGCGAGGGCGCCCAGCGCGATCAGGACGAGCACCACGTTTGTGCCGGCGGGGCGTGGGTGTCTCACCGGTGCCTCCTTCGATCGACCGACGGGCGTCGCGCCCGGGCGATCGCGCATCACGCGGCGCGCGCGAAGTCGATGAAACCCCGCTCGACGTCCGTACGCACCAGCTCGACGCGTACCCGATCGCCGACGTCGAGCCCTTCGACACCGCGCACGACCTTGCCTTCGACATGCGGCCGGAGCACGCGCACCCACGTGCCCTTGACGCCGGCCCCCGTGACGATCGCGTCGAACCGCTCGCCGATGCGCGACGCGAGGAAGAGCGCCGCCGCGGACTTCCGCACCTGGCGCTCGACCTTCGCGGCGTTGTCCTCCGCCTCGGTGCAGTGGCGCGCCAGCGCGGCGAGTTCCGCGTCGCTGTACGGCGCCGGCCCGCCAGTGAGCGCCGCCTTGAGGAGGCGCTGCGTGATGAGGTCGGGGAATCGCCGGTTGGGTGCGGTCGAGTGCGTGTAGTCCCGCACGGCGAGCCCGAAGTGTCCGTCGGCCGTGCCGCCCGGGGGATCGAGGACGTACTCGCCCGAGCCGAGGAGCTTCACCACCGAGAGCGAGAGGTCGGGGAAGCGCCCGGGGTCCGCCCGGCGTTGCGCCTCGAGGAATGCTTCGAGGGCGCGCGCGTCCGGCGCCGGCGGAAGCCGCTCGCCCAGATCCACGGCGAGCGCGACGATGCGCTCCCAACGCTCGGGGGATCGGAGGACCCGCCGCAGCGCGGGGAAGCCGCGCGCCTCCAGGAACTTGGCGGTGACGCTGTTGGCGGTGATCATGAAGTCCTCGATCAGCTCCCGCGCGCGGTTCTGCTCGTCGGGGAGGAGGTCGGTGAGCACGTCGCCGTCGAACACCGCCCGGGGCTCGAGCGTCGCGAGGCTGAGCGCGCCGCGGTGGTGGCGCAGCTCCTTCATCGCCTGCGCCACCCGATCTTGAAGACGGAGCTGCGCGTCGAGCCCGGGGACCGCGGCGACGCGCGGCGGCACGGGTGCCCTCCCGGCGAGCCACGCGGCGACAGCGTCGTAGGCGAGCTTGGCGTGGTTGACGACGCGCGCGCGATAGACGTCGCCGTCCGTCACGGCGCCGTCCGGGCCGATCGTCGTCGCGACGACCAGCGCGAGCCGCTCCTCGCCCTCGCCGAGCGACGTGAGGTCGGTCGACAGCTTCTCGGGGAGCATCGGAAAGACTTCGGCCGCCGTGTACACCGAGGTCGTGTTCATCTGCGCGTGGCCGTCGATCGCCGAGCCTTTGCGGACCACCGCGTCCACGTCGGCGACCGCGACGAGGATCGTCACCGCGTCCCCGCCCGCCGGCGCGGCGACCGAGAGCTGGTCGAGGTCTCGCGAGTCGTCGTTGTCGATGGAAGCCCAGGGGAGGTGGCGGAGGTCGCGGATGGCGGAATCGCGCTCCTCGGCGGGCCCGGAGATCGCGCCCGTCTCGGTGAGGACCGCCGGGGAGAAGTCCGGCTCGAGCCCGCGCTCGCGCATCGCCCTCCGGGCGATCGCCTGGAGCTCGCTCCGGTGGTGGCGCGTCCCGGCGCTCATGGGCACCGGGCGACCCCCGCCTCCTTCACCCGCGCGTAACACCAGCAGTCGCGCGGCGTGTCGCCGGCGTTCGGGTGGAGCGACCAGCCGCGCAACAGGCCCTCACGCTGCATCCCCGCCTTCTCGAGCACGCGTGCCGAGGCGCGGTTGGCGACGTCGCACACCGCCCAGACGCGATAGACGTCGGGCTGCGCCAGCGCCCAGCGGGTCACGGCGCACGCCGCTTCGGTCATGAGGCCCCGACCCCAGTACCCGCGCCCCAGCACGTAGCCGAGCTCGACCCGGTGTCCCTGGGGCCGGAGCTCGATCGCGCCCACCAGATGCCCGCTCTCGCGCAGGGTGATCACCCAGTTGAACGGGCCATTCTTCGCCCATCCCTCGGCGCAGTACCTGAGGAACTCCAACGTGTCAGCGGTCCTCGTGTGAGGACGCCAGGTCACGTACCGGGTCACCTCCGGATCCCGCGCGTAGGTCGCGAAGATCGCCGCCGCGTCCTCCGTGACGGGAGGTCGCAGCTGGAGTCGCTCGGTCTCGAAGCGCTCGGGCGGTGTCGTCACGCGGGGAGGTTCCCCTTCGCGTGAATGCTTGTCAAGCGTCCCCGAAATTGGGAGGATGCGGTGCGTGAACGTGGAGCTGCCGTACGGCGAGACGACGCTGACCGCGACGCTGCCGGCGCGCACCCGCGCGCTCTCCAACGTCGAAGTGACGACGCTGGCACCCCTCGCGGATCTCAAGGCGGCCGTGAGCGCGGCGCTGGCCGCGCCGCGGGAGCTGCCGCCGATTCCGGAATTGGTGAGGCCGGGCGCCGGAGTGACGATCGCGTTCGACGACGCGACCGTCGCCTCTTACGGTCCGATCCGCGCGGTCGCGATCGAGGCCGTCCTCGAGCAGCTCGCGGCGGCGGGCGTGGGACGGGAGCGCGTGACCCTGATCTGCGCGAACGCGCTCCACCGGAAGCTCCGTCCGGCGGAGCTCGAGCGGATCCTCGGCGCGGACCTCGTCCGTGAGTTCGGGCCGCGCCTCGTGTGTCACGACGCCGAGGACCGGGAGGCGATCGTGGACCTCGGGCGGACGCCGGAGCACGGCTATCCCGTCGAGGTCCACCGCCTCGTCGCCGAGTCGGACCTCACCGTGTACGTCAACGCGCGCTACAACCGTGGCTTCAACGGGGGCTGGAAGTCGGTCTGCGTCGGGCTCTCCACCTATCACTCCATCAAGGTCACGCACACGCCGGACGGCATGTCCATGTCGGTGCACAACAACCGGATGCACGAGGTCCTCGACGAGATGGGCCGCCATCTCGAGCGCCGCGTGGGCCGGCGCGTCTTCAAGGTCGACACGCTCCTCGCGGATCCGTGGCGCCCGGCGCGGGTCGTCGCCGGCAGCGTGGACGCGACGCGGCGGGAGCTGCTCGGCGACGTCGCGCGCATGTTCCCCGCGCGCCGCGAGCAGGGAGGAGAGCGGTTCGACGTGCTGGTCTACGGCGTGCCGGATGCGAGCCCGTACGCGGTCTTCTCCCACGTGAACCCGATTCTCACCCTGATCTCCTCCGGGCTCGGCTACCTCGGCGGGCTCGCCGAAGCGGCGGGCGTGCCGGGCTGCACCGTGATCATGGCGACGCCGGTCCCCGACCGCTGGGACCGCGTGACCCATCCCTCGTACCCGGAGGTCTGGGAGCGCGTCCTGCCACTGACGCGCGACCCCTACGAGATCATGCGCCGCTTTGCCGACGACTACGCGCGGCGCCCGGAGTACGTCGAGGCGTACCGCACGCGCTTCGGCTTCCACCCCGTCCACGGGATTCTCGCCGTCTACCCGCTCAAGCGCCTCGACCACGTGGGGCGGGTCATCGTCGCCGGCCCGCACGATCCGGAGGTCCCGCGCCACGTCGGCTTCGACGCGGCGCCGAGCGTCGAGGAGGCCGTCGCCCGAGCGGAGGCCCGTCACGGCCGCGACTGCGCGATCGCCTACGTCAGGCAACCGGTGCTCCCACGTCCGTCATGACCCTACAAAGGAGCCGCACGCGATGAGTGAGCTCAGGATCTGGATGAACGGCGCGCTCGTGGATCAGGCCGCGGCGGTGCTGCCCGTCAACAGCGCCGCCGTGTTCTACGGGACGAACGTCTTCGAGGGGCTGCGGGCCTATTGGAACGAGGCCGACGAGGAGCTCTACGCCTTCCGGCTGCAGGAGCACTTCACCCGGCTGCGCGAGTCGATGAAGATGATGCGGTTCACGGTCCCGTACACCGACGTCGACCTCGACGAGGCCGTGCGTGAGGTCCTCCGGGGGAACGCGATCCGCGAGGACGTCCACATGCACCTGGTCGCCTACGTCGTCGGCGTGGGGATGGACGCGACGGCGCCGACGGGCCTCTACATCAATCCCCGCCGGCGGGGACGGATCTCGGCGGCGGGCCTCTCCTGCTGCGTCAGCTCGTGGACGCGCACCTCCGACAACGCGATCCCGATCCGGCTCAAGTGCGGCCCGAACTACCAGAACGGCCGCCTCGCGCTCCTGCAGGCGAAGGCCGACGGCTACGACGCGCCAATACTAATGAACGCGCAGGGCCACGTCGCCGAGGGCACCGGCGCGACGTTCTTCATGGTCCGCAAGGGCCGGCTCGTCACGCCGCCGGTGACCGCCGACGTCCTCGAGTCCATCACGCGCGCGACCCTCATCGAGGAGGTCTGCCCGAACGTCCTCGGGCTGGAGGTCGTCGAGCGGGAGATCGACCGCACCGAGCTCTACGTCGCCGACGAGGCGTTCTTCTGCGGGAGCGGCTACGAGATCACGCCGATCGTCTCGATCGACCGGTTTCCGCTCGGCGACGGCCAGGTCGGCCCGCTCACCCGGCGCGTGCTCCGGGTCTACATGGACGTTGTCCGCGGCGTCGACAAACGCTACGCGGAGTGGCGCACGCCGACCTATCGCGGCGTGACGGTCTGAGCGCCGGATGAGCGCGGGAAGCGGGAGGCCAGCCCTATGAGACCCGGCGCCGTCCGGCTCACGGTCCTCGGCGTGATCGTTGTCACCGCGATCGCCGCGCAGGCCGCGGCGCAGGCGCTGTACCGGTGGGTCGACGAGGACGGGGTCGTCCACTACTCGCAGTTCCCGCCGCCGGCCCCCGTCACGCCCCTTCCCCCTCCACCCGGGGTGAAGCCCCCATCGCCGCCCGAGGCGAAGCCGCCGTCACCGCCCGGAGGAAAGGCGTCGCCGCCACCCGCGACGAAACCCTCGCCGGCTCCCGAGGCGAAGCCCTCCGAACCGCGCGAGGCGAAGCCGTCGCCCGCGGCGACGCTCAGTCCCGCGCACGAGCGCGCGATCCGCGAGCTGGTGCACGTGGCTGCGGGCGCCGGAGTCACTGACGCCGTGTTCCAGCAGATCGCCCAGGCCCTGGTCCCTGATCTCAAGCCGGCGCTCGCGCGCCAGTTACAGCGACCCGTCTCGGCCGCGGAGGAGCGGAAGCTGGTCGACGTGATCCGCCGGACGTTCGCCGGCGTCTTCCCCACCGCGCTGCTCGAGGATGAGCTGGTCTCCGTCTACGCGAAGCACTTCAGCGAGGGCGAGGCCGACGCCAAGGAGCTGCTGCGCTTCTCCCAGACGCCGATCGGCGCGAAGGCGATTCGGGTGGCCGCGGTCCTCACCGGGGAGGGCGCGGGGATCGGCCAGCGCCTCGCGCAATCCCGCCAGGCCGAGTTCGCCCAGCGGCTCCGCGACGATCTCGCCCGCGAGTTTTCGCCCTGACGCTGACCGGTCGCCCTCGAGGGCCACGAGGCCGCCCTTCGCCAGGAGCTCTCGTTCATCCACCAGACCTATACGCGGAAGAGCCCCCACGTCATGGAGTCGCTGATGTACCGGGAGCATTTCCTCGGCGCCGAGTTCATCGGCCTCGTCGTGTACGCCGAGGCGGGGCTCGAGACCAGGGAGCGTCGGCAGGCGCTGGCCCGTCTGGACGAGGTCGCCGCGGCGCACGCGAGGTTCAGCACGCCGGCGCTCCGTGTCGAGCGGATCGCCGAGTTCGTCAAGGGCACGCAGGTGACTCCGTACGGCATCGCGGGACTGTTGACGAGCCAGCCCGCGTTCGCGGCCGAGTTCGCCGGGCGCCTGAAAGAGCTCACCGGAGACCTCGTCGAGCGGCTGCGCCCGGCGCGGATGCTCGTGGGCGAGGTGGTCGACACGCCCGGGCTGTTCTTCGTCCTCGGCGACTCGAGCTACCCCGTCGACCTCGACCGGTATCTACAATCCACGCTCCACCGGCAGCACCGGGCGGCGGTCGAGTCGCTGCTCGTCGCGCCCACCCGGTGGTTCTCCCTCGATCCGGTGTGGCGCTACGTCAAGGCCGGGGACCGCGGAGCGCGAGATGAATGAGATAGTCTGAGGCGACGACCGATGGACCATGACGCCCTCGCCCGAATCGGCGACGCGCTCGCGGCCGAGCCCGATCGTCAGCGCGCGCTCGAGCTGCTCCTCACCGAGGCGCGCCGGCTGACGCGAGCCCAGGCCGGGACGGTCTACCTCCGTGAGGGCGACCGGTTGCGCTTCGCCGCGGTGCAGAACGACCTCCTGGCGCGGCGCTTCGGCGCGGACGAGGCGCGCCGCCGTCTCGCGGCGGAGCCGCTCGCGCTCGTGGAGCCAAGCGTCGCCAGCTACGTCGCGCTCACCCGTGCCGTGGTGAACATTCCCGACGTGTACGAGCTACCGCTCGAGCGGCCGTACGAGTTCGACCGCCACTGGGACGCCGTGCACGGCTACCGCACCCAGTCGATGCTCGCGATGCCGCTCCGCGACGGCCGGGGCGAGGTGTTCGGCGTCGTCCAGCTCATCAACGCCGTCGGCGACACCGGGACCGTGGTCGCGTTTGATCAGGAACAGGAGGAGATCCTCGGGGCGCTCCTGACGCAGTTCATGCGCGCCCGCGCCGCGTGGTGAGACGCCGAGGCCTCCTCGCGGTCGTCCTCGGGCCGCTCGGTCACTCGGTCGCGAGACGGTAGCCCACCCCCGGTTCGGTCAGGAGATACCGGGGGCGCGCCGGCTCGGCCTCGAGCTTGTGGCGGAGATGCGCCAGGTAGACGCGCACGTAGTGGGCCTGGTCGATGTGCGTCGGTCCCCAGACGTCACGAAGCAGCTGCGCGTGGGTGACGACCTTGCCCGCGTGCCGAACGAGCGTCGCCAGGAGCTTGTACTCGATTGGCGTCAGGCGCACCTCCCGGTCGCCCACGAACACCTGCCGACGCAGGAGATCCAGCCGGAGCTCCCCGACCTGGAACGCCGCGTCGTCGCCCTCGTGCGAGGCGCCCGCGGTGTGGCGGAGCGCGACCCGGATCCGTGCGAGGAGCTCGCCCGCGCCGAAGGGCTTGCTGACGTAGTCGTCGGCGCCCACGTCGAGGGCCGTCACCTTGTCGCGCTCCTGACCGCGCGCGGACAGGACGATGATCGGGACGTCGGTCCACTCGCGCAGCCGGCGGATCACGTCGATGCCGTCGATGTCGGGCAACCCGAGATCGACGATGACGACGTCCGGCTGACGCGAGCCGACCTCCACCAGGCCGTCGGCTCCCGTCGTCGCCTCGAACAGCCGGTACCCCTGCCCCGTCAGGGTGGCGCGTAGAAAGCGCCGGATCTGGGGCTCGTCCTCGATGAGGACGACGACGGGGTCAGGCATCGGCGGGCACCGAGGCCGGCGGCTTCTCGCCGAGGGGGAGCGTGAAGAGGAAGGACACGCCCCCCTCGGGCAGGTTCTGGGCCCAGATGCGCCCGCCGTGCGCCCGGACGATCCCCTGGCAGATCGCGAGGCCGAGGCCGGCGCCACGGCCGCCGGCTGGGTGCCCACGGTAGAACTTCTCGAAGACCTTGTCCTCCTCGCCAGGCCGGAGCCCCGGGCCGTGGTCGGCGACCTCGACGGTCACGGCGCGGTCCGTCGCGCTCGCGATGATCCGGATCGCGCTGTCGGGCGGCGTGTACTTGACGGCGTTGTCGAGCAGGTTCACGAGAACCTGCTCGATGAGCACGTCGTCCATGGCGACCAACGGTAGCTCCGCCGGGACGTTGACGGCGACACGCCGGCTCGCAAGGCCCCTGGCGAGCCGCGCGAGCGCGGCCCCGACGACCTCCTCGAGCGGGTGCCAGTCACGGCTGAGCCCGAGGGCGCCCGACTCGAGCCGCGTCATCTCCAGCAGGTTCTGGACGAGCCGGTTGAGGCGCTCGGCTTCGTCGCGGACGGACTCTAGCAGCTCCTGCTGGACCCGCGCATCCAGCCGCGCGCCGGACTCGAGGATCGTCGTCGCCGCGCCCGTGATGGCCGCGAGCGGTGTGCGGAGGTCGTGTGAGACCGAGGTCAAGAGCGCGCTGCGGAGCCGCTCGGTCTCGGCGCGCACGCGCGCGTCCTGGGCTTCGTTGGCGAGGCGCGTCCGGTTCCAGCGCGAGCGCCGTCTGGTTCACGAAGGTCTCGAGCTGCCGGAGCGGTTCGGGCGCCGCCAGGGCGTCGCGCCCGGGCGGCCTGACGCTCACCACACCGATCGGGCCGCGAGGACCGAGGAGGGGCACGTGCACGGCACGAGC
>Ga0134075_10000573_pt1 | contig 11418 bp, 10 predicted proteins | sample 15_taG_18_FD_119775 | JGI IMG/M metagenome (GOLD analysis project Ga0134075, IMG submission 119775) | Grasslands soil microbial communities from the Angelo Coastal Reserve, California, USA - 15_D_Rain_40cm_5_09212015 | ecosystem: Environmental > Terrestrial > Soil > Grasslands ... | reverse complement strand
TAGGTACCCTTCCCTTGTTTTTTTCCTTAATCAATTATGGACGACGTGAGGACTTCGACGATTTCTTGGTCCGGTAGTGAGTTGAATTTTTCTCCGACATTTCGCTATTTTTGGAAGGAGGCGACTGCTGGGCGTCTGCCGTGGACTTCTTCCTAGCCGCGTAAAGTCGAAAAAGACGATTTAGCCGAGTTGACATCTTCCTCCATCTATTCCAATTGGCCATTGTAAGTTGGCTGTTACTTGCCCTGAGCCTGCTTTGACTACAGGGCTAGTCCGTGAGCTTGACAGGCATCGTCTCGCGTCGATGGAGGAAGCTCATCACTTATGCGCCCATCTTAAATCTCGAACCGGTACGGTTTGCGGGCGGGATGACACGATAATGGCTCCTCCCCTCGACGTTGTGCTTGCGAACAATCTCTGGGTCATCATTTGTGGACTTCTCGTTTTCATAATGACCATCTCGGTCGGGTTCCTCGAGGTGGGGGAGCTGGGCGCAGATATGGAAATCAGCCTCTTGAAGACGATGCTGATCACGGGCTCCGCCATTCTCTTCATGGCCTTTATTGGCTTCAACACCGCCTTCGCCCCAACAATCAATGGAATAATCGGAGACCCGAGCTACAACGGATTCTTCCTCGGAGGTTTCTCCTCCGATGCAAACCAATTGCTCACCGGCGCTTGGTGGTCTACCGCCGGACAGGGTTTGACAACCGGGACCTACTTCCTCTTTGAGACAGCCTTCGCCTCCGTAACCTTAGCCCTAGTAGGAGTCGTTGTCTTGCGTAAGATGAAGCTGCAGGCCTTCATCGCGTACTCGATGGTCTACTTTATTCTAATCTGGAATCTGCCAGCGGCTTGGATCTGGAATCCTCAAGGCTGGCTGGCTCGAATGGGCATGGCTGATTTCGCGGGAGGACTAGTGGTCCACGGAGCAGCCGGGGCCGCGGGGCTTGGAATTGTACTCCAGATCTGGAGAGAGGAGCAGAAGAGAGGACGAATCGAGAGCGTTCAGGTACCGTACAAGCTGAATAGCGGATGGCTGACATTGTCGATTCTACTTCTATGGATTGGATGGTTCGGCTTCAACCCCGGCAGCGTTCTTGCCTTCAACAACTCGGCAACGACCGTTGTCCTTACAACCTTTCTTGCTGCAGCCTCCTCTTTTCTCTCGATCATGTACTTCCGTTATCGGATGATCAAGAAGATACCGGATCTGATCTATGCTACCAACGGAGTTCTCATGGGGCTCATCATCATAACCCCCCTCGCAGGCTTCGTTAGCCCGGCCAGCGCGGTGATTCTCGGACTTATCGGCGGACCACTCTTCCTTGCAGGAGAGAAATGGTTCTCAAGATTCAAATGGTTCTCTGACCCTGTCGGCCTGTTCCCAGGACACTTACTCGGCGGGCTCTTTGGAGTCCTGATGATCGCCCTCTTTTCCCAGAGGACTTTCGCGATTGCCTCAGGAAACCCTGTTGCGTCGGGAAATTCTCCAATTCCTGACGGGCTATTATTCGGCGGGGGATCGGCTGCCCTACAACAGCTTGGGATTGAGAGCTTAGGAATAGCCGCGGTCATGGCTACCGTTTTCATCCTATCCTACCTGACTGTTCGAGTCATTAGTACGGCAATGCACGGAATCCTCAACCGGGAAGAACTATAGCCATCCAATATTCAAGATATTAATCGCGCTTCCCTCAAGATTGCCTACCCGTCCCTAACTTCTCTTGGCGAGAATCTCTCTCTTCCGTAACTATTTTTTCCCGTAACCTTTCTTTTCTCGTAACTACTCCTTTTCGCTATCTAATATGTGACCCCCCAGGGAGTGGTCGAATTTCGCGCACTCCGCCCTTCACGAACGCATCCTAAACTCGAAACCTTCATCCAGCAACACTTCCGAGTCTACTGGAGGATGTCCTTCCAAACTGAGAATCTATCCGCCTCGAAGACAACCAGTCCTCCGAGGAGGAAACTCTTCAATGCGCAGGGGCCGAACGATTGTTCGATGAGGTTCGAGAGTAGCTTGTTGGTCTGCAGCTTCTTCCACGTAGGAATGATCATCTTAAACGGATTGCCAACTGTCCTTCCGCGAATCGAGAAGCGAGCCAGAACGGGCATGACATGTGAAATGTAGAACCCGATCAAGGCCCTTGAAAGTCCGCTGTCGGGCTTGCCGATATCAACAACAGCAAGACCACCGCCATGCCTCGTGACCCGCGCGAACTCATCCAAACTACTAGCAAGGCTCACCACATCCCTTAACGAGAAACACGTGATCACAGCTCCCAGAGACCCCGGTCGGAAGGGGAGGTTCTCCGCAACTCCCACAATCGGACAGAACCGGCGTCCAAGACGAGACCTTGCAAATCTGAGCAGATACATCGAAGGGTCCAAGCCCACAATATTCTCGAAGCCATCCACCAGTAACATCCGGCTGGAGACCCCTGGACCAACACCGGAATCCAAGACCCATTCTTTCTGATGGGATCGAAGAAAAGCGACGGCTCGCCGCCTTAGAGGGCCAGCGAGCCCTAAGGATATCCACTCGCTAGTAGATTCGTAAATCGGCAAGGCATTCTCGATAGCACGGACAACGCCACTCCACTCAACTCTACTATTGTCCGGGAACATGTCCTCTGATTGAGTGATGCAAAATCCAGTCCTTATATAGCGCTAAGCCCAAAACCAATCTAGAGCACGCGATCAACGTGCTTGGGAAAAATTCTCGAATGGAAACATCTCCGAACAACATGGATGTGTCAGACAGTCTCGACCGCAGCTTCAACTTTTCGGAAGTCTTTCAGCTCGTCAAAAGATCAGTGAAAACGAGTATCGGTCGGCGACGCACTGGACTGATGCTTGGACTCGCGGACCTGCCTGACTATATTGGAGCGTTTCATCAAATGGGGTCCAACTTCATCGTCATGAATAGAAGCCTGCTAGACCAAATAACCCACCTCGCCAAAGATAGACGGTATATCAACGCCTACGTCTTCTACACCCTACTTCACGAATACCTCCACACCCTTGGCTACGCAGATGAGGGAGACGTCCGGCGGCTAACGCGCCAGATCTGCGCTAGAATACTGGGACCGGATCACCCAGCCACAAGGCTAGCGGTTGACGGTCCCGCGGTGATGTTCCCGGAGATAACCTTCCAGCATCATGGGGAGTCAAGGTCGAGGAGATTGCCGAAATTCGAGATCGTTAGAGAATTCGAAAAGGAATACAAGAGCTACGTGGCTTAGATTTCTCCGGAATCTCTCTCGAGCGTCGTCTTCTCTCCCAGGAATTTCAAGAATCCTTCGAGCTTCCAGTACGCCACGAGAAACTCGAGCCCGCGATGCGTTATCGAATACGACGTATCCTCACCGGTTAGGATTCTGACCAATCCGAAAGAAGAAAGGTCTGTAAGGAATCTCTTGATCCTGTCAACTGGAAGCCCGACGGCATAAGAGACCCTTGTAATCTTCGTCGGACCTCTTCGTTTGAGGGCCTCTAGTATCTCAGAGTAGATGTCCACACGGGACCGTTTCGCCAACGCCCAGCCAACTCAGAGAGGAGGCTTTGGCAAATCGTCCGTCTTTATAGGAGGTTTCGCAAATTCAACGTCAGGCTCTGCCTCAATCCTATCGCTGTACTTTACCTCGCCACTTATTCGACAGCGAGACTCGAGTCGTACGTCCTTGGCGTAGATGTTTCCGGCTCTAGCCCTCTCGCCCATCTCCAAGGTGTCAGCGTAGACATCTTCGACTCGCGCGTTGTCTCCAATCTTCACGCGGCCTCCAACCAAGACACCAATTGCTTCTGATCGATGGCCAAGCTCTATCGTCTTCGCCTTCGTCCCTTTTGTCGTGCGCAAACGTCCGCCTACTTCGACCTCGTCCTCGGCCTCAATCAGATCAGCTTCTATCATACCCCCAACTTCTAGAGATGCAAGTTTCAGGCTTCCTCCGATTCTGGCTTTTCCTCCGATCTCCAAGTCCCGTTTCAGATGGAGGTTGCCGGAGACTTCGAGCATGCCTCCAATATCGACTTCCTCTCCCTCTCCGTTTCCGCTAATTTCAACTGTCCCTCCGACATCTATGGACTCGAAGGTGAGGTTTCCTTTGCTCTCGAATCTTCCTCCGACATCGATGGTTCTACCCTCTCCACCTTCGTCTAAGGTAACCGTTCCTCCGACGTCGATCTTGTCGAATTTCAACGGCTTCGAGGAAGTGAAGGATCCTCCAACATCTATTGTCCGGGAGATTTCGCCTCCGCCAACTTGAGCGCTTCCACCAGCATCTAGTCTCACGCACTTGATCTGGCCGTTGACCTCGACTCGTCCTCCAACATCGATCTCTTCCACACTAGCTTCCCCTTCGACCCTAAACGACCCTCCAACATCGACTTTGGTCGCAGTGATTGAGCCCCCAACATCCAGCGTTCCGCCTACGTCGAAATCGTGAGCTGTTGCCGACTTGCCAACGAACAATCTAGCATCAACTTCCACCGAGCTAGCGTGTAGGGATCCATCAATCCGCAGCTCGCCGTGTTCCACATCGATCTCGCCTGTTGACTTTAAGTCCCCTGATATCTCGACCCTTCCATGATCAACATTCAGTCTTGAACAAGAGAGGCTACCTTCGAACTCGGCATCTCCCTGACAGATTACCTCGCCTGAGACTTCTATGGGCGATTCTCCTTCTGCCTGCACCCTAGCTCTCTCCAGAAGGTGAAGCTGGCCATCAACCCTTGCCAGTTTCACGGTGGCATTTCCGGGTACTGTGACATCGCCCATACCGCTCACCTCCTAACGGAGAGCTAGCCTCAACGGGTTCCTGTTCATCCAGGTGACAGTCGTCTCGATCTTCTCGGGGTTTTGACGCGTATAACATTTCATGAATTTTTCGCCTCAAGAAGAGAACAATGCGGTCCGCGCTTATAATGCCCGTTCACGTCTCGTAGTCACATCAAGTGATTATCGGAAAATTCTCCCTGTATGGATCAGAAAACATGAAACCGTTCTGCGTGATGCTTCGGCATTCTGGGTAGCGAATCAGCAAGACTTAATCCGCTGTTTTTTCGTAGTTTGAGGAAGAAAGCAAAATGAGTGCTGTCGACATTGCGTTGTGGGGATTAATCGCAGCAATCGTCGGAGGTCTCGTAGTCTGGTTCATATTCTACGCGTTTTCGGGCCAGAAAGAACCGCCCTCTAATCTGACAAAGGAGACTCTCAAGAGGTTAGTTGGATCGACTGGTCATGCAACTTCTGACATCACAGAATCCACCGGTACGGTGTTGGTGAACAGCGAAGAGTTCTCTGCAAAGACGTCGAAGGGAATTATACAAAAAGGGATTCGTGTGAAAGTCACGGAAGCTGATGGGCTAACGCTATTGGTCGAGAAAGTAGACTAGGTTCCTAGCCGCAACCGCTTGTGTTGCCGCAGTTGTTGCACTTGTAGCAGGACCCTGCTCGGACCATGATCATTCCGCAGTTCTCACACGCGGGCGCGTCGGACTGGTTGTCGAAGCTCGCGAGGGGTGTCGCTAGCTCGGGAGTCTCGTGCGGCTTCGTCTCTGCCATCATCGGATCCGTGGTCTTTGCACCAACCGGCTCAACCAGTTTTACCTGGGTTCCATTCTCCAATGTTGTCCTAGCGAGTCCTAGCGCGTCCTGTTCCTCTTTGGGAAGGAACTTCAAGCCAAGCCATCTGAAGATATAGTCGACTACGGACTTGGCGAATCGGATCTCCTGGTTGGTCGTTATGCCAGCTGGCTCGAACCGTGTATGCGTGAACTTGTTCACAAGCACCTTCAATGGGACACCATACTGTAGGGCTAGAGAAATGGAGGTTGAGAACGCGTCCATCAATCCCGATATTGTGCTGCCCTCTTTCGACATCACCACGAATATCTCGCCGGGAGTGTTGTCATCGTAGAGGCCTACCATGAGATAGCCTTCGTTCTGGGCGATCGAGAACTTGTGAATGATCGCTTCTCTCTCTTCTGGCAGTCGACGTCGGAATGGCTTGAAGACCACCTGCTCCTTCGTCTTCTCGATTGCTTTGCTTTTGTCTTGAATCGTCGTGGTTAGCGGCTGGGTCCTCTTAGAGCCGTCTCTATAGATGGCAATGGCTTTCAATCCCATCTTCCAAGCGGTGACGTAAGTCTCGACGATCTCTTCCACGGAAACGTTGCCGGGCATGTTCACCGTCTTGGATATGGCACCGGAGACGAACGGCTGGACAGCGGCCATCATCTTGACATGGCCCATGTAGTGTATGCTTCTCGTCCCCTTAGATGGCTTGAAAGCGCAATCGAAAACAGGCAAGTGCTCTTGTTTGAGGTGAGGAGCGCCTTCTATCGTGTCGTGATCTTCAAGATACTTGAGAATCTCGCCAGCCTCGGTCTTGGAATAACCGAGCTTGATTAGCGCTTCAGGAACAGTATTGTTGACTATCTTGATTACTCCGCCTCCTACGAGCCACTTGTATTTCACCAAGGCAATGTCAGGTTCGATGCCAGTGGTGTCGCAGTCCATCATGAACGCGATCGTTCCAGTAGGCGCAATGACGGATATCTGGGCGTTCCTGAATCCGAACCTCTCGCCCAAGGAGAGAGCGTCATCCCAGGACTTGAGCGAGGCTTTCAACAGCTCCTCGGAGACTCCCTCTGCAGAAATCTTGTAAGCGTGGGCCCTGTGCATGTCGATCACGTTGAGAAATGGTTTCTCGTTTACAGCGTATCCTTTGAACGGGCCTAGCCTCTTGGCTATCCGCGATGATGCTGCGTATGCTCGACCGGACATTAGAGCGGATATGGCCGCAGCGTAATTTCGCCCCTGGTCGCTGTCGTACGGGAGGCCTCGCGCCATTAGCAGGGCACCTAGGTTGGCGTATCCAAGTCCCAGCGGACGAAAATCGTGACTATTCTTCTCAATGGCAGGGGTGGGATAGCCTGCGTTGCTGACAAGAATCTCTTGGGCGCTGATTACGATATCAACTGCGTGTTCGAAGGATTCGACGTCAAACTCCCCGTTCACGTCTCTGAACTTCATGAGGTTCAAGGAGGCAAGGTTGCACGCGGAGTCATCGAGAAACATGTATTCAGAGCACGGGTTGGATGCGTTGATCCGATTCGTGTTCGGGCATGGATGCCAATTGTTGACTATCGTGTCGAACTGGATTCCGGGGTCGCCGCAAATGTAGGCGGCCTCGGCCATCTCTCTCACAAGGTTCCGGGCCTTGTAGACGTCTGCGACTTGATGATTCGTAATATATCGTGTCTTCCACTCCTTGTCCTCTATCACGGCGTGCATGAACTCATCTGTGACTCGGACGCTGTGGTTGGCGTTCTGGAAGAAGATAGAGCTGTAGGCTTCTCCGTCGACGGCTCCGTCGTAACCTGCGTCGATTAGGGCCCAAGCCTTCTTCTCTTCCTTGGCTTTTGACCAGATGAACTCTTCAATGTCGGGATGGTCGACGTTTAGAATGACCATTTTCGCGGCGCGACGGGTGCGTCCACCGGATTTTATGACTCCTGCGAACGCGTCGAAGCCTTTCATAAACGAGACAGGGCCACTGGCCTTTCCACCGGTCGACAAGTGTTCTCTTGACGATCGTAGAGATGAGAGGTTTGATCCGGTTCCGGATCCATACTTGAACAGCATGCCTTCAGTCTGGGCGAGCTGCATTATCGATCGCATGTCGTCTTGGACGGAGTTGATGAAGCAATTGTGTACGACGACGTTCTCCGATAGGTAGTGGCCGCTCAGTGTTTGTATGTCGTAGACAGGCTTTTCTCCTAGTTCTTCAATAGAGACTATGGTTTCCCACCGAACGTCCGGACAGTTTTTGCCCGGGCTCACTAGGGACTCTTGCAAGCGTTCTTGCTTGCGAGAACTGATGAACCCAATCAGTTCTGAGAATCTCTTTCTCTCACTCCTTATGCTTATGTCGACCTCCCAGAGGTCATACCTATCTGGCCTCTTCTCCTTCTTCATACGAAGTCTGCTGTATATTCCCAGGCAAAGCAGCAGCCGTTGAACGTCTCTAGCGAGAGATCTACTGATTACGGCGAAGCCGACGTGGGAACTGTTGCTGCTTGTAGACACGGTTACGTATCCTTCAGCTTGAAAGAGACTCCTCAGATATTCGATGATGACCTCTTTGCTAGCTGCAACCAGGTTCCTGGGAGCTTGCATCGCGGCCCCTCTGTCGAGAAGATTGTATTTCGTTACGAATGGTGCTAGTGTCTCACCGTACATCCGCACCCTCCTATAGTTGACATCCGGGCTCTGGACTTTAACCGGAGTTACGTTGTAGTGGGCGTTCTGGAATACTTTCCCTACCCTGCCTAGTACGAAATCGTATTCTTGATTGTTTGCTGTCTCGAATTCAAGAGTCAATGACTTGTTCGTTCCGCCCGGGTATTGGCCAACGAACCCGTCAGACTGTAGCCAGCCAGCAAGCGCCGCCTCGTCCTCTGAGACGGAGTCATGCATACTTCCGTCGAATAAGGGTCTGGATGCTACTATCCCCTTGTGTGCGTGAAGTTGTAACTTTGTGCCTATCTTTAGCTCGTCGACGCGTTGCCAAGTGCCAACAGTTCTCCTTTTCGATGAAGTAAGTACAACATGGTCTCCGGTGACATCTACTGCAACTCCGTTGGATACTGTAATCCGGTACACTTTCTTGACCCCATTCTGCTTTACACCTGTTACCAGGGTGATTCCTTTGGAGTCATAGACAGGCAAGCCTAGCAGGTTGCGTGATACAATGTCACCAATAGGAGTCATGCCGTAGGGAGTGCTTATCATCGCGTCGTATGGTTGACAGGCGGAGCATTGGGGGCGGTCCTCGACTCCTACGTTGAACCATACTGGGCTGTTGAAGGCGGCCATCTGGTGGAGGAGGATGTGGGTGAGTTCTGACTCGAAATTCTCAGCTTCCTCCTCATCTATGAAGTAGTTTCCTTTTCGGCCCCAGCGGGCGATGGTTCCCGCGACGCGGCCTATGAGTTGTTTGACGCTACTTTCTCTTCCTGGGGTTCCGAGTCTTCCGCGGAAGTATTTCGAGGCGACGATGTTTGTGGCCGTCTGGGACCAGAACGAGGGAACTTCGACGTTCTTCTGCTCGAAGATAACCTGTCCCTTGTGGTCGGTTATGACCGCGTCCCGGATCTCCCACTTTATTGCGTCGTATGGGTAGACGCCTGGTTTGGTATAGGACCTTTGATATCGGAATTCCCCTGGGGGAACCTTCGGTATTTGTTGGATTTCCATTGTTCTTACCTAACTCCTCTTCTTCTTCCCCGTGTCTCGGAGCGAGAACTGTAGGAGTAGCTCCGTACCATCTTGTCCGCTGATTAAAGAGATTTGTACAGAATCGTATAAACTTGTAGTGTAACTGGAAAAACCGTCTGAACATAAATGCGCTCTAAAGTGCAATGGTTTCTGAAACATCTATTCTTTCAGACCGACTAGGACTCCGTCGCGGAGTGGAACGATTACTGTTGACATTCCGGGATATCCGGATACTTCCTTGTTGAACCTGATCATGGTCTGAGTCAGCTCTGATTTTCCGCCTTTTGCAACGTCGCCGCCCCACAGTGTGTTGTCGGCGATGAACAAGCCTCCCTTACGGAGCATTTTCACGCTGAGCTTGAACGCTTCGAGGTAGATTTGCTTGTCAGAATCAAGGAATACCAGATCATATTCGTCTTTCAGAGTAGGTAGAATGCGTAACGCGTCTCCTTTGAGGACCTTGATGACTTTCTGGAGCTTGGCCTCGGCGATGTTCTTCTCAGCTCGCTTCACTCTTTCCGGATCTTTGTCGATGGTTGTCACCGAGCCCTTCAAGGGTGCGACTGCCCTTCCCAGCCATATTCCGCTATAGCCGATAGCGGTTCCTATCTCGAGGATGTTCTTGCTCTGGCTGCTACGCGCGAGGTTGTAAAGGAGACGACCGACAAGGGGTCCGATTATTGGGACGGCTCCCGTGTCGGCTTCTTCTTCCATCTTCTGGAGCAGGAGGTCTCTTGGCTGGGCGATCCGGTAGAGATAATCATCGATATAGTCGTAGGTTATGGCCAAAACTCAACAATCGGAGACGACCCTCGGGGCGGGATAAATAATCCTTTAGCGGATGGAAAAATTGTTCAGACGACATTCTGTGTGATGTTGAAAGATTGGGTTGCAGATTGATCCAGGAGTGAGCCTATGAAGAGTATCTCGTACAGCTGGTAGCTTATCGTGAACTTGAGCTGATGGTTTGCTGAGGTCTTGAAGTTGAAGAGGGTCGTGGCTTGGGCCGCATCGGGAAAGTTCCCTGATGGCGCCCAGCTCAAAACTGAACCATCATAGCTGTCTTGGATCTGCAGAGCAGTGAGCTTCACGGTGAATCCACGAATGTACGCGGGGAGAGCGGTCTCGTTCACTTTACTGACGATGATCGAGTATGAGGTCGGGAGCGTGGTGCGAGGATATGTCAGGTTGGCGATGGAGAAGGCTAGGAAGACTTTGCCGTAACCGGAAACCTCCAGCACGACCCAGCTTCCACGGTTGGCGTACTGCGTTGATGAGACGTATTTGGTCCCGACTGACGGGATCAGCGCGGGACTCGTGAACTGCCAGACTGCGATGATGACTACGATGATTAGGAGGAGCGAGGTGAGAATCTTTCCTCTCGGACCCATGAGCGATAAGCCCGGTTCAAAGGGGTACGGTTCACATGCGTGTTACTGGGTGAAGAATCGCACAGTTACACTCGGATTAGTAGGATACGGAAGAAGAAGGTGGATTCGGGAGCCTATAGCTATTGCCTAGCGGACCACGACCGATGCTTCTCTGGTATGTCTGGATGCACATTGTGGATGGCGCATGGCATAAGCTGGACGAGATATCGAAACAGTTGCGTATTCCGGGTAACGCTGTTTCATGGGCTGCAAAATTCCTCAGCGAGCATGGGATGGCGGAGCTTGGGTTTGAGGAGGATGAGATACGGCTCCAGAAGAGCCATCCGAGGCTAGAGGATGTGGTGAAGACATTACATGGATCGCCGAAGACTGACAGGCCGAGCGAGCTCTCAACCGACATCTAAAGCAACTGTCGCAAAGCTAAGATTCGCTAAAATGGAACCGTGATGTCAAGTCTTATTATCGCGATAGTCTGCGAGCGATTTACCCGATTCAACGCGGTCGACGCTATCGTGAAACCATTGGCACGGTGACCCGAGAATATTTCTCAAGGTCGGCGCCCGAAACAGCAAATTGTCCCTGATTCAGACCGATCTTGTGGTGGATCGGATCAAACAGAAGAATGCCGGTTCGAAAATCGATCGGAAGATCGTCGAGACTTCTGGGGATGCTGGTAGGGGAAGGTCTCTGTTCTCTCTGGAACAGAGAGGAATATTCGACAGGGAAGTTGATCAGGCG
>Ga0134075_10000561_pt1 | contig 11503 bp, 8 predicted proteins | sample 15_taG_18_FD_119775 | JGI IMG/M metagenome (GOLD analysis project Ga0134075, IMG submission 119775) | Grasslands soil microbial communities from the Angelo Coastal Reserve, California, USA - 15_D_Rain_40cm_5_09212015 | ecosystem: Environmental > Terrestrial > Soil > Grasslands ... | reverse complement strand
AGAGTACTGGACGAACGTCCCTTCTCGCCAGGGCACAAACACTCCGCTTCCTTTAGGGCGATCACCGCCCGCCAGCTTCAAGCGCTTGTTAGGCGCCGGCTTCACGCCACCGACAAACAGCTTTAATAACGATGTCGACAAGGCTGCCAGACGACACTGCGTGCCACACTGAGTCCGAGGGGCTGATCGTGTCTGGCGGCCGAGGAGTGTCTGGCGGCCGAGGAGTGTCTGGCAGCCGAGCCGCTGCAGGAGTCGAAATGTCGTGGGTCTCGACGGCCAGCACGCGCGTGAGCCCACGCGCGCAGTCGACCTCCCGGTGCTCAAGCTGGTACTGCGCCAAAAAGACAGGGCCGCTGCGATCGAGGTCCCAGCGCAGCCAGACGCGACGGAGCCCGTCAGTACGTTGCAAGGTGGCGGTGTCGAGATCAATCGCCTCGGAACCCGTGGCGATGAGTTGAGCCCATCGGTGAGGACGGGTACTCTGGGCCGCAGCAACATGGGTGGTCGAGAGAACCAGGAGGACTACGCAGGAGAATGGTCGCATGTAAGCCTCCACTGTGCGGAGGTGCCGGCGCCTAACGTGAATTCGACATACCGTATTAGAGTAAACGGCTCGATCCTGAGAATCTGCCTAGGATAGCCTTCTCCAGCTGCTTGGAATGAAATCGGCGGGTCCGCCTAAACGCAATATTAGAGCGTGTCCGCTGGGCTGCGCACGCCTCGACCTCCCCGACGAAGAACGTGCGTGTAGATCATGGTTGTCGCCACATTGCGATGACCGAGCAGGTCCTGAACGGTTTCGAATGTCGTAGCCCGATTCGAGGAGATGGGTCGCGAACGAATGCCGCAACGTGTGACAGCTCGCAGGTTTGGCGATCCGTGCGGCCCTCACGAAACGCGCGCTGCACCACGGTCTCGTGCAAGTGATGCCGCCGCCGTTGACCAGTGCGAGGCTCCTCATATCCGCGGCTCGCAGGGAACACCCACGGCCATCCCCAGTCGCGTCCCGCTTGCGGATACTTGGCCCCCAATGCCCCCGGCAACTCGACCCATCCCGCCCCCTCCTCCACATCCCGTTCATGCTGCGCCCGCACCGCCGCCAGATGATGCAGCAGCGGCCCCTTCAATCGCTCCGGCAACATGGTCACCCGATCGCGATCCCCCTTGCCTCCACGCACCGTGATCTCGTTTGCTGCGAAATCGATGTCCTTCACCCGCAACCGCAACGCCTCGAGCAAGCGGCACGCCGGCGACCAACGCCGATGCGCCTCGACCCCTCAGCCGGGCGAATATGCGACGGACTTCGTCGCGGGTGAGAACGACCGGCACCCGCTCAGGTCGCTTGGCGCGCACCAACGCGTCCAACCACCCGACGGGTACGTCCATCACATCCCGATACAAGAACACCAATGCCGACAGCGCTTGGTTCTGCGTCGACGCGCTCACTCGGCGATCCACAGCGAGGCAGGAAAGGAAACGCGTGACCTCCCCCTCGCCTAGCTCGCGTGGATGCCGGAGACCAGAGAACCGCACGAACCGCCGCACCACACCAGCCTGATGGATGGTGCCCCGCCCCGGAGTGACTAACTCAGGGGGGCTGCCATCCCCTCACCCTACGGCGAACGCCTCGGTTGGCAAGGGCGAAAAATTGCGCGGCCTTCGCACTACTCGGCGCACGCCAGATGGATGCGGAGCTCGCACCTCTGAGCGTCTCGGGACAGCGTCAGCAGTCGAGTGTGAGGTCACGCGACGCCGGCGCCACCCGGCGGACCCGCAGCGCAGCACCGTGGCTACACCAGACGCTGCGCGCAAACCGCGGATCTCGACCTCCTCCTTGGCGTCCAACACCGCCACCTCGACGACGGGGTCGAGCTGCGGGGCGACGAGCCGCAAGGTCTCGGATGTGCGACGTCCGTGCGCCACCCGCAAGAAGTCTGCGGCGTCGAGCCCACGCTCGGCCGCCCACACGTGCCAGATGAGCTCGATGCACTCCCGCTAATCAACGAGTACGCCATCCAGATCGAACAGAATGGGTCGGAATGGAATGAATCTCCTCCGCGGCACGCGTGTCTCCAACCGGCCTTCACACGGCCTTCACACCGGCCTGTACACCCCCCACACCCCCCGCAACACGTCCGAGATCTCGCCCACCGTACAACGCCCCCGTACCGCCGCGATGATCGGCTCCATGAGCGGGGCTTCGGCCACGCGAGCGGCTGCCTGCAGCTCCTCCAATGCGCGCTTCACGCATCCCGCATCCCGCATCCCGCGCGCTTTCTCGGTTCGCCTCCGCTGCGCTGCCGCGAGCGCCCGGTAGTCGGGCGCCGGCACAGACGGGATCGTCTGATCGTCGGCGTACTCGTTCACGCCCACCACCACCGCGGCGCCCGACTCGATGGCCTGCTGCTGTTGGTAGGCGCTCTGCGCGATCGCCTGCTGAAAGAAGCCGCGCTCGGTCGCGCGCGCGGCACCGCCACCCGCCTCGACTTCCTCGAGCAGCGCCCGTGCCTCGCCCTCGATCCGCTCCGTGAGCGCCTCGACGTACCAGCTCCCGCCAGCGGGGTCGACGACTTCGGGCACACCGGTCTCGTGGGCGAGAATCTGCTGCGTGCGGAGCGCGAGCGTGGCGCTCTGCTCGGTGGGCAGCGCTAACGCCTCGTCGTAGGCATTGGTGTGGAGCGACTGGGTGCCGCTCAGCACGGCCGCCAGCGCCTGGATCGCCACCCGCACGACGTTGTTCTGCGGCTGCTGTGCGCTGAGGGTCGAGCCGCCGGTCTGAGTGTGGAACCGCAGCCGGCAAGCGGAGTCTGCCGCGCCAAAATTCTCCTTCATCAGACGCGCCCACAGCCGCCGCGCCGCCCGGAACTTCGCGACCTCCTCGAACAGATCGGTGAACGCCGCGAAGAAGAACGACAGGCGCGGCGCCAGTTCGTTCACGTCGAGTCCCAGCGCCACCGCGCGGCGCACGTACTCGAGCCCGTTCGCGAACGTGAACGCGACCTCCTGCACCGCCGTCGCCCCGGCCTCGCGCATGTGGTAACCGGAGATCGAGATGGGGTTGAAGGTCATCCCCTCGGCCTGCACGAACCGGCACACGTCGATCGCGAGCCGCAGCGACGGCTCGATCGGATAGATGTACGTCCCGCGCGCAATGAACTCCTTGAGGATATCGTTCTGCACGGTTCCCCGCAGCTTGACGCGCGCCACCCCCTGCTCTTCCCCCACGACGAGGTACATCGCGAGCAGCACCGGCGCCGTGGCGTTAATGGTCATCGAGGTGGACACCCGGTCGAGCGGAATCTCGTGGAACAAACGCTCCAGGTCGTCCACCGTGTCGATCGCCACCCCGGCACGGCCCACCTCGCCCTCGGCCATGGGATGGTCCGAGCCGTAGCCCATCTGGGTGGGGAGATCGAACGCGACGGACAACCCCGTCTGACCCGCGGCGAGCAGGTGCCGGAACCGTGCGTTGGTCTCTTCGGCAGTGCCGAACCCGGCGTACTGGCGCATGGTCCACAGCTTCCCCCGGTACATCGTGGGGTGCACGCCGCGGGTGAAGGGAAACGCCCCCGGTGCCCCAAGGTCGCGCGCGGCATCGCCGCGCCAGTCCCCGGGCCCGTACACCGACGACCGCTCGCTCACGCGGGGACGCCGTCGGCGGCGAGGATCTCCACGGCGAACTCGACGTCGGTCTTGCTGCCGACGATGAACGGCGTCTTCTGGTGCAGATGCTGGGGCACGAGGTCGAGGATCGGCCGACGGCCGTCGGTCGCGAGCCCCCCCGCCTGCTCCACCACCAGCGCCAGCGGCGCCGCCTCGTACAACAGGCGCAGCTTCCCTTCGGCGGACCGCGTGTCGCCCGGATAGAGGAAGACGCCGCCCGAGATGAGGTTGCGGTGAAAATCGGCGACGAGCGACCCGATGTAGCGCGCGTTCTTGGCCTGCATCCGGCCGTCACCGTTCTTGAACGCCGCCACCACCCGCTGCACCGCCGGCGTCCACCGGTTCCAGTTGCTCTCGTTCACGCTGTAATACTTCCCCACCGCGGGCGTCCGGATGTCGGGATGCGACAGCAGGAACTCGCCAATCGTCGGATCGAGCGTGAACCCGTGCACCCCCTGGCCCGTCGTGTAGACCAGCATCGTGCTCGAGCCGTACAGGATGTAGCCAGCCGCGACCTGCTTCTTCCCAACCTGCAGGCAGTCGCCGAGGCCGGGCTCGCCCTTCGGACTACTCACGCGGCGGTGGATCGAGAAGATCGTCCCGATCGACACGTTGACATCGATGTTGCTCGAGCCGTCGAGCGGATCGTACAGGATCACATACTTGCCGCGCCGCGACGTCTGGGGGCAGAGCATCGGCTCCTCGTCCTCCTCCGACGCGACGATGCACACCCGGCCGGTGTGCTGCACGGCGTGGCGCACGGTGTCACGCGCGAACAAGTCCAGCTTCTGCTGCAGGTCCCCCGAAACGTTCACCGCTCCCGCGGCGCCGAGGATGTCGGTGAGACCGGCGCGGCGCACGTGACGGGAGATGATCTTCGCCGCGAGGCACAGGTCGTACAGCAGGTTGGACAGCTCCCCCGTCGCTTCGGGGTGGAGCCGCTCCTGCTCCATGATGAAGCGCTCAATCGTGATGACGGAGGTCGATGTATGCACGCTGCCCATCGGTCGTGAAGGTAATAGTGCCCACCTGGTCCGTTCGGAAGATCTCACTGCCCCAACGCCTCAGCCGGCCGAGCACCTCGGGTGCCGGATGGCCGTAGTGATTGTGCGCGCCCACGCTGATCACGGCCTGGCGCGGCCGCAGCTCCCCGAGCCACGCGTCCGACGTCGCGCTCAGCGAGCCGTGATGGCCGACCTTGAGCAGCTCTACCCGGCCGACTCGCCCCGCGAGGTGTCCTTCCACCGGCAGCCCCGCGTCAGCCTGGAACAAGAGGTGCGTGCCGCCGAAAGTCACCCGCAGCACCACTCCGTGCTCGTTCACATCGAGCGGCAGCGTCATCCACACACTGTCCGGGCTCAACACCTCGAGCACGACGCCGTCCACCTCGATCCGGTCGCCGGCGCGCGCCGGGTGCCAGCGGGCGCCCGATCCCTCGACCGCGGCGAGAAACTCGAGGTACAACGGCCGGCCGAGCGGCTCCCCGGGCTCGAGCACCAGCTCGGGGGCGAAGTCCTCGACTACGGCAGGGAGCCCGCCCAGGTGATCAGCATCGCCATGCGTCGCCACGACCAGCGTGACCCGCCGGGCACCGTGGCGACGCAGGAACGGGATCACGACCCGTCGCCCCGCGTCGATCCCAGGGATCCTCGGGCCTCCATCGATCGCGACCCAGCGGCCGTTCGGCGTTCGCAGCACCGCCGCGTCGCCCTGGCCTACATCCAAGAAAAATACAGTCAAGCAACGGCAGTCGTCGAGGACGACGTCGCGGAACGACGTCCCGACGACCAGCGTCACGAGAAAGGCGACGCGTGCGGCGATAAGCCAGCGACGGCGCGGAGCATTCCACAACCACCAGCCCGCCGCCGCGACGGCCAGCCAGACGGCCGCCGCCTCCCAGCCGGCGACCATGACGACGTGACCGCCCGGCACCGCCGCCGCACCCTGCGCGATGAGATCGAGCAGCGCGAGACCTAGCCCCGATCCCGCCGCGAGCAGCGCCGCGAGCCCGGAAACCAGCCACGACAGGGCGAGTGAGATCACCAGCCCGGGGACGACGATGGCGCCGAGCGGGATCGCGATCAGGTTCGCGAGCACGCCGATTGGAGCCACGGTACCGAATGCAAACGCGGTTATGGGAGCGGTGAGGAGTGTCGCGGCTGCGGCTGGCGCGACTGCGCGCACGCCCCAGTGGCTGCGCCGCGTCGCCCGCCCGGCCCACACGACGGCGGCGATCGCCGTCACCGAGAGCCACGCGCCGACCGAGTGCAGCGCCTGGGGATCGACGAGCAGCACGGCGAGGGCCGACACCGCGATCACGCCGCGCGGCGCGGCGACCCGCTGGCGCAGCCGGGCGACATCGTCCACCACGAGCATCACCGTCGCCCGCGCGGCGGGAGCGGGAAATCCGAGCAGCCACAGATAGCCGAGCAGCACCACGCCCGAGGCGAGCAGCCGGTGGCGGGCGGAGAGACCGAGGTTGCGAAGGATCAACGCGAGCCACGCGGCGAGAAAGCCGACGTGCAGCCCCGAAATGGACAGGATGTGCGCCAGCCCCGAACGCGCGTAGCGCTCCCGCACGTCGGGGTCGAGCGCAGCGTTGGGCGCGAACACCAACGCGTCGACGAGCGGTGCCCGACGCCCGAACAGCGCTGCGCTGCGGGCAGCGAGTCGCCCGCGCAGCGCTCCCCGCCCCCGCGGCTCGCCGTCGAGCAGCTTGGCACGCCGCACCACCAGCACGCCGCGGTCGTACGATCCGACCCATCGCCCCGCCACCACCCACGTCGTCCCGCCGGCGGCCGGAATCCCGTCGGGCCAGCGCAGCCGCAGTGCACCGCCGCACGCGCCCGCCACGACGTCCGCCGCGACGGGTCCGCCCGAGTCCGGTGCCGGATCGCTGAGCCGCACGATCGCCGCGCGAGCTCCCTCTTCCGCGGCCTGCCACCGGCCTTCACACGTCGCGGCTCGCTCCCGCAGCGTCGCACCACCCCACAGCAACCCGGCCACGCCCATGATCCCTATCGCCGCGCCGAGCGGTGCGCGCCGGGCAAGGGCGAGCGCTACGACCAGTACCAGGGCCGCGACGTACCCTTCCCCCTTCCCCGTTCGCCCTTCCCCGAGGAACAGGCCGGCCCCGAACGCCACGGTGATCCAGAGAATCGGCGGCCGCAAGACAGGGCCGCCTCAGCGGATTACATCAGCTGCACCGGCTTCGCCCCGCAGCGCGGCGCGAGGCCCACCTTGCGAAACGCCTCGAGCAGGATGACGTCGAGCTTGGCCCGCTCCTGGTCGCTCGCGAGGTTCAGCTCCGTGAGCACCTCGCCCTGCCGGGTGGACACGTAGTGCGGCGACAGCCGGTTGAGCGCGAACACCAGCACGTCGCCGCGACAGGTGTCGCAGCCGCAGAACCGGGGGAACTGGGCGCGCAGCTTCTCGTAGTCCCGCTGCACCACTTCCCACGTCACGTTCGTCACCCCACGCCGGCGAGCTCCCCCGCCGGCTCCAGCGGCCAGGCGGTGAACGTCGAGCCCGTGGTGCCCGTGAAGCGCACGCGCCGATAGGTCCCGATCCACGCGTCAGACCCCTGAAACAACGCGACCTTGTTGGTGCGCGTGCGCCCTTGCAGCAGGTCGCCGCGCTTCGCCTTACCCTCGACCAGCACTTCGTGCGCCGTGCCGACGAGCCCGACGTTCTTGCGGCGCGCCATACCGCGCACCACGGCGATGAGCCGCTCCAGCCGCTCGCCCGCGACGTCGTCGGGAATGGCGCCCGGGATGCGGGTCGCGGGCGTCCCCTCGCGCGCCGAGTACTTGAAGGTATAGGCGTCGTCGTACCCCACTTCCTCGACGAGCGAGACGGTCTCGCGGAAGTCTGCTTCGGTCTCGCCGGGGAACCCGACGATGATGTCGGTCGTGAGGGCGATCCCCGGCACCGCCCGCCGCAACGCGGCGACGACGTCGAGATAGCGAGCGCGGTCGTAACGCCGCAGCATCCGCTTGAGCACGCGCGAGCTGCCGCTCTGCACCGGGAGGTGCACGTGCTCGCACACGACCGGCGTCTGGGCCATCGCGGTAAGCACACGGTCGGTGAAGTCGGTGGGGTACGGTGAAGTGAACCGCAGCCGGCGCAGCCCGGGCACCGCCCCGACCGCGCGCAGCAGGTCGGCAAAGTCGTGCTCGTCGTCCGCGTAGCTGTTGACCGTCTGACCAAGCAGCGTGACCTCCGTCGTGCCGCCGGCCGCGAGGCGCTCGACCTCGCGCACCACGTCGCCCAACTTGCGGCTCCGCTCGGGGCCACGCGTCATCGGAACGATGCAGAAGGTGCACCGATAATCGCAGCCACGCTGGACCGTCACGAACGCCGACACGGAGATCTCGCGCGCCGGTGGGACGTCCTCGTAGTGCTCCCACGTCTTGAACTCGACCGCGGCAGCGCGCACGCCCCCGCGGGCCCGGGCGATGAGCTCAGGCAGCCCGCGGTAGCCATCGGGCCCGATGACCAGGTCCACCTGCGGCACGCGTCCGAGCAGCCGCTCCCCGAGGCGCTGCGCCATGCAGCCGACCACGCCGAGCACGTCGCCCGGTCGCTTGTATTGCTTCAGCTCGCCGAGGCGCGAGAGCACGCGCTGCTCGGCGTGATCGCGCACGGCGCAGGTGTTCACAAGCAGCACGTCTGCTTGCGTGGGGTCGTCGGTGCGGACATACCCCTCCCGACCCAGGACGCCGAACATCAGCTCGGAGTCCGCCACGTTCATCTGGCAGCCGTAGGTCTCGATGTAGATGCGCGGCATGGCTAGCGAACCGTCACCTCGCAGCGGGGGCACCCGTTCCATTGGGGGATAGGAAGATAGACCGAAAGGTAGTCCTGCGTCAGCAACTCGACCTTCCCCTCGCCGTGACCGCTCACCACGCCATCCGCCGACTGCCCGAGCCGGCTCGCCCGATACGCCCGCTGCTTCGCGTCGCCCAGCTCACGCAGTTCGCGCGCCCGATCGCGCACGACCGCGGCCGGGAGCTGCTCCCGCAGCTTCGCCGCGGGGGCGTCCGGCCGCACGCTGAACGGAAACACGTGAAGATAGGTGAACGGCAGTGCCTCTACGAGCGCGACGGTGGTGCGATGGTCCGCGTCCGTCTCCCCCGGGAAACCGGCGATGATGTCGGCACCGAGCCCGAACACTCCCCCCAGCCGCTCCGCCAGCCACTCGATGCGAGCGCGGTATGACTCGGCCGTGTACCAGTGCCGGCCCATGCGCTTGAGGACGCGATTCGACCCCGATTGGAGCGGCGCGTGCAGATGCGCCGCCAGGTGGCGCGGCGCTTCGATGAGCAGGCGAGCGACTCGGTCGTCCACCTCGGTAGCTTCGACAGAGGAAAGGCGGAAGCGGACCTGGGGGACGGCTGCGATGAGGGCTTCGAGCAGCTCACCCAAGGTCGGCTGACCCCGGGGCGGTGCCCCGGGGTCCCGCCCGACAACGCCCGTCTGGGTTGAACCCCGGGCCGACGGCCCGGGGTCAGCCGCGCGGTCTTGCCCGTACGTCCCGATGTGCACCCCGGTGAGCACGATCTCCGCATGATGCGCCGCGAGCGCCTTCGCCTCTTCGATCAGCTCTGGAATCCATCGTGACCGGTTCGCTCCCCGGGCGAGCGTCGTCGCGCAGAAGGTGCAGTGCTCGTCGCAGCCATCCTGGATCTTGAGCCAACCACGGGACCTAAACCCCCGCCATGGTAGCGGCGCCGCATGCTTTTGTAGGGGCGCAGCATGCTGCGCCCCTACACCAGTGGGCATCCCTGCTGCCCGCAGCACCGCACCCGGATCCGCCCCGCCCACCACGGCCCGCACCGATCGGAGTCCCGCGATCCGCCCGTCGTCAAGCGCCGCGGCGCAGCCCATCACGACTGTCTCGAGCCGCGGGCCGCGCCGCGCCAGCCGCCGCACGAAGCTGCGCAGCTTGGCTTCGCTCTCCGCGGTCACGGTGCAGGAATTCACGACGGCAACGTCCGCGGCGGCGGGATCTTCCACGACGACCGCGCCCTCGTCAGCGAACGCCTGGCGCACCAGGTCGGTGTCGTACTGGTTCGCCTTGCAGCCGAAGGTATGGAAGTAAACGTTCACGGGCGGACCGTGAGACCCAGGAGGAACGTCCAGACTCGCTCGGAGAGCCCGCCGCCCTTGCGCTCGAGGTGCTCGAGCCCGACATCGACCAGCGCGCGGCCGCGCGCGAACGCCCGGCCCGTGCCGGCTGCCAAGCCGAGCTCTGTCGGCGCAGCCGCGCCCGCGCCGAACGGCAGCTGCCCGCCGCGCGCGCCGAGCCGGAGCGGCGAGAATCCGCTACCCACCTCCAGGCCCGCGGACCAGCTCAGCGTGTTGAACGCACCAGCGCCGGCCGTCGCCCACGTACGCCGCGTGAGCGCTCCCGCGAGTCGCACGCTCGGACTCGGCGCCCACCGCAGACCACCGCCCACAGTGTTGGGCAGGTCTGTTTGCGTCGTGACGACGTCGCCCAGGCGGGCGCGCAGCCGGTTATCCGAGCGCGCGAAGACGGTGAGGCGCAGCGCCGGCAACAGGTCGAGGAGCGCGCTCCCCGAGACCCCGACGCCGTCGTAGCGGACCTCGTCGCTCTGCTTGATCGCATGGTATGCGGTGTCGTCGAAGGTCCGCCCGGCGGTCTCGCGGGTCGAGCCGCTCAGCACGTGCACCGCTGCGCCGAGGGCGAAGCGCGAGCCGACGCGCAGCGCCGCCGCGAGCCGCAGGTCGGCGACGCCGCCGTCGCTCGTGAGCTCGTCCGAGTAGGGCTGCATGGTGCCCCGCAGCAGCATCGAATCGCGCAGCGTGACGTCCCACGTGCGGTCGAGGTACGTGGTGAAGCCGCCGCCCAGGACCAGGTGGCCGAACACCGGCCCGGCGAGTCCCATCACCGGGAACCGGCTGGCGCGGAGCGACGTGGTGGCGCCCGCCGCCTCCGCAGCGCGGTACGAGGTCCCGCCCATCGCCGTGGCCGTGAGCTGGGGCAGATCCGCGAGCGACGCTTCCACCAGCGGCGACATCGGGTCGAACGGCGCGAACGCGCCGCCGGTGGAGCGGGCCCGCACCGTTTCGAACCGGCCGGGCGTGCCGAGCCCGCGGATACCGAATTGCGAATCCTGGGCAGCCAGCGGCATAGCCCCGCCCGTGAGCATAGCCACGGCCGTGAGCATGGCCCCGCCCGTGAGCATAGCCCCGGCCGTGAGCATAGCCCCGGCCGTGAGCATGGCCCCGCCCGTGAGGGCGGGGCTCACCATGCACGTCGCCACGAGCAGCCCGCCACGCGCGCGAATCATGGCTCGCCGAACGGGAAGCGCCGCGCGTACGTGATGCGCAGCGCGGGACGATACGCCGCCGCCGCCGACGGATAAAACCGGATCTCGCTGGGATGCCCGCCTTCCCCCTGGGACCGCAGCATCATCACCTCGGGCCGCGTGCTGTCCGACGTCCAGAACTGTAGCAGGTTCGTCACCTCGATGCGCACGGTGTCGGTCGCGCCTACCCGGACGAACGTCGTGTCGGTGCGCGTCGCGTCGAAGAAGAGAGGGGACTTGGCGCCGAAGTCGGCGAGCACGGTGTGTGCCTCCACGACGAACGAGTCGGAAGGGGCGCCTTGTACCGGCACCGCAGGCACGAGGATCAGAGTGGCGCGAATGATCTGGGACGAGTCGCGGATGGCGCGCGGCAACGCGACGCGCAGGATGCTGCGTGCCGATGGCGCGCCGCCCACGGCGAGTGTCGAGTCGAGGGGCGGGGTCGGGGGATAGAACACGTAATTGTCGAACAGCGTGACGGCGGCGAGCTGCTTGTGGATGAGCGT
>Ga0134075_10000559_pt1 | contig 11509 bp, 9 predicted proteins | sample 15_taG_18_FD_119775 | JGI IMG/M metagenome (GOLD analysis project Ga0134075, IMG submission 119775) | Grasslands soil microbial communities from the Angelo Coastal Reserve, California, USA - 15_D_Rain_40cm_5_09212015 | ecosystem: Environmental > Terrestrial > Soil > Grasslands ... | reverse complement strand
CGGGAAACAATCTGTCCACAATGTCTGCGACCGAGCGCAGGGACGGTAGTAGCGCCGGTCTTTCTGATCTAGCAATGAGCATCGAAAGTCTCTGCTCGGATAGGCCGTGGCCCCGAAGCCTGCGGACCAAGCCGGAATTCCCCGAGGTCAAAGCCGTAGCGCTTTGCCAAGAGTAGCGTGCGCTGGATCTGCTCTCGTGAAAGCGTGCCCTTCGCGAAGGACTGCGTATCTCCGTCGAGCGCGATCAGTAATGTCTCCGATAGACAGCCATAGGCGAGGCCGTTCCGAGGCATCCCCAGGAAACAGATCTCGTTTCCGGACGGAAGGCGAGCGTATCCCCCATCAAAAACCACGCTGTCGGTCGAGACGTTGGCAAATTGCGCGCTGAGATTCGAAGGTACGGACGCACTCGCGACGATGCAATGGGGTCCGACATGCGAGGGGGAAATCAAGCGCGCATCCGAAGAGTTCGTGGCGATGACAACAATGTCGCAATCCTTGATCGCCTCTAAAGAAGTGGCTTGCCGTACGTCCAAAGGTCGTCCGGCCTGCTGCGCTGCCTCAACGCACGCGTTCGAGGTGGAATCCAGCCGCGAACTGGATCCACGTCGCCCGACCAGGACCAGGCGAGCGCAGCGCGTCGCAAGAATAGTGGCCAATGCGGAGCCGATGTTTCCAGCGGCGCCTATCACCGCCGCTGCCGCGCTCGCCAGGTCAAGTCGCTTCGCATAGGCCGCCGCCTCGACGCCCTGTATGAGAAGGCCGACGGTATATGCGTTTCCCGTCGTGATGGGAATTTCATAATCGTTGAGCGCGGTGCCCTGGTCCGTTACGATCGACGTGTATGCGCCCAATCCGACGATCGAGGTTGGGATCGTTTCATCGCCGAGGTCGCGTGCGACGATCAGTCCTTCCTGGATGCGATCCTGAAGTTCTTGCAGACGCCGCCGCGCTTCGCTGGCAACTCCGACCCGCCTCCCCGCCCTGTATAGGGACATCATCGTTTCGGGCAAGTAGGGGATGCAAATGACATTCGTCTCCATCACGAACCCGTCACGCTGCACATAAGCGCGGTGCACCAAGTCCGGCTCGAGGAAACGGCAGAGGATTTCCCACCATGCCGACAGGCGATCCCACGCCTGCGGGCGATCGAGGAAGGAGGGGAAGTAAAACTCGATCAGTAACTTGAGGGACGTCGGATGCATAAGGAAACCGACTCGAGCATCGAATGCGATCCGAGCGCTCGGGGCCGGCCAATGCACTGGGCGACTTGAAGGTGATCGCCGCTGCTGCATCGAGGGGGGCTCGTCGAACATGTGCCCCACCAAATATCCCTCCTGATTCGCCTCGAGGATCCGCGCAACTTCGTCGAGCGCGTCGATGAAGCGCTCCGTCTCCTCGGCGGTGATCGTGACGGGAGGTTGTATCCGCAGTACTGCCGGCCGTCGCTTGCCGGGATTGCCTTTCAAGAGCGTCGTGAGCGGAGCGAGAACACGGACGCGGTGGTGCTCGAGCAGGTAGGAGGCCACGAGCAGCGAAAGGAACCCCTGCCTCGCGGCGTAACGCAACAGAGGTCCGCATTCTTCCAGGTCTTGGAACTCTAGGCCGATCATGAGGCCACGCCCGCGGGTCTCTCGATATACCTTGGGATGTCGCAAGCAAACCGCGCGCAGTTCTTGTAAGAGGCTTGCACCCTTCTGCCGCACCTGCTCGAGCAGTGCGCCGTCGTTGCGAGTGATCATCTCGAGGGTCTGCGCGGCGACAGCGCAGGACAGCTCGTCCTCAGCGAACGTGGACGTGTGCAGCACGCCAAAATCTGGATCGTGGACACGCTCGTGAATCATCGCGGTCCCGATCTTGACCATCCCTCCTCCCAGCGCTTTGCTCAGGACAATATAGTCCGGTTCGATGGCCCGCAAAGCGGTGTCGTGCCACGCAAATACGCGTCCGGTACGACCGCAGCCCGTCTGAATCTCGTCGATGATGTACGAAATTCCGAGCTGCTCATGCAGTCTTGCAAACGTGGAAAGTGCATCGTCGGAAACCACGCGGATGCCGCCTTCGCCGAGGATCAGTTCCAGGATGAGCGCGACAACTTTGCTTTCCGGCTCTCGCCGGATGACGATCTGATCGCCGTCGATGGCGGTACCCATGAATTCAATCCGCGCCTCGGCGGCGAGCTCGACGAGCAATTCAGGTCGCTCCGGGTCCAGAAAGATGGGACGAATCGCAGATAGCCCTTCGAAGCCTTCGCGATAAGAGCGGTTGAATGTCACCTTAAGGGCCGACGAGGTCTTGCCATGGAATCCCCCCTTCAGCGCGAAGACCACGGGCGCGTCCTGGAATGCTTGGAGCTGGGCCAGGTTGTATTCGTCCAGGTCGTCCCTCAGCTTGGCGAGGTCGTTTCGTCCACCGGGCAACTGGTATGGTGCTTTGCTTTGCGCGGCCTGTCTCACGACATCGTGCAGCTTGCGCGTCGTCGCTTCGTAGTGACGCCGAACCGCGTCGAACCTCACCTTGTAGGCGTGCTTGAGCGCTGCCTCGACCGCTTCAGTGCCACTGTTGGTGAAAATGCAGTAGTAGCGCCCGGCGGATTGCGCGAGCTCGTTGAGCTTCCGTGCGAGTTCGCCGGCCGCCTTTCTCGATCCGCCCTGCGCGACAAATGGCACGCCGGATTGCACCGCCGAAACGAGTGTCGACACAAGCTCTGGATGGTTGTGGCCCAAGAGCGCTGCCCCAAAGCCGCCGACGAGATCGAGCACAGGTATGAGCGAATCCATGTCGCCGCCGCTTCGCTTGAACAGATAGTTTCCGAGCGCACGCTCGTACGTGACGTCAAGCTTGAGGCTCCGAAGCAGCGCGGCTAGCTTTGGTCTGCAGAATCGAGCGAATGGATCCGCGTCAATGCCGTCTCGGCGTTCGTCCTTCATGCAGGGACTCCGGGCGAACGCTTTAGGCGCTCGCGGGCCGTTCTCACGTCACACGGTTACAGGAGTGCGATCACGGTAACCTTCCAGGCAGCCCATCCCAAGAGCAATCCGGCTGGGACGTCCACTACGAGTTGTTGCTTGCAAAAGAGGCTGCTCAGCGCGATGCCGGCTGCGAACAGGAGGCTTGCAGGTCCAAGTTGAGGCAGCAACAGCAGCGATACGTACATCGCGATAGAGCAGTGATTGCTTGGAAAGCAGTTGCCTCGTCCGTCGAATCGCTGCATGAAGCATAGGAAACGGCCGGCCAGGGTTCTGACGGGGTATTGCCGGTATTTCGAAGGTGTATGGACGGGAAAAGCCATGAAGCAGAGCACTTGCGTACCCATCAAGATGAGCGCCCCGAAAACCATGGCAACCCCTTCCTCCACCGACTTGATCGTCACGATGACGAATCCGATCATCGCGTAATAAAGGATCCCGTAGATCCAGACCCAATGCGGCACGAAAGGAATGGAGTCATCCAGCGCGATCCGCAGCGAATGCCGGCGGGCGAAGTGATCGTTTTGCTGAATCCAGAAATAAAACTGATAGACGCCGACCACCACGAATGCGAGCATTACCGAAAAGCCGAGATGCGACTTGAGACTGAGCGGCGATCCGAACCAATTCACTCCCGCAAGGCGGTACGTGATGCTGGCGGCCGCAACGGCGAGCACGAGCGCGAACATGCCGGCGGGACGGAAGCGGGTGGCAGTGTGCACAGGCGTTTCCGGGACGGCATCGACCAATTGCATGAGTACCTCCCATGAATTTGTTCACTCTTGTTTTGATGACGCCTGGGCAGCACTGTATGCTTGCGGCAATGTTGCCCGGCACGTCTGACACCATCAAGCCGGGATTTATGAACCCTGTTCCCTTCGCTTTTGTTGCTGATCGAAGACGCGTCCCACCTCGGTCCAGTGGCGGTGGGGATGGCAGAAGCGCCAAGAGAAGGGTCCGAGGTAGGCGCGATAGATTTTATAGCGAAGCGGGCGGCCCTCATCGCGCGCGGACGGCCGTCCCCGTCGACACCGACGGGTCGAGGTCACTCAGCAGCAGCGTCTTGCCGTCGATCGAAAGTCGGCCATCGAGATGGATGTCACTCGCAGTGAAGGTGAGGTTGGTGATCGACCCCGACAACCCGATGGAGAAACAATCGGAAAGCACGATCCGAACCTGGCCGCTACGATCGACTTCATAACTCAAGGCACAGGTCGTCGAGCTGTTGCCGACCTGCTGCGCGCCAGCGGCGACGATATTCATATTCAGCTGCAGCTCTTCAGTCTCGAATCGTCCTCCGCCCTGGCCGTCAAAGCTCATAACGCCGCGCGACGCCGCGACGCGGTTCGTCGCCGGACTCAGCAGCACGAGGTTGTCGCCCATTCCAGGCTGCCCTGCAGCTCCTTGTGCGCACGTCCGGGTCTGCACGAACGCGTAGTCGCCGGAAAGCCGCGGAACCGCGTCATCGCCCTCGGTTGCGAACGAAAGTCCCGATCCCACCAGCACACCGAAGACGGCAAGAGTACCAGCCACGCTCGCGAGCCATTCGACACGTCCCAGTCTGATCATCTTGGTTCCCCCTTGTGGCTATGACTCCCGTCGCGGACGCCGCGCGACCGAGAGAGATCGTGCGGCCGGAGGCGTGAACGGAGCGTGATCACGGCGTGAGAAATGTGGGGCGCAGGACCGCAGGAGACTGAGGTGCTATAGTACCGAGACTCATGGCGGCCCGCGTCAAGGCGATGTTCGCGCTCTTCGGGGGCTTCCGACTGGCGTTGCCCTCAGGGACTCGCGTCACAGTCAGCGCACGCAAGGCTCAGGCGCTCCTCGCGTACCTCGCGGTCGCCAGGCGACGCTGCTCCCGCGACGAGCTCGCGGCGCTGCTCTGGGGCGACCGTGCAGACGAGCAGGCGCGACAGAGTCTTCGACAGACGCTGGCGGTCCTGCGCCGCACCGCGGGCGACGCGCTCGAGTCCTGCATTGTCGCAGACGATCGCTCCATCGCACTCGACCCTGGCGGCATCGACCTCGACGTCGAGCACTTCGAGCGCGCGCTCGACGTCGGGACGCCGGAAACCCTTCGGCAGGCGTCGGACCTGTACACGGGCGACTTCCTGCAGGGTTTCGTCCTCGACGAGCCGGCTTTCGAGGCCTGGCTCCGGACCGAACGCGATCGCCTGCGGGAGCGAGCGATCGCGGCTCTCGGCCGCCTCCTCGATCACCAGGTCGAGGCCGGAAACGTGTCGGGCGCGATCGATACTGCCCTGCGCCGGCTCGCGCTCGATCCTCTCCAGGAGGCCGTTCACCGCACGTTGATAGAGCTCTACCACGGCCAGGGCCGGCGTGGCGCCGCGCTCCGGCAGTACCGGGCGTGCGTCGAGACCCTGCGGCGCGAGCTCGGGGTGGCGCCCCAGCCGGAGACTCAACTCCTCCGGCGGTTGATCGAGCAGCCGTCGGGCGATGCCGCGCGGCCGCCGGAGGTGCGCCAGATGGCCGCGCGCGCACCCGCCAGGCGCACGCCGCTCTGGCCACGGCCGTCGAGACGACTGCCACTCGTCGGACGCGCGGATGTCCTCGACATCCTCCTGAAGCACTTTGGGGAGGCGCGGCAGGGGCACGGGCGCGTCGTCGTCGTCGCGGGCGAGGCCGGCGTCGGCAAGACGCGGCTGCTCCAGGAGCTGTCGCAGCACGCGCCGCGGCGGCGCGCCCGTGTGCTCCTCGGCGGCTGCCACGACATGACGCAGAGCCTGCCCTTCGGCCCGTGGATCGAGGCGCTCCGCACCGGCGGTGTGATCGGCGACGTCGACCTTCTCGCTGGCCTGGGCGGCGGATGGCGACGGCAGCTCGCGCGCCTGTTTCCCGAGCTGGAGGACACGCCGCACGAGCCCCGCACCTCGACGGACGACGCCTCTCAGCTGCTCCACGCCGTCGTCGAGCTGCTCGTTCACGTGGCCGCGCGCCGACCGCTCGTCGTCCTGCTCGAGGACGTCCACTGGGCGGACGAGACGACGCTCCGGCTGGTGCCGTTGCTCGCCCGACGACTGGCGAGCCTCCGCGTCCTGCTCGTCATTACGCTCAGGGACGACGAGCCGGCGACGAGCCCGCTTCTGGGCCGCGCCCTCGCCAATCTCGATCGCGAGGCTCACGTCGAACAGATCAGGCTCACGCCCCTCTCCCGTCAGAACGCGGCCGCGCTGATCGAGCTGGGGTTCGGCGAGACGCGCGCGGCGACCAGCCAGGACATCGACCAGATCTGGGAGGTGAGCGATGGCAACCCCTTCGTGATCCTCGAATCCGTTGGTGTGCTGCTGGAGATGCCCGTGGCCGGCACGACGCCGCGACTGCCGCGTCGCGTGTACGATCTTCTCGCCGCGCGGCTGGAGCGCCTGGAGGAGCAGGAGCGATCCCTGCTGAGCACGGCGGCGATCATCGGTCGCCAGTTCGACTTCTCCCTCCTGCTCAAGGCGGCTGCGGCCGATCCGGGCGATGCCACCGCGGGGCTCGAGGAGCTCGTGCGACGCCGTCTCCTGAAGGTGGTCGACTCGCGCTTTGCGTTCGCCCACGAACGGCTGCGCGAGGCGGTTCAGGCCCAGCTGCTCCCGCCACGGCGGGCAGTCCTGCATGCGGCTGTGGGCCGGGCGATCGAGGCATGTTACGGCCGCGATCTGTCCAGGTACTACACGGACCTCGCCGTGCATTTCAGCGCCGGCGAGGTGTGGGACAAGGCGCTGACATATTGCCGTCTCGCCGGTGTCCAGGCGATGGAGCGCGCGGCCCACCGCGAGGCGGTTTCCTGGTTCAAGCAGACGCTCGACGTGCTCGCGCGTCTTCCCGAGACTCGCGAGATGCTCGAAACCGCCATCGACGTGCGTTTGATGCTGAGCGCGGAGCGTCAACTCATCGGTGAACGGCAATCGTTCGAATCGCACGAGATCGCGGCGGAGATCGCCCGCCGATTGCACGACGAGCGCCGCGAGACGCGAGTGCTGAATTTCTTGTCGTACAAACTCATGACCCACGGCGAGCTGGGTCGTGCCGAACGCGTCGGCCGGCAGGCCCTCGCGCTCGCCGAGCGGCTCGGCGACGTCGAGCTGGTCGCCGCGGGGGCCCTCGTCGTCGGGCATGCACTGAAGGGACAGGGCCGGTTCCGCGAAGCACTGCGGCACTTCCGCGGCAACATCGAGCCGCTGACGGATGAGCGCCTGGCGATTCGCTTCGGCGGGGGCCGGCCGGCCATCATGTCGAGAGCCCACGCCGCCTGGTGCCTCGCGGAGCTCGGCGAGTTCATCGAGGGCCGCCGGCTCGGGCTCGAGGCCCTGCGCGCTTCCGAGAGGCTGGACCACCATGCGTGCATGGTGACCGCGCACTGGGCGACCGGCCTGCTCTACACGCGCCAGGGGATGTTGGACAAAGCGGTCACCATCCTCGAAACGGGGCTCGAGCTCTCGCGGCAATTCGACCTGCTCGACCACTACTTTCGGTCGATCGCGTCCGTGCTCGGGACCGCCTATGCGCTCCTCGGTCGGGTTGACGAGGCGTTGGCGCTGCTCGACCGGGCCATCGAGGGCTATCTCGAACGCAATGAGGTTCCCCGCTTCGCATGGATTAGCGAGGCGCTTGTGCTCGCCCGGCGGCCGGACGAGGCACGGGCGCGGGCCGAGCAGGCGCTCGCGGTGTACCAGGACATTGGGGACCGATGCTACGAAGGCTGGGCGTTGCGACTGCTCGGGGAGATCGAGGTCGCCGCTGGCAACGCCGACGTGGCGGCGGCGGAGGACCACCTTCATGCGGCGCTCGCCCTGGCAGACACCCTCGAGCTGCGCCCGCTGGCCGCGCGGTGCCGGCTCGACCTCGGTCTGTTGCACCAGCGAGCTGGCGGCGGCGGCCGGGCGCGCGGCGAGCTCGACTGCGCGAGCGCCGAATTTCGCGCGCTCGGCATGCCGTACTGGCTGGCGCGTGCCGAGCAGGCGCGCGCACTGCTCGCGTAGCGCGGCGTCCGCACCGTCTTCCAGTCGGGCTTCTCCCTTTCTTGGGAAATTTGGTGAGAGTTTGGTGGAGGCGTATACCCGGAACATGACCGACCTCGAACGGCATTGGCTTGAACGCTTGCAGGTCATAGGCAAGGTCCAGTCCCGTTACCTATGGATTCTCTTGATCACGATGATCTTTTACGGCGCGTTGCAGGAACGGGTATCCGTCGATACGGACCCACTCAAGACGCCCATTGTGGATATCGAAATCAGCGGATCCTTCGTGCTCGGGTTCGGACCGGCGCTCATTTCGTTTTTCGTGTTGGCCATCACCGGCACCATGCGCGCGACCCGCACGGCGCGGGCGAAGCTCAACCTTGGACGCGGCGACTGGAGCGGAGAGGAACTCGACACCTCACCCAATGCACTCGACTTGGCCTTCTACACCACCCCGCAATCCCCAAAACTATCGCCGTGGTCACCCACTTCAGCGACGTTGCATTCTTGGCTCTCAGCCCCTATGAGGCCGCTTGGATAGCGAAGCGGCTGTGGGATGCTGAAGCGCCAACTTGGTGCCTGTTCGTGGTACTCGGCGCGGTGCCGTGGTTGCCGGCCGTCGGGTTCGTCGGCTACGAATTCCTGCGCCGGGTTCAAGACGTTCCGAGACTCTGGAGAACCAGGTAAGGCGAGATTTCTGAGTGCCGCTCTGCCGCCCGGAGCACAGCGAGAACAAGACGGACAATGATGTGGAGGACGCCCACTCCTCGCTCTTGACTCACTTCCCGTCAGCCCGCGCGGGTCCATGCTGGTTAGGCACAGGCGAACACAAGCTGGAGCAGATCTCCGTACGCCCAGATGAGTGTGCCCGCGACCAGAAGTACCACGCCGATTTGTACGGCAATCGCATCCCTCTCCTGGTCCGCACGCTCCTCTTCGGTGAAGGTCTCGACGACATTCATTCGGCGAATGCGCACTCGTTCGGCGGAAGAAAGGCGGAGTATTGAGCGGCTAACAAGTACTGCACCGATGATGCCCTCGACGGAACCCGAGCGGGCAAACCACCTCCAATCGGTACGGTGCACACTGACAAAGACCCAGCCGACTAACCATATGCCTGCGACTAAACACAAGAAGCCGATGTTGGCGAACACGAAGAGGAACAGCGCACTTCGCGGTCGTGGAGGAACCTCGGTGTCGTTCATTTCGTCTTCGCCCCGCGCGGGTCCACGGTGTCGGGGAGACAGATCGGGTGAGTGGCGATCATGTTGTGCTGTTTCGCCATCGCCTCCAGCGCTTCATCGGGTACCGTGCTACGTCGTCCCTCAGAATCACCTTTCGACTCCCGGCTCGGTCGGCTTCGCGGGCGCCTGGCCCGGCGCCTCGGCCGAGGGCTCAGGCTGCGCCATGACGAAGGTCGCCACCTTGGGCCCGCCGTGGCCGTTGCCGTTCTTCTCGTGCGGCCTGCATCGCTTGGTGCAGACCGAACGTCATGCGCAGGAAAACCGGGAGGCAGTGGCCCTGGGCCCCCAGGCGCGCGACCAGCTGCAGCCCGGCGACGATGTCGTCGCACATCGCCATCGGCACCTCGACCGTGACGCGGCGCTTCTTGCCCTCGACCTTCACCAGCCGGGCCTGTGGGGCCGCGAGGGCCTGGAGGATCAGGCCGCGCACGGCGTTGATCCGAAGGGTTCGGTCAGGGCCGCGGTGGGGGTTGCCGCTCGACCCTGGCGGGAAGGGTGAAGATATCGCCCAGGTTCGCTTCGGCGTTCGTGGCCGTTTCCGGATCTGCGCGCTTCCGTGCTCCTGCTGCGCCGTCACGATTGAATTGAGTAGCACGTTCGAGGTCCCAGAGCTCGATGTAGTACCAGCCCTGGCAATTCAGCAGGCGATGCAGCCAGATCTCGTCACCCTGGCCCCAACGGGATTTGGTAGCCAGGCTAGTCTGTTCGAGGTCACCTTCGAGGGTCTGGCCCGTGCCGCCCAAGCCAGTTGTCAGGCGACTCGAAGACTGGTCGTCCAAAGAGATTCGAAACCCGTTTCCCCAGACCGCCTCACGCTCTGCCGCGGAATCAGTAACTTCCAGTGCGTTGACGAGCAACGATAGAACTCTGCGGGCGACGGAAAGCGGTCGCGCCTCGACTTTCAGAGGCGGCTCACCTCTGCCTCGGTCTGATCCAGCCAGAACCGCATGTCCATCTCGCGGTACATCGTCGTCGCCGTGGTGAGGTGCTCGCGGGCCTGCTCGGGCTTGCCAGTGCGCGCGTAGAGCTTGCCGAGGCCAAGGTGGCAGTGGGCGACGATCGGGCGCATGCCCAGTTCGTCGGCAAGGACCATGGCCTGCCGGTAGGAGGCTTCAGCCTTTTCGGTATCCGGAGGATCGCGATGCGAAGCGATCTCGCCCAGAGCCCGGAGAGCCCATGCTCGGTACGGTTCTCGCTTATGGTCACGGGAGAAATCGAGGGCTTGACTGGCGAGCCGGATCGCATCCGCTCCTCGGTTGGCCAGTCCATACGCCTCGCTCAAGTGGGCGAGGTTCCCGACATACTCTCTAAACGCTCCGAGAGACTCGCTCCGCTCGATCCCTTGCTCGAGAAGCAACAGCCCGTCGGTCAGTCGTCCGGAGAGGACACACGCATAGCCCAGGTACGAAAGGATTCCGGGGGCAAAGGCTCCGATGTTCCATGCCTGAGAGAGTTCGCGGCAGCGATCGAGGAAATGGATCGCTTTGTCGGCAGTGGCCACTGTCCCGACCAGCGTGACGGTGGCAGCAGGGGCCACGAGCGCGAATGTCACGGTATCGACCAACTCGCTGACTGCCTGCGCCTCGTCGGTGGCAACGATCTCAGCGACCTACGGTGGCGTGACCAGGTCCGCCGGGCTCACCGTGACCCCGGCGATGGACACTGTCGCTATTCAGCAGGCCGACTATGTCACCAACCAGCATGCGCTCCGGGTCGCGGCGACGAGCACCGGTTCCACCGCGGCGCTTCAAGTCTTCGTGACGTCGACTGGAGAGCTGATCGGTAGATTGAAGCACTACGACGGAAACAGATACAGCGGGCAGTTCACATGGCCGGTGAACCCGCAGAACATCACGGTCCGGAGCAGTCTGTGCGGGTCGGCGACGAAGGCAGTGACGTCAAAGTAGCGTCGTCCTGGCGAAGTCTCGACCGCTCCCCAATGAGAAACCAATCGTAGGGAGGCTTCTTATGAAGACAGCTGTCGCCCTGAAATCAGACCCGGCACGCACGGCCGCGACCTGCCCTGGGCCACACACGGACGCGACCGATTCTCGATACAGGCGCGGCGACGGGCAGTGCAAGGCCGAAGTAGCGCCGCGCACGAGGTGCGCAATTGGTAGAGCGCTGCCGTGTGCCGTTTTCCTGCTCGTGACAGTGGCATTCCTGCCGCCCTCGTCTGCTGAGGCGGCAGGCATCCAGGCGCTCTTCAATCTGAACGTGCCCTCGGATGGCCCGTTCCCCTCGGACCGCTTCACGATCCCAGACGACAGCCAGAACACCTGGCTCCGGGTGAACCTCCCGAAGCCCGACTGCGCCGTCCAGGTGTCGG
>Ga0134075_10000553_pt1 | contig 11625 bp, 7 predicted proteins | sample 15_taG_18_FD_119775 | JGI IMG/M metagenome (GOLD analysis project Ga0134075, IMG submission 119775) | Grasslands soil microbial communities from the Angelo Coastal Reserve, California, USA - 15_D_Rain_40cm_5_09212015 | ecosystem: Environmental > Terrestrial > Soil > Grasslands ... | reverse complement strand
CTGACCTCCGACGGGAGCAGCAAGCCGAGCGTGCGGCTGCCGGGTGGATTCCCCCAAGCCTGGAGCACCGTGGCCGCCTGACGCGAGTCGAGGTAGCGGAATTTCGCCGGGAGCTCGAGCGTCGCGAGTCCATTGCGGATGGACACGCGACCGGTCTGGTAGTGGAGCTGGGCTTCCAACTGCTCGGGCGTGAGCGGCTGCTTTTCCAGTTTCTGCGCGGAGGCTGCGCCCCAGGGGAGCAGCACGACGCAAGCGAGCCAGCGAGCGGACATTCCCGCCTCCTCCTCCAGTCGAGGGCTTGGGTTCGGTGAGCGGGCGCCGCGACTAATCTATCTATATTGCGGGTGTGCGAGTCTCGCGCGACCACTTTCTTCCTCCCGATCCGCAGGCCTTCCTCGCCGCTGAGCCCCCCACGGGGCGGGTCGTGGTCATCGCCCCGACTCGGGCGGCGTGCGAAACGATCGAGCTCGCCCTCGGCCTAGACATCGACACCCTGCTCGAGCGCGAGCACGGTGACGACATCCGGCGCCTCGCGGGCTCGGGGCGCGGGTTCGGGATCGTGGCGGGCACCGGGACGGGGAAGACGCTCGCCATCCGGTCGATCGCCGAGACTATTTTGCAGGCGCCTCTCAAGGTGGGAGTCGTGAACCGGGAGCGCGAAGCGACCCCCGAAACCCCCACCTGGAACGTGGTGATCGTCACGACCGGGATCGCGCGCCGCTGGTTCGAGGACGGCCTGATCACTAGCTGCGACACGCTCGTCGTCGACGAGATCCACCAGACGTCGGCCGAGCTCGAGCTCTGCCTCGCGCTCGGCAAGCGAGCGCGCTGTCGCTTCATCTGGCTGTCGGCGACCGTGGATCCGGCCTTCTACGCCCGCTACCTCGGCTCGGTGGAGGTGCTCGAGACCCGGGCGTTCGACCCGGCGAAGGCGGCCCAGGTGCGCGTGCTCCCCCAGCAACCGCTCGAGTTCCTGAACGAGCGCTTCGTCAGGCAGGTGATGCGGCAGCGTCGCGGCGTGGCCGTGTTCGTGCCGACTCGCGCCGAAGTCGAGCAAATCGCACGCGAACTGGGTGCTCGCTGGCAAACCCTGCCCACGGCGTTTTACCACGGCGGCGAGCCGATCCGGGTCATCCGGCCGTTCCTCGACGGGGAGGTGCGGCGCCCGTTCCTGCTCGCCATGACGGCAGCGGGGCAGTCCGCGCTCAACATCCGCGGGCTCGACACAGTGGTGATCTACGACGCGCGCTACACCAACGTCGTGCAACGGGGCCGCAACGTGCTCACCCGGCTGTACCTCGGGGCGAACGAGATCCTCCAGATGGCGGGCCGGGTGCACGGGCGGGTCGAAGGGGGCGAGGTCTACATCTTGAGCGACCGCGACCTCGATTTCGAGCAGCTGGTGCCGACGCCGCCGGAGTTTCAGCTCGCGGGCGACGCAGAGCGCGTCGCGATCACCTGTGCGGCGCTGGGCGTCGACGCGCGGGACCTCGACCTGCCCGTCCCGCTCGATCGCAAGGCGTATCGCGATGCCCTCCAGCTCCTGACCGACCGGGGTCTCATCGAACAGGGCCGGCTCACGCGCTACGGACGCGAGGTCGAGGCGATGCCGGTGGAGCGGCCGTGGGGCGAGCTCCTCTATCACGCGGAGGACGAGTTAATCCCAGTGGTCGCCGTCGCTGCCAACATCGAATCGCTCCACCGCATGACTCGGGAGGAGCGGGAGCTGAAGGGACTGATCGTGCCGGGCAGCGATCACCTCACCGCCTACAACGTCTATGCCGAGGCGGTCAACAAGCACGGCTACCTGGGGGAGGTGTACGGACTCCCGCGCCACCTTTTCCACGAGCGCATCGATGCCTGGGCCGAGGGCCGCGGCGTGCTCGTCAAGGCGATCGAGGACGTCGCCCTCGGCACGGCGTCGGTGTACCGCCAGCTCGAGCTCGCGCTGCCGGACAAGCTGCCCTACGCCGGCGAGAAGACGCTCGCGGGGTTCGCCGATCTGGTCGCGAAGATCATGCCGTTCGACCTGGTGATCGACGAGGAGACGGCGGACAGGCGGGAGGCGCGGGTGAGCCGGGGCTCCGTGTGCGGCAGCTGGGGGGCAGTCGCGGGGACGCTGCGCTACTTCGCGGACCGGTTCGGCGTGCCGCGGGCGAGCATCGAAGGGACCCAGCTTCCCGAGCGCGCGCTGCGTCGCTACGCGCGACGCGGGACGCCGACCGTGGTGTTCGAGCGGCACCGGCGGCGGGAGGGGCTCATGGTGGTGCGCACCGTCGAGTACTTCGGTTTCGTGCTCGAGCGCGACGTGGAGCCCCTGCGAAGCCCGTTCCCGGCCGAGCTCGTCGCCGCCGCGCGGGCGGCGCTAGTAGAGGCACTGCTGGCGGGGGAAACGCCCCATCCCGACCAGGGGCGGATCCGTAAGGCGCTCGAGCGCTTCGACTTCTATTGGCGACGTTCCGGGGGACGGGTTGCCGAGGCGGGGAGCGAGCGACTGACCGCCCGGCTCGCCGCTCAACTCGAGGGCGTGAGCTCGTGGGACGAGTTCATCCATACGCGCATCGCGCTCGACGTCGATGCGGCGGTCCCCCCGGACCTGCGCCACCAGCTCGAAGCGCTGCCATCTTCGATCCACCTCTACGGCGACCGCGTCCCCTTGGACTACGAAGTGGAGCAGGGCGCGGGCGTGATCCGCCTGCGGCTCAAGGAGGGGCAGGCGCGCCGGCTGCAGCTCCGCGACCTCCCACCGCTGGACCGCCCCGTGCGTTTCATAGTGCTGCGCGGCAAGCGGGAGGCGGTGCGCGCCGATACGGTGGAGGATCTGCGCCGGCAGCTGAGCGGGCTGTCGCGCGCGGAGCGCGTCCGCCTGGTCCGGGGCGGGCGCCGCCGCTAGCGGACAGGTGAGGTGTGACCTCGGGCGGATCCGGGGGTCCTCTCTATGGCGGCGGTGCTGCCTGAAACTCTGACCCCGCATCCGAGTATGCAATTACGTATGGCTCAACGAGACAAGACTACCAGCGTCCCGCCTCCGCTCTCCTTCGCGCCGCTCGGTCAAGCGGTTCTGGAGTCGTTTGGGGAGGGTGTCGTGGTGTTCGACGCCTACGGCCGAATGATCTACGCCAACCAGCGCGCGCGGAGAGTCGTGGACAGCCTGGGCGAGGCCACGTTTCTGCGCGGCGGCGCCTTGCGGGAGCGGCTGGTCGCGCTGGGCGGTCGAGCACGCTCGCTGAAGCAAGGCTCGGCGGAGCTCGGTGAGGCGATCTTCCTGGCCGACGGCGATCACGCGAAGACGCTCGCGGAGCGCGAACGGCTGGCGATCCTGGACACGCTGGAGCAGACGCACGGCAAGTTGGCCGAGACGGCGCGCCGGCTCGGGATCAGTCGCACCACGCTGTGGCGGAGGCTTCGCGCCTACGGCCTCCGGCCCGACGCGCGCGGCAGCCACGGGCCCACGGCGCGCGTGTAGGCTGCTGGCGTCGTAGTTTCCGGCCGTCTAGCTTCCCGCTCAGGCCACGCCCGGGAAGCCATGCCCGCCACGCCGTACGTCATCGAAGACTATGTCCGCTGGTCCGACGTGGATTTCGCGGGCATAATCTTCTACGGCTCCTACGTTCGCTTCTTCGAGATCGCGGAAACCGAGCTGTTCCGCGCCTGCGGCCTCGCCTACGCCCAGGTCTTCGATCGCTACGACATCTTCCTACCCCGGAAGGCCGTGCACAGCGAGTTCTACTCGCCGGCGCGCCTCGACGACCGGCTGCGCGTCGCTACCTATGTCGGGCGGATCGGCACCACGTCGCTGACGCTGAACTTCGACGTGTTCCGTGGCCCGGGCCGCTCTCTCACCGCGGCGGGGTGGATGGTCCTCGTCTGCGTGAATCGGACACACTTGAAGCCGCAACCACTCCCGGCCGGGCTGGTCGAGGCGCTGGCGCCCCACACGCTGCCGTTGGAAGCGGCGCGCGCACAGCTCGGCGCTCCCCCGCCGTCCCCCTGAACACACGCGGGCTGGGGCTGCTCGCGCTCGGCGCCGCAGCGGCGTGCGGCAGCCGCGGGCCGCCGGCGGCCCAGCTGCGCGCCCGCATCACCCGGCCGCCGCGCGACACGCTGCGCTTCGTCACGGCGGCGATCGCGGAGCACTGCGGGCGCACCGGCCGGCGCGGCCTGTTGCTGCAAGGCAGCGAGCGGGGCAACGGCGTGCTCATCCACCTGCGCTCGAATGACTCGGTCGCAAGCGGTGAGTTCCCGCTGCTGGCGCGCGGCGACAGCACGACGGAGCGCGGTGCGGTCGTGGCGGCGCGCTTCATGGTGGGCGACGTGGCGCACGGCGTCACCCTCGACAGCGGGACGGTGTCGGTGATCCGGGCGGGCGACACGCTCGCGGCGAGGGCGCGGGGCTCGGGCAGCGAGGTCGCCGGGACCGCTCGCGTCACGCTCGACGCGTCGTTCGAGTCGGTGCGGATCGGAGCGGACACGCTGCCGTGCGCGGTGCAGCCATGACGGTCCGAGTCGGTGTCATCGGCACGGGGTTCGCGCGACGGGTGCAGCTGCCGGGGCTGCGGCTGGTGCCAGGGGCGGTGGTGACGGCGGTGGCGAGCCGGGATCGCACGCGGGCGGCCGCCGTGGCCCGGGAGTTCGATATTGCGCACGCGTTCGGGAGCGGCGAGGAGCTGGCCCGCTGCCGCGACGTCGACCTCGTCTTCGTGTCGTCGACCCCGGACGCCCACGCGCGCCACGCCATCGCGGCCCTCGAGGCCGGCAAGCACGTGTTGTGCGAGAAGCCGATGGCGCTCACCGCGCGTGAGGCGGAGCGCATGGTCCAGGTGGCCGAGCGGAGCCCGGGCTGCGCCCGCATCGACCACGAGCTGCGCTATGAGCCGAACCGGCGCCGGGCGCGAGAACTGATCCGCGCCGGCGCGATCGGCCCGGTGCTGCATCTCGAGCTCGCGGTGTCCTACCTGCGCGGCGACGGGCGACCTCAGGCCTTCGAGGCGCCCTGGAGCTGGTGGCACGACGCGGCGCGGGGCGGCGGGATCCTGGGAGCCGTGGGGTCGCATCTCATCGATCTGTGCCGGTTCTGGACGGGAGGCGACGTCGTCGCAGTGAGCGGCCAGGTCGCCAGCTTCGTCCCCGAGCGCCGCGACGAGCATGGCGTGGCGCGGGCCGTCACGGCCGACGATTACGTCAGCTTCGTGATGCGCCTCGCCAGCGGCGCGGTCGCGACGGTCACGCTGACTACGTTCGCGTCCCACGGGCCCGGCCACTTCGTGCGGGTGACGGGACCCGACGGCTCGCTCGTCCTGACGGGTGAAACGAAGCTCGAAGTCGGTCGTCCGGGACTTGCGCTCGAGGACGTCAGCGTTCCCGATGAGTTGTCCGGGCAAACGGTTCCCGACAACATGTGGGCGCGCTCGTGCGTGCGGTTGATGCGGGATTTGGTCGGCGTCCTGGAGGGGCGGCCCGCGACAGGCGAGCCCGCCACCTTCCACGACGGTGTCGCGGTCCAGCGGGTCATGGACGCCGTGCGCGCCGGCCCAGGGGTCCGGTTAGATTGACCGCGTGGAGCAGACCTACTTCCGGAGAGGGTTCGGGCTGAAGGGGCGCATCGAGGGTGCCCTGGCGGCGGACTACCACAGCCACGTCGTAGACCGGATCCGCCAGCACGGGTACGTGCTCGCGCTGGGCGACCTGACCTTCAAGCTCGCGGGCGAATTCGGGTTCTGCTACGGCGTCGACCGCGCGGTCGAGTACGCGTACGAGACGCGCACCAAGTTCCCCGACAAGCGTCTCTTCCTCGTGGGCGAGATCATCCACAACCCGCACGTGAACTCGAAGCTGCGCGCCATGGGCGTGGAGCTCCTCGGCCGGCCGGAAGGGGGCGAGTTCGAGCTGAGCGCGGTGCGGCCGGACGACGTCGTCATCCTCCCCGCCTTCGGCGTGACAGTGCAGGACTTCGAGCGGCTCCGGGCCATCGGCTGCGTGCTGGTCGATACGACCTGCGGCTCCGTGCTGAACGTGTGGAAGCGGGTCGAGTCGTACGCGAAGGACGGTTTCACTGCGATCATCCATGGCAAGTACTACCACGAAGAAACGAAGGCCACGTCGAGCCAGGTGACGAAGTATCCCGGCGGCCGCTACCTCGTGGTGCGCGACATGGCCGAAGCGCGTGAGGTCTGCAGCTACATCGAAGGCGCGGCGAGCAAGCAGCAGCTGCTCGCGCGCTTCGTCGGGAAGCTGTCACCCGGATTCGAGCCCGAGCGCGACCTCGTACGGGTCGGCGTGGCGAACCAGACGACGATGCTGTCGGGCGAGTCGCTCGCCATCGCCGCGGAGCTGCGAACCAGCGTGGCGGCGCGCTACGGGGAGGCGGCGGTACCGCAGCACTTCCGCACCTTCGATACGATCTGCTCGGCGACCCAGGACCGGCAGGACGCGGTGGTCAAGCTCATCGCCGAGCCGCTCGATCTCATGGTCGTGATCGGGGGCTACAACTCGAGCAACACCACGCACCTCGCCGCGATCTGCCAGCAGAAGGTGCCGACCTATCATGTCGAGGACGCGGCGTGCATCGACCCGCACGCCGGCACGATCCGGTTCCGCCCCGTGGGAGCGCCAGACGAGCAGTGTCGGGAGGGGTGGCTGCCCGCCGGGCGGGTGACGATCGGGATCACCGCGGGCGCCTCGACACCCAACAACAAGATCGGCGAGACGATCGAGCGGATCGCCGCGGCGCGGGGCACGACTCTGGAGGGAGTCCTGGGCGGCTGACGGGACGCCGCCCCGGGGTTAGCCTCGCCATATTTCCCTCATGCCGCTCTCCGGCTTTCACCCCGTCATCGAGCGCTGGTTCGGCGCCCGTTTCGCCGAGCCCACCGAGCCGCAGCGGGGCGCCTGGCCCGTCATTCACGCGGGCCGGAACGCGCTGATCGCGGCTCCCACGGGCTCGGGGAAGACGTTCGCCGCCTTCCTGGCGGCGATCGACTCCCTCCTCCGCCAAGGGCTCGACGGGGCGCTGCGCGACGAGACGCAGGTGGTCTACGTCTCGCCCTTGAAGGCGCTCTCCAACGACGTCCAGAAGAACCTGGCGGAGCCGCTCGCCGAGATCCGCCGCACGCTCGAGGCGATGTGTCTCCCGGACGTGGAGATCCGCACGCTCGTCCGCACCGGGGACACGCCGGCGGCTGACCGGCAGGCGATGGTGAAACGGCCGCCGCACATCCTCGTGACGACGCCCGAGTCGCTATACCTGATCCTCACATCCGAGCACGCGCGCGACATGCTCCGCACCGTGCGCACGGTCATCGTGGACGAGATCCACGCAGTGGCGCGCGACAAGCGCGGCAGCCACTTGGCCCTGTCGCTGGAGCGGCTGGAGCACCTCGCCGGGCGGCGACTGCAGCGCGTCGGGCTCTCGGCGACACAAAAGCCCATCGAAGACATCGCTCAGTTCCTGGCACCTGAGTCCCGAGCCCCCACCATCATCGACTCGGGGCACGCGCGGGCGCTCGACCTCGCCATCGAGATCCCCTCTTCGCCGCTCGAGGCGGTGATGGCGGGTGAGGTGTGGGACGAGCTGTACGACCGGCTGGCGCAGCTGATCGGCGCGCACCGCACCACGCTCGTGTTCGTGAACACGCGGCGGCTCGCGGAGCGACTCACCTTGCACCTCTCCGAGCGCATCGGGGCGGAGCACGTGACGTCGCACCACGGCAGCTTGTCAAAGGAGAAGCGGCTCGACGCCGAGACGCGGCTCAAGGAGGGCAAGCTCAAGGCGCTGGTGGCGACGGCATCGCTCGAGCTCGGGATCGACATCGGCACGGTGGACCTGGTGTGCCAGATTGGCTCGACTCGCTCGATCGCGACGCTGCTGCAGCGCGTGGGGCGGGCGGGACATCACCTGCAGGCGGTCCCGAAGGGACGGCTGTTCCCGCTGTCGCGCGACGAGCTGATCGAGTGCGCCGCCCTCGTACGGGCGACCGCGGAGCGCCGGCTCGACCGGCTGGTCATCCCCCGCCACCCGCTCGACATCCTCGCCCAGCAAATCGTGGCGGCTGTGGCAGCCGACGACTGGGACGAGGCGGCGCTGTACGAGCTGGTGCGCGGCGCCTACCCCTACCGCGACCTCACCCGCAAGGATTTCGACGACGTCGTACAGATGCTCGCAGAGGGGTTCACCACGCGCCGGGGCCGGCGCGGCGCGTACATCCACTACGACGGGGTGAACCACCGGCTGCGCGGCCGGCGCGGCGCCCGACTCGCGGCGCTCACCTCCGGCGGTGCGATCCCCGACATCGGGGACTATCGCGTGATCCTCGACCCGACCGAGACCTTCGTCGGCACCTTGAACGAGGACTTCGCGATCGAGAGCATGCCGGGCGACATCTTCCAGCTCGGCAACACCTCCTATCTCATCAGCAAGGTCGAGTCCGGCCAGGTGCGGGTGGTGGACGCGCACGGCCAGCCGCCCAGCATTCCGTTCTGGCTGGGCGAGGCGCCGGCGCGCACGCCGGAGCTGTCGGAGGAGGTGTCTCGCCTGCGGCAGGACGTCGCGGACCGCCTCGACGATCCGCTCACCGCGATCGCCTGGCTCGCGGGCGCGGTGCCGGGGCTCCCGGAGGCGGCGGCGCGCCAGATGGTCGAGTACCTGGGCGCGGCCAAGCAAGTCCTCGGTGTCATCCCGACCCAGCAGACCCTCGTGCTCGAGCGGTTCTTCGACGAAGCGGGAGGGATGCAGCTCGTGCTGCACGCGCCATTCGGGAGCCGGATCAACCGGGCGTGGGGCCTCGCACTCAGGAAGCGGTTTTGCCGCAGCTTCAACTTCGAGCTCCAGGCTGCGGCGACCGAGGACGCGATCGTCCTGTCGCTCGGGCCGCAACACAGCTTCCCACTGGACGACGTGTTCCACTACCTGAAGCCGGAGACCGCCGAGCACCTGCTGGTGCAGGCGATGCTGGACGCGCCGATGTTCGGCTCCCGGTGGCGTTGGAACGCGACGCGCGCGCTCGCGGTGCTGCGGGCGCGTGGTGGCAAGAAGGTCCCGACGCCGCTGCAACGGATGGAGGCGGAAGACCTCGTGGCGGCGGTGTTCCCAGACCAGCTCGCATGCCCGGAGAATCTGGTGGGAGACCGCGAGATCCCCGACCATCCGCTGGTAAAGCAGACCATCGAAGACTGCCTGCTCGAGGCGATGGACTTCCCGGGGTTGAAGCGTGTGCTCGAAGCGCTGGAAGCGGGGCGCTTCACGCTCATCGCGCGGGACACGCCCGAGCCGTCACCACTGTCGCACGAGGTGCTGAACGCAAAGCCGTACGCGTTCCTGGACGACGTCCCGCTCGAAGAGCGCCGCACCCAGGCGGTGATCACCCGCCGCGGGCTCGACGTGAAGCACGCCGACGAGCTCGGCAAACTCGACCAGGACGCGATCGATCGGGTGCGGGACGAAGCGTGGCCCGACGTCGGTTCGGCCGACGAGCTGCACGATGCGTTACTCGTCACCGGTGCCCTGACGAGTGCGGAATGCGGAATGCGGAATGCGGAATGGCAAGGGTATTTCGAGGAGCTGGTGCAGGCCGGGCGCGCCGGGACGCTCCTTGGCGAGCCGCGACTCTGGATCGCGGCGGAGCGCCTCCCGATGCTCGAAGCGGTCTTCCCCGGAGCCGCCTGCGAGCCAGCGCTCGCGGTGCCCGAGCGCGAGCGCGCCAAGAACTGGACCCGCGAAGACGCGCTGCGCGAGCTGGTGCGCGGGCGACTGGAGGCCGTCGGCCCGACGACGGCGGCGGATTTGGGGCGCTTGCTCGGCGTCCCAGCGCCGGACGTCGACTTCGCCCTCGGTGCGCTCGAGCACGAGGGGTTCGTGCTGCGTGGCCGGTTCACCCCTGGCGTGGCCGAGCTCGAGTGGTGCGAACGGCGGCTGCTGGCGCGCATCCATCGCTACACGCTCGATCGCCTGCGCAAGGAGATCGAGCCGGTAACGGCCGCCGACTTCATGCGCTTCCTGTTCCGCTGGCAGCGCGTCGCCCCGGACGCGCGGGCCGAGGGGCCGGAGGGGCTTGCGGCCGTGCTGGAGCTGCTCGACGGCTTCGAGCTGCCGGCCGCAGCCTGGGAGACGGACGTCCTCCCTGCGCGGCTCGGGGAGTACGATCCGCTGTGGCTCGACGGGCTCTGCCTCTCGGGCGAAATCGCTTGGGGCCGGCTCACTGCAACGCGGAACGCGGAAGGCGGAACGCGGAACAGGAAGTCGGGCCCGATTCGGACGACGCCGGTGGCCCTGTTCCGCCGGGAGCGGGGGGCAGTCTGGCGGTCCCTGACGCCGGAACCGGACCCTAAGGAGCTGCCGCTGTCGCACGCGGGGCGCGCGGTGCTGGAGGTGCTCGACGGGCGCGGCGCATCGTTCTTCGGCGACCTCGTGAACGCGACAGGGCTGCTGCGCACCGAGGTCGAGAAGGGACTGGGCGAGCTGGTGGCGTGGGGGCTGGTCACGTCGGACAGCTTCGCCGGGTTACGCGCCCTGCTGGTGCCATCCGACCGCCGACGGCCCATCGGGGCGGGGACCTTCCGGCGGCGCGGCCGGCTAGCGCCCTTCGGCGTCGAGACAGCGGGCCGCTGGTCGCGCGTGCAGCGAGGGGGTCAAGCAGGGGCCTCCGTGTTCCCCGAGGACCAGCTCGCCGAGGCGGTCGCGTGGCAGCTGCTGCGGCGCTACGGGGTGGTGTTTCGCCGCGTCGTGACGCGCGAAACGCTGCTCGCACCGTGGCGTGATCTGCTGCGCGTGTACCGCCGCCTCGAGGCGCGCGGCGAGGTGCGTGGCGGCCGCTTCGTGGGCGGGTTCTCGGGCGAACAGTATGCGCTTCCAGAGGCCGTCGGGCTGCTGCGCTCCGTGCGCCGGCAGGAGACGAGCGGTGCGCTCGTCACGCTGAGCGGCGCCGACCCGCTGAATTTGGTCGGCATCATCACGCCGGGAGACCCCTTGCCCGCGCTCGCGACGAACCGGGTGCTGTACCGCGACGGCATTCCGGTAGCGGTGAAGGAGGGAGAGGGGAGGGGGGAGCGCTTCCTCACAGACGTGACCGCCGAGGAGGCGGAGGCACTGCGGACAGCCCTGGTGCGGGCCCGGGTCGCACCGCTGGTGCGGACCTACCTCGGGAAGACGCGAGCGGGGCGGTAGCGGCGCTACGGCCGGGTCAGGTCCACGGTCACGACGGGGACGTCCCAGTGCCCCGCGAGGATCTCGAAGCGGCGCTGCTCCTCGTGCTTGAAGGTCTCCTGGTCGGGAAACAGGCGCCGCAGCTCCGCCTCGGCGAAAGCTTCGTGCGGTGCGGCGGCGTTCTTCCACACGACGGTGACGCGATAGTCCCAGCGACCCTCCTCCGTCGCGTGGAACCTGGGTGCTGCCGCCGTGATCTCCTGGATGCGTCCCAGTTCCATCTGACGCTTCAAGACCGGGTAGTGGTTCTTCTTGAAGAGTCGGATGAACTCGTCGGCGTAGCCCCACCGGGCCTTGTAGTAGTACTCCACTACGAACGGCTCGCTCGGTCCGGATGGCGGCGCCTGCGCCGCGCCCGAGACCGGCGCCGCGAGGAGCACCGCGAGCATCGACCAGCGCGTCATGGCTCCCTCCTCAAGGTCGCAGCT
>Ga0134075_10000550_pt1 | contig 11639 bp, 10 predicted proteins | sample 15_taG_18_FD_119775 | JGI IMG/M metagenome (GOLD analysis project Ga0134075, IMG submission 119775) | Grasslands soil microbial communities from the Angelo Coastal Reserve, California, USA - 15_D_Rain_40cm_5_09212015 | ecosystem: Environmental > Terrestrial > Soil > Grasslands ... | reverse complement strand
TACTTCAGTCTGAATATACTATCTGTGAAGGACATGGACGTTGTAATCGGAAATACTGCACAATTCTTCATTACTTTCAAAGCAAGAAGACAAGTCGAACGATTCACTCGTTTCAGGCATGCGACCGCAGTCGAACTTAGGAGTATCCTCCAAAAGAAATAGTCTCGGCACTCGAGCTGCATCAAGTTTCGCACAACCTCCTTTTTTGTGCACTCATCCAGGCAGGCGGGTTCTCGATGACCTCGATCGACTTGGCGACCTCCTCTTCGATCCCCGTTATGCTGGTGGGAATCACGTTCGAGAGCCAAGTTATTCTTCTCGGCAGAACTATCGACTTCAAGATGCTCTCCGCATTCTTAAACACCTTGTTCGCCCTAGCACACGTGGTCGATGTAACCTCCATCCTGACTGACCTCGCGGTACGGTACGGATACCTAGGCGTATTCGCGACGACCCTCCTGGGCAGCGCAGTGCCCTTCCTTCCATTCCCCAACCTTCTCGTGGTCGTCCTGCTCAGCGACTTCCTGGACCCTCCCCAGCTCGGCTTGCTGGCGGGGCTCGGCGGCTCTCTCGGGAAGGTAACCTCCTACCTTTTGGGAAGGAGCGGCTATGGTCTCTCGAAGACGGAGACCCGCAGTAACCTAGATGTCGTCCGTGGTTTTCTGGGGAGGTACGGGACTCTCGGGATCTTCATCCTCGCTGTAACGCCCCTCCGCGACGAGGTGTATGCCATTCCGATGGGGATGCTGAACTTTCCCTTCTTGAGGTTTCTGTTGGCGAACACCCTGGGCAAGATTATCCTCTACACCATGGTGGCATACCTCGGCCGCTTCTTCCTCGCAACCATAGCGAACTTTATCGACGAAGGTGAGGTCATAGCAACGGTCTTGGCATTCATCTTCACCATAGCAACTACAGTACTCCTGCGGAGAGCGAACTGGAAGCTTGCGCTCGAGGTGTACAAGAAGAGCGGTCTCCGCGGAGTGATTTCTAGCCTCCCCCATCTCTTTGACAACAACAAAGGAGAAGAGCGGTAAGGAAGCTTGCGTGCGACGCGTCTCGACGACGAATCAATCCGCACTGGAAGAACTCTGCATCCGTTTCCTCCTACTCTTGCTGCCTTGGTTCCCCGGCTATAGCGGCAGCATGCTTCCCCTCACTGTATTTGGGTAGGACGCTCGATGTTCGAATCCTTCTAAGACGAACTACGCGGCGGACTGTTTCATAGATGGTCTGTCCCCATCTCCTCCACTTCCGAGGACTGTGTCATTACGGCAATGCGGTACCCAATTCAAATTGTGGGCCACCTGTGCAAGTTAGTAGACAATTTCCAAGCTGAAGCCTAGCTAGGCAGGTTCGACCGCGCTCAGTCGGGAGGTTCTCTCGAACTCGTCTCACAATCACCTATTTCTTCCAGAGGAAGATCTTGTATTCCCCCCTCCTTGGTTTCCAGACTAGTACCCTGCTCACCAGGTCCTTGACCCCATTGGGTACATTCTCTACGGCATCGACATGGTCTGTGTATATTACGACTAACTTCCCGCTCTCCAAGCTCCCGAGCGCGATTTTCGCTGCGATCTGTGGGTCCGGGCAGATCTGCCCCCTGACGTCTAGGATGAGTGCGTCCTTCTCGAGGCGTAGTGCTTCTTCCTTTTCCAGGTCATCGGACAAGTTTGAGCGGCTCCAACTGTGACTCAGATTGCGCACCCTACGCGACGGTAGACCCAGTGAGTTGTCACGTAAATCCCGAGGAGAAGACCTAGTGTTGCCACCGCGCTGGACAAGGAAAGAATGCCGAGCCCCCCAAACGCATTACTTATGTTGCACCCCGGAGTCATCCGCGCACCGAACCCCATCAGTAGGCCTCCGATCACGATTGTGGGCAGCCTCTTTCTGACAGGCTTACGGATGCGAAACTCACTACTCCAGAGCGAGGCAAGAAATGCTCCTACCACAAGCGCGACCAGCATCACCATGTCCAGGGAGACAGTGACCCCGTGCGCCGCGAAGACCACCCCGCCCCAATATGGTTGTGACTCGACGTAGGCCGCGCCGAGTACGCTCGAGAGTGCGAGTCCGACCCACCGGACCTCCGGACCTGTAACGCTCCAAGTGTTCCACAGGACGAACCAGATCGAAGCAAGAAGCCCAAGGGCCGCCCCGCAAATCGTGGTGTTCCATCCGCCTTTCATGATCGAGTAGACGTTTTTCGGTCTTCTTACCTCAACAGCATGCTTCCCAGCATCGGGCAGCAAGTAGTGAACCGGGGGTGCGGAAATCCACCCGATCAGGGCTGCGGGGATTAGCGACCGAGCGACTAAAGCCACCGCTCGGTAAGCAGCTATGACCGCGACTATCGCACCGCCCGCCACGAGCGGGGCGAGTGTGCGAGGAACGAGAAGGAAGGCGCTTGCTCCCGAGAAGACTTGCAAAGGTTCAAAATAGAACGGCAAGAAGACGGGTTCGAACAGAGCCGCGAACGAGACGTAGCCTACGACGGTGAATCCCAAGACGAGCCAGAAATGGAGATACCCCTGAGCCGCGCGATACAGTGTGCCCGATGCGCACCCTCCGGCGAGCACCATCCCGGCCCCAAAGACGAAACCACCGATAACGCTGCTCAGCCCGAAGCTCGGCAGCCAGAAGCGGTCAGCAGGTGCGCCCAGATAATAGGCGAGGCCAACTCCTCCGGCCATCGTCAGGATTCCAGCGAGTACGCCCTTCAACACGCGGGTGTCCTTGTAGGCAAAGAAGTCCCTAAAGGCACTGGTAAAGCAGAACCTCCCCTTCTGCAGGAAGATACCGAACCCGAGTCCGATGAGTATGGAGAATACCAGCTCAAACATTATTATGTTAGCCTCCACAAGTGAAGCTTGAGGCAGCTGCGACAGTTTTTCGAGAAGACTGTTGGGGAGCTGCTATGGGTGGTCGAAAGTCCTGTGACGGAAATACAATGGCGATCCCGTGCGGCTGAAGGCCGAGCCTGCTGACGCTGATGAGCTGATAGGCGAGCGCGTCGATTACGGAGAGAGTCCCATCTCCGCTGTTAACTGAATAAAGTCGAGTACCATCGGGTGAAATCGCCAGCTCGTTGGGACTCTTTCCTACCATGACATTCGCAACTACGTTCATTGAGTTAAGGTCCACGGCCGAAACTGTTCCATCGTCCTCGTTGGCGATGTAGGCTAGAGGCTTCACGGGGTTAATCGCAACAGAATGTGGGTTCTTCCCCAGTGGAATCGTCGTTACTCGCGAAAGAGTTCTGACATCCACGACGCTCAGCTCGTTCGAAGCGGAGTCCGTAACGAGAAGATACCTTCCGTCGAACGAGACGGCTGGCATCGAGGGTGAGCTTCCCACCGGTATAGTCTGAATGACCCGACCTTCCTGCACGTCTATCACAGAGACCGTGTCCTGAGCTTTGTTCGTCACGAAGGCCAGGGAGCCATCCGGAGCGAAGGCGGCTGCGTGAGGGTCCGCACCGACCCTAATCGTCCGGACAAGGCTGCTCGTCCTGACGTCCACCACGGATACGCTGTTGTCCTTCTGGCAAACTACAAATATCTGCGAGCCATCGGGCGAGAGCTCGAGATGGTGTGCTCCTTCTCCCACGGGTACCGTTGCGACGACTTGAAAAGAAGGTCTGTCGAAGACCAGCAGATTACTTGAATCGAAGACCGTGGCGTAGATGAATCGCCCCTCCCTAGGTGCGACGATATGGGCGAGTTGCTGATTTACCTTCAAGAAGAGAAGAGGAGAGCCAGTCTTCGCGTCGGCGAGGATCACTGAACCCGAGGCAGGATCTGTCACGTAGGGGTAGGGTATCTGTGTGTTCGGTTGGGCAGCGGCAGAGGAGAGGTCGTGGATTATTGTCCCTCCGGTTAGGGTTCCTATTGCCGAACCGACCAGCACCCAGACAACGATGGTGATGGCAGAGCGCTGGCTCGTTCTCTGCGGCAATGACCCTCTAACCCGTCTGCGAGACAGGGATGAGCTTGTAACCGAGGTGACCCGTGGGGTCGTAGGGGACTATCACGCTTGGGGCGAAGGGCAGGTCGATCGAGTCCACCGCCCTGAAGCTCGAGAGGTCTATGATCACGATCCTGCTGTCTTTTCCACTCGGGACGTATGCAAACCTGCTGTCCGGACTGTAGGAGAGTGTACCCGGCCCGTCGACGGGAACCTGTGCGACGATCTCGAGCGTATTAGTGTCGATGATCGCAACCTTCGTTCGCAGCGTTACTGTCGCGTACTTGCCGTCGGGTGAGAACTCGTCGATGCCGGGAGATTCATCCAACGGTATTGACTTCACGATCTTCCGTGTTGACGGGTCGACTATGATCTCTGCGTTGGGGCCCTCAATGTCCACCCCCGACCAGTTGTGCGACGGCGCCTGCTCCAGAAAGAGCCACTTTCCCGCTGGTGAAAGTGTTATCATGCTGCCTCCTATCTGACCATTCGGGGAAACCTCCCCCGAGATGCTGTCCACGACCTGGAAAGTGCTGAGGTCGACCACCGTTACCAGTTTGTCCAGCTGGTTCGGAATGTAGAGGAACTTTCCATCAGGACCTATTGCAATGTCGCAGGCGAAGCGCCCAACCTGCAGACTTCCGACAACTTGTTGCGTCGAGGTATCTATCTTGTAAACAACCGAGGGAGCGATGTCTTCGGGTTTTACGGTCGTCGCTGCGAGGGCTGCGTCAGTGGCGCTGGGAGCCACGATCAGGTTCAGGACATACACGTACTTTCCAGCGGGGTCGATATCTAGGATCATTATTGACCATCTCCCGGGGAGTTGGACAGTTCTCACGATGGAAGCTTTGACCGGGTCGATGACGTAGACCGTACCTGTCCTGTGCTCTCCAGCCCAGACTCTGTTGGAGCTATCCAGCCTGCTGTTCGCGAACCAAAGACCCTTTCCGTTGAGTTCAGCTCTTTGCGAGACGGCAACCGGCTTCCGCGTCGACAGCCCGATAGCGGCGAATGAGCCGCCTCCGAAGGCGTACCCTAGCACACCGGAGGTTTGCTGAGCGAGCGAGCTGACTTCGCTCTGCAAGGATGTCAGTTGCTGGGTCAGTACGGAGTTCCTAGACTGCAGAGCATTCAGCTGCTGGGAGAGTGAAACGACGTTGTCTCGAGTTCCTCCCTCAAGGGCGTAGAGTACTCCTCCGGACAGGACGGCTCCAACTGCCGCTGAAGCTACATACCGAAGAAAACCTCTTCTGTCTGTGTTCTCAGCCATACGATTATGTTTCTCCCGCGAATGGCAGCCTTTCAGCAGGCGGCATTGTCCTGTGGGGAGGTTGGCCCAAGGAAACCCGGATTGGGAAGTTCCAGGTAGCGCGCTGTTTCTTCACGATGTCGCCGGTTGCACCAGGCTATATGAAAGCTCATATTGGCGCATAACGCTTAAGGATAGGCGCAATTTCTGCACTTTCTTCTGAACGCCATGAACGGGAGATTACTGGACGAGCTGATTACGGCAACACGTAGCAGCAAGCCAAGAGACACCGGACTAACGATCGCCTCCGACTCATTCAGCCCCATCGAGGACGAGGTCTTGGAACAGACTGCGGAGTACATCGACTACGTCAAGTTTGGTCTGAGCACACCCCTTCTGATTGAAAAATCAAAGCTGCTGGAGAGAGTGAGTCGTTACCATGACTTGGGGATAAGTGTGGTGGGCGGAGGAACGCTGATCGAAATCGCGGTCCAGAGAGGTATTACGCTCCAAATGCTGGAGAGGCTCAGGGCGCTCGGGTTCGACATGATAGAGATCAGCGAATCGGCGGGAGTAATACCGTTAGAAAGGAAGGGTCAGATATTGGACGAAATCTCAAAGCTCTCGATGGATTACATTTTCGAAGTGACATGGAAAGATTCGGAACGAGCGAAGTCTCCAGCTTCGGTGTTTTCCAAGGTCCAGGAAGCTTTCGACCTGAAGAGTGACAAGGTGATAGTCGAGTTGAGGGAGGAGGACACGAGCGGTCGACCATACGCTGCTCGTGACGGGATGCCTTGGGATATGCTGAACGAAATCGCTGGGCGATTCGGGCCGCCGAATCTCATCTTCAAGGCTACTCAAACCTCGCAACGGACCGGCCTGATTTTGGAATTTGGGCCGGCGGTGAATTTGGCTGGGGTGCCGGTCAATGAAATTCTCACCCTTGAAATGCAGAGACTCGGTCTCACACCCGAGACGCTCGGATTATCTCGACCGGTCGAGGACGATGCAGGATCTCCGGCATCGAAGTTCGTGTACCACCTGATAAAGGCCGAGCACCCAATCGACCAGACAACTCTAATTCTAAGATCCGGGCTGCCGAAGAGAACTGTACAGGGCGCACTAAGTTACTTGGTGAACAAAGGCTTAGTTCGGGTTGTGTCAGAATCTTCCGACATGCGGAAACACAAGTTTACTCTTAGATGAAGTGACTATCTTGTACGACAATACCTTGTCTTCGTTGAGTCGACCCGGTCACAGTTTCATTCATTCATCCCCCTCTCAAACCCAGAGGGGCCCAAAATTACGTGCGCCTCTCTAGCGACCCTGCAATTTCAAGCCGCACTTCCATTTCTTAATTTGATAACCTAGTTCCGCACTTAGATGGGTTTGTCAGAGAGTTCGGAATTTTCGGCGGAAGCCGTCCGAAAAGTACTCAGGTTCCTCATTGATTCGTGATTGGTCGAAGATCGCAAATTGCGTAATTAGCACCCGGAATGACCTGGCCATCGACAGCAAGATTTCTACTAGATTGAGTCCCCCAGCGCGAAACCCGCGCCGGGAGTCAGACGCGTCCTCGGCCGTAGTCCTCCTCCTGTTCTAGACGGGATTCAGCTTAGCGGCCTACCTTGGTCTGGCGCAGGCGCTTCCCCGACCATGTTTGGCCTTGCTCTGCATGGGTCGGCCGTTTCATCCCCAAGCCGCCGAACTCAGGGTCGCCCCATCACCGCGTCTGGCGACCGGGGTGTCGTTTCTGTTCCGTTGCCCGCCGTCTCCGGCGGTGCCTCTCGGCACCATGCATCCTGCGATGAGGGAGGAACTTCCCCAGGAGACCCCCGTGGCCCGTCCACCGACTCGCGTCAAAGGAGGCGAATCCGCAGTAGGCTTAAGTGTTTTCCCATTCGTAGAGCTGGGGAAAGAACTCGCGCTCCAACTTCAGGACCTCCGCCTCCGATTTCGCGTTCCTGTAGGCTTCAAGCGGCTCTTTGTTCAAGGTCTCGAAGGTCGGGCCCCACTTGTAGAGCGCAAGGAGCCCCTCCGCCCGCGAATCCTCTCCGAGGATGAAGAGCGATGCAGCGAGCGCCTCGAGGGAGCTCAGGATACCCAGCCTCGAGTAGTTCGTGGGGTTGGCCGCGAGCAGCCCGGGGAGGCGGCGATGCTTCCCCCCGAGCTTCCTGAAGAAGACCTCCTTCGCCTGCTTCCAAGAGCAGTCAAGGACGAGAATCCCCTTCACCCCCCTGTCGTCTGGGGAGATTGTCCTGTGCGCGTAGGGATTCAGGACGACCGTGCTGTCCGAGGCGTGGAACTTGCGGTTCACGCTCCTCGCCATCTCCATCCTGACCATCTTTCTCGCGGTGCACTTCGTCGGGTCGTCCTGCCCGTACTCCAGGGCGTAAAGGTCCATATCACCCTCCAGCTCGCCCAAGGACTCGTCTGTAGCGGTTCCTCCAGTACCGCTTGACGAGAGGGGAGAGGTGAGTAGCGACGAGAGCCAAGACGCGTCCGGATGCCCCAATGAAGACGTCTCCCTCGGCGTCCAGCTCGAGCGCCTTCACGACGGTTTTCGAGACTTTCGTCGCGTCAAAGACACGTCCCGGCTTTCCCATCTCCTCCCTCCTGCCGGCCTTCCGGCCAGCATCGGTGGTGACCTCAGCCTTCTCGAAGTCGGTGCGGATGTATCCCGGGTAGACGCCGATGACCCTTATCCCCAGTGGTCGCAGCTCAATCTGCATACTCGTGCTGAACGCTCTGAGCGCAGCCTTTGTCGTCGAGTAGAGCGAGAGCCACGGCTGGGGTGCGAACGCAGAGAGGCTCGAGATGTTCACGATTGCCCCGCCTCTTCCCTTCATCAGCGGGATCGCGGCCCGCGTGGAGTAGATCGGCGCCATGAGGTTTGTCGCGGTTACCTTTTCAATCGCGGCGTCGGTCGCCTCCTCCAGCGGCCCGAAGAAGCCGACCCCAGCGTTGTTCACGAGAACGTCGAGGGAGCCGAACCTCTCGCTCGCCTGCCTCACGACGCTCTCGGCGCCTTCTTTCGTCGAAACGTCGGCCACAAGTACCGTCGCCTCACCACCTCTCCGCACCACCTCGCTGCTTACCTCCTCGAGAGGACTCGAGCGCCTCGCCGCCAGAAGCAGCTTCATCTTCTTCGAAGCCATATCGAGGGCTATCGCCCGCCCTATGCCGCTCGAGGCACCGGTCACGACGCCCACTTTGTTCTCCAGATTCAAGAAGGCTCGTCCGCGGAGGCCGTTACTTAAGAAAGTGGCGCGATAGGTTCGGCAGGAAGAAAACGATCCAAGCTTCCTTCTACTGGGGGACCGGTTATGACTTGCACCTGCTCAACCCTCTTGGGTGAGTGTGCTGCCGACAAGGATTCCGTTTGCCCAATAGAATCCTGTGGGACCGCTTGGGAGCAAGTCGTACGTGAAAGGTTGGCTATACGGTACGAACTCCAAGAACACGACAGTTGAATTGTCCAACCGGTCACCTATCTGCAGCTGACCGAATAGCCTGCCGTCTGCGGTCGGATGGCCAGGAGAGACAAAGAGCTGCCTTCCGTCCCTTAGAATGACACGCTCGATTTCATCGTTGGATGGAACGGGCATCTTTCTGACTTCCAGAATGGTGGCCAACACCCTCTTCCCCGAAGCATCGACCGTCCAGACAGGCATCCCGACGGTCAGATTCCTCACGTTGACTTGGCCGTTCGATGTGTCAATCAAGGTGTCTCCGGATAGGCAGATCGGGCAGGCTCCGGGCTGAGAGACGGTTCGGGTAAACACGGCTACCTGATCCTGGAAGTCGATGCTTTCGAGCACTTCCGAGATACCTTCGCATCGGACGCCGACGTCATCGCCGACTTGGATGATCATGGTTTGCCAACGGCAGCAAAGCGGATACCGGATGGTGTAATTGCCCTCGACTTTGGTCTGATTCATTCGAAGAATCTTGAACGTGCTCACCATATCTCCGACCGTCGCAACCTCAGTCGTGACCTTGGATATTGTGGCCGCAGTGGCGAGGCCTTCGAGCTCAGGTTGAGAGACGGAAAGCCAGATGTTCGTGTCGAAGTTCTGTCGACTGATGTCGACCTTGGTCAGGGGAATAGTTGGGACAATCAGATACACGGTCCTTCCACTGTCGGCGGATACCTGCAGTCCCGCTAGGTCGTAGACGGAGACGGGTTGATCGTCTCCCGACATGCAGATCGGGCTGTAGGCCAAGTCGAAAGCAACAGGCTGGTAGCCTGGCGGGCAAACAGACGGACAACGATGGTCAGCTAGATACGTTCCCGCCGGGCACACGAGCTTCACGTTAGGGTGATTTGGACCAGAAGGCCAGGCGTTCGTAGTGGTGTTACGTGTGGTAGTTGTATTCGGTCCGCCTACGACGAGTCCGTAGTAGGCTGCGCCGGCGACTAACGCGACGACCACCGCTGCAAAGAGGGGCCTCCGAGTATTGGCGAAACCGCGCGTTTTCAACCGATCAAGTTGAACTTTGTCAAGTGCTGATATTTAGAACTAGGGGTTCGAACAGCTCAGTACAATACTTGACCCTCTCCGAGACTGGATGGCGCCCTTGCCGCGGTGAGTTTGTACACGAACGGCTTCTCCGAATCGACGGGAGGCGTTTGAACAGCTCAGGAGCGCGTCTGCACGCACGCGGGAGTCAGGCGTGAGCTCGGAACACGAAGGAGACAGATGGTAGAAACTACCAGGAGTCGATGAGCGGAGAGACTACCAGAATAGTAGCGACGCCGACCTTATCCAGATTCAAAGGCCGCCATCCTAACCACTACTTGAGAAAATGCGCGATAGGATTCCGGAGCGAGAAGATGATTCAAGCGTCGACTTACGGCTTAAAAGGAACATCCAAATAGTTGGCAACCCAGCTCGTGACCGGATTGGTATTCGGATTCGGAAAGAAGTACAAGTGTGATGCGTGCGGAGCCAAGTTCAGCACCGAGAGCGAGCTGATGGAGCACAAGAAGACGCACATGATGCCGGGGCAGTCCACCTCAACACAGGTTCAACAGTTCAAGTGCAAAACCTGCGGGATGATGTTCGACTCACAACCCGACCTCTCGGAGCACACAAGACGAGCTCATCGCATGTAACCTACTCGCCTGACTTCAGGGTGAGGGGAGGAAGGGAGTGACTGGAGAATCATTCCACGATGCCCCTGAGCTTTCCGTACTCCTTGAGCAACAGTTCGATTGTTGGTCTGATGTTTCCCCTCACCTGATACTCCTCCAGCGCATGATAGTACTGCCCACGGTTCCGCAGGTCGATGTTCACCGGCGGGAGACCATGTCTGAGTAAGACGTTGATCAGCAGGAGTCTGCCGACCCTTCCGTTACCGTCTTTGAAAGGATGAATGGTCTCGAATTGGTTATGGACCACGGCCGCTAGGACGAGCGGCTGATAGGAGTCCTTGTTCGCCTCGTACCACCTCACGAGTCGCCGGAGAAGAGGAACGACCTGTGTCGGAGGAGCCCCCCTGTGGACGACGTTGCCGAGTGGGTCAACGACCGAAACCTCTACGCCCTTCGGTCTGAACCTCCCGGCAAACTCCTTAGAATTCCCGAAGACGACCTTGTGTAGCTCTTTGATGAGAGAGATCGAAACGTGTTCTGCGGTGTTCCGAATGTATTTCACTGCTTCCGCGACGCCCAGGGTTTCGGCTATCTCTTCTTTCGGCCGCTCAGGCCACATGCCTCCCGCGAGCACCGCCTTGACCTCGTCGTCAGTAACTGTGGAACCCTCGATTGCGTTGGTATTGTAGGCAAAAGCCTCGGTGAACCTTTGCCAGCCCTCCTCGCTCAAGTGGATCATCCTGACCTTGGTATCGGAAGCCAGGCCGCGCAGCTCCGCAGTTTCGTAACTGTCTAGGCTAACCGTGTACGGGTCGCGAATCTGCTTGAGCGCATCCGCTCGGTTCTTGAGGCGGACGCGTGCGGTCTTCAACCGCTTCCGCAGTTCCCCGGTCGAAAGGTCGTACCCGAGGAAGACCCTTACCTTTTCCGGCCTGCCTGCTCGTCTGTACGAATGAGCCAGATAGTACTTCTTCCTTCCCCGCACCGACCGGACTTCGACGTTCATCATCTGTGTGAGGTGACTACATGCACTTAAGGTTGTCAGTCTGGTGACTACGCTCTAAGAAGGCAGGGACCGCTGGGTGACTACGTGGATTGTGCCGGATTGGGCAGAATACGTCAGGCCGGAGTCAGACCCGAAATCGTTTGGCTTTACCAGAGGGACAAATCGCGACGTCTATCCTGTCAAGGTAGCCCTCCACTTGTGTTCCGACGCACTTCCGAGGTCAAAGACTAATTAGTCGCTGGCACGTTTTATCCGACGTTGTCCTCTCGCACCAGCCGCAACCCTGAACAGCCTTCCGACGCGGGGTTCCG